>Ga0299912_10000441_pt1 | contig 36050 bp, 36 predicted proteins | sample RVTome_2_FD_207667 | JGI IMG/M metagenome (GOLD analysis project Ga0299912, IMG submission 207667) | Soil microbial communities from uranium-contaminated site in the Upper Colorado River Basin, Wyoming, United States - RVT95D214 (version 2) ... | reverse complement strand
AGGATTTCGGGCGCCTTGCATCTCGGCATTTTTGAGCAGCCTATAAAAAATGACTTTTCCAGTGGCCTGTTAGATCGTCAGAAAAAATCTTGAGTGAGAGAGAAATTGGTGACGGTTTATGTGAAGTTAATGGGAAGCCTTCTCACCTATGCTCCTCAAAGTCAGTCGGAACTGATCCAAGTTTCCCTTCAGGATGGATGCACTGTTTGGGAGGGTATCCAGTCGTTAGGGATACCAAAAGAAAGAGTCAATCTGATCCTGGTTAATCATAAAGGGGCCCTGTTGGATCAGCCACTCAAAAATGGAGACAGGGTTTCCCTTTTTCCGGCAGAATATCCAGTTTTCGCTGACTGGGAGGGGGCTATTCTTAGGAAAGGGATTGGCGATGAGATTATCGGGGAGGGAGAGATGAAAAAGTGGAAATGTTCAATTTGTGGATATATTTATGACCCATCAAAAGGAGATACTGATAACGGTGTAAAGCCTGGAACAGCCTTTGAGGGAATTCCTGAAGACTGGGTTTGTCCCACGTGCGGCGCCGGAAAGGATATGTTTGAGGCGGATTAAACCGAAAAGAAGGAGGATAGAATATGGATCTGATGGATGCGATTAGGGGAAGAAGGAGTATCCGGAAATATAAACCTGATCCTGTTCCGGAAGAGGTATTGAGAACCCTCTTGGAGGCGGTGAGGTGGTCTCCCTCGTGGGCCTTTTTGATCTTAAGAGCATGTGGCCATTCCAGTACCGCCACGGTGCAATGCTCACTGATGAAATGGCCCGTGCCATGGATGTCAAAAAAGACCACGGCCTGCACCACACGTATAGCAAAGATCAAACAGAATGAAGGAAGAGAGTGCAACCGTAAGAGAAGAGATCCCGCAAGACCTATGACGTAAAACCCCTCCTTGGTAGGAAAATCGAATCGGCCGACGACTCATCCAAGTATGTTGTCTCGGATAAAGGGGTAGCCGGACCCATTTACCTTCTCGTGACCTCAAGCGATGCTAAGACGATGCTCTACCAAATTAAACATCGCGAAGACAATAAATCCGGTAGATATTCAGATAGAAAATTGAATCCAGTAAGTTCTTTATCGTATTAAGAGATTCCTCAAGGAATTTATGAAGACAAAAAAGGCTCTTGACTTATTAGAACCGTTTTGTTAGTAAAGACCAACCGGTCGGCCTGGGAAATTTTACATGGGAGAAATTAAAAACCTAAAAGAAAAAATTATTTATGAATCTATGAAGCTCTTTTCTCTAAAGGGTTTCTTGAGTACCTCTATTCACGATATCATGAGAGAGGCTAAAACATCTAAGGGCGGCCTTTACAATCATTTTAAGAGTAAGGATGAGATCTTCTCGGCAGTATTAAGTGAAGCTAGAAAGGTTTGGAGAGAACGGAACCTGGAAGGTTTGGATCAAATTGAAAATCCTGTTGAGAAGGTAAAGAAATTATTAGAAAACTATAGAGATAGATACTTGAAAGATACAGAGACGTTTCCTGGAGGTTGTATTTTTGTTACTCTTTCCGTAGAACTGGATGACCAGCGGCCTGGTTTTTCTCGGGAGTTGAATGAAGGATTTGTACGTCTCAAGGCCATGATCAGAAGATATTTAGATCAAGGAAAGGAAAATGGCGAGTTGAGAGGAGAGGTCAATACAGAGGCTGTCACCGAAATGATCTTTTCTGGCATGTTGGGCGCTTCAGTTATCTACGGCACTGGAAAATTTTTTGCAAGCCTCGACCAATGTATCAATTCCTTGATCGATTATCTGGAAAGCTTGAGGCCGTAAAAAATTTTGGCAAAGCAAAAGGGAGACCGGTCTGTCTGATTTGAAATAAAAATTTTGGAAGGAGGAAGACTATGGATTTCAAATTATCGGAAAGGGAGGAATTGCTCCGGAAGACCATGCGCGAATTTGCGGAAAAGGAGATCCCTCCTCGCATGGAGGCAATGGAAGAAACAGGAGAGTTTCCTGTTGACCTCTTGAAGAAAATGGGAGATGTGGGGATTCTTGGTGTCATCACTCCCCAAGAGTATGGGGGAACCGGCATGGGAAATCTTGCCCGGATTATCATTTTAGAAGAGATGGGACGCGTCTGTCCGGCTATCCCCATGGCCCTACAGGTCCATCATATGGCGACTCATGCCTTAAATAAATTCGGCAATGAAGAACAGAAGAAGAAATACTTACCTCCTCTGGCCAAAGGGGCAACGATGGGCGTTGTGGCAGTGACCGATCCCTCAGGAGGTTCAGATGTTGCGGGAATAAAGACTTCAGCCAAATTGGAAGGAGACAATTATATTCTGAACGGTAGAAAGTGTTTTATTACAAACTCCCATGTGTCGGATTATTGGGTAGTGATTGCGCGAACTGGCGAGGGAGGCAGGGGATTGTCTGCTTTCATTGTAGAGAAGAGCTTTCCCGGAGCGAAGCCGGGTCGAAAAGAGAACAAGGTTGGGCTCCGTGGGGCCAATACCGGTGAGCTCGTTTTCCAGAATTGTCCAGTTCCGAAGGCTAATCTATTAGGTCATGAAGGGGAGGGGATGAATATTGCTCTCCAGAATATCGTAGAAGCAGGAAGACCGGGAATGGCGAGCGTGGCCTTGGGAATTCTAAATGCGGTATTAGAGCAGGCGGTTAAGTTCGCGAACGAACGGTCCCTTTATGGAAAACCGATCAATACCTTACAGGCCATTCAGTGGCACATTGCCGAAATCTATGCCGATCTTGAGATCTCCCGTCTCTTGGTTTACCGCGTTGGCTGGATGCGAGATAACAATATACGGAGTGATACGGAGTCAGCACTCGCCAAGCAATTTGCGTGTGAAGCGGCTGCGCGATCGGCGCGAAAAGCAATAGAAATTCACGGCTCATATGGCATCATGAAAGAGTATCCGGTTCAAAGATTGCTTAGAGATGCTTTAGTTACTATCCCGGCTGGAGGAACGGGTGAGATTGCCAAACTTGTGATGGCTCGGCATGCCTTAGGTATGTTTAAGTAAAAAGGAAGACGATGCAAATCATTGTCTGTTTAAAACCAGTTCCCGATCCAAAACATTGGCATCGTTTAGGGCTGGACCCTCAGACTAAAACCTTAATACGCGAGGGAATTCCGAACATCATTAACCCCCTGGACAGAAAAGCCCTTGAAGCAGCATTGCGACTAAGGGAAAAGGAGGGAGGGGAGGTTGTTACTTTAAGTATGGCTCCATCTTCTGCGATGCCTGTGTTACGCGAGGGACTGGCGATGGGGGCTGATCTTTCAATTTTGTTGTCAGATTTGGCCTTTGCCGGTTCAGATGCCCTGGCTACTTCTTACATTATGGCGACAGCCATAAAAAAAATGGCCCCCTATGATCTTATTCTTTGTGGAAACCAGACATTAGACGGTAGTACGAGCTTGGTCAGCGCTCAAATTGCCGAGTTCTTGGATCTTCCCAACCTGATGCATGTGAGTGCGATTGAAGCCCAAAAGAGTAGAGTATTCCATGTCCGGTCACAAATCGAGCATGGTTATATGCTCGTTGAGATTAAAGCCCCACTGGTCCTTTCCGTTGCCAAAGAGATTAATGAACCCAGGTATATCACCTTAATGAACATCCTGGAGGGTGAAAAAAAAGAGATTCGAGTCTGGTCTTCTAAAGATCTATCCTTGAGCGAGCCGTGGGTAGGGTTAAAGGGTTCTCCAAGTCAAATGGCTGATCTATTCATACCTGAGGCGAAGAAAAAAGTGGAGATTCTGCAGGGCGATCCTTCTGAAATGACAAAGACCTTGGCCGACCGCCTTCATCGCATGGGATATTGTTAGGCAATGGCAGTGAACAAAACGGTGCAGAGCAAGATTTGGGTTTTCACCGAGCAGAGACAGGGCGAGCTGGCTGAAGTTGGGCTGGAATTGTTAGGAAAGGCCCTTGAACTGGCTCATCCAGCAGGCTGGAAGGTCGCCTCGGTTCTTGTCAGTCACTCTTTAGAAAACGGATTGTGTGAGCAACTCTTGTCCTTCGGCGCGGATGAAGTCTTAGTTGCGCATCACCCCCTGTTAAGTTCCTACTGTAGTCAACCCTATGCCAAAATTCTCGAAAATTTAATTCGGGAACATAACCCCGAAGTATTTCTCTTGGGCGCAACAGCCATGGGTTCAGATTTGGGGGCTCGATTGGCCGTAAGGTTAAGGACTGGGCTCTCTGCTCATTGCATTGGGCTTGAGCTCTCTCCAGAAAAAAAGCTCCTCGCTGTTGTCCCAGGTTGGGGCGGAAACGTGTTGGCAAGGATTTACTCTCCCCACACTCAACCTCAGATGGCAACAGTCATGCCTGGGGTTTTCGACATGCCACAAGAAAAGAAAACAACAGGACGGATCGTTGCAGTAGAGGTAAACCTCAAACCAGAGGATGTGACTTATCGAATCCTGGAGACAAAGAGGGAGGCAATTCAAGAACACGCCTTGGAAAGGGCAGAGGTTATTATCGCAGGAGGTTGGGGAATCGGGAGTAAAGAGGATTGGCAAGCGGTGGAGAACTTAGCAGAAGTTTTGCATGGGATGGTTGGAGCAACACGACCTCCAGTGGATGAAGGATGGGCAAAAGAGAACCAGATGATCGGCCAGAGCGGGAGGACGGTTCATCCAAAGCTATATATTGGAATTGGAATTTCTGGAGAGATGCACCACATGGTAGGGATAAAAGGAGCAGAGATGATGGTGGCCATCAATCAAGACCCTCAAGCCCCTATTTTTGCCCAGTGCGATTTAGGCTTGGTCGCCGATTTTAAAGAAATTGTTCCACAGTTAATCGGTTCTATTCAAAATTACCACAAAACGAAACAGAAAGATGACTCGGATCTCTCCCATTGATTCACCTGATACCAGGAAAATGAACGGAGAGGAACATTTACCGTTTGCCTCATCTACTTTCTCTCCGATTACTATCCCCAACCGCACCGGTGATCTTTATATAAAAAGTCCGCAAATAACCCAACTATAACATAATTTCTGCCTTGGGTATCATATCCCCCTTGGAAAATTGAAGGAATTGGTTTACAGTGGCGGTCACGACAGTCGACGATCCAGAAGACGAATTCTCCGGTCTTTTTTTGCGGGTTCAACAGCGCGTTTTTTCCATAGCTAACCCCTTTTCCTTTTATTATGACTTCCGAAGACTGAATAGCCTGCGAGCAGCCCCAGTAGGACACTGATACTATCCGGGCTCATTTTGTGTAGTCCGCGGTTTCTTTAGCAGGAGGACGACCAAGCCGCCCCCGAAGGACAAAACGGCGAGAACAACGAAAGCCACGAAGTAACTGCCGGTAGTGTCGAATATGTATCCGGCTAAATAGGGGGCACCGGCAGATACCATCGTCGAGATGGCGCTGGTAATACCGATAAGCGCACCTAAGGAGCGCATCCCGAAAAATTCGCTTAGAATACCCCATTGGGTGACGCTTCTGATACCATAAAAGCTACCAAACAGAATAACAAAGCCGTAGAGCACCCAGGACAGGTTTGAACACAACAACAACCATATCAGAGAGACTGACATCCCGAAGAGAGATATAGCCAGTCCCCTTTGCCACCCTATTTTTGCGGATATGAAACCAAATGTCAGCCGTCCCGGAATCGTTAGCCCACCCAGGAGACCGAGCGCGGCCGCCGCTGCTGTTGAGGACATGCCAATGTCAGTAGCGTATGGAACAATATGAACGATCACAGCCTGGAAGGCAACCAGCGCCACACAGGCAGAAAAGATCAAACCGCCGTAGGCGAGAGTCGTCATAGCTTTGGCGGCGCCCCAACCGGCAATGCCTGGCGGCTGTGCCCCTTCCTTACCGGGTGAACCAGACGCCTCTATTGGGCTTTGCCGGATAAACAGCGAGGATATAAAAATAATGGCAAAAAAGAGGATGCCAGTGAGCAGGTAGGCATTTCTCCAGCCGTAGCTGATGACGAAATGGTTTATTAGCGGCGTGAAGCCCATTTGACCTACACCGAGTCCGGAGACAACCACGGCCAGAGCGGTCCCGGCACTCCGTCTATAACAGAACCACCGCTGGACAGTAGCCGTTGGCAACGAAAGGGTAGCCCCAGACCCCAGGCCGGCAATCAAGGAAAAAAAGCGGAGCTGGTCAATATTATTAACCTGACTACCGAGAGAGAGACCAAGTCCAGCCAAGCATGCAGAGGAGATAAGAATCAGGCGAGGTCTATACCTGTCAACCAGTCTACCACTCAGTGCCGCCGATACAGCATAACCAGCTAAAAAAACGGTATAGCCAGACGAAACCATGCTCCGGCTCCAGCCGAATTCTTCCTCCAGCGGTTTAAAGAAGACACCAAAGGAGAAGAGGGCTTCACCCAGGGTTGCAGTGACGGCAAAACAAGCCGCCACCACAAACCAGCCGTAGAATATCCTTTGACTTGGCATTTTGCGAAAATTTCTGACCTGTCGATTTTAACCCGGTAATTAATTTACAGGCAACCGAATAAGCCATCCGTTGGCAGTATGATAATGATAAAAAAATGATAAGACCTTGCTTTGAGATGGGTTACATATACAAAAGCGGGAGTAGTATGTCAAGAAAAAACCTCAAAAAAGAGGCGCCACAAAAAAAGACTTGACAAAGGTTTTTTTCTTTGCTAAACAAATGGATAATTTTCGAACCAAGATATAGAAACTGTAATCCTGTTCAAAAAGATTACATTTGTTCAAATTTGTTCTTGGAAGGTTTGCGTTTTGGACGGCAGAAGGCGGGTTCATCAATAATGGTGCCCGGCCTCCTGAAATCTGCCCAATTTGCGTTGTTTTTGCCTCTGCTCCATAACTTGTGTGGGCACCCAATTCGGACACCAGCGTGATTGGCCGAGAAGAAGAAAATGAAAACCTGATTTCGAAGAAGCAAAGATCTATTCCAAAAATGTAATAATATCAATACGTATCTACACGAAATCCGGGTAATGTGGGGTACAAGTAAAAAATAAGATGAAAAACCCTGTAAAGAAAACATTCAGGCAAATTCGTTACGATGAAAAGAAAGACCAATTAATAGAAAGTGCAGCAAGGATCTTTTTCAAAAAGAGTTATGAGAAAGCAACGATGGAGGACATATCCAATGAGCTACTCCTGACGAAAGGAAGCTTATACTCTTATATTAAGAGTAAGGAGGATTTGTTATTTCAGTGCCATATGAAGGCCATAAGAATGGGCATTAGAGATTTGATTGAAATAACAAATTCAGACTTACCAGCAGAAGTGAAATTACGCGAGGCCATTATCAGACATGTTGAGCTTATAACAAAAGAATTTGTCGTTGGAACTTTACGACAACAAGAGTTTCTGCTTCCGAAGCATATGCGGGAGAAGGTCATTAAAGAAAGGGATAAATTTGAGAGGATGTTTTTGAAGATTCTTAGAGAGGCAATTAAAACTGGTCCCTTCAATAAGGATAATGCGAAAATGATCGCTTATGCGATTTTAGGAGCTCTTAATTGGATTCCCCGTTGGTACTCAGCAACGGGGAAGTTCTCACCCACCCAAATAGGCGAAATCATGGCTGATTATTTGATAGGGAAGATTAAAAGTTAAGCTGAAAGTTAGATGAGAAGTGACCAAAGATCGCTTGCGCAGTGTCAGGAATCATCAGTGACAGTCAATTCGTTTTTGGCTAAAGCTTTTCTAATTCAAAATCGATCCACCGAAGAGTAAGACATGGAAGGAGGTCAAAAATGGCAAAAAGAGTATTAAAGACAAGACTTTGCGACATGCTGGGTATTGAATATCCAATTCTGAATGCAGGTATGGGCAAGTCCCCCGGAATTATCGGGGCAGCAGGAGTAAACCTGACGGCGGCAGTGTCAAACGCTGGAGGACTGGGTGTCCTTGGTGCAACCAACCTTGAGCCAGATGAACTTAGAACCAAGATTAAGGAAGTGAGAAAGCTAACTAACAAACCATTTGGTGTAGATACCATTGCGCCAGCCCCAAAATCTCTTGTCCCTACTGGTGATACCTCGGAAGGGATAGCAGACAAAATAGCGAAGGACTATCCGGAACAGGTTGCATTAATAGGGAAATTACGCAAAGAATTTGGGATACCAACCCCAGATAGGGAAGAAGAAACAAATGCTTTTCAGCCGAGTTTAACACAAGCCCAATTAGACGTTATTTTGCAAGAAAAGGTAGGTATTGTAGCGTTCGGTTTAGGGGCTTCAAAAGAACTGATCGATCAATGTCATCATGCTGGAGCCAAGGTGATCTGCTTGGTGGGTAACGCTAAGAATGCTGTGAGGCAAGCTGAAATAGGAGCAGACATTATTATCGCTCAGGGTTACGAAGGAGGCGGGCATACAGGTCGAGTAGGAAGTCTGGTGCTTCTTCCATTGGTCGTAGATGCTGTGAAGCCATTACCAGTGTTGGCAGCCGGTGGCATAGCGGATGGAAGGGGGCTTTTGGCTGCCTTGGCGTTCGGGGCTGTGGGGGTATGGGTAGGTACCCGCTTTGAGGCTACCAAGGAGTCCGATAACACAGACGGGCAACGTCAAAACATACTTGGGATGACGGAAGAAGACACGATAGTCACTAGAGTATGGAGTGGGAAAACGTGTCGAGGCATTAGGCACCCTTTTGCTGAAGCCTGGGAGAAGTCAGGTCTACCCTATCTGAAGATGCCTCTTCAAAGCCTGTTGTGGTGGGGGACCATGAAGAAAATCGAGGAAACGGGGAGAGAAGACCTTATGCGAACAAGCTGCGGACAAGCGGTTGGGCTCATAAAAGAGATCAAGAGTGCTAAGCAAGTTGTGGATGATATGGTGGAGGAAGCGGTGACTATTTTAAAGAAAAAATTTCCCTCTGAGTTAAAGATAGCCTGAAGCACGCGCAGATAGTCACCATAATTTAGGGACTATCTATGTGGGGAGAGGTAGAGAAACGTCTGTAAAAAACAGGAGCAGAACCAAAACATGGGAAGAGTGACGAGCTTGACATTTTTGGAGATGAAGGGGGATTGGCGTGCTTCTAGGCAAATATCTTGTTTTGGATCTGACGGACGATAAGGGGTTGTTCTGCACCAAAATCTTGGCAGACCTTGGCGCTGACGTTGTGAGAATTGATAAGCCAGTAAAGACCATGCCCCTTGAATCTAATTTTGATCAAAGGAAAAGCTGGCTCCGTGTTGCATACAACGTAAACAAACGAAGCATTACTTTAAATATCGAATCTGTGAAGGGTAAAAGCATTCTGAAAAAGTTGGCAAGAAAAGCAGATGTCCTTGTTGAATCATTTCCTCCAGGGTACATGGACCAGATAGGCATTGGGTACGGCCATCTAAGAAAGGTTAATCCGAGACTGGTGATGATATCGATTACGCCATTTGGTCAAACAGGTCCGTATAAAGATTTTCAAGCCTGCGATATGACCCTTCAAGCAATGGGGGGTATTATGGCGCTCACGGGTCCTCAGGACAAGCCGCCTACCCGTGTTGGTTTGCCTACTGCGTATCTTCTGGGCAGCGCATATGCTGCCGTCAGCGCATTAGTAGCGCTTTACCACCAAAAAGCCACTGGTAAGGGTCAACATATTGATGTGTCACTGTATGAAGGTCAGATCCTAACAACGGGTAATATGTTGCCGTTCTGGTATCTGAATCGGGTAAAGCTGAACCGCATGGGTCACTGGCGCCCGGTAGGGCTTGATGGCTCTGTCAGACAACGTCAAATATACCCATGTAAGGATGGGTTTGTTTCCTTTGGGATTTACGGTGGTCCAATGGGTGCAAAAAGCAACAGAGCCTTAGTTAAGGCGGTAGAAAATCAAGATCAAAAGGACGAGTATATGGGTTCGATAAATTGGGATGAATATGACATGGCCAAAACCACCGAGGATCAGCAATCTAGAATGATAGAATACTTCGCTAATTTCTTCATCTCTCGTACCAAGGATGAGTTGTATTCAATAGCGCTTCGAGAAGGAATACAACTTTTTCCCGTGTCCACTCTGCAAGATTTGCTTCAAAGCGAGCAGCTGGCGGCGAGGGGATTTTGGAATGAGATATCAATAGAGGGCAAAGCAAGGGCTAAGTATCCAGGTTTTATGGCGAGGCTCTCGGAAAAGGCAGTATCATCGAAGATAAAAAAGAACCCTCCTACTATTGGAGAACATAATAAGAAGGTTTATCTTAAAGAGTTAAAGTTTTCAAGAAATGAACTTTTAAGCCTAAAGGAAGAGGGCACTATTTAGGCGGAGGCGAATGTTGAAACAGCCATTTGATAAAATTAAGGTCTTGGATTTGAGCTGGGCTGGAGTGGGCCCGCTTATTACTGGCATCCTTGCAGAACATGGGGCTACGGTTGTTCGGGTTGAATCTATGAAACGACCGGGTCCTGACAGAACTCTCGCCCCTTACAAAGATTTCAAACCTGGTATAAATCGTAGTGGCTATGTAGCCTTGTACAACTTGAATAAGTATAGCTTAGCCCTCGACATTAATCATCCGCAGGCTTTGGAAACAATTAAGAAATTTGTGAAAAAAGTTGACATTGTTGCTGAAGCCTTTGCACCTGGTTTTTTGAAAAGCAAAGGCTTGGATTATAAGGGACTGAAGAAAGTAAAACGCAATATCATATTATTTCATACCTCGATGCAAGGTCATACAGGTCCACATGCGCATGCCCGCGGACTAGGGTTCATCCTTACCAGCTTGTCCGGAATAACAAATATTACTGGCTGGCCCGACAGACCACCATCGTCTCCTCTTGGACCCTATACTGACTACTTGGCTCCCTGGATTGGCGCTGCTGTTCTCTTAAGTGCGTTAGACTACCGGGATAGAACGGGCAAAGGGATGGAAATAGATCATTCGCAGTTAGAATCCGTGATGCATTACTTGACCCCATCTCTCCTCGATCATCAGCTCACTGGAAAAGGCCAAAGGATGGGTAATAGAAGCGATCAAGCGGCACCTCACGGCGTGTACCCTTGTAAAGGAGAAGACAGGTGGTGTGCGATCGGGGTCACTTCAGAAGAACAATGGAAAGCATTTTGCGAAGTGACTGGGAACATCGATTGGATAAGGGATAATAGATTCGCGACGTTCGCAAATAGAAAAGTCAATGAAGATGAGCTTGATAAGTTGATTGCTGCCTGGACAATAAACCTCACTCCACAAGAGGTGGTATCGAAGTTGCAGTCCAAGGCCATCGCCGCAGGTGTAGTGCAAATCGCAGATGAAATATTAAGCTGTCCCCAGCTTAAAGCTCGTGAGTATTGGTGGATGACCCCTGTCATGGAAATTGGAACTTTCCCTATGCCTGGAAAACCTTACTGCTTGTCGAAAACTCCTGTTCTGAGAAAATGGGGAACCCCATGCTTAGGCGAGCACACGGAGTTGGTTTGCAAAAAGGTCTTTGGTATGTCCAATAAGGAATTTGACAAGTTGCTTGTTGAAGGCTTATTCGAATGAAGATGTTGGTGCTCAGTGGTTTTTGCGTGTGTTAACCACGTGCAAGGAAGGAGTGAACTATGGACTTCGAGCTACCAGAAGACGTAAGGATCATGCAGAAAGATTTTAGGGCTTTTTGTACTAAGGAGATCGCTCCTTTAGTTGATGAAGCAGAGGAAGAAGAGAAATTCCCCGTAGAGCTGTGGCGAAAAATGGGAAAACTGGGCTACCTTGGTCTTACGGTGAGCCCGGAATATGGTGGCAGTGGCTTTGGCCTTCTCCCAGCAACCGTTGTTTCTGAAGAATTAAGCCGGATAAATGTGGGCATCGCTACCGCTTTTGCCCTGCCTTTCTTGCTCTTGCCCGTCATTGAAAAATTTGGCACAAGCGAACAAAAGCAGAGATACCTTATTCCCGGGGCGAAAGGAGAGGCTATTATGGCGATCGCCTTGACTGAGCCAAACGCCGGGTCAGATCTGGAAGCAATCGAAACAATGGCTTTTAAGGAAGGTGATACCTACGTCATCAATGGCACCAAGACATTCATCACGAATGCTTCCATATCCGACTGGATGCTGACGCTTGTGTATATAGATAAGGCAATGAAATTAAACGGGACCAGACTTGTTTTTACAGAGAAAGAAACTCCGGGCATTGGATTCACCAAGCTCAGAAAAATGTGCAGTCGTCCTTCTGACACGTGTGAGGTTAGCTACGAGAATGTTCGTGTGCCTGAACGAAATATTCTCGGCGGCGATGTATCTTTTAGAGATACCGTAGGTCTTTTCAATTCAGAGAGGGTCTATTTAGCTGCAAGAGCCTTGGGTAATGCTCAAGCTGCGTTCGAGGCAAGCCTGAAATATGCGAAGGAGAGGACAGCCTTTGGGAAATCGATCGCCAGCTATCAAGCGATTAAGTTTAGACTTACAAGCGCTGCAATGAATTTGGAGGCAGGCAGGTTGCTTACCTATAAGGCTGCTTGGCTCCGAGACCAGGGAAAACCTTTTGTCAAGGAAGCTTCGATGGCAAAGGTGTTTACTTCCCAAGCGGCCGAGAGGATATGTCTCGATGCGATGCATATCCATGGCGGCTACGGCGTTATGTCAGATTTGCCTATTCAACGTTATGTGCGTGATATTGGCACTTTTCAGATCGGTGGTGGTACGACCGAGATGCAGCATTTAAGAATAGCCAAGGAAATCGGTATGTAGAATCAATTAGCAACTCAACGATATCGAGATCACAAAAGTTTTACTTGGAGGGAACAGGATGAGACAATTCGAAGGATATTTTGAGGATTTCTCTCCGGACTTGGAGTTCGTAAGCCCGTCGAGAACAATTACAGAGGGAGATCTGGCTAACTATGTAGGCATTTCCGGCGATTACAATCAGATCTATACAAGTGATGAATTTGCAAAGAAGTCAATCTATGGTAAAAGGATCCTTCCCCCACTTATGGTTTTCGCTGTGGCAACAGGACTCTACGGAAGAATTCAAGGACTCCAGGACCATTTTTTGGCTATGTTGGGGCAGTCGTGGATATTTCCAAATACTGCATGTGTGGGTGACACACTTACGCTGGTGGCAAACTTCCCCAAGAAAAGGGAGATACATCATCCAGACAGAGGAATAGTCACTAGGCATCTGAAAGTGATAAATCAGAGAGGTGAATTAATACTTGAAAGTGAGGGTGATATGATGATAGGAAGACGTTTGAGCTGACTTTTCAACAAGGGAGGGCATTTTCATTATGGGGAAATATTTTGAAGACTTCGAGGCAGGAGAAGAATATGTATCTCTGTCAAGAACAGTCACAGAGGCTGATGTGTACAATTTCGCTGGTTTCACACATGATTGGTCACCGGTTCATACCTCGACCGAATTCTGCAAGAAAGGCTTATTTGGCGAGAGGATTGCACATGGAGCGATCACCATAACGCTGGCTGAGGGATTGCTAAACAGGCTTTGTTTGTGGGATGACACTTTTATGGGAATCGTGGATCGCTCCTGGGATTTTAAGAAGCCTGTAAGATTTGGTGACACTCTTTCTGTAAAGCTTAAGATCTTAGGGAAGCAGGAATCCGACCAATATCCTACTTGTGGTATCATCGAAAGAGAAATAACAGCGGTGAATCAACGGAATGAAGTTATCACGGAAGGAAAGGGTAAAATCCTGGTTCTAAAGAAGCGAAAGGGGTGAAGACCGTGTCACAGTCGAAAATGTTCAGGCTGATGAGGACACTCTTTTTCAATGCAAACTGGGTCCTAACAATGATAGCGGTGTTGTGTTGTGCGACATGCATGTTTCTGATCAACGCTGACATTTTGGGAAGATACCTATTCTTGCGACCTGTGCCGGGGACATTGGAACTGAGTGAGATATTTCTTTGTATTATGATATATTTACCTCTTGCTTATTTGGGAATGCGTGGGGAGCACATCAGGATCGAGATCTTGTACTCGCGCCTTCCAGCCAAATTGCGCAGCGGATTTGATTTTCTTATAAAGGTTCTGGGGTTTTTCTTTTTTGCCATCATGACTCGGCAGACTTTCTTAGACGGGCTGCATTCATACCTTATAAAACAGTCAACCTGGGGAATATTGCCCATAAAGGTTTGGATTCCGAAACTTTTCATTATTGTTGGTTGCCTTTCATTTTCTCTACATTTCTTTGGCAGTCTTTTTGGAGATTTGTTGAATTTGTTTCATGTAAAGCCCAAGCGACTCAGCTAACTCCGATTGTTGTCAGGAAAGGGAAGGTCAGAAATGATTGATCATTTAAAAAACAAATGGGTAACAGTGGCCTTGGTGGTTGTCCTTTTGACGAGTTTTGGTTTTGCTTTCACTCTCGCGGCGCCAGCATCAGCGGCAGAAGTGAAAAAATTGAGGCTGGCGACATTTAACCCCTCACTCGGACTTCATGCAGATGGGCTCCGTTATTTCGCTGAGGAAGTTAAAAAGCAATCCAATGGCAATGTAGAAATTGAGGTTGTTTGGGGAGAGGTTTTAGCTAAAGCGATCGAAATTCCTGATGCCGTTAGACTGGGAACAGCAGACATGGGGCAAGTCATCGTTGTATACCACCCCGAGCTATTTCCCTTTATGTGTTCATCTTCGCTCATTCGTCTAATTGTGGATATACCGTTCACTGTAGACGCAGGCCCTAAAGGGCTCAGCATATACCACGAACTTGCTAAGGAGTTTCCCGAAGTTGCAGACGAGTTTAGGAAACGAAATCAAGTTCAGATCGATGGCGTCTTCTCTTACCCACCAGAAGCAATGCTATCCAGGAAACCAGTGCGGACTCTGGCTGATGCCAAAGGCTGGAAGATTCGCTCCTGGGGAATGGTCATTCCGCACGTCCTGAAGGCAATGGGTGCCACTCCGGTAAGTATGCCTTCTGTGGAGGCATACGAAGGGCTTACAAAAGGTGTATTAGATGGAACCACTGCTTCATACGAGATCCTTCACAGATACAGGTGGTACGAGAATGCCAAATATTATTGTGAGAGTATTGAAAGGGTCCTTGCGCCTATGCCTATTGCTTATGCCATAACCATCAACTTGGACAGATGGCAGAAATTGCCCCCGGATGCCCAGAAAGTTATGGTGAAAGCAGGCGAGGCTATGACAAGGAAATTTAGTAAGGACAGCTACACAACTGCAGGTAACTATCGCCAAGAGCTCACCGAAAAATTCGGATTGACTGTGACTCAAGTTCCTGATGCTGAAGTGAAAGCAATCAGGGCAAAGGTCGGTCCAGAAGTATTTGAGGAATATATTAAAAGGATGGAAGCCTCAGGACATCCGACGATTCGCAAAGTTCTCCAAAGGCATGTAGACCTGTGGCGCAAATAAGAAGCGTCGGCAACATAACTTCTGACCGGTTATTGTTTCAAAATAAATAAGGTGGTTTGTGCGAGATCTGACCTAAACGTGTGGGTAATCAGCCATTAAATAACTGTGAAAATTTCTGACGTTCCGCCATGGATAACAGTAAGAGTGCTCAGTGTTGACATCAAGTACTGCCTATCAGGTCAAGTAAAATGTTCACTTTATTAAAGGGAGTAAAAGTTGTTAGTGCGGCTTGGATGTATCCTGGTCCTTACTGTACCATGCTATTAGCTGATATGGGGGCTGAAGTGATCATTGTTGAGAGGCCGGGAGTAGGAGACTTAACCCGCCTTGATCCATTTTTTTTTGAAGCAATTAACCGAAATAAAAAGAGCATGACCGTAAATCTGCAGTCCGAGAAAGGTAAGGAAATTTGCCATAAGCTGGTTCAGAAGTCAGACGTATTCTTAGATGGTTTCCGTCCTGGCGTAGCTCAAAAGCTGGGAATGGATTATCCGACTTTAGAGAGGTTAAACCCTGCCCTGATCTATGTATCTATCTCCGGATATGGACAGGATGGTCCTTATGCCAATTGGCCGGGGCATGACCTTAGCTATCAGGGGGTCGTTGGAATGTTAGCTCAGCATGAGGCAAGGGAGGCAGAGGCGTTACTTCCTCCTGTTGCAATTGCTGACCTGTCCTCAGGAATGTTTGCTACGGTTGGTATTTTAGCTGCCCTCCATCATAAGTCTGAGACAGGACAGGGGATGTATATCGATGTTTCTATGGTTGATGGGCTGATCTCATGGATGACAGTCCCTTTGACCATCTATCTCAATTCAGGCTTGACTTCCCGATCGCGTGAACCTGCCTATGGTATTTTTAAAGCCAGGGATGGAAGATGTCTTACCTTGAGTATAGCCTATGAAGATCACTTCTGGTCAAACCTATGTCACTTGCTGGGTAGAAGCGATTTAGCAAGCATGCCCCGGGAGGAAAGGATATCCAGAAAAGAAGAACTGGTTGCCCTATTAAAGGAAACATTCCTGAGCAAAACGAGAGATGAGTGGGTTCAGATTCTAACCTCGGGGAACGTAGCCGCAGGGCCTGTCTATGATTACTCGGAGGTTGTTAATGATCCGCATCTGAAACATAGAAACCTTTTTATTGAAATAGAAAAAGCGGAGAAGAAAGTAAAAGAAATAGGCTCTCCATTAAAATTCCTTTCGCCTTATCAGCAAAAGGACTTATATCCACCTGAGTTGGGAGAACATAATGAAGAGATCTTGTCTATCTTAGGGTATACTGAAAAGCAAATTGAGGAATTTCGTAGAGATGGGGTAATATAGCGAGCGAAAATAGAAGGGAAGATGCCTTAAGAAATATTTTTCTTGGAGATTTGTTGAATTTGTTTCGCTCCAAGACCAAATGACTCAGCCAACTCCGATTATTTTCAGGGAAGGAGAGCTTTGTTAGGTGAGGGATTGGGTGTCGTTCAATAACAGACAGAGGGGATCTAACTTCAACCATTCAACTCAACGTTGAAAGAAAGGAGGGTCAGAAATGATTAATCATTTAAGAAACAAATGGGTAACAGCAGCTTGGGTGGTTGTTCTTCTGACGAGTTTTTTGTTTGCTTGCGCTCTAGCAGCGCCAGCGTCAGCCGCAGAAGTGACAAAATTGAAGTTGGCAACATTTACTGCCTCAACTGGACTTCATGCAGATGGGCTGAAGTATCTGACTGAGGAAGTTAAGAAGCGTACGAATGGCAGAGTGGAAATTCAGATTGTTTGGGGAGAGGGCTTGGCTAAAGTACTCGAGATTCCCGATGCTGTTAGAGTAGGAACAGCAGATATGGGTCACTTTGTAAGTGTCTACTTGGCAGAGATGCTTCCATTTGTAACGACCAGTCAGGTAGTTCGTTTTCGTGTGGATGTACCGTTTACTAGAGACGCAGGTCCGAAAGGCCTTAGCATATACCGCAAGCTTGCCGAGGAGTTTCCCGAAGTTGCAAACGAGTTTAAGAAACTAAATCAGATTCAGATCGGAGTCTTCTCCTATCCACCCGAAGGGTTAATATCCAAGAAGCCAGTACAGACTCTGGCTGATGTTAAAGGTTGGAAGATGCGCTCGTGGGGAAATATCGTTCCGCAGATCATAAAAGGATTAGATGCCGCTCCGGTAAGTATGCCTGCGGTGGAGGTATACGATGGACTTACGAAGGGTGTATTAGATGCAACGATCGCTTCCCTTGAGACTACTTATAGATATAAGTACTATGAAGTTGTTAAATATTGGTGCAAGAGTTTAACAGAGATACTCGGGACCATGCCTCTTGTCTATCCCATAACCGTCAACTTGGACAAATGGGGGAAATTATCCCGTGAGGATCAGAAAATTGTGTTGGAAATAGGCGACGCGGCGACGCGGAAATTTAGTGAAGACAGTTATACAACCTTAGATAATTATTACAAAGAGCTAACCCAAAAATTCGGAATGATTGCCACCGAAGTTCCTGGTGCAGAAGTGAAAGCCCTGAAGGCAAAATGTGCCGGCACCATGTATGAGGACTATATGAAAAAAATGGAAGCTGTGGGATATTCGACTATTCGCAAAGTTTCCCAGAGACATGTCGAGCTGTGGAGTAAATAGAGGGAGTTAGCAGAAAACAAAGAGAAGCATATTATAGTTTACTTTACCCCAGGTAGATCGTAGCGGGGAGCGTTGGGGGCGAGACAATCTCAAAGCGAAATTACTTCGCCCTTCTGGTTGCAAGGATAGGTTTTTGCGGTTCCGAATATAAACTATTGCAGGCCCTCAGTAAAACGTATTCGGGATATGGTCAAAGGCGAAACCGTTAGGGTAATCGATGAGAGGCAATAACGGACAACAACCATTATATAAGGAAAAGATTCATTAAAACGGAGCGAAATTAACAGAAAAGGGGGCCGCATGATGGATGTAAGTCCAATAACGATTGGGGTGATCAGTATCGGGGTAGTGCTTTGCCTTTTGCTGATCGGGGTACCTATTGGCTTGGGATTAGGATTGGTCGGCTTCGTAGGTTTCATCATGGTTTCAGGCCTTCCAGCCGCCTTAGGGTGTTTATCTACTCTCCCGTATCATGTTGGCATGCAATGGGCTTTAGTGGTCATTCCAATGTTTATGCTTATGGGGAATTTTGCTTCATACGGGGGGGTTGGAAGAGATCTTTTTGATGCGTCAGAGAAGTGGTTGGGGAGATTGCCTGGTGGGTTATTGATCACTACAACAGTGGCTGCCTGTGGTTTTGGCTTCGCCTCAGGATCGAGCCTGGCATGCGCTGCCACCTTTACTACGATAGCCCTCCCCGAAATGGATCGCCACGGTTATCATAGAGGTTTTACGTGTGCAGGTATTGCTTCCGCAGGAACTTTGGATGCACTCATACCACCCAGTGGGATGATGGTCGTTTATTGTGCATTTACTGAAGCCTCTCTTGGAAAGCTGTTAATTGCTGGAATTCTTCCTGGGTTTTTGACTGGGTTTATCTTCATTGTTGCAACCTTGATTACAGTATGGATGCGACCTGAATGGGCCCCCGTATCTCCAAGCGGTGCGCCGTTAAAAGAGAAGCTAAAAGCATTATGGACCATTGGTCCATTGCTTCCTATCGCGGTCGTTTCTCTCGGCGGTATCTATTTGGGCATCTTTACGGCCACTGAAGGAGGTGCAGCGGGAGCATTGATAGCCCTGATCATAGGTTTGATTCGGCAGCGAGGAAGAAAATTCTTGCCGTCTTTGAGAGACGCCTTGTTCAGCGCAGTGCGTACTACTTGTATGATCTTTCTGATCATCATAGGCGCCTTTATTTATTCGAGATTCCTTAGTACCACCGGGATCATGGCTGCGGTTTCTGATCTCATAATGAGCCGGGGTTTCTCCCCTTTGACAGTTGTTATTTTAGTAATGGTGCTTCTTCTTATATTAGGGACTTTTCTGGAGGCTGTGGCAATTGTGGCGCTCACTATGCCTATATTCTTTCCGATCATGGTACAGTTGGGTGTGGACCCTATCTGGTTTGGAATATTGGTCGTCATGTTAGTAGAAATTGGAGTGCTCACTCCTCCTTTAGGAACGAATGTATACGTTGTTCACGCATCAGCGAAATCGATTGGTTACAATGTTTCCTTGGGAGAGATTTTTGGGGCATTGTTGCCATTCTTCTTTGGATACCTTGTTTCTGTTGCCATAATCATTGCTTTTCCCGGGATTGCGACATGGCTTCCGACACAAATGCTGGGAAAGTGATGAGGGCTCGGGAGCTCGGATTTGGCGAACTCGTTCAGAATGTGTGTGGTTTCAGCTTCGGGTCAGTCTTCTAATTCAGAACATAGATTTTGGTCCGAAAATTAAGGAGAAGAGGGGGGGTAAATGTGCAGGTTGACCTGAATAACCAAGTTGCATTTGTATGTGGTTCGAACAGTGGCATTGGCAGAGCCATAGCTGTGGTGCTTGCCAAGAATGGTGCTGACATAGTGTTAAACGGAAGAGCAGCGGCTTCAGCAAGGGAAGTGATTGACGAGATTCAACCCTTGGGTCGCAAAGTTATTTTCGAGAAAGCCGACATCACTGAATACCATGAGATGAGGAGGGCGGTTGACCACGCTCTTTCTGAATTCGGTAAAATTGACATTTTAGTTGTCAGCGGTGGAGTCACCGGCAGTGGTTTGAAGTCTGACCTCTTCTTAGAAACGCCTACCGAATCATATTTGGCATGGGCTAAGACTCGATGGTGCTCGCGGCTGTATTGTGTCAGAGCTGTCTTGGACCATATGGTTGAAAGGCATACAGGGAAAATTGTCCTAATCAGTACGGATGCCGGGAGATGGCCCACTCCGGCTGAATGTATGGCGGGCAGTTTAGGTGCGGCTGTAGTCATGACCACCAAGGTTCTGGCTCAAGAGCTATCGCGTTGGCAGATACGGGTCAATACGATATGCCTTACCGCTATGGAGGGCACCCCAAGCTATGATTATGCGACCCAGTTGTCAGCTCGCCTGGCAGGTGTGTTTAAGAAAGCCTTAGCAAAGCAGCCATTTCGGGTGACATCCGAAGACGTTGCTAACGCCGCTTTATTTTTCTGCTCAGATGAGTCAAAGGCTATTACTGGGCAGATTCTAAGCGTGAATGGGGGACTGTCTTTCCCTGGTTAAGCCCTGTGATAGACAAACTAAAATAAAAGGAGACTGTTATGGCAAAAATAGAGAATCCGGTGACGCATATATCAGATCACACGTACAACCATTTAATCTGTGGCTACCCTTTAATGGAGCTAACTGGCAACATCACCTTCACCGAAGCTTTATATCTTTGCCTCAAGGGAGAACTTCCCGGAGAAAAAGAGCTCAAGATGTTGGACGTACTGCTTACTTGTGGCATCGATGGCGGTGGGTTAGGGAACGCTCAGACACAAGTAGCGAGATGTATAGCTACAGCCAATCGCGACGATCCTATGGCAGCAGTTGGGGGATCGTTTTTGGCGTTTGGGTCCACGACAGGTTCACCTGCTTTCACCGCCCAATTCGTGGAGGATGCTTATGCCTTTATGAAAAAGGAAAGTCTAAGCAAAGAGGAAGCGGCTAAGGTAGTGGTTGCGGATTCGAGAAAGCAAGGAAAAAGAATTCCAGGGCTCGGTCATCGTTGGTATCCCACTGGTGATCCTCGAGCCATCAGAATCCGTGAGTGTGCTGAGCTATATGGGTTTGTAGGTGAAAGGACGCTGCTCTATGATGCTATAAGCGCGGAACTAGGGAAGCTTACCGGCAGACCCATGCAACCAAACATCGATGGTGGTTTTGCAGTAGCCGGCTTAGAGCTGGGACTTCATCCAATGGTGTTGGGTCCCCTATTTGCCTTGGGGTTATTGCCTGGAACAATCGCTCATGTTCATGAAGAAATTGAAGAGCACGAAAGTCGCAGCATAAGAAGATTTATTGATGAGAGGATAGATTGGCAATATGTCGGTCCTTCGAAGCGACATCTACCCAAAAATAAGATTGGAGTACCGTTGGTGAAAGTTAAGTTGGAGGAATAATTTCCCTTATTCCTTCTTTTCCGCGATGTTAGTCTTTGTGCGTTTACCATGGTGGAGTGGGGAGTGCGAATTCGGATAAAGCATAAAGCAGAAAGAATCAGTTAAAAATCACAGTTGAAGCTCCGGATAGCCGAGGAGGGTCAAAAGAATGCAATTAACGAATGGGTGCAGAATGGAAAAGGTATTGGAGAACATAAGGGTTCTTGATTTAACCACGTGGCTAGCAGGCCCATATTGTTGCATGCAGTTGGCAGATATGGGCGCTGATGTCATCAGGATCGATCCCCCTGAGGGCAGTATGGACCGGACCATCGGTCCATTTACCCCTCACGGCGACTCTATAGAGTATGGAATATGTACCCAACGGAATAAACGTAACATCACCTTAGACTTTACGAATGACGCTGGCAAGGAAATCCTGACAAAGTTAGTTAAAGTATCAGACGTGATAGTGCACAACTTTGTCCAAGGGACAGAGCAAGCAGAAATGTTGAGCTACGAGAGCCTGAAGCACTTAAGAGCAGATATCATTGTTGCTAAGATTAGTGGCTATGGGTATGAAGGTCCGTATGCTACTCGGGTTGCCTTCGACGCTACGGGTCAAGCTGAGGCCGGGGGGATGAGCTTGACAGGGTTCCCAGGCTCGCCACCTGTAAGGACGCAAATTAATTATGTTGACTTCGGTACCGGTTTACACGCTGCACTCGCAGTGATGTATGCTTTATATTACCGTCAGAAGACGGGCATGGGGCAAGAAATTGAAGTTGCTTTGTTTGACGTAGCTGTTTCCTTTGTTGCTACTCAGGGGGCTATCGCGGAATATCGGTTATACGGTACCATCCGACCGCAATTAGGAAATCACGGGTACATGGCTTTTGGTGACACCTATAAGACCAGAGATGGGTGGATCACTGTAAATATTGGTAGTGATGCTCAATGGAGACGGTTTGTGCGTGCTGTAGGGAAGGAGAATTGGGCAAACGACCCGCAGTTCAAAACGAATGCTGACAGGTTTTTTCACCGCGATATCTACACACCCATCCATCAAGAGTGGATGGCCAATAAGACAAATGAAGAAGTCATTAGAGTTATGGAAAAAGCACGAGTTCCTTGCGGCGTGGTCAACAGGATCAGCGAGGTCGCAAATCATCCTCAGGCCAAGTTTAGGGAGATGTTGGTCGAGGTCGATTACCCACCCGATGAGGCAAAAGTTGTCGTTTCAGGAGTAGTGCCAAGGCTTTCCAAGAGCCCAGGTCGAATCGAAAAGCGCCCACCGACATTAGGCGAGAATAACCGTGAGATATATTTCAACCTCTTGGGCTTAACTCAGCAAGAGTATGAAGGACTGGTAAGCAGAAAGGTTATTTGAAAATCTGAACCTAAGGAGAGTACAAAAGTGACTCTGGAGAAATACAAACTTCAAGGAAAAGTGGTCTTGATAACCGGGGCTTCAAGAGGGATTGGACGAATGACAGCACTGGCTTTTGCTGAGTTGGGCGCTGACGTTGTGTTGTCCAGTCGTAAACTTCCTGATCTTGAGGCGCTGACTGATGAAATAACCTCATTTGGCAGGCGAGCAATACCCATTGCGTGTCATGCAGCGCGAACGGAAGAACTGGAGAAGCTGGTAAAGAGAAGCGAGGAAGAATTTGGACATGTGGATATATTGGTCAATAATGCTGCGACCAATCCTTATTTAGGTCCCACCATCAATGCCGAGGAGAAAGCCTGGGATATTACAATGGGACTTAATATGAAAGGTTATTTCTTGTTGTGTAAAATGGTGGCCCAATTAATGATAAAACAAGGGGGTGGCTCGATAGTCAATATATCTTCTATTGATGGCATCAGGAGGGGTGAAGGCTTGGGCATTTATTCTATCAGTAAGGCAGGTGTCATCATGTTAACCGAGGTTCTGGCTGCCGAGTTAAGTCAGTACAATATAAGGGTTAACGCGGTGGCTCCTGGTCTTGTGCGAACACGCCTTTCGCAGGCTCTGTGGCAAGACGAAGAAAGGCATAAAAAGACAATCGCTCGCATACCGCTCAGGCGTATGGGTCAGCCGGAAGACATAGCAAGTGCTATTGTTTTTCTGGCATCCGATGCTGCGCAATATATTACAGGACATACCTTGGTGGTCGATGGCGGTCTCTTATTGGGTCATTAGCTGAAGTGGCTACTCTCTTTGTCTCAAATTGAAGTTTGATAGAAGATCCTGTGGGGGATGTTTGATTCGCTGATTTGGCTTTAGTAATTTACTAGCATTAATAGAAACGACGTTGAAGGGAGGAACATCATGAGAACTTATCAGGAGTACCTGGAGAAGCTGAAATCTATGAGACCCAATCTACATTTTGGCGGGGAACTTATAAGACGGGATGACCCCCGACTTCAGCAAAGTCTGAACAACCTTAGATTAACCTTTGACTTAGCTGAAGATCAGAAAAACGCGGAACTGTTCATTGCTTACTCTCCAATAATAAGCGCGAGGATCAATCGATTCTGTCATGTCCATAACTGTAACGAAGACCTTTTGAACAAACAGCAAATGACAAGGGTTGCCTGCAACCATACTTCTTCTTGTGTCCAGCGATGTATGGGTGTGGACGCGTTCAATGCCTTGTCCATCGCAACTTACGAGATTGACCAAGCTAAAGGAACAGAATACTACCAGAGATTCAAGAAGTACGAGGAATATTTTCAAAAAGGAGACTTGGTGGGATGCTGTGCCCAAACAGATGTCAAAGGGGACAGGATGTTAAGACCGTACGAACAGGTGGACAAAGATCAATATGTCAGGATAATTGGGAAAACTAAGGATGGCATCATTGTCAGGGGAGCCAAGGTCAACAACTCAGCAGCACCGATTGCCGACGAAATAATTGTAATTCCAACAAGGGCGCTTGGCAAAGAAGATGCTGACTGGGCTGTTGCCTTCGCTATACCAGCGGATTGGGACAAAGTTCACCAGATCGTATCTATAGCCGGCATGCGCCGACGGAAGCACTTCCCAGCTCCGATAGCCAACTTCGGTGGTTCCCATTCCTTAACTGTTTTTGATGATGCCCTCATCCCTTGGGAAAGAGTGTTCATGTGTGGAGAATGGGAGTTTGGTGGTAGACTCGCTCAACTTTTTGCTTTATATCATCGTCACAGCTACACCGGTTGCAAAGCTGCTGTAGGCGATATGATGATAGGCTTTGCAGCATTAGTTGCTGAGTATAATGGCATAGGGCGGTCTCAGCACGTGAGATCAAAATTGGCTGAATTGATCAGCGTGACCGAACTTGTTTATGCTGCCGGTATTGCTGCCTCTGTTAACGCGAAGCCGGCTGGTCCAGGGACTTTCGTCCCAGACATAGTGTACTGCAATGTTGGCAGAAAACATGCAGGAACACATGTTTACCGGGAATACGAAATCCTTTGTGAGTTAGCTGGCGGTCTTCCCGCCTCCATACCGGTTGAAGAAGATTTTGTTAGTCCGGATACAGGAAAATTTGTCAGTAAGTATCTAAGGCGCAAGGATGGTATAACGCCCGAACAGCAGTATCGGTGTTTCTCTGCTGTAGCCGATATTATCTGCTCTGAATATGGAACCGGAGTACGCCAAATTGCAGGAGTTCATGGCGGTGGTTCCCCAATTATGGAAGATATAACCATATTGACCAACTATGACCTCAATGCGAAAAAAGAAATAGCCAAGTATCTGGCAGGTATTAAGTAGAACCAGAAATGTCTGAAAAAAATTTAACGACAAGGGTGGTGGAGGCACTCATACAGCGATGCTTTTCCTTGTAGGATCGATTCCGTGAGAATACACATGACCTTTCTTGGTGAGATTATATGATAGAAGAAAAAGACGTCTCCGAAGAAGAAAGATGGCATTTTGAGCGGCTTGCTTTGCAATGTCTCAAGGGTTTGAAGAAGAGAAACTTGATGGGATATTATTTCACAAGCCGAAACGAGGCAAAGGGTCATGTTCTTCGAACTATTCCCTCGGATGCCACTATTGGTTTTGGCGATTCAGTGACATTGTATCAGATAGGAGTGATAGAGGCACTTCAGGACAGAGGACAAAAAATAATAAGCGCTTATTGGAAGGATGGCAAGGTCTACTTTCCGTCTACAAAAAAAGAAGTCGTTCGAGTGGGCAGGGAAGCCCTTTTTGCTGACTACTTTCTTGCCGGGATAAATGCGTTAACCTTGGATGGTGAGGTGGTGAATACTGACGGGACAGGGAATCGCCTTGCGGGAATAATATTTGGACCACGGAAGGTAATCTTGGTCGCTGGAGTAAACAAAATTGTAGCCAATGTTGAGCAAGCCTTGGGGAGGATAAAAGAAGTGGCTGCCCCCCTCAATGCTCGCCGCCATCATGTAAAACACGGCATGGAGACCACTCCCCCTTGTGCTCAAATCGGCATGTGTGTGGATTGCCGCAGTAATAGGATGTGCTGCTTCACCCTTATCATCGAGCATCAAATTACTCCACGGATAGAAGTCGTCTTGATAGGAGAAAGACTGGGACTTTGAAACAAGTTAGCAAACGATAACAATGCTAAACCAGCGATTGATATTCAATTCGCTCCAGCCACCGCTACATCCTGTGGTGGAAAGTCTTTCTTCCTCGGCCGTGTTTGATCGTCTTATTGTATGATGGGGCAAGAGATCTTGTGACATCTTCATTCTTGCCTCTCTTAGTGAAAAGGTGGTTGATGATGCCAAGTGCCTTCATTTAAGGTTCTTATCTTAAAGATATTTTTGTTTCCTCTCAAGTAAATTGATTATAGATTAGGGTTCAAATGAGAAAACATTTTGACAGGCCTGCTTAAAAAGTTATTTGTCAACAGTTTGGACATGGAGAAAGTAAACGTCAATGGCGGAGCAATCGCTCTTGGCCATCCCATCTCTGCAACAGGTTGCATTCTCCTTACGAAGATCATTTACGAAATGAAGAGGTGGCGTTCTCAGTATGGATTGGTGACGATGTGTATTGCAGGAGGCCAAGGTATTGCGATGATCATTGAAAATGAAGAGAGATAGATTGGCGATGAATGCCGTATCTTTTAAAGGAGGAAGAAATGGTGATCCAAAAAGTATTGATCGTTGGATCCGGCTTAATGGGGGCCGGCATTGCCCAAGCCTGCGCTCAAGTCGGCATCGAAGTCTTCCTAACCGATATTAACCAAGAGGTCCTCGACCGAGCTCTGAAGAATATTGCTTGGTCTTTAGGCAAATTCATTGAAAAGGGAAAAGTCACGGAGAGCCTGGAAGCGGTCATGAGCCGAATTCAGACAGACACTGATTTGGCGAAGGCAACTCAGGTAGATCTAGTTGTAGAGGCTGTCTTTGAACAGTTGGACCTTAAACAGGAGGTTTTTAAGAAATTGGAAGGGGTGTTCGGTGTTGAAATGATTCTTACGAGTAACACCTCGGCCATCCCAATCTCCGAGATCGCAGCCGTAACCAAAAGACCGGACAGAGTTTTGGGTCTTCATTTTTTTAATCCTGTACCTATGATGGAAGTGGTTGAAGTCATCAAAGGGATTAAGACTTCAGAAGAGGCCATGAGGGTAGGAGTAGAATTTGTGCGGTTCCTTGGCAAAGAGCCCATCCGTGTGGAGAACGATGTCCCAGGTTTTTTGCTGAATCGAATCAACGCAGTGGGTTATGTTGAGGCCATTCGTCTATTAGAACAGGGGATAGGGAGTGTGGCGGATATTGATAAGGGAGTTCGGCTCGCTTTTGGTAGAAGAATGGGACCTTTTGAGACAGGAGATCTGGTTGGATTGGATGTGTCATATGGGGGATTAACAGCAATCTATGAAGAAAGTAAGGATATACGATTTTATCCTCCACAACTTTTAAGACGAAAGGTTAAGGCTGGAGAGCTCGGACGGAAGACCGGTCGAGGCTGGTATGAGTATAACAAAGATGGAAGCCGTAAGGAGAAGTAGATGAAGCAGAAGCTTGTGTCTTATGAGATTAAGGATCAAATCGCTATTGTCACCATCGATCATCCTCCCATGAATGCTTTGGATATGGCGACGAGAGAGGCCATCGCCGATGTGTTCATGCAGCTTGATGATCGGAGGTAGGAAATTAGAGCAGTCATATTAGACGGAGCGGGAGAAAAAGCCTTTGCCGGAGGGGCTGATATTAAGACCTTTTTAGAATTAACACCTGACACAGCAAAGAGACGCCTCTCGCTAAGTCACCCAATTTATTCCATGGTAAAAGATTTTGAGTGGCCAGTGATCGATGCGAGTGGTGGTCGCTCCCATAGAGCGTGTCGCCAAAATATGGAAAAGGCCCTTTGGCGGTGGCAGCGGCTAAAAAGGTAATCAACCGGGTAAGAGATCTTTCTCTCCAGCAGGGATTGGAGATAGAATCCGGCCTTTGGGCCAATCTTACGGCCACAGAGGATATGAAGGAGGGGGCAAGAGCTTTTATTAAGAAGAGAAAACCAAACTATCAATGTCGATAAAGAGAATGGATTGGGATACACAGTCATTATAAGTGAGAACCATACCCCAATGATAGAGAACTCAAGTCGAAATAGATACAGCCAATTATTCTTCTAAGAAGAATTTATCATCTGTCAAGTGAGTCTTTAGGAGACGATCAGTCAAGGAGGACATAGTGGCCATGTTTTATGAATTGAACGACGAGCAGAAAGCATTCCGAAAGAAAGTCCAAGAAGTTTATGAAAGAGAGGTTAACCCTCTGGTTGAGGAATATGAGCGAAAAGAAACCTTCCCAGTTCAGCTCTTTCGAGTCCTGGGAGCGGAGCATCTCCTCTGCCTACGATGCCCTAAGGAATATGGTGGTCCTGGTTTGGATAAAATCTCTGAGTGTATTGCAGTGGAGGAATTGAATCGGGTCTGTGTAGGCATTGGCTCGAGCATCATGGTTCATGGAGGATTGGCCACTGATCCCATTCTCCATTTTGGTTTTGAAGAACTCAAAAAGAAATATCTTTCTCCGGCAGTGCAGGGGGAGAAGATTGGCGCCTTTGCCCTGACAGAACCAGACGCCGGATCTGATGCTTCTGGAATTCGGACAATGGCGGTAAGGCAAGGGGATGGCTACCGGCTTAACGGTCTAAAGACCTTCATCACAAACGGAACAATTTGTGATTTTGTGATCGTTGCTGCCTACACCGATCCTACCAAGCGAGGGATAGGAATCAATCTTTTTGTCGTGGAGCGCCAAGATACAGGCTTTTCTGTAATTAAAAAATTAAGGAAACTCGGGAACCATTCTTCGGATACGGCTGAGTTGGCCTTTGACGACTGTTATGTTCCAAAAGAGAGGATGCTCGGAGAAAAGGAGGGGGGAGGATTGGGGCAGTTGGAAGAAACACTTAAGTCAGGAAGGTTGACCTATGGGGCCAGAAGCACGGGGGTTGCGCAGGCCGCTTTCGAGGTCACTCTCTCTTATGTAAAAAAAACTCAGAGACAGGGCCAGTCCCTTGCCAAATCACAGGCAATTCGATTCATTTTGGCAGAGATGGCCATGTCACTTGAGGCAATGCGCTATATGACCTATCGAGGCGCTTGGCTTTTTGATCAAGGACTTGCCTCAATGAAAGATGCCTCGATTGTGAAACTCTTCTGCAGTGAATCCGCCCAGAGTATCGTTCAGAAGGCGATGGCCATCCAAAAAAATGCTGGGCTGATGATGGACAATCCGGTTCAGAGATTTCTCCGTGATGGGAGATTGGCTAAGATTCCAGAAGGAACTTCTGAAATTCAACATTTAGTGATCGCCAGCGGATTGGGACTTTAGGAGGGGAGAGAATGAATTTTGGACTATCAGATGAGCAAAAAGATGTACAGAGGGCAGCCAGGGAATTTGCCCAAGGAGAGTTTGATCCTGACCTGGCCTTGGAGCTGGATCAGAGTGGAAAATTTCCGGAATCGTTATGGAAGAAGGCCGCTCAGTTAGGATTCATTGGGATTCATTATCCCGAGGAGTTTGGAGGTCAGGGGTTGGGCTTTTTTGAGAATCTCCTGGTAATCGAGGCATTCTGTAGAGTTGACTCCGGGATTGGGAGTGCTTTGAGCATGGTGGATATTGGATCAGAGGTCATTCTGAAATTCGGTTCAAAAAATCTGAAGGAGCAGTACCTTATTCCTTTGACAAAGGGGTCAAAACGAATGAGCATCGCCTTTGCTGAATCAGAAGATGGAAAAGACTTCTCCACCATCTCTACTGTTTCAGAGAGGAGGAGAGATGAATATTTTCTTTGCGGAGAGAAACGGTTCGTCCCCAATGCTTCTCTAGCAGATTCCTTCATCACACTCTGTAAAGAACTTAAGGAAGGGACGATCACAGTGATTGTGGATAAGAAAAAGGATGGGATAGAAATTCTTCCAATTGAAAAGATGGGGTTGAGGATGGTTCCCTTTGGCGATCTTCGTTTCAGGGAAGTTCGAATCCCCCTTGAGAGTCGAATCGGAAGTGAGGGAGAAGGGATGGCTCATGTTCACCACTGCCAACAGGTTATAGGGCTCAGAAGCATTGCTCAGGCCTTAGGTATGGCTCAAGGGGCTTTTGATCGGGCGATCCAGCATGCCAAACAGAGGGAGCAATTTGGCAAAAAACTTTCACAGTTTCAAGCCATTCGACATAAACTGGCTGATATGGCTGTGGACATTGAGGTGGCCCGTTGGCTCACTTATAAGTCTGCCACAGAGTATGACCAGGGAAGAGTAGATTGGGGATTCCTTTCTATGGCCCAACTGGATGTGGGTAGAAGAATGACCTCCATTGTGGATGAGGCTGTTCAGATCTTTGGCGGCTACGGTTACATGGCTGAACAGGCCATAGAGCACTATTTTCGAGATGCGTGGACCATCGCCGTAGAATTAGGGACACCAGAAGAGCTCAAAGACGTGGTCGCTGATGGGTTGTTGGGACCTCCTAATAAAAAGTAATCTGGAAATGCAAGTGAATGTGAGATTTCGATGAATATCTTAGCCAAAGAGTCTCATTGGTCTTACTCGGGATGGCTGATGGTAACAATGGCTTTCCTATCGAACGTGATCACCTTTGGGTTTATGTATAGTTTTAGCGTTTTTCTTAAACCAGTTTCTTCTGAATTCGGATGGAGCAGAGCAAGTACGGCTGCGGCATTCAGTCTCTTTGGTATTACTCACGATGCGTTTGCCTTCGTTGGTGGATTGCTAACCGACAAGTTCGGCCCAAAACTAACTACGGCGATGGGTGGTTTTTGTATTCTGCTTCATTCATCATGGTGAGTCGTATTCAATCGATTTTAGAATTTTACCTTTATTTGTATTGGTTTTGCTTCAGGGATAAATTATCTCTCAAAGAGGTTTAGAACCGTTAATAAATCAAAAAGGGGGAAAATAATATGAAAGTTGTTGCTTTTAATGGTAGTCCTAGGAAGGACGGAAATACAACCATCCTCATCAACCACGTCTTCCGTGGACTAGAAAAAGAAGGGGCTGAAACAGAACTGGTGCAGCTATCAGGAAAGGAAATTCATGGCTGTATCGCCTGCTACAAGTGTTTTAAAAATAAGGATCAGCGTTGTGCTGTAAAAAACGACATAGCAAACGAGTGCATCGAGAAGATGATTGAGGCAGACGGGATTATCTTGGGTTCACCTGTCTATTTTACCGATGTGACAGCTGAAATGAAAGCTCTCATCGATCGTGCCGGTTTTGTATCCAGGGCCAATGGTGGGATGTATAGAAACAAGGTGAGTGCTGCGGTGGTGGCTTTACGCCGCTCTGGCGCGATGCATACTCTTGACACCCTAAACCACTTTTTTCTTGCTGGAGAGATGATCATTATTGGTCGGGGTATTGGTGTGGGTTCTGATAAGGGAGATGTGGAAAAGGATAAAGAAGGCATACAGGCTGTAAAAGCACTTGGAGAAAGGATGGCCTGGCTGCTTAAAAAACTTCATAGTTAAATTCAAAACGGTCCGGTTAAGAGTTTTTTAAAACTGATAATTTTAAAACAATATCAATGACCAGTTGAATCTATTTCGTTCTTAACCGGACAATACTGAAAGTCAATATAAAATTCTTGAAAAAGGAGGACCTTGGAAATGATTAAAAAAGTGGATCATATTGCCATTGCCGTCAAAAATTTACAGGAAGCAAGGAAGAAATTCGAGGAATTATATGGAGCAAATTTCATTGTTGAAGGGACGAATCAGGTGGAAAATTATAAGGTAGCCATCTTCAGGGTAGGTGAAAATATTTTTTCAATGTTAGAATCAACTAGCCCAGAAGGGTTTGTTGCGAAGCATATTGAGCGTTATGGTGAAAGCATACAGCATATGGGGATTGAGGTCGATAATATAAAAGAGTTTGTTGCGCATCTTCTTTCAAAAGGTGTGAAATCAAGTGGATATAAAGAAATTGAAGGGGTCAGAAAGGAAGCTTTAATTGGAGCTAGGAATGCTTTTGGAATTATTCTTCAAGTTTTTGAATGGATTGGAAATTACAAGAAAGCTTCGCCTGAAGAACGAATGACGAAAGTTTGGGGGTAGTGTAACTTAGCATAAGGCCGATGTCTCCTGAACGGAACTTAAGTTGACAGTGGGAGTTCCCTCCGGAACTTTCAGGGTTGGTTACGTTGCAAACATTTATTGCAGGCTCTTTTCTATAAAATGCCTTTTTTCAGCCAGGGAGGTCCCCACAGGGTTCTTCTCTGCCCCTCTGAAAGTTATCTATTATTATATGATATTGATTAATACAATCTTATAATTTCATTACTTTTCATGATTAGAAAATTGGGGAAAAAAAGACCAAAAATCGCTTCTTCTGCCTTTGTTAGCGAGAGTGCCTATATCGTTGGCGGTGTGGAAATTGGAGAGAATTCAAGTATCTGGCCGGGGGCAGTCTTGAGAGCTGATCGGTTCAGGATCAAAATTGGGCGCAATTGTAGTATCCAGGATAATTGTGTCGTCCATGCCGGCCTATCAGACTTGATCATCGGGAATAATGTTACCATAGGCCATGGCTCCGTTATCCATTGTGCCAAAATTGGGGATAATGTTCTTGTTGGAATGCATACGGCATTGATGAATTTTTCAGAGATCGGTGACTTCTCTATTATCGGGACTCATTCAATGGTAATTGATAATTTTAAAGTGCCAGCAAGATCTTTGGCTATTGGAGTTCCAGCTACTATTAAGAGGCGTCTTAAATCCAAAGAGATTAACAGGATAATTTCGGCAAGCGAGACTTATATGGAGCTCTCAAGGGAATTCAAGAGACAGGGGCTCTGAAGAGATTTTTCAGAGGTCCTTTGAATGCAGATGACTATCATGAATTCATTAAGGCATATGTTGAGTCACTCAAAAAGTCGCGTATCTTCCGGATATTACCCTCACCAAGTAAAGCCGGATGAGAGAACCCGGATTGAAACGCCAGATATCAAATCCGTCAGATCTGAGCTACTCCTGTTTCTCCGGGAGATTCACAATCTATGGTCCTGATCGGGATCGAGGAATTTTCTCGCATGAAAATGGCTTTTTAAGATAGAAAGAGGTTAATCCCATCTATAATTTTTTTGCTAAAGAAGGGTAAGGGGGGCTACGAAAGAGGCACCCACAGTGGTTTTTGTGCCAATAAAGAGTCCCCATTTCCCCTGTGGTAAACAAAAGTTGTTTCATAGCTAAGAAGTTTGCAAAAACCCAAAATAGTCGGGAAAGGAGTCAATTATGGAAGAAGCTGTTATTGCCGGATATTTAAGGACTGCACAATCTCGATCCAGGCCTAATGATCCAGGGAGGGATTGGTTCCACAAGTTAAGGGGGGATGATCTTTTGTCTGTCCTTCTGCCTGAACTTCTCAGGAGAACCGGAATAAGAGCTGAAGAAGTCGAGGACTGCATAACAGGATCCGCTATTGGCCTAAGCGAGAACTTTACATACGGTGGGAGGCTTCCGATCTACCTCAGCAACTTTCCTGATACGATTGCTGCTAAGTATGTTGACCAACAATGTGGTTCTTCAATGGCGGCTTTACATATTGGAGCGATGGAAATAATGCTGGGGTATGCTGATATTGTTTTAGTTACAGGGATGGAACATATGACACGTGTTCCCATGGGTCAGGCGTGGCGCAAGGAGGGGCACGTTAAACTCAACATGCGTCTTTTTGAAGAAGAAAGATATGCACATTGGGACCTGAGAAACGCCATGAACATGGGCATGACCGCTGAGAAACTATTTTCTTTGCGCGACTTTAGCCGAGAAGATTTGGATCGATGGGCCAAGAGATCTCATGATCTTGCAGTGAAGGCTCAAAAGGAAGGATTCTTTGATGGCGAGATATTACCCATTCAGGCCGAACAAGCCGATGGATCGCTGATGACTGTGAAAAAAGATCAGGCAGTGCGGGAAAATGTGTCTCTTGAAGATTTAGCCCAACTTAAACCTACCTTTAAGGAGGACGGTGTTATAACAGCCGGCAACTCCTCACCTTTAAACGCGGCTGCATCGTCGATCCTTCTTGTTTCAAAGAAAAAGGCGCGAGAAAAAAGGGTGAAACCCTTAGCAACCATTCGTTCCATTGGATTTGCGGGGGTGGATCCCACCATTATGGGAGTGGGTCCCGTTCCTGCTACTAAGAGGGCTTTAAAAGCCACAGGTTTAAAGGCAGCGGACATTGACTTTTGGGAAGTCAACGAAGCCTTTACCATCGTCGCGTTGAATTTCATAAAAGAGTTATGGATCGAGCCGGAGCGGGTCAACATTAAAGGAGGAGGTACCGCCCTTGGTCATCCGCTTGGGGCTACCGGATGTAGATTGATAGGGACCCTTGCAAGAATCCTCAATGACAAGGGAGCGCGTTATGGATGTGCCAATGCGTGCTGCGGGGGTGGCCAGGGAGTGGCTACGATCATCGAGAGGGAAGCCTATAATTGGTAACCGGTAGTCTAACCTTGCTTGGGTTAGAAGTGAAGGACTTAAAGACCAGAGAACGGATAAAAAGGCTATGGGGTTGCTTTTGCCATACCGGCAATATCAATGAGTGGGTATAGATTTCTCATCCGAAACATTATCGTCATAGGACGATAAGATGTTTTCAAAGAGTTGAATATTATGTTTATGAAGGGTTCTTGTGGACTTGAGCCCTTTTCACTTTTTGTTCTTCAAAGAGATAGGAGGATAGGGGGATGAGATCCAAGTTTTTCAGCGAGAGGGATTTGAGGTTTTTACTGTATGAAGTTTTTGATGTCGTATCGATTACCCGATACGATTACTATCGAGATACGATGGTAAAATATTTGACATGGTCCTAAAAGCAGCTATGGAATTGGGCTATGGTCTTCTTTTGCCTAATCTTCAGGAGATGGACAAGAATCCTCCCGAATTGGTAGGCGATCAGATTAAGGTGCATTCCTCGGTGAGGCAGGCGTTGAGGGAATTCGGCGAGAGGGAGTTGGATTGGTGTTAGCATACCTATTGAGTGGGGGGCAGCAGCTTCCACGAATGATCGCCATAGGTTGTAGGTTCATTTTTTCCGCAGCCAATTATTTCAAGAGTGTCTATTCTGGTTTGACCGGGGCTGCGGCCATGGCTTGCCCAAGCCAAGGCTGTGGTGAAAGCTCTGAGGAATAACCCCGGTGAAGCAGAGACAAATTTTTATAGTGGCAAGTTTTCTGCGTTCCGTTATTTCTTTGAGTATGAACTTCCGAAGATTGAAGGTCTGGCCACACGTTTGACGAATAGTGACGGTTTGACGACAACAATGAACCCCGAATTTTTTGCCGACTGATAGGTTGTCTTAAGAAACATTCAGAAGTAAACTAATGTCCGGTTTGGACCAGAGGCTTATATTTTTTGGAATAATTCCGCAGCTATTGTTCGAAACCTCAAAATCTAAGAGCGTTACACGTGCTCATCGAGCTTGGGATTCCCAATATGAAGTTTCATCGTTGAATCTTGGATATGGAGTCAGTGGGGGAAAACATGGGAAAGGTTATCGTGACGGTGGCGCTTATTGGAGGGATAACCACCCGAGAGAAAAACCCAAATGTTCCCATGACCCCCAAGGAGATTGCCGAAAGCGCCGTTGAAAGTTATCACGCAGGGGCGGCCATTTGCCATGTTCATGTGCGGGACCCTGAAACACACGAACCGTCTTCCAAGTTTGAGCTATATCAAGAAGTAGTCGAACGTATTCGCGAGAAATGCGACATGATCATCAACCTATCTACTGGGCCCGGGGCAAGATTACTCTATAATCCCGGCACCAAGGACCATCCTTGGGATACCTCTCAGTTGAAAAGCCCTGGAGAGCGTGTTGAGCATGTAATTAAATTAAGACCTGAACTCTGCTCTCTAGATGTAGGCACACTCAACTTTGGCCCGAGAGCTTTTGTCAATTTGGTATCCGTTGTAGAAGAGATGGCCACAATGATAAAGGAGGTCGGTACCAAACCTGAGTTAGAGATCTTCGATATTGGTAACATCCGCATTGCTAACTACCTTATAAGCAAAGGGCTTGTGGCAAAGCCACCTTTATTCCAACTTTGTCTTGGTATTCCCTGGGGAATCGATGCTACCGTTGAGAACTTGGTTTATATGCGAAACAACCTTCCCGGAGACGCTCTTTGGTACGCCTTTAGCATCGGCTCCAATCATTTTACCATGGCCACTGTTTCCATGATCATGGGAGGCCATGTCCGCGTGGGATTTGAAGATAATA
>Ga0299912_10000440_pt1 | contig 36075 bp, 30 predicted proteins | sample RVTome_2_FD_207667 | JGI IMG/M metagenome (GOLD analysis project Ga0299912, IMG submission 207667) | Soil microbial communities from uranium-contaminated site in the Upper Colorado River Basin, Wyoming, United States - RVT95D214 (version 2) ... | reverse complement strand
GGCATGGAACCGCCTCAATAATCCAAGAAGCTGCGCAGTTTGCGCGAGCGCGAGGGATGTTTGAGTTTACGCAAGGCTTTCGCTTCGATCTGGCGGATGCGTTCGCGGGTGACCGAGAACTGCTGGCCGACTTCTTCGAGCGTGTGATCGGTGTTCATGCCGATGCCGAAGCGCATGCGCAATACGCGTTCTTCGCGCGGCGTAAGGCTCGCCAAAACGCGGGTGGTGGTTTCGCGCAGGTTGCCGTTGATGGCGGCGTCCAGCGGCTGCACCGCGTTTTTATCTTCGATGAAATCGCCCAGGTGGCTGTCTTCTTCGTCGCCGATGGGGGTTTCGAGCGAAATCGGTTCTTTGGCGATCTTGAGCACCTTGCGCACTTTTTCGAGCGGCATGGAAAGGCGCACCGCCAGTTCTTCGGGTGTCGGCTCGCGGCCGATTTCGTGCAGCATCTGGCGCGAGGTGCGCACCAATTTATTGATCGTTTCGATCATGTGCACGGGAATACGGATGGTGCGCGCCTGATCGGCGATGGAGCGCGTGATCGCCTGCCTGATCCACCACGTGGCGTAGGTCGAGAACTTATAACCGCGGCGGTATTCGAACTTATCCACCGCCTTCATCAGGCCGATGTTGCCTTCTTGAATGAGGTCGAGGAACTGCAAGCCGCGATTGGTGTATTTTTTGGCGATGGAAATAACCAGGCGCAGGTTGGCCTCGATCATTTCCTTCTTCGCCTTGGCGGCTTCGCGTTCGCCCTTTTGCACCGTGTTCACGATGCGTTTAAACTCGCCGACCGGCAGGCCGGATTCTTCCACCAATTCGGCGATGGCGGTGCGGATGTCTTTGATCTCGTCCACGTGCTTGGAAGTGAACTTTTCCCAGCCCTTGCCCGGAAGCTTTTTGATCTTGGCCATCCAGCGCGGGTCCAATTCGTGACCCTGATAATGTTCGATAAAATCTTCGCGTTTAATGCGGCACTTGACCGCAATGCGCAGCAACTTGCCTTCCAAGCCCATCATGGCGCGGTTGAGGCCATAAAGCTGATCGACCAATTGTTCGATACGTGCATTGTTGAGATGCACGATATCCATCAATTGGATCAATTCTTTGCGCAGGCCGCCAAAACGCTTTTCCTGAGCGGCGTTGAATTCTTCGCCGCCTTGCATGGCGTCAAGACGTTTGACCTGCAAGCGGTGCATTTTTTTGTAGGTCTTGGCGATTTCTTCGAAAGTTTCGACCACCACCGGGAGGAGCTTGGCCTCCATCGCCGCCAGAGACAGGTTGTTTTCGGGATCGTCCTCGTCGTCGGCGTCGCCGTTCTTTTCGCCTTCTTCGCCTTCTTCATCATCGGCGGACTTTTCCGCGTCAAGGGTATCCGCCTTGCCTTTTTTGGCAGCGGGCTTTTCGATTATTTCTTCTGGCGTTTTTTCAACGACGGCGATCGAAGCGGCTACGCCTTCTTCGCCTTCAACGGCTTCTCCGGCAGTCGCAGCGCCGGGACCGCCGCCATAGGTAGCGTCAAGATCGATGATGTCGCGCAGCAAAATCTGCCCGGCGATCAACGCATCGTGCCACGATACGATGGCGCGGATGGTCAGCGGACTTTCGCAGATGCCGCCGATCATCATTTCCCGGCCGGCTTCGATGCGCTTGGCGATGGCGATTTCGCCTTCGCGCGACAGCAACTCGACGGAACCCATTTCGCGCAGATACATGCGCACCGGATCATCGGTACGCCCCACGTCGCTTTCGGACACGTTGCCCGCAGAAGGCTTTTCTTCGTCGTCAACGCTATCAACATCGACGCTGGGCTCATCTTCGGCGGATTGGTCGTCGGCGTCATCGGCTTCGATGACGTTGATGCCCATTTCCGAAAGACTGCTCATGGTGTCTTCGATCTGTTCGGACGACACCTGATCGGGCGGCAGCGCTTCGTTCAGCTCGTCATAGGTGACGAAGCCGCGCTCCTTGCCCTTGGCAATCATTTTTTTGACGTTGGCGCCCAAAGTATCGAGCAGCGGACCGTCCTGAGTTTCGCTTTCGGACGGTTTGTCCTTTTGCGCATTTTTATTTGCAGCCATATGACGTGTTCGTTCTTTTCCATGCCCCCTGCCAAGCGTCGAACCGCTAAGCCTTGGGGAAATTACAACCACATACGAAGCGCTTTGCCAGCGCTAAAGGCCCCACCGCCACCAATCGCTCGAAAGCAATTGCTTGGGGGGCTTATTTGGCGTTCCTCTGCTGTGCCGTCTGCTCCTGAATTTTCAGCGCGCGAAAACGTTCAAAATTTTCCGGCGACATGTCTGCGGCTAAGCGCCGCTGGGCTTCTCGGAGTTCGGCTTCCAGGTCACGCCTGCAATACAATTCATACGTCTCGTTCCACCCAGCCAACGCCGTATCAAACGGTTCCGCCAAGCGGGCAAAGAAGGCATGTCCGAAAACCCGGGGGCTCAAGAGAGAGTCCAGAATTTCGGCGTACCCACATCCCCTGAGGTGGCGTTGAAAGGCTTCACTGTCAAGACTTGCGTCTTCAGCCAGTGTCTTTAGGGCTTCCTGACGCAGCTTGTCAAGCGCAACCGTTGAAAAAGCAAGGTTTCCCAGCTTCTCGCCCACCTCGTCGAACAGTTCGGGGTGGGTCATCAGCGCCGCCAAAAGGATCTCTTCGCGCATGGCGCTTAAATCCAGACGCGATGATTGGGCCGCCTTACGCCCGTCTTCCGCGCCGAACACTGGGACTTTAGGGGGCTTAAAGCCGCGCCCGCCCTGGTTTTTCCATCCCCCGGCAGACCGTTGCGGGCCTTCGGCGCGGCCCAATTTCCACACCCGGTCCTTAAACGTGGACTGAAAATGGTTGCGCACGGTGGCGTCTTCGATGTGGCGCACATGATCGTCTAAGCGCTTTTGCAGCGCCGCCCGGCCTTCGGGCGTGTCGGTGGGGCCTTGGGCCTGCTCCATCTCCCACAACACCTGGCTTAAGGGTTTGGCCGCATCCAACAGCGCTTGAAACGCGGCGGGGCCTTGTTTTTGCACCAAACTGTCGGGGTCTTCGCCACTGGGCAGGGCGGCGAAGCGCAAACCCACGCCCGCGCGCAACAGCGGCAAAGCGCGCACGGCGGCGCGGGTGGCGGCGCGCGCCCCGGCGTTATCGCCATCGAAACACAGCACCGGTTCGGGCATGATTTTCCACAGTTCCAAAATCTGTTCTTCGGTCAAAGCAGTGCCCAAGGGCGCCACCGCACCCTCAAATCCGGCCTGATACAGCGCGATCACGTCCATATAACCTTCGGTCACCACCAGAGCCTGACCCGCGCGCGACGCGACTTGAGCCGTATCCATGGCGTACAACAAATGGCCTTTGTGAAACAAATCGGTTTCGGGACTGTTTAAGTATTTGGCGACATCTTTGTCAGACCCCAAAACGCGCCCGCCGAACGCCACCACCCGACCCCGCCGGTCCAGGATGGGAAACATCACCCGGCCACGAAAACGGTCATATGTAGAGCCGTCATCGCGTTTAATGATCAGGCCCGCCGCCACCAGTTCGGCGTCGTTGTGGCCTTGCGGCCCCAGGGCGAGGTGCAGATCGTCGCGTCGTTCAGGCGCAAAGCCTAAGCGGAACTTTTGGATGGTCGCTTGCGTCAGGCCCCGGCCTCGCAAATAGGTCAGGGCGTGCGCGCCTTCCGGCTGATGCAGCATGCGCTCAAAATGCCGGCACGCCGCCTCGACCACATCATAAAGGGTCTTTTTGCGCTCGGCCCGTTGGCGCTCTTCAGGGCTGTCTTCGGGAACCTGCATGCCCACATCGGCGGCCAGCTTTTCCACTGTTTCGCGGAAACTCAAGCCTTCGGTTTCCATCACGAAATCGAACGCCGAGCCATGCGCTCCGCAGCCGAAACAGTGGTAAAAGCCCTTATCGTCGTTGACGGTGAACGACGGCGTTTTTTCCTGATGAAACGGACACAGACCGGAATGCTCACGGCCCTTTTTCACCAAGCGCACACGGCGGCCCACCACATCCGACAACGCGGTGCGGTCGCGCAATTCATCTAAGAATCGGGCCGGAAAAGCCATGTAACCCTTTCAAATGCTTCTTGGCTCTATCTTGGCATATGGTCGCCCAAAAAGCCCGCACATGATATCCGCCCGCGTCACGCCGCCAACGAATACTTGTTAGAAGGAGTACATAGTTACTTACAGCTTTATACACAAGTTATCCACAGCCTTGCCCATAGGGGTACGGCTGGATTTTTCATTAAAATCAAATGATTATCGAATACCTATAGGAATGGACGAAAACCGGGCCTAGATGCGAATCGAAACGGCTCAAGCGCCGCTGAGTTTCGCCTTCACCAGAGCGCTCGCCTTGGTGAAATCCATCGAACCCGCATAGCGTTCCTTCAAAGCCGCCATAACCCGCCCCATATCCTTCATGGAAGCGGCCTCCAGCTCTTGGATCACGGATTTAAGGGCGGCGTCGACGGCGGCGTCGTCCATCTGTGCAGGCAGAAAACCCTCGATGATGTCGATTTCCTGGGCCTCGCGGTCGGCCAATTCGGGACGCCCGCCTTTTTCGTACATCTCGATGCTGTCGCGGCGCTGTTTAATCATCGATTGCAGCATGGACAAAATTTCATCGTCGCCGATTCCATCCATATTGCCCTTGGAGCGCGCGGCGATGTCACGGTCTTTCAGCGCGGCCTGAATCAGGCGCACCGTGGCCAAGGGGATGGTTTCCTTCGCCTTCATGGCGGCCTTAAGGGTCTCGGAAATTCGACTGCGCAGCATAGAATCCTCCCTGGGAACACTCCGCCCGGTTAAGCCCCCACGGGGCCCGCTTCGGGGCTATTTTTAAGAAAGGCGAGAGGTTAGCTGAAAACGAGCCCGAAGGCAAATGTGAAAAAGTTTGTAACTATTTGAAATAAAACACTATTTTTCTTCATCTGAGTCTTGACGCCGGGCTTAGATTCCCGTAAACACTCCCAAATCGCCGCTGAGTGGCATGCGTTTGGCGCAAACGCGCCGTCCTCCCCCGCCTTGCTCAACGGTTTGACAGCTCCTGATTTGAGGATCGCCCCCATGGCTGAGACCCTGCCGAACGCCCCCGCCGAGACGGAGGGGACGAATCTTTCCGCGCGCCAGGCATCCCGGTCGACCTCTGGAGGCCCCCTCAACACCACCCGGCCCAAGGGCTGCAACGCGGCTTTGGTGCTTGGCGACGGTTCGGTATTTTGGGGCCAAGGCGCGGGCGCGGAAGGCGTGGCGCTGGGCGAAGTGTGTTTCAACACCGGCCTGACGGGCTATCAAGAAACCTTGTCCGACCCGTCCTACGCCGGGCAGATTATCACCTTCACCTTTCCCCACATCGGCAACGTCGGCACGAATTTCGAAGATGTGGAAACGAACAAGCCCGCCGTGCGCGGCTGCGTATTGCGCGCCGATATCACCGACCCGGCCAACTGGCGCGCCAACAGTCACTTCGACGCTTGGCTCAAAGCCAACCAACTGGTCGCCATCGCCGGCGTGGATACCCGGCGCCTGACGCGGCGCATCCGCGACGGCGGCGCGCCGGGCGGCGTGATCTTGCATTTGAACGCCATTGAAGCCGACGACAGCGGTATCGACACCGACGCGCTGGTGACCATGGCCGCCAACTGGCCGTCGCTCGAAGGCATGGACCTAGCCAAGGAAGTCAGTTGCACCGAACGTTACGAATGGCAGGAAACCGAATGGGCGCTGGCCAGCGGTTACGGCACACAAACCGCGCCTAAACATCATGTGGTGGCGGTCGATTTCGGGGCCAAGAAAAATATCCTGCGCTGTTTGGCCAACGTCGGCTGCCGCGTCACCGTGGTGCCGGGCAATACCACCGCCGAAGCGATTTTGGCGCTGAACCCCGACGGCGTGTTTTTATCGAACGGCCCCGGCGATCCGGCGGCGACGGGCGTGTACGCGGTGCCGATGATCCAAGGCGTGATTGCATCCGGCAAACCCTTGTTCGGCATTTGTTTGGGCCATCAATTGCTCGCCCTCGCAATGGGGGCCAAAACGCGCAAAATGCACTTGGGTCATCGCGGCGCCAACCACCCGGTCAAAGATTTGCAAACGGGCAAGGTCGAAATCACCAGCCAAAACCACGGCTTTGAAGTGGTGCGCGAGACATTGCCCAAGGGCGTGATCGAAACCCACACGTCGCTGTTCGACGGCAGCGTCGAAGGCATCCAGATTGAGGGCAAACCGGTGTACTCGGTCCAGTACCACCCCGAAGCCAGCCCCGGCCCTGCGGACAGCCACTACCTGTTCGAGCGCTTCGTCAAGTTGATGGAGGGGTGAGATGAGGGCGCGCAACCCACGATTACTGGCAGAGACCGTCTTATACATTTTGTATTTAGAGGCAATAAGTGACGGGGGAAAGCTGGACCAATCTACAATCAAAGGCCGCTTTCCTGGTGTAGGCATCACTGACACACTTCTCACTTTTGCCATAAACGATCTTAGGCAGAGACAATTTGTCGACAATGAGTATTCCACGGTTGGAATTGAACATTTTACGATTTCTAGAAACGGCTACGATTATGTTCGATATCGGCTAACTTTGACTGGTTCGGCAATCCGTGATTTCTCTAAATCTTACGAATGGATTCTAGACGAGGAAGTTCCAGGGGATGACAGTCCCATTGACAACAATATAACAAACCCTGGATTTATTCCGGGAACTATCGGTGATATTTCAGATGACTTAGCGGACGTTGTGGATCTGTATGAAGAGCTTAACGATCTTGAAGGCAGTTCAATTCCAGCATCTAACCGCACCGTCACCATTGACCACAACGGCGATCCGTACAAAGAAGCCATCAGTGCATTAGAGGCCGTTCTTCAAGAATTTCGAAAAGATCACAAATCTTCTATCAATCATTTTGACATCGAAGATCGCGTTCTTTTCAAAGTTCTTGAGGCTGGACGCACCCTTCTGGATGAAACAGAAGTATATCTCGAAACCGCCGAGAATTATTTGATCCGTCCCTTGCGAAGAATTATCGAACGCTACGATCAAGCCATTGTCGGCATCCTAGTTGTCGAACATGGTTCAGAAATGCTCACTGCAGCGAAAACGGCCTTAGATGCCGTATTGAAATTACTCGGACTCGGATAACTGACATGCCCAAACGCACAGACATCAAAAGCATCCTTATCGTCGGCGCGGGGCCGATTGTGATCGGTCAGGCGTGTGAGTTCGATTATTCGGGCGCGCAGGCGTGCAAGGCGCTGCGCGAAGAAGGCTACCGGGTGATCTTGGTGAACTCCAACCCCGCCACCATCATGACCGACCCCAACATGGCCGACGCCACCTACATCGAGCCGATCACGCCCGAATTTCTGGAAATGGTCATCATTAAAGAAAAGCCCGACGCCATCTTGCCCACCATGGGCGGACAAACGGCGCTTAACGCCGCCATGGCGCTATCGGAAAATGGCGCGCTCGAACGCCACGGCGTCGAACTGATCGGCGCCAACGCGCATTCCATCGCCAAGGCCGAAGACCGCGAACTGTTTCGCGACGCCATGACCAAAATCGGCTTAAAGACCCCCATCAGCGCGGTGGTCAATTCATTAGAGCAGGCGCGCAAGGAAATCGACCGCATCGGCCTGCCGACGATCATCCGCCCCAGCTTCACCATGGGCGGCATCGGCGGCGGCATCGCCTACAACGTACAGGAATTCGACGAAATCGTTTCCGGCGGTTTGGCGGCCAGCCCCATGCACGAAGTGCTGATCGAACAATCGGTGCTCGGCTGGAAAGAATTTGAGATGGAAGTGGTGCGCGACAAAGCCGACAACTGCATCATCGTGTGTTCCATCGAAAACGTCGATCCCATGGGCGTGCATACCGGCGACAGCATCACCGTCGCCCCCGCGCTGACGCTGACGGACAAAGAATACCAGATCATGCGCAACGCCTCGATCGCGGTGTTGCGCGAAATCGGCGTGGATACCGGCGGTTCCAACGTGCAGTTCGCGGTAAACCCGGAAAACGGCGAGCTGATCGTCATCGAAATGAACCCGCGTGTCTCGCGCTCGTCCGCGCTGGCGTCGAAAGCGACCGGGTTCCCCATCGCCAAGATCGCGGCCAAACTGGCGGTCGGGTATACCTTGGACGAATTGAAAAACGACATCACCGGCGGCCTGACCCCGGCGTCGTTCGAGCCCACCATCGATTACGTGGTGACCAAGATTCCGCGCTTTACGTTTGAAAAATTCCCCGGCGCGGACCCCTACCTAACCACCGCCATGAAATCGGTGGGCGAAGCCATGTCGATCGGGCGCACGTTCCAAGAATCGCTGCAAAAGGGCCTGCGCTCCATGGAGACGGGCCTGACCGGGTTGAATGAGGTCGACATTCCCGGCGTGGACCCGGAAAACCCCGATGTGGACACCATCATCGCGGCATTGGCCAAGGCCACCCCGGATCGATTGTTGGTCATCGCCCAGGCGTTCCGCCACGGCCTTTCGGTCGAGCGGGTGCGCCATGCGTGCAAATACGAACCGTGGTTTTTGCGCCAAGTGAAGGGCATCGTCGAGGCGGAAGCCGAACTGATCGCAACCGGCCTGCCCACCGATGCAGTGGAACTGCTGCGCTTTAAAAAGATGGGCTTTAGCGACGAACGTTTGGCCGAACTGACCGGCCAGCCGGTATCTAAGGTGCTCAGCCGCCGCGTGGCGCTGGGCGTGCGCCCGGTCTTTAAGCGCGTCGATACCTGCGCCGCCGAGTTTCCGTCCAAAACGCCGTACATGTATTCGTGTTACGAAGGCGATGGCATCAATCCGCCCGAATGCGAAGCCGACGTATCGGACCGCAAAAAGGTCGTCATCTTGGGCGGCGGACCGAACCGCATCGGCCAGGGCATCGAGTTCGATTACTGCTGCGTGCATGCCGCCTATGCGCTCAAAGACATCGGCGTTGAAGCGATCATGGTTAACTGCAACCCGGAAACCGTGTCCACCGATTATGACACTTCCGACCGTTTGTATTTCGAGCCGCTCACGGGTGAAACCGTGATCGAACTGATCCGCCGCGAACAAAGCCGAGGCGAGTTCTTGGGCGTCATCGTACAGTTCGGCGGGCAGACGCCGCTGAAGCTGGCGCAGGCCTTGGAAGACGCGAACATTCCCATCCTCGGCACCTCGCCCGACGCCATCGATCTGGCCGAAGACCGCGAGCGCTTCCAAGAACTGCTGCACACACTGAACCTAAAACAGCCCGCCAACGGCATCGCGCGGTCCATCGCCGAAGCGGAAGAAGTGGCCAAAAAAATCGGCTATCCGCTGGTGGTGCGCCCGTCTTATGTGCTGGGCGGCCGGGCGATGGAAATCGTGCACGATCACGCCAACCTGATGCGGTACATGACCACAGCCGTCAAAGTTTCCGGCGACAGCCCGGTGCTGCTCGACAGTTATCTGCAAAATGCCGAAGAAGTGGACGTGGACGCCATCGCCGACGGCACCGGCGACGTGTACATCGCAGGCATCATGCAGCACATCGAAGAGGCGGGCATTCATTCGGGCGATAGCGCATGCTCGCTGCCGCCCTATTCGCTCACCCCCGCAGTCATCGAAGACATTCGGGTGCAGACCAAGGCGCTGGCCATTGCGTTGAACGTGGTGGGCTTGATGAATATTCAGTTCGCGGTCCAGGGCAGCACGGTTTACCTGCTGGAAGTAAATCCCCGCGCCTCGCGCACCGTGCCATTTGTGGCCAAGGCCACGGGCGTCCCCGTCGCTAAGGTCGCCGCGCGGGTGATGGCGGGCGAGAAGCTGGCCAGCTTCAACTTAGGCGACACGCCACAGATCAAACACGTCGCGGTCAAAGAAGCGGTGTTCCCGTTTGCGCGGTTCCCCGGCGTGGACATCATCTTAGGCCCGGAAATGAAATCCACCGGCGAGGTCATGGGCATAGACGACACGTTCGAAAAGGCCTTCGCCAAATCGCAATTGGGCGCGGGCGTAAAACTGCCCACCACCGGCACGGTGTTCATTTCGGTCAAACACGCCGACAAGGGTGAAATTATCGAAGTGGCGCAAAATCTGGTGGAACAGGGTTTCAAGCTCATCGCCACCGGCGGCACCGCCGAACATCTGGCCGAACACGGCATCGCCGTGAAACTGGTCAATAAGGTGTTGGAAGGCCGCCCGCATTGCGTGGACGCCATTCTTTCGGGCGAAGTGCAGTTGGTGGTCAACACCACCGAAGGCGCGCAGGCCATCGCCGACAGCTTCTCCATCCGCCGCTCGGCGCTGACCAACAACGTGCCCCATTACACCACCGTGGCAGGCGCTTGGGCTGCGGCGCGCGCCATCCGGGCGTTAAAAACCGGGGCACTTGATGTAAAACCCTTGCAGGATTATCCTTACCGGGCGTTATAATAAACGCTGGCGGGTTATCGTCCCGGCGTGCGGCCCCTGACTTGAAACAGTCGGCGGGGCCGCCGTCTTTTTATTTCCCCGCCAATCAACAAAGCTAATAAAGAGAATCTTGATGGAAAAAATTCCGATGACCGCCGGCGGTCTCAAACAATTGGAAATCGAACTGCGGCAATTGAAGGACGTGGAGCGCAATGCCGTCATCCGCGCCATCTCGGAAGCGCGCGAACACGGCGATCTTTCGGAAAACGCCGAATACCACGCCGCGCGCGAACGCCAGAGCTTCATCGAAGGCCGTATCAAGGAACTCGAAGCGATCATCAGCCACGCCGAAGTGATTGACCCGAGCAAACTGTCGGGCGACATCGTGCGCTTTGGCGCCACCATCATCTTGGCCGATGAAGACACTGATGAAGAATCGACGTATCAGATCGTCGGCCAGCACGAAAGCAGCATCGAAAAAGGCAAACTTTCCGTCGGCTCACCCTTGGCGCGCGGTCTGATCGGCAAAAGCTTAGGTGAGCGCGTCGAGGTTAAAACGCCCCGCGGCTCGAAGTCGTATGAAATCGTAAAAGTCGATTACATCTAAACGCCGCCGGGGTATTGCCGGGGACACCCCGAACCCCAGGCGGCTCGAAGTCGTATGAAATCGTGAAGGTCGATTATATCTAAACGCCGCCGGGTTATTGCCGGGGACACCCCGAACCCCAAGCGGCTCGGCCCGAGCTGACACCTTGTTATGAGGAGATGATAATGAATTTTCGACTAGGCACCCTAACTCTGGCGATGGGCGTTGGCTTGCTGTTCAGCGCGTCGGCAATGGCTGAAGAAGGCACTTTCTCTACCACATCTCTGACACCCGACACCGCCGTCAAATTGGCTCAAGCGGCGTTGAAATCATGCCAAGATCAAGGCTATCAGGTTGCCGTCGCCGTGCTTGACCGGGGCGGCAACGTCCAAGTGCTGATCCGTGACCGCTTCGCCGGGCCTCATACGCCCGACACCTCCATCGCCAAAGCATGGACGGCCATCAGCTTTCGCTCCGCCACCACGGCGTTGGCGGCCAGTACGCAAAGTGGCCAACCGCAGTCGGGAGCACGGGACATTCCCGGCGTGCTGATGTTAGGCGGTGGCGTAATGATTGAAGCCGACGGTTCCGTCATCGGCGGTGTCGGCGTTAGCGGCGCCCCAGCCGGTGAGTTGGACGAAGTCTGCGCCCAAGCCGGAATCGACGCGATAGCAGGCGATCTGATGTAAATCCCGATTGGGATTAATCTTAGACGATAATCGGCACGCCCGGCAGTTGTTTGGAAGTACGCACGCTCAGCGCGGATTTGACATGGCTGACGTTGGCGGCCGCCGTCAATTTGGTGGTGAGGAAGCTTTGGTATTGCTCCCAATCGGGAGCGACGACTTTCAACAAAAAGTCCGTTTCGCCCGCCAGCATGTGGCATTCGCGCACTTCCGGCCAGGAATTGACCAAGGCTTCAAACGCATCGAGGTCAGTTTCGGCCTGACTTTTCAGCCCCACATGGGCAAACACCGTGACGTTGTAACCCAGCGCGCGCGGGTCCAAATCGGCGTGATAGCCTAAAACGAAGCCCGATTCTTCCAGCGCCCGCACCCGGCGCAGGCACGGCGGCGCGGAAATCCCGGCGCGCCGCGCCAATTCCACGTTGGTGATGCGCCCATCGTCTTGCAAATCGCGCAAAATGTGGCGGTCGATTTTATCCAGTTTAACGCGGGTAGCGCTCATGATCGTTCAGGCTCCTCTAGCGGCTGAGTAATTATATTACTCAACGCCTCAGGGCAAGGGGAATCACGCAGCGTCTTCCCGGTTGCTCCATCTGCCTTGCCGCCTTATTTTAGGGTACCTTATCTTGATGTACTTCGATGGAGATTCCCGCTTATGTCCACCACCCACCACACCAAAGCCCTGATCGTCGGTTCCGGCCCTGCGGGTTGTACGGCGGCCATTTATGCCGCGCGCGCAAACTTAGAACCCATCATGGTGCGCGGCCTGCAACCGGGTGGGCAGTTGACCATTACCACCGACGTGGAAAACTATCCGGGCTTTGCCGAGGTGATCCAAGGCCCGTGGTTGATGGAACAGATGGAAGCGCAGGCCAAACACGTCGGCGCCGTGATCATCGACGACACCATCGAGACAGCGGATTTATCCAAACGCCCATTCACGCTCAAGGGCGATTCAGGCGATACCTACACCTGTGATGCGCTAATCATCTGCACCGGGGCCAGTGCGCGCTGGCTGGGGCTGGAATCGGAACAAACGTTCCAGGGCATGGGCGTTTCCGCCTGCGCCACCTGCGATGGGTTCTTTTATCGCGGTAAGGAAGTCGCCGTTATCGGCGGTGGCAATACGGCGGTCGAAGAAGCGTTGTACCTGACCAACCACGCCACCAAGGTGACGCTCATTCACCGCCGGGGCGAATTACGCTCGGAAAAAATCTTGCAAGATCGCCTATTCAAAAACCCCAAGGTCTCCGTGCTGTGGGACACCGTGGTCGAAGACATCCTCGGCAATACCGGCGGCGGCGCTTTGGCGTTGGGCGGTTCCACGACGCCGGCAGGCGTGACGGGGCTTAAGCTTAAAAACATCAAAACCAACGAGATTTCCCAACTTAGCCTTGACGGCGTGTTCATCGCCATCGGCCATACCCCCAATACCGGCCTATTCAAGGGCCAATTGGACATGGACAATAACGGCTATATTCTCACCAAACCCGGCACCACCCAGACCTCGATCCAAGGCGTCTATGCGGCGGGTGACGTACAAGATCATATTTACCAACAAGCCGTTACGGCGGCAGGCACCGGATGCATGGCGGCGCTGGAAGTCGAACAATATATTGCCGCGCAAAATGACTAGCGGCTCCTTTTCGGGAGCACACGATCAACCGCCCGTTTCGGGCACAGGGGAACATTGATGGATCGCGCGCGCGAAAGCGATATCGGCGGCATTTTAGACTGGGACAAGCTGCGTGTCTTTCACGCCGTGGCCGAGGCGGGTAGTTTCACCCATGCGGGTGAAGCCTTGAATCTGAGCCAATCTGCGGTATCGCGTCAAATCGGCGCGTTAGAAAACAGTTTAGGCATTTCCCTGTTTCATCGCCATGCCCGCGGACTGATCCTTACCGAACAAGGCGAATTGCTCGACCGCACCACACGCGAAATGTTTTCAAAACTGGCGTTCACGACTGCGCGCATTATGGATACGCGCGAACGCCCATGGGGGCCCTTGCGCATCACCACCACGGTGGCGTTCGGTTCTATCTGGTTGACGCGCAGGCTCAAGGAATTCATCGAGGAATTCCCCGACATCGACGTATCGCTGGTGCTTTCAGACGATGAGTTGGATATTTCCATGCGTCAGGCCGACGTCGCCATCCGCGTGCGCCCACCGACCCAGCCAGATTTGATTCAGCGCCAATTGATGGAAGTGCACTACCGCATCTACGCATCGCCCCAATACATCAAAGATCACGGCCTGCCGCGCACGGTCGAAGAATTGGATCAGCATAAATTGATCATTTACGGCGAAGACGCTGCGCCGCCGGTATCCAATCTCAACTGGTTGCTGGAAATCGGCGCGGGAGAAAAACCTCGCCGCCCGGTGCTCAAAGTCAACAACATCTATGGCATCTATCGTGCGGTACGCTCAGGCATCGGCATCGGCGCCTTACCGGACTACATGACCGGCCACGCTGAAGACTTAGTCGAGGTCATGCCGTGGCTGGAAGGGCCGGGCTTCAACACCTATTTCGTTTATCCCGAAGAACTGAGAAATTCCAAGCGGATTGGTGTTTTTCGCGATTTTCTCGTCAATCGCATCCGTCAGGACCTGCTTAAAACGAAGTAAATCCAGCCTTTTATCCGTCTCAAAACTTCAAAATATTGCTTAATTGTGTTTAGCTATGCATGCAGCGCATATCAACACTTCCGAACGGGCGATGGTGGTTTTAAGCGCCGAGCCGTATATTAACAACAGTTCGGTGCTGCTCTTGCAGCATCACTCCCAGGTTTCTGACCTGGGTTGGGTTCTCAATCCCGCCCCCCTCCCCCTCATGGGATTGATTGAGCCCACACGTCTCTTGACGTGAAGCCTCCCTGTTAGACTTGCCCCTGGATCTTTTGATCCAGGGGCTTTTTTTTGTATTTTATCGATTCTCAGAGTCAAATTTTGACGGAACTCGAACATAAACGGATCATTCTTATCAAATTTATTTTTCGTTGTTTAGGATACTTCCAAGATATATCTGGAGAATAATCTTTAAAATTCAGCGCGTTAAAGACTGCTTTTATCTTAACGATAAAATTATCCATAAATTTTTTACGTGTTTTTTTCTACTAGACACTGAATTAGATTTTGCTTATATAAGAAACATACGATGTTTGAGGGCAATGCCCAAAACCATCGGGAGATCGCAGGGACACCTCCCCCTCCCCCCTGATGCCCTGCGCTCTTCACATGGACTCTCCGTTCCCCCCAGAATGTGAGATCTCCCTTATGAACTGACCGGGTTCCTACCCCCCCTCCAGGAACCCGGTCTTTTTCTGTCCAAAATCTCAACCCGTCCGCTCGACCACCCCCCGTTTCGCCACCACCTGTTCAGCTTGCTTTCCGGTAACGGGTTGCAAATGGTCGAAGCGAAAGTCAAACGTTCCCACACCCAAGGTTTGAGAACGCAGATCGATGATCAAATCCCGCATTTCCGCCATAGGCATGTGGGCGGTGACGCTATCCCAACCGTGCCAGCCGTCGCGCGGCTGAAATCCCAATATCTGGCCGCGATGGCCGGATATGATGCGCTGCGCGTTGGAGGTAAAGACGTTGGGCACCGCCACCCGCACCTCGCAAATGGGCTCCAACAGCACCGGCTGACAGCCGGGCATGGCCTCACGCATGGCCAGATGCGCTGCCTTTTTAAACGAAAAATCAGAACTGTCGACGTTATGATACTGACCATCGGTCAAGGTGACGGCGACGTCCACCACTGGAAAGCCCAAGGGGCCACACACCAGATATTCCCGAACCCCGGCCTCGACCGCAGAAATATACTGACGCGGCACCGCGCCGCCGTGAACGGCTTCATCAAACTGAATGCCCGTTCCGCGTGGCATGGGTTTGATCGCAATTTCCACATCGCCAAATTCGCCATGCCCACCCGATTGTTTTTTATGGCGCGCGCGGTGGGTGACGCCCTTTTGAATGGTTTCCTTATACGGGATTTGGGGAGCTCTGGCCGTAACGTCCAGGGCAAACCGCCCGGTGAGTTTGCTCATGGCGATGCGCAGGTGCATCTCGCCCTGGCCCCACAGCACCAACTCGCCCGTACCCGCTTCGTGTTCGACTGTCAGCGATGGGTCTTCGTCGGTGAGTTTAGCAAGCGCCGCGCTCAACTTCACTTCGTCCGCTCGACCGTTCATGACGATACACTGACCATACAGCGGCGCCAGCGGATCGGGCCAAGGCGCAGATTTTCCGCCCGCGCCCAGCACTTGGCCCGAGTTCACGTTGTCCAATCGGCCCAAAGCGACGATCGTGCCGGTACTAGCGGCGGGGAGTTTGTCGAATTTTGTCCCCTGCACATAATAAAGGCCGGAAACCCGGCCCTGGGGCAGTTCCATCCCGTCTTTCAAGGTGCCGTTCCACACCCGGACCAGCGACAGTTTACCGATATGCTCGGCATGCAGGGTTTTAAACACCTGAGCAGCGGCTTTGCTAACTCCCCGGCGCTTGGCGGTGACGGCACTATCGGGGCTTTCATGGCGCAGCGCCTTCCACAAACGGCGGATGCCGTTGTCGTGTTCGGCGGAACCGAAAAACACCGGCACAATGGAATCCGTCACCAGATCGCGTTTGAGATTGTCGTAAACTTCAGCCGCCGACGGTTTGACGTCTTCCAGCAACTCCGTCAGCAGCGCATCGTCAAAATCCGCTAAGGTTTCAAGCAGCTCTTCACGCGCGCCCTGCTTTACTTCGCGCACGGCATCGGGAATTTCAATCAGCTCCGATTGCGCATGATCGCGCCATTTGAAGGCGCGTTCCGACACCAAATCGACGTGGCCGACCACCTGGCCTCCCTCGCGGCCCCCTTCACGGATTGGAATTTCGCGCAGCACCAAAGGATGTCGGGAATGCTCCTGCAATGCTTCAAGCATCGCTTTCACGCTGCCGCCCGGCTGATCCATTTTGTTGATGAACACCAAATGCGGCACGTCGTATTCATCAAGCAGGCGCAGCACCGGGCCGACGGTCAATGCTTTGGCCGGGTCGGCCTCGCACACCACCAGGGCCACGTCGCACACCATCAACGCGCCCAGCGTTTCCTGCATCAGCTCGACCGAACCCGGACAATCCAGCACCGTCCACTGATCCTCCAGATAGGCGCAATGCGCGATGTTGATCTCGGTCGACATTTGTAGCGCCCGCGCTTCCGGCGTACCGTCGCCCACCGTATTGGCTTCGCGCGCGCTGCCCTTGCGATGCAACGCGCCTGCGCTCATCAACAAACTTTCCAGCAGGGTGGTTTTTCCGCTTAGGTAAGGCCCCACCAAAGCCACGCAACGTGGTGTGTTGGTTTTGCTCATCGACACGCCTCCCTCTCCCTTATGGGCCGGGCGGCGCAACTCTGGCCGCAACGGCCTTTTGATAAATTCACGGAAGAGTTAAGGGTACGACGGTTGAGCCTGATTTCCAAGGGAAAGCCGAACCGCAAATCTAGGTCGGCGGATTATCGTTTGGCGCGGCGAGGGCGGCTCCGGAATAAGCCTTCAACAAATCCGCCACCAACGTTTGCACCGGAGTGGGCGCGCTGGCCTGCACGGCTTTGGTGATGCCCGCCTCCACATCCGACCACGGACCCGACGATAATGATTTATAAATTGCGCTTGCGTCCGTTGCGGATACCGGCACGTTCAACTGAAACTGCACGGTGCTGGAAAAATCCGTGTAGTCGGTGACCACCTTGATGTCGACGATGTTGAAACTCATGGGCTGGACCTCATTGACCGGATGGCTTGGGCGGAACAGGAGCAGACGCGGGGGCCTTGGCGGCGGCCTTTTGCGGCGCGGCGCTGACCAAAAAGTCGAGCGCCCCGGCAATGGCCAGCGGCGCAAACGCCTTGGCCTGGGCTTTGAAGCCGTTCCAATCGCCCGAATCCATCATGGCCTTCAGCGCCTCGGCCTTACCCGGAGGCACCGGAATATCCAAGGCAAAGCGAATGCGCGCCGCCCGCGTCGCACAATCGCTGGAATACTGAACGCTGATGACATCCATGGCCATGGGCCACCTCCCCTGTTTTTGGCGTGCTCAACACAAACACATGCTCGTCGCAAAAGAGACGCGGGCGGAGGTGGGTTGTGAATGAAAAAAGGCGGCTCCTGAGAAGGAACCGCCTTTTTGTTTTTGATATATGCCGCGCTTATTTCAACGCCGCACAGGCGCGCTGGATGCGTGCGCAGGCTTCGATCAGCGCTTTGTTCGACGTTGCATAGGAAATACGGAAAAACGGGCTTAGGCCGAACGCTTCGCCTTGCACGGCGGCGACGCCTTCGGTTTCCAACAAATACGTGACGAAGTCTTCGTCGGTCTTGAGCACCTTGCCGTCCGGCGTGCTTTTGCCGATCACACCCGCGCAGCTTGGATACACATAAAACGCGCCTTCGGGTACCGGGCATTCCAGACCCTCAGCCTCGTTCAGCATCTTCACCACCAGATCGCGGCGTTCTTTAAACGCGGCGTTATTCTTGGCGATGAAACCGTGATCGCCATTGAGCGCGGCCACCGCGGCGGCCTGGCTGATCGACGAGGTGTGGGTGGTGGATTGCGACTGCACCTTGTTCATGGCGTTGATCACCGCCACCGGACCCGCCGCATAACCAACCCGCCAGCCGGTCATGCAATAGGCTTTGGACACGCCGTTGAGGGTTAGGGTGCGATCATAAAGTTTCGGCTCCACCTGAACCGGGGTGACGAATTTGAAATCGTCGTAAACGATGTGCTCATAAATATCGTCGCTCATCACCCATACGTGAGGATGCTTCAACAACACATCGGTCAGCGCCTTCATCTCGGCATGCGAATAAGCGGCGCCGGTGGGGTTGGACGGCGAGTTCAAGATCAGCCACTTGGTCTTGGGCGTGATGGCCTTTTCCAGGGCTTCGGGTTTGAGTTTAAACCCATCCTTCGCCGGGCAATCGACAAACACCGGCGTGCCTTCGGCGAGCAGCGTGATGTCGGGGTACGACACCCAGTAAGGTGCGGGAATGATAACTTCATCACCCGGATTGAGCGTCGCCATCAGGGCGTTGTAGATGCTCTGTTTGCCGCCGCACGCGACCTGAATTTGATCCGGCGTATACTCCAAGCCGTTCTCGCGCTTGAACTTGGCGCAGATCGCCTTGCGCAGCGCCGGGGTGCCCGCCACGGCGGTATATTTGGTTTCGCCCGCATCAATGGCGGCCTTGGCGGCGGCCTTGATGTGATCGGGGGTGTCGAAATCAGGTTCGCCCGCGCCCAGCCCGATGACGTCGCGGCCGGCGGCCTTCAATTCGGCGGCTTTGCTGGTCACGGCTAAGGTGGGGGACGGCTTGATGCGGCTTAGGCGGTCGGCGATGAAAGGCATGGCCAAAAACTCTCGTTTGGGGGGCGCAGGTTCAAGCTGCGCTCAGGTTTTAAGGAGTTGCAAGCTAGCGCCCCATAACGCCTGAGGCAACGGGGAAAATCCGCCCATTTCGGGCCTAACTTACTTTCGGTTTATCGAACACGATGCCGTAGTGATAGGGCGGCAATTCGACGACGCCATGAAGGCGGAAGCCCACCGGCAACACTTCGTCCATCGCCGCTTCCGGCGTCATGCGCAGATTGGTTTCGGGACCGCGCGGCTGGCCCAGCACCGTGGTTTCATCCTTGGAGCGATGGTGCCAGTTGACGATGGCGAACTGCCCGCCGGGTTTTAAGATATTGAACACTTCGCGCGCCAATTGCTGCTTGTCGGGGACTCCGTGAAAGGTATTGGCGATAAACACGTAATCGGGATGGCTCGGCACCGAATTGATCAGCGAGCAAGCGTCGCATTGCAGCCAACGGATAGCGGTGGAAGGAATGCCCGCCGCTTCGGCGCGGACCTTAGCCCGTTCCAGCAGATCGGAATCCAAATCCAGCGCCATCACGCGCCCGATACCGCCCACGATATGCGCCATCGGCACGGTAAAATGCCCATCGCCGCAGCATAAATCCAAGATCGTGAGGCCGAAATCGATGCCTAAGCAGCGCAGCACGCCTTCCGGGTCGGGCCACAGCGCCCGCCACCAATCGCCGTCGGGCATGGCGCTGGCCGGAAATTTGTCGCCGATGACATTCGATCCTTTGTTCATGTTCAAGCCAACCTCCCCAGATTGCTGCATTTTTTGATTTATAGCCCGATTCTCTAAGTCTGGCGAGTCGATGATGCATCTTGCACTGGGCCTTTAAGTCCCTATAAATCAAGCTTATGAGCAACCTCGTCAAACCCGGATATCTGGCGGATGCGCGCCCCACCCCCTCGGTCGGGCAGCCGTTTGAGCTGGTTTCCGACTTCCAGCCTGCGGGTGATCAGCCCCAGGCCATCGAAGACCTGTTGCGCGGCATCGCCCAGGGTGAGCGCGATCAGGTATTGCTGGGCGTCACCGGGTCGGGCAAGACCTTCACCGTGGCGCACGTCATCGCTACGATTGAGCGTCCGACCATCGTCTTGGCCCCCAACAAAACCCTGGCGGCGCAGCTTTACGCCGAGATGAAGTCGTTTTTCCCCCATAACGCGGTGGAGTACTTCGTCTCGTATTATGACTATTACCAGCCCGAAGCCTATGTGGCGCGCACCGATACCTACATTGAAAAAGACGCCTCCATCAACGAGCAAATCGACCGCATGCGCCATTCCGCCACCCGCGCGCTGTTCGAACGACGCGATGTCATCATCGTCGCCTCGGTCAGCTGCATTTATGGCATCGGTTCGGCGGAAACTTACGCCGACATGGTGGTCAAGCTGGAGGTCGGCCAGGAGTATACTCAAGACGACGTGCTGAAATCGCTGGTGACGCTGCAATATAAACGCAACGACACCGCGTTCGGGCGAGGCTGTTTTCGGGTGCGCGGCGACGTGGTGGAAATTTTCCCCAGCCACTATGAAGACCGCGCCTGGCGGCTGTCGTTTTTCGGCGATGAACTGGAAGCAATTTTTGAGGTCGATAGCCTGACCGGCGAAAAAAACGCCGAGCTGGAAAGCGTCACCATCTACCCCAACAGCCACTATGTCACGCCGCGCCCGACGCTGTTGCAGGCCATGCCGCAGATCAAAGCGGAAATGAAGGCCCAGGTGGAACAATTCCGCGCCGAAGGCAAATTGATCGAAGCGCAGCGCATCGAAGAACGCACCACCTTCGACTTAGAAATGCTGGAAACCACCGGGCATTGCTCAGGCATCGAAAACTATTCGCGTTACCTGACCGGGCGCGAACCGGGAGAACCGCCGCCGACTCTGTTTGAATACCTGCCCGATGATGCGCTGATGATCGTCGATGAAAGCCACGTCTCGGTGCCGCAGATCGGCGGCATGTACAAAGGCGACTTCAATCGCAAATCAACCTTGGCGCAATTCGGCTTTCGCCTGCCCAGTTGCATCGATAACCGCCCGCTGAAGTTCGACGAATGGGACGCCATGCGCCCACAATCGATTTTTGTTTCCGCCACGCCCGGCCCGTGGGAGATGGAGCGTACCGGCGGCGTATTCACCGAACAAGTGGTGCGCCCGACCGGATTGATCGATCCAGAATGTTTCGTGCGCCCGGTGGAATCCCAGGTCGACGATTTGCTGGGTGAGTGCAAAGCGGCGGCAGCTAAGGCGCAGCGCGTGCTGGTCACGGTGCTGACCAAAAAGATGGCTGAAGAGCTGACCGAATACCTTCACGAACACGGCGTGCGCGTGCGCTACATGCATTCCGATATCGAAACGCTGGAACGCATTGAAATCATCCGCGATTTACGCCTGGGCGCGTTCGATGTGTTGATCGGCATCAACCTGCTGCGCGAAGGCTTGGATATTCCAGAATGCGCGCTGGTGGCGATTTTGGACGCCGACAAAGAAGGTTTCTTGCGTTCCAAAACTTCTCTGGTGCAAACCATCGGCCGCGCCGCGCGCAATTTGGATGGCCGAGTGATTTTATACGCCGACCGCATGACCGACAGTTTGCAATATGCCATCAATGAGACCAACCGCCGCCGCGCCAAACAAGAAGCTTATAATTTAGAACACGGCATTACGCCCGCCAGCGTCAAAAAGCACATCTCCGATGTGATGGGTTCGGTTTATGAACAAGACTACGTCACCGTGGATACGGGCGCGTCCGGCGATGCGCATTTGGTCGGCAAAAGCCTCAAAGATCACATGACGGATTTGGACAAGCGCATGAAACAAGCCGCCGCCGATTTGGAATTCGAAGAAGCCGCCCGCTTGCGCGACGAACTGCGCCGCTTGGAAGCCCACGAACTGGGTCTCGACGGCGCGGGCGTATCCAAAGCCGCCGCGGCCAAGGCAGGGGCCGGACGCCGGGGCAAAAAGAAGCGCTAAGCCATCTGCCGTCAAGCTTCCGGCACCATATCGGGTTTCACGAACCACTCAAGCGCCCAGCCGTCCTCTTGCCGTTCCAGACACAACACGCTACCCGGCTCAAAACGAACCGCTGCGCCGTCTTCGCGCCCGGTGAGACAGCGCGCCGCCATACGGCCCATAAATGGCATATGGCCCACCACCATCAAATCGCCGCCCGCAATCCGTGCGGCGTTGTAGAGATGATCGGTCGAATCTTTAGGATCGATGCCGTCGAACACTTCAGGGGCTTGGCCGAGCCATACGGTTTTTGAAAGCACGTTGGCGGTTTCTTCAGCGCGTAACTTCCCCGAATACACGACTTGGTCAACCAGAACTTGAGCGCCGTGTAGAAACGCCGCCATCTTGATCACGTCTTTCAAACCCTTTTCACTCAAAGGGCGCAGTGGGTGCGTTTCTTTGGAAACCGCGTCCGCGTGTTGCACCAGATAGAGTTTCACGATTGACCGCCCACCTTAGGACCGCGAACGAGACGCGGCGTCAGCATCCAGCGCAGTTGCCAGCCCGGCCTAAACGGCGAACGTTCCAAAGCCATTATCGTACCGGTCTTGACCGCCACCAAATCGGCGTCGGCGTCGCCGCACATCAGTATCGAAGCGGCCAGCCCAATGAACGGTTCATGGCCGCACACCAAGGTATCGACATTCCACTTTTCAACCGTTTGGGCAAATTTTTCGACATCGCCCCAAGGCGCCAAGCCCACCACTTGTTCCAAAGGCTGATCAGGAGCCAAATGAGCGGCCAAAATTTCCGCCGTTTCACGCGCCCGCACCAAACCGCTATGCACGACGCGCGCCACGCGGATTTCCTGCGCCGCCAAGTGCTGCGCCATGGCCTGCACATCTGCAACGCCGCGTTCGCTCAATTTGCGGTCGGCTTCTTCAGGCCCAAGCTCGGCCTTACCGTGACGAACCAGATATAACCGCATATTTTCCTCCAAACCTCGAACTCAACGAGCATGTTAGGGTCATTATCCTGCACTTTTCAATCCATTGAAATGAACCATTGACCACCATTAAGGAATGGATATAAGTGAAATCGATCTAATGAAATAGGACTAGCGCTTCATCATGTTTATTCAGTGGAACAGCAGTTACCTGGTCGGCCACAAACTGGTGGATTTCGATCACATGACTTTGGTCAACATTACCAACGAACTGTTTCACCGAGTCAATCAGGGCTTTTCCGACGAAGAAATCGCCCAGACCATTAAGTGTCTGATCGATTATGTTGAAAAACATTTCGAGCGTGAAGAAGAGTTATTCAAAAATTCCGAATACCCAGATATCGATAAACATCTTGCCATGCACGAAGACATCACCAAAACGGTGAGGGATATCGCGCACGTCTACAAAACCAATCCCGGCGCCATCAACATCAACGAAGTGCTGGAGTTTCTCAAGAAGTGGCTCACCAACCACATCATGAAAGCCGACGTCGGCTACGTCGAATATCTGAAATAGCCATCAACCTCCTTATCCGCCTATCCTAGCGTACAAAAGAAAACGGACCCCGAAGGGTCCGTTTTGTAAGTATATAGGATGATCGCCCGAATTTAGTGATGCGTAGCGTTGGCGGCAATCGCCGCCAGCATAGCCTCGGCAGTTGCCAACTCGGCTGCAGCTTGGGCTTTTTCAACTTCGGAAGATGCCTTTTCCACAGCGATCTTGGCGGCGCTCATGCGCGCTTCGACTACATCGGTTTTCAGATCTCCGACCACGGTCGCTTCTTCGGCCAGCAACGTGCAACGATCCGGGGTGACTTCAACAAAGCCCCCAGACACAAAGATGCGTTCCGTCACTTTGCCGCCGTTATGGATATTCACCACACCTGCACGCACGGTGCCGATCAACGGCGAATGGCCAGGAAGCACACCAATGTCGCCTTCGGCGCATGGCACAACGACCATTTCGACAGGCATCGACTTAACGAGGCGCTGCGGCGAGACCAGTTCGAACTCGACCATATTGGTCATGGTGCGTTACTCCGTAACTCGATTACCTTAGGCGGCTTCTGCGGCCATCTTCTTGGCTTTTTCGATTGCTTCATCAATGCCACCAACCATATAGAACGCAGCTTCCGGCAGATGATCGTAATCACCGTTGATGATGCCCTTAAAGCCCTTAATGGTGTCTTCGAGGCTGACCAACTTACCCGGCGAACCGGTAAATACTTCGGCCACGTGGAACGGCTGGCTAAGGAAACGCTGGATTTTACGCGCGCGAGCCACGGTCATCTTGTCTTCTTCCGACAATTCGTCCATGCCCAAGATGGCGATAATGTCCTGCAGGCCTTTATACGTCTGCAAAATCTGCTGCACGCCGGTTGCAACCGCATAGTGCTCTTCACCGACAACGCGTGGGTCCAAAACGCGGGACGTGGAGTCCAACGGGTCCACCGCAGGGTAAATGCCCAATTCGGCAATCTGACGGTTTAGAACCGTGGTGGCGTCCAAGTGGGCGAACGAAGTCGCAGGCGCCGGGTCGGTCAAATCGTCAGCAGGGACGTACACGGCCTGCACGGACGTGATGGAGCCCTTCTTGGTCGAGGTGATGCGTTCTTGCAGCGCGCCCATGTCGGTGGCCAGCGTCGGCTGGTAACCCACGGCAGACGGGATACGACCCAACAGCGCGGACACTTCGGCGCCGGCCTGGGTGAAGCGGAAGATATTATCCACGAAGAACAACACGTCCTGACCTTCTTGATCGCGGAAGTATTCCGCCAGCGTCAAACCGGTCAGCGCCACACGAGCACGGGCCCCCGGGGGCTCGTTCATCTGGCCATAAACCAGGGCGGCTTTGGATTCTTTGCCTTCCAAGTCGATAACGCCGGATTCGATCATTTCATGATACAGGTCATTGCCTTCACGGGTACGTTCGCCAACACCGGCGAACACGGAATAACCGCCGTGGCCCTTCGCAATGTTGTTGATGAGTTCCATGATCAACACGGTTTTACCCACGCCGGCGCCGCCGAACAGGCCGATCTTGCCGCCTTTGGCATACGGCGCGATCAAGTCGACGACTTTAATGCCGGTGGCCAAAATTTCGGTTTCGGTGGATTGATCTTCAAACTTCGGTGCATCCGCATGAATCGGCGCGGTCATCTTCGTGTTGATCGGACCGCGTTCGTCAATCGGTTCGCCGATCACGTTCAGGATACGACCCAGCGTTTCCGGACCGACCGGCACCGAGATGGGATGGCCGGTCGCGGTAACTTCCTGGCCGCGCTGCAAACCCTCGGTGGAGTCCATGGCGATGGTGCGCACCACGTTTTCACCTAAGTGCTGAGCGACTTCTAGAACTAGGCGCTTGCCATCGTTCTTCAATTCCAAAGAAGTCAGAATGTTGGGCAATTCGCCCGCTGGGAAACGCACGTCGATAACGGCGCCCATAATCTGCGTGATGTGTCCGATAGTATTCTTCGCCATCGCCGGAGCTCCTTAAGGGTATTCAGCGTTTTCTCTACAGCGCTTCCGCGCCGGAGATGATTTCAATCAGTTCACTGGTAATAGCCGCCTGACGCGTGCGGTTGTATTTCAGCGTCAGCTTTTCGATCATATCACCAGCATTGCGGGATGCACTGTCCATAGCCGTCATCCGTGCGCCGTTTTCCGAAGCCGAGCTTTCCAGCATGGCTTGAAAAATTTGCACGCCTAAATTCTTGGGCAGCAGCACTTCGAGGATTTCACCCTCTTCAGGTTCGAATTCATAAGAAGCTGTCGCCTCTTGATCATTCGCATTCATTCCTTCGTCTTTGGCGTTACCCGCACTGAACGGGATCAACTGCTGACGCGTAACGATCTGCGTCATAGCCGATTGGAATTTGTTGAAGACGATCGAACAGACGTCGAATTGGCCTACTTCAAACAACGCCGTAATTTTATGGGCGACGCCGACTGCTTCAGCGAACTGGACGCCTTTTTTACCGCCGATGCCGATGATCGTTTCAATGATGTCGCCACGGAAATCCGCCTTCAGGACGTCTGCGCCCTTACGACCGACACACAGTAACTTAACGGTTTTCCCCTCAGCCTTGAGCCGACGCACGACGGCGCGGGTCTCCCGAATGATGGAGCCGTTAAAACCGCCGCACAGACCACGGTCGGAGGTGAACACCACCACCAGATGGGTCTGGCTGGCGCCGTTTCCAGCCAAAAGCTTCGGTCCGCCTTCGACGTTGGCGAACGAAACCGCCAACGAATTGAGCATCCGCTCCATACGGGCAGAGTACGCGCGCGCAGATTCGGCGGCATCCTGGGCGCGACGGAGCTTAGCCGCCGCGACCATTTTCATGGCCGATGTGATCTTTCGCGTCGACTTGACGCTATTGATCCGGTTCTTTAGGTCCTTGAGGTTAGGCATGAGACGTTGTCCCGCTCCGCTCCTTGAGGTCTAGCATCACGCGAAAGACTTCGTGAAGCCATCAATCAACTTCGCCAACTTGTCTTCGGTATCCTTAGACAAGGCTTTTTCGGTACGAATGGCCGACAGAATATCAGCGCCCTTGGACCGCAACTCGCCAAGCAGCGCGTGCTCATAGCGGGTGACGTCCTTTACACCGATTTTATCCAAATAGCCCTTCACGCCGGAATAAATGACCGCAACCTGCTCTTCAACGGTGAGCGGGCTGTACTGCGGCTGTTTAAGCAGCTCGGTCAGACGTGCGCCACGAGCCAGCAGCTTTTGCGTCGCCGGGTCTAGATCGGACGCGAACTGCGCAAACGCGGCCATTTCACGATACTGAGCCAATTCCAGCTTAATCGAACCAGCGACCTGCTTCATGGCCTTAATCTGGGCCGCAGAACCCACGCGGGAAACCGATAGACCGACGTTCACCGCCGGGCGAATGCCCTTGTAGAACAGTTCCGATTCCAAGAAAATCTGACCGTCGGTAATGGAAATCACGTTCGTCGGAATATACGCCGACACGTCACCGGCTTGGGTTTCGATAACCGGCAAAGCGGTCAGCGAACCGTTGCCGGCAGCATCACCCAGCTTACAGGCGCGTTCCAGCAGACGGGAGTGCAAATAGAACACGTCGCCCGGATAAGCTTCGCGGCCCGGCGGACGGCGCAACAACAGCGACATCTGGCGATACGCAACAGCTTGTTTGGTCAGATCGTCATAAAAAATAACCGCATGCTGACCGTTGTCACGGAAGAATTCACCGATGGTCGCGCCGGTATAAGGCGCCAAGAACTGCATCGGCGCCGGGTCGGAAGCCGTAGCGGCGATGACGACGGAATATTCCAGCGCGCCGTTGTCTTCCAGGGTTTTCACCAACTGGGCGACGGTGGAACGCTTCTGGCCAATTGCGACGTAAACGCAAAACAGCTTGCCGCTATCGTCTTTGGCCGCGTCGTTGGTAACCTTCTGATTGATGATGGTATCCAGGATTACGGCGGTTTTGCCAGTCTGACGGTCACCGATGATCAATTCACGCTGGCCGCGACCGATGGGAATCAGGCTGTCAACGGCCTTCAAACCGGTCTGCATCGGTTCGTGAACCGATTTACGCGGGATGATGCCCGGAGCCTTAACTTCCACACGCGAACGCTTGGCGTCTTTGATCGGACCCTTGCCGTCAATGGGATTGCCGAGACCGTCGACGACACGACCCAAAAGGCCACGCCCCGTCGGCACGTCAACGATCGAGCCGGTGCGCTTGACGGTGTCGCCTTCACTAATGCCACGGTCATCGCCGAAAATAACGATACCGACGTTGTCCTCTTCGAGGTTCAGGGCCATGCCCTTGATACCGCCAGGGAACTCGACCATTTCACCGGACTGGACGTTGTCCAGGCCATAGACACGGGCGATACCGTCACCGACGGAAAGGACCTGACCGACCTCGGCGACTTCCGCCTCGGTCCCGAAGTTAGCGATTTGATCTTTTAAGATTGCGGAAATTTCCGCGGCACGGATATCCATTATCCAATCCCCTTCATGGAGAGGTGTAGCTGCTGCAACTTGGTTTTAAGCGACGAATCGACCATACGCGAACCGACTTTAACGATCATCCCGCCCAGCAGGGTCTCGTCAACGAGCGGCTCGACGGAGACTTTCGTCCCCACGGCCTTTTTCAACACATCGGAAACGGCATTGATCTGAGCGCTGCTCAGTTCCTTGGCCGAAATCACCTGCGCCGTGGCTTCACCGCGGCTGCGCGAAAGTACTTCTAAAAACGCCTTAATCATGCCTTCCAACGCAAACAGGCGACGGTTTTGGGCGACGGTGCCGACAAAGTTGCCGGTGAGTTCGTCCATACCAGCCTTGGCGCAAAGTGCGCCCATGGCCTTTACCTGATCCCCGCGGGAAAGTACCGGTGATGCAATCACGCGGCGCAATTCGGCGCTCTCTTGAATCATCTGCCTCATGGTCTTGAGGTCTTCGGCGACCTTATCCAGCTTATTCGCAGAATCCGCCAGTCCATACAAAGCGATGGCATAGCGGCCCGTGAGGCCGGTCGCACCTTTGGTCTCGGATGACACCTGGGAAAACCCCTGCCTGAGTTAGTGTTGTGAAGCCCCGTTTTAGCCCAAATTCTGGACCATTTGGAACCCCTCTCAGAGCGTCCACCTTCCAGCGCAATTTCTTAACGCCATTACGTGAAACGCGCGGTTTTCTAACACACGGGTATGGGGGTTGCAAGACTGCTCTTTGGATATTTTTTTCCCCACTATTCCAGGGGGTTGGGTATTTTACCCCACATCGCCCTATATGCATTTTTCCATATATTAGGTTGCGCACAAATATAACATTAGAAAATTAGCATATTCATCTCGCCGCCCACGCCTTTACAAAAAGCTCTGCGGGTCCACATCCACTTGAATTCGCACGCCCTTTTCCTTCGCCGAGCGTTCAAGCCATTCCCGCACGATGCCCTGTGGGGCCAATCCCGGCTTCACCTTCATCAAGAATCGCCGCCGATGCCGGCCGCGCAACAGGGCCAAGGGAGCCGGAGCAGGCCCCAAAACGCGTACCCCTTCATAGCGCGGCGCACTGTGCACCAGCGCCCTCGCCTGGGCATCAACCGCGCTTTCAACCTTGCCCGAAACGATCAGCGCCACCAGTCGCCCGAACGGCGGCATGGCCAGTTCTTGACGCGCACGGATTTCTTCGGCCACAAAGGCATCGCGCACACCCGAGGCCATCGCTTGCATAACCGGATGATCGGGCAGATAGGTCTGCACCAAAACGCGCCCCGGTTTATCGCCGCGTCCGGCGCGCCCCGCCACCTGATACAAAAGCTGATAGGTGCGTTCGGCCGCGCGCAGGTCGCCGCCCGCAAGGCCCAAATCCCCGTCCACCACGCCCACTAACGTGAGCAGCGGAAAATGATATCCCTTAGCCACAATTTGCGTGCCGATGATTAAATCGACCTCATGGCGCTCGATTCGCCCGATCAAATCCGCCGCCGCGCGCGGGCCGCAAAGGGTATCCGAACTGGCGAGCGCAAATCGCACCTCGGGAAAAACGTTCATCACTTCTTCGGCCAAACGCTCCACGCCCGGCCCGCAGGCGTGAAAACTATGCTCGGCATTACAGTTAGGACATTTATCCGGCAGGGGGATATTGTGGCCGCAATGATGACACTGCAGCCGTCCGCGCACCCGATGTTCCACCAGCCACGCCGAACAATTGGGACACGCCAGACGATGCCCGCAGGTCCGGCACAAAGTCAGCGGCGCATAGCCCCGGCGGTTCAAAAACAGCATCGCCTGCTCGCCCGCCGCAAAGGTATCGCGCAACGCCTGTTCCAAAGTGCCCGATAGCCAGCGCGTGGAAGGCAGTTTTTCCAAACGCATATCGATCAGGTCCAACTCCGGCAACACCGCGCCGCCATGCCGTTCGGGCAGGTGCAACAATTGATACTTGCCCGCCTCAACATTCACGACGCTTTCCAGCGACGGCGTGGCGCTCACCAAGCAGATGGGAAAGTTACCCAGATGCGCACGCACCACCGCCATATCGCGGGCATTATAAATGACGCCTTCTTCCTGTTTGAAGGCCGGATCGTGTTCTTCATCAACGACGATCAGACCCAAGTCGTGAAACGGTAAAAACAGCGCCGAACGCGCGCCGACCACCACCCGCGCGCGGCCATCCGCGACTGCACGCCAGGTTTCGCGGCGTTCACGCTGGCCTAAATCCGAATGCCATTCGGCGGGCTTGGCGCCAAAGCGTTTTTCAAACCTTGCCAGCCATTGCGAACCGAGCGCGATTTCCGGCAGCAATACCAACACTTGCTTACCCTCACGCAAGGTTTCGGCCACGGCTTCAAAATAAACTTCCGTCTTACCCGAACCCGGCACTCCATCCAGCAGAAGACCCGCAAAGGTTCCCGCTTGCACCCGCTTGACCAGATCATGCGCAGCCTTGGCCTGGGCATCCGACAGCACCGGACCGGCACTGGTCACATCGGGCGGCGTCCAGGTGCGCTCGCGAACTTGCGAAGCTTCGACCAGTGCGCCCGCATGATAAAGACCCGTCACCACGGCGGGGGAACAGCCCGCAGTCAGGGCAATTTCCGCAGCCGTCATCGGCGGGCCATCACGTAGCACCTCAAGCACCCGTTCTCGGGTTTTGGTCATTTTCAAATTCACACTCATGTGAGGATCGGTGAGCCTAAACACCTTCACCCCGCGAGGGTCTTCCAAGGCGTCTTCCACGCTCATGGCCATTTTCAGCACTTGGCCCGAGCTGCTCAGCGTATAGGCCGCCAGCCAATCAATGAACTTGCGGGTTACTTCGGCCATGGGCGGCGCGGGCAGCTTGGTCGACACGCTTTTCAGCTTGGCCTCGGAGACATCGCCTGCGCCCGCCCCCCACACCACGCCCACCAGCTTGCGCGGGCCGAACGGCACCCGCACGAAATCGCCCACATGTAGGCATTGACCTTGACCGACGCGATAGTCGTAAACCTTACCCAAAGGCACCGGCAACAGCACGCCAACCCGCGCACCGCCCATAAAGGCCAGTTCATCGATATTTTGCAGGGAATCGCTATTTGTCATGTCACTACTGTACGGAAGGAAAGCCTTAACGAAAATAGGCCATCATGGCAAAATCGATTCGCACATCTCCGCCAGGCGAGGAATGCCCATGAGTTACAATAACCGCCCAGATACCAACGCGACCCCGCTCGACGACCAGGATGTGGGCCAATATCTGCTCGACAATCCCGGATTCTTTTCGCGTAACCCTGAAGTGTTGGTAAAAATGAAAACGCCGGGCGAAGAACGCACCGATGGCGTGGTCGATTTCCAAGCGGTCATGGTCGACCGTCTGCGCGACGAAATTCAAAACCTCGCCGCTTGCACCCAAGATGTCATCGCCACCAGCCGCGTCAACATGACCTATCTCACGCGCACCCATGCTTCGGTGTTGGCGCTGCTGTCTGCTCAGGATGCCGCGCACATGGCGCGTATCATCACCGACGATTTACCGCTGCTGCTCGACGTGGAATACGTGGCGTTCGGATTTGAACAAAATATCAAAGCCGAAGCGGCGCTACGCTTGCCTGGCGTACGCATGTTTCCGTTCGGTTATATCGATACCCAGATCGGCGAAGGCGGTGATGTGTACTTGGTTCGCGACATGTTGGACGACGGGACAATTTTCGCCGACGACTGCGCCGCCGTGCGCTCCGCCGCCATCGCGCGGCTACGTCCCAGCATCCATACCGCTCAAGGATTGTTGGTTTTGGGTTCTTCCACTCCGGGCACATTCCATCCGGGCCAGGGTACGGATTTGCTCAATTTCCTCGCCCGGGTAACGGAAAAGCTGTTTGTCAAATGGTTCAGCCCGGCAAGCTAACCTCCCAATCCCGAAAGCAAGACCCGTTCGAGCAAGGTCCGCTCGGCATCATTGCGGCCGAGCCCGCCCTGAAACGCGCCCTATTGAACTGGCTGGAGTGGCTGGCTTACGAAAAACGCGCATCCCCACACACGCTGGACGGATATGCCCGCGACGTGGCGGGATTTCTGAGCTTTCTCGGCGAGCACCTCGGCTTCACGCCGGGTCTTAAGGAACTGCAGGGCCTTGGCGCGGTAGACTTTCGCGCATGGCTGGCGCGCCAAAGCAACGCAGGCAACAGCCGCACCACCATCGCCCGTCATACTTCTACATTACGCACCCTCTTTAAATACCTTGAACGCGAAGGCATCGCGTCCAACGCCGCCATTCAAACACTGCGTACGCCCAAAGTGCCTAAATCCCTGCCCAAAGCGCTGACCGTCGAAGACGCTCTTGAAGCGGTGGAACTGGCCGACGAATTAGCCGATGAACCGTGGATCGGCAAACGCGACCGAGCCCTGTTGAAGCTGCTGTACGGTTCTGGTCTGCGTCTGTCCGAGGCGTTAAATCTAGACGTTCGTGACCTGCCGCAAGGCGATACGTTGGTGATCACCGGCAAAGGGTCCAAACAGCGCGTGGTGCCAATCCTCGATGTCGTCAAGCGCGACATCGAAACCTACGTCAAGGCCAGCCCTTTCCCCATGTCGCCGCAAAGCCCGCTATTTTTAGGCGCGCGCGGCGGGCGTCTCAACCCCGCCATAGCCCAAGCGGTGGTGCGCCGCGTGCGCGCTATGCTGAATCTGCCCGACACCGTCACACCGCATGCGCTGCGCCATAGCTTCGCCACCCACCTGCTTGCTGGCGGCGGAGATTTGCGCACCATTCAAGAATTGTTGGGCCACGCCTCGCTTAGCACCACCCAGCGCTATACCGACGTGGACTCAAGCCGTCTGTTGGCCATACACAGCCTCACCCACCCCCGCGCCAAACGACAAAAATAATATCAACGGATCACAAATCCCACGCCATTTCCCAGGCGGTTCGCCTAATCCATTGGAAAATAAGGCCGATTGTGTATCCGCATAGTACTACCACAATCTTACATTTTTCTAATATTAAGTGTCTCTCATTTACCGGGGAGGACTAAATCCAATGTTTCATCATCTAAAATTGATCGCCATCGCGCTTATTGCGTTGCTGGCGCTTCAGACACCCGCCATGGCCGAAGACAAAATGAAGCCTTTTGTTCTGGCGTCCAAGACCACCGGCTCCTTGGATGCCGCCGTGGCCGACTCCAATGCCAAACTTACCGCTGCCGGATTTGAAGTTGTCGGCACCTATTCGCCCTATCCCACCGCCACCATCCTCATCATCACCAACGAAGCCTTAAAAACCGCTGCCGCGCAAACCGAATTCGGCGCTTACGGCGTGGCGCAGCGCGTATCGGTGACCGAGTACAACGGTGAAATCCAGATTGCCTATACCAACCCGACCTACATGGCTTCCGCCTACCGCATGGCCAGCGATCTGGCCGATGTCAAATCCAGCCTTGCCGCTGCACTGGGCGACCAAGGCGAGTTCGGCCCGGCGAACGGCCTCACCGATAAAGAACTGCGCAATTACCACTACGCTTTCTTAATGGAGTACTTCGACGACCCGTCCAAGCTGGCGACCTATAACAGCTATGCCGATGCCGTCGCCGGGGTCGAGGCAGCCATCGCCAACAACGCTTCGGGCGTCACTAAAATCGCGCGCATTGATGTGCCGGGCAAAGAAGAAACCTACTTCGCCGTCGGCTTGTCGGGCAACTTGAACAATAATAACGAAAAGTTCCGTTCCGATGCGTTCATCATGAGTGAGATCGATTTCAAAGACATGCGCTCTACCGCGCATCTGCCCTATGAAATCGTCGTATCGGGCGGCAAAGTGTATGCGCTTTATGCACGGTTCCGCATCGCCATCAACTTCCCGGATTTATCGATGATGGGCGACAACAGCTTCATGAACATCATGGCTTCGCCGGAACAAATCCGCGAGGCTCTAACGCTCGCTGCTGGCGGAGAATTCAAAGATAAATAAGCAGCAACACCTGAGGGGGTGCAAAACCGCTCGGCGCTCAGGCGTCGGGCGGTTTTTTTTCGCACTCGGTTTAACGCAACCGTGAGGCCGGAAAAGAAATGGTTACCGTGGTCCCGCGGCCGACTTGACTGGTAATGTCGAGTACGCCGTCATGCAATTCCGTCAAGGATTTGGTGATGGATAACCCCAACCCGGTGCCGCCCCCCTTATCCGATGACATGGGCCCCAGAACCTGTTCGAAGGGACGAATGATCCGCTCAATGTCGCCAGACGGAATGCCGATGCCCGTATCGGAAACGATAACATCAAAGCCAACATCGCTGGCGCTGGCCGCAACCTTTACCATGCCGCCGTCATTGGTAAACTTAACCGCATTGTCCAACAGATTGATGACAATGCGCTTAAAGCTGGTTTCATCAGCCCACAACTTCGGCAAGGGCTCGGCAAATTCACTGATGACCTTGACGCCTGCATGCTCGGCCCGCTCGGAAATCAATTTGATCGCTTTGCCGATGGTCAGCTTCACGTCAACTTCCTCTTCACACAAATCGATCTTTCGCGCTTCAATCTTGGATAGGTCCAAAATTTCGTTGATCAAACTGAGCAAATGTCTGCCGCTTTCATGGATATCCCACGCATATTCGGTATATTTGGGAATATCAATGGGGCCATAATTTTGATGATGAATGATTTCACTGAAGGCCATGATGGCATTGAGCGGCGTTCTCAATTCATGGCTCATATTGGCGAGAAAATCCGTTTTGGCCCGCGAGGCTTCTTCCGCCTTTTCTTTCGCCCGCCACAAATCTGCCTCAACCGTTTTCAGCGCGTTGATATCGCTCAAAATCGCGAAAAACCCGATCACCTCGCCATTTTCATTGATGTGCGGCTCGAACCGCTGGTTCATAAATGATTTTTCACCGTTTGCATTGACCGCCAATTGTTCAAAGGTCTGCGCTTCGCCCTTCAGCACTTTGTTGATGAATGGCTTAATGATTTTATAATTGGTGGAGCCGACGACATCTTTAACCGTGCTGGTGATTACTTTTTCAACGGTCTTGCCATAAAATTCTGCGTAAGGTCGGTTGGTAAACCGATACTTTTCATTCGCATCTGCATGACAAATCAACGCCGGTACGGAATCGGTTACATTGCGAACCCATTCTTCATTTACCTGAAGCATTTTTTGCGCCATACGGGCTTCGGTCTCATCGATAAAGGTCAAAATAGCGCCATCGGTTTTCCCTTCACTATTGTGATAGGGGGCGATGCGCATGCGATAAATCAAATTATCCGCAACTACTTCTCCATGGTGAGACTTGCCGCTAAGGATGACCTCGTTGAGGCGACTACGCAAATCTTTAATATCGGTATGGCTAGGCACCGTTGTGATGAGCTGCCCAAGATCGGTAGCCATCAAACCAAACAGGCGCACCGATTGCGGCGTAAAGCGGGTCACCCGCAATTCACGGTCAACGACGATCAACGCAAAACCGATGTTGTCTTGAATATTTTCCAAATCAGTATTGGCATCGCCCAATTCCAACGTGCGCACCTGCAATTCTTCATTGACGGTGGTGAGTTCCTCGTTGGTGGATTGCAACTCTTCGTTGGATGTTTCCAACTCTTCATTGGAAGATTGCAGCTCTTCGTTGGCGGCCTGCATTTCTTCGTTCAACGCCTGCAATTCTTCGTTAGAAGTTTCCAATTCTTCGACAACGGTTTGCAGATTTTCCTTGGTTGCGATCAATTCCTGTTCAAGTTCAGTGATGCGCATTTCCACGTCATGGTCGGGGGCTGCCCGTTCCGCAACCTCACCGCCCGTAACCGGCTTTTCCGTCTCGCAAGAAACCAAATAAAGAAAGTCGTCATCGTCATCGAGGTGTAATGGACGAACCACAAGACGGCCAATGACATTGCCGTCTTTTTGTTCGATCATTTTTTTGGTTCCATAAACCGGGGTGCGTTCCTTGCGCGCCCGGTGCAGCAAGACCCGTAAATCGGTGCGGAAATCATCGATGATCAATTTGGAAAGATTAAGATTAGGCTTGCCGCGCGGCAGCTTCATAAACGTTTCGACATTCTCATGAAAATGCAAAATATCCATCTC
>Ga0299912_10000439_pt1 | contig 36194 bp, 36 predicted proteins | sample RVTome_2_FD_207667 | JGI IMG/M metagenome (GOLD analysis project Ga0299912, IMG submission 207667) | Soil microbial communities from uranium-contaminated site in the Upper Colorado River Basin, Wyoming, United States - RVT95D214 (version 2) ... | reverse complement strand
ATCAGTCGATGTTCCGCAAAGCAAAGCTTTGCTTCTAAGCGGGTTCCCAAGCGCAGCTTGGGAACCAGAAAATCTATGTCATTATTTCTAAAAACTGAAAGCTGATAGCTAAATGGCCCCTGCCCCTGGCCCCTTAAAAATCTTTCCTAAACTTCACCTATGCCCACAGTAAAAGAGATATTTCTTTCCTTCCTGCATCTAGGTACCACTGCCTTCGGCGGTCTGGCCATGGTGGAGCCTATCCGGCGACGGGTAGTGGATCAGAAAAAATGGCTCAGTCAGAAGGAATTTTTAGACGGCCTGGCCCTCTGTCAGATGTTGCCGGGAGCCACGGTAGTGCAATTGGCCACATACGTGGGCCGGCGTCTCCAGGGTTTCCGGGGGGCTTTGGCCGCGGCCGGGGCTTTTATATTGCCCGGGTTTATCCTCATGTTGGGGTTATCTTTCCTCTACTTTAAATATGGCAACCTCCCCTGGGCCAAGGCTGTATCTCAAGGTTTGGGCGCGGCGGTTATTGCCCTGCTATTGCAAACTTTTTGGCAACTGAGTAAGGCCATCCGGCGTCATTGGCTGGACCTGGCCATCGCCTTCCTGGCCCTTTTGGCGTTAGGAGCCAGGGTCAATTACCTTCTGGTGTTCCTGGCCGCGGCTCTATCCAGGGTATTTTTCGGGATTAAGCTTGATCCCCTAAATAACCATCCCGGTGAAATTGCCCCTGGTCCCCAGACACTTCCCAGATCAATTCTGGCCCAGACATTTTTGTCCTTGATAGGTCTGGCTGCCCTGTTAACCGGCCTTTTTCACCTGGACCGGGTCTTGGGGCAAATGGCCCTAATTTTCATCAAAATCGGGAGCATCAGCTTCGGCGGCGGTTACGTCATGATTCCCATCCTGCAATGGGACGTGGTTGATCACCTTAAATGGCTCACCTTGCGGCAGTTCCTGGACGGCATCCTCCTGAGCTATGTCACCCCCGGCCCCTTGCTGATTCTGGCCGCGTTTGTGGGTTTCTGGCTTAAGGGGCTGCCGGGGGCCCTGGTGGGGACTATTTCCGTTTTTTTGCCCCCTATCCTGATGATCATCCTGTTATCTCCATTTTATCAGAGTGTTAAAGAAGCTAAGTGGATGCGCCAGGTGATCCAGGGAATCCTGGCCGCGCTCATCGGTTTTCTGGTCCTGGTGCTCGTCCAAATGGGCCGGGCCGCAATTACCGATGTTAAAACTTTGAGCATCATGCTGGCCAGCGCCGCGGCCCTCATCATCCTGGAGATCAACCTCCTCTGGGTCATCGCCGCGGCCGCGGTCTGCTCGTTGGTGATTTTTTAGGGTTGAGGGGAGGTCAGAGGATCAAGATTAACCACAAAGACACAGAGACACAAAGGTACACTAAGATAATTTTTATGCTTTGGCGGGAAACGCCAAAGCATAAAGCTTTTTCTTGGTGAAACTCTGTGTCTTTGTGTCTCTGTGGTTAAATTGAAGCGCCTGGCCCCCCACCCTCCCCTCACCTACATCAACTTCTCTTTAAAGAGAAATTCCAGGGCCCGTTGGGCGTAGGTGGTCATGATGGTGAGTATCCAGGTGAGGTGTTGTTGCATGTCCGGATACATTTTGGCGTCGGCCATGCCCACCAGGCCGGAGATCACGGTCTTCACCCGGATCATTTCCGGGTCGCCGATCATGGTCAGGCCCAGGTTGATTTCCTGTTCCAGGCCCCGGAGGTATTCTAGGAAGATGCGGCCGCCCCCTTCCTGTTGCTCGTCTTTCAGAGGAATCACTGCGCCCAGGAGGCGGGAGGCGATGATGAGTTCCGCCTTGAGGCGGTCCGCGAAATGAAAAACGATGATGGCTTCCTTGGCCGTGGCGGGATAGGGTTTGGTCATGGGGGCCCCCTTTAAATACGGTTTTCAGTTTTCAGTTTTCAGGAAAAAATTAATCGTCAATCCGGTACTGGTCAAGTTGGTTGGGTTTGAAAGGGAACATGATCAAAAGTTAGAGCTAATCTACCATATTCCCTGGGGGGATGCATTGGGGAAAGGCTGTTTCCCGGGCGCCAGGGGGAAATAGCATGGACAAAGAGGTAAAGCCCAGGAAAGTAAAATGAGGATTGGGGGATTTTTACCCCCAATCCTCCGGGTTATTCTTCTTACAGAAAACTGAAAACTGAAAACCGTCTTATTTCAGCAAACGCTGGCTGAGGCGCGCGGCTTTATCAGGGGTTAACAGGCTGAGGATGGCCCCCGCCTCTTTGCCTTTGATGCGCCGCAGCAGTTGCACGGCCACCTCGTCCTCCATCCTCTCCAGGAGTTTGCCGGCCCGGTCCGGGGGCATGGCTTCCAGGGTGGCCACCAGGTGGCGGTTCTGTTCCCCCTGCATCCTTTTTTCCTCTTCCAGGAACTCCATGGCCCGTTGCTGGATGGTGTGAAGCTCCCTGAGGCGCTCCTCCACCTCCCGTTTCAGGACCCGCAGTTGCTCTTCTTTGGAAGCCACCGAGTTTTCCCGGGTTTGCAGAGTCTGGCGCTCTTTTTCCAGCAAGGATAAGACCCGGGGCACAGTGGATGCGGGTTGGGGCGCAGCCGCGGGTTTGGCAGGGGTCGCGGCCTCGCTTGCTTTCGGCCCCACCCAGGGGAGAAACCCTTGGGGGGCCAGGCAAATGGTGGAAATGGCGATCTTGCCCAGCAGGCCGAAAACCAGGCAGCCGGTCAAGAGGTTCCAGCCGGGCCGAGGGTAGGTGGCGATGCGCTCCATGTCCGTCTCCTTTAATACAGTTTTCCGTTTTCAGTTTTCAGTAAAAAGAAAAAAGTTTGAAATAAATTGCCCTGCAAGTTATCAATATATCATACTGATATTATGTGCTTTTTACCTGGATGCCAAAAACTGGAAACCGAAAACTGAAAACTGAAAACCGTCTTTATCTGTTCCAACGTCCCAGGACGATGGCTTCCGTTTCTTTCTCCATGACCTTCATCATCTCCCGGCGGAATCGGGCGTATTGTTTCTGCCGCAGTTGCTCCAGGAGTCGCCGCTCCTGATACCGCTGTTTGAGGATTTCATTTTTCTCCTGGAGTTCCACTTCCTGCTCTGCGATCTTTTGTTTTAAGCCCTCCACCGCGGTCTTCAAGTGTTCCATATAACTTTTAAAGATGCGAAATTCCTGGGGGGTCCACTCCTTTTCCCCTGATTGCAAATCCGCCAGCAGCCTACTTCTCAAGTCCTGGGTCTGTCCCAAGGCCCGGCGGCTCCGCTCCAGTTCCTGCTGGGCCCGGGCCACCTCCCATTTGGCCTGTTCTTCTCTCAACCCCCGGACCTTTAAGACCGTCTCCAGGGAAAAGCGGAAGCGGCTGCCGGGGCTCATGAGGCAAAGATGGCGGCCAGTTCTTCTTGGGCCTGGGCCATGGAGACCGCCTCCTCTACGGCCTGGCGGAGGTAGCTGTTAACCGCCTGGTTCTTTTCCAGGGCATAATCGATGTCCGGATTGGTGCCCTTGACGTAAGCGTTGATATTTACCAGGTCTTCGGCCTTGCGGTAAGCCGCGGCCACCTTGACCAGTTTCTCCCGGTTGTTCCGGTGCTCCGGGTCGGTGACCTGGGGCATGAGCCGGCTGATGGACCCCAAAACGTCGATGGAGGGGTAATGCCCCCGGTCCGCCAAATCCCGGGACAGCACGATATGCCCGTCCAGGATGGCCCGCACCGCGTCGGCGATGGGCTCCAGCATGTCGTCCCCCTCCACCAAAACGGTGTAGATGCCGGTGATGCTGCCTTTGCCGGCGCAGGTGCCGGCCCGCTCCAGCAGGCGGGGAAGTTGGGCGAAGACTGAAGGGGTATAGCCCCGGGCCGTGGGAGGCTCGCCGATGGCCAGGCCGATCTCCCGGCCCGCCATGGAGAAGCGGGTGATGGAATCCAGCATGAGGATGACGTCGTGGCCCTGGTCCCGGAAGTATTCGGCAATGGCCGTGGCCAGGTAGGCGCCCCGGAGGCGCACCAGGGGCGGGCTGTCGGAGGTGGCGGCCACCACACAGGAGCGGGCCAGGCCTTCGGGACCCAAATCCTTGTCAATGAAGTCCTTGACCTCCCGGCCACGCTCGCCGATGAGGCCGATGACGCTGACATCCGAACGGGTATGCCGGGCGATCATGCCCATCAGGGTGCTTTTCCCCACCCCGGAGCCCGAGAAAATGCCGACACGCTGCCCCTTCCCCAGGGTCAGGAGGCCGTTGATGGCCCGGATGCCCACGTCTATGGGCTGGGAGATGGTCTGCCGGGCGCAGGGGTTCAAGGGAGTGCTGTAGAGGGGATAAAGCGCCTGGGGCGGGATGGGTCCCTGGCCGTCCAGAGGTTGTCCCATGCCGTCGATCACCCGCCCCAGCAAGCCGTCCCCCACGGGCACCTCGGCCTGGCGGTCGGTGAGCACCACCCGGGCCTGGGGCCGGATGCCCCGCACCTCGCCGTAAGGCATGAGGAGCACCTCCCGGCGGCGGAAGCCCACCACCTCCGCCAGAATGGGGGAGTGGGGCGGGGGCATTTGCACCTTGCAGACCCCGCCCACCGCGCTTTGCGGCCCCCGGCTGGAGATCACCAGGCCCACCATTTCCTGCACCCTGCCAGTGAGGGAGTAGGGCTCCATCTCGGATAGAGCCCCTTGCAGGCGTTCCCAATCAACTCGCGGTTTTCCCATCTACCCCTTTCAACGCCTCCTGCACCATCTGGGCCACCACGGCCCAGCGATTTTTAAAGGTGCCGTCAATCTCACCGGTGCCCGTTTCCATCAGGAACCCCCCGGGGCTGACGGTGCCGTCCGGCACCATCTCCACTTCCGGGGGCCATAAATCCTGGGGAGCCTGCTGCAAGAGCTCATGGTCCTTAGGGCTAATGTGTAATTTGATGTTTTCCGTGTCCGCCAGGAGTTTGAAGCCCGCGGCCACGATCTCCTGAATGGCCTCCGGCTGCAACTTCAGCTCCCGGACCACGATCTTCCGGCTGATGAGGAGCACCAACTCCACCAGCTCCTTCTCCCGCAGCCGGTAAAGCTCTTCTTTTTCCCGGGCCAGGGCGTTCACCAGGTCCTGGAATTGCTGTATCTGTTGCTCCAGACTCCTCTCTCCCACCTCCTGGCCGTCTTTTTGCCCCTGGAGAAACCCCTCTTCGTAAGCCTGCCTCTCAATATGCTGGGACCGTTTTTTGGCTTCCCCAATGATCCCTTGGGCCTCTTCAATCATCTCCGGGGTGGGCTCCATGCCGGGTTCCTGGAAGGCCAGGGGCTGAAAGTAAAATTCCGTGATCCGGGGGGGTCTATCACCCACGTCCAATCCGGGGAAATTATAGTTCTCCGCTTCCACCTGGAATTCTTTAAACAAAGACATCTTCGCTTCCTTTGCCCGCCAGCACCAGCTGGCCTTCGGCCTCTAAACGCTTGGCTATCTGGATGACCTTCTGCTGGGCCGCTTCCACGTCCCGGAGCCTGGCCGGCCCCATGATTTCCAGCTCTTCCCGGAGCATCTCCGAGGCCCGGGTGGACATGTTCCGGAAAAACTTCTCTCTCAGGTCTTCGGACGCGGCCTTGAGGGCCAGGGCCAATTCCTGGGTGTTGACTTCCTTCAGCAAGGCCATAATGCCCCGGTCTTCCACCCCCAGGAGATCCTCAAAGGTAAACATGTAGCGGCGAATGTCTTCGGCCAGGGTCTCGTAATCTTCTTCCTCCAGGCGCTTAAGAATGCTGTTCTCCACCGCCCGCTCCATCTGGTTCAGGATCTCCGCCACCGACTGGGCGCCGCCGATGGCCCGGCCCCCCACCTCTTCCACCAGGGAGATCTCGTCCTTCAGCGCGGTATCGATCTCTTCGATGATGGCGGGGGAGACCTGGTCCAGGCTGGCGATGCGGCGCACCACTTCCATCTGCAGGTTTTCCGGAAATTGGGAGAGAACCGCGCCGGCCTGGGCCCGCTCCAGGTGGGCCAGGACCAGGGCCACGGTCTGGGGGTGCTCATTGCGCATATAACTGGCCACGGTGCGGGAATCCAGCTTCTTGATCTTCTGGAAGAAATCCGGACTGGTCTCCAGGTCCAGACTTTCAATGAGCTCCTGCTGGCGTTTAATGTCCATGGTGCGGGAAATGGTGTTTTTGAAGAATTGATCCCCCCTGACCACCAGGGCCTCCGGGGCCTCCATCATTCTATTGAACTCTTCCAGGATAGTGACCAGTTGCTTGGTGGGCACCACTTCCAGGCGGGAAATCTTTTGGCCTAAGATCTGCACCTCTTTGTCATCCAGGCGTTTCAAGATCTCCCCGGCGTTTCCTTCCCCCAGGCTCAGGATAAACAACGCCGCCTTTTCCGCGCCGCTTAACTTTTCCGGTTTGATGGCCATGCTTGCCTCTTTATCCTAACTCTAAAATTCTCGCTTAACGTTGGCGTGAGCTATTTTTCATGGAGCCACAGGCGCAGAACCTCCACGGCCCGGTCCGGATAGGTATTGATCAGTTGCACCACCTTCTCCTTGCCGTCCACCGCGTCCGGTAAAGATATGGGCGGGGGCTGGAGCTTGGGCGGAGGCAAGGCCGCTTCTCCACCCATGGACAGGGCGCCTGCCTGTCTTTCATAAGCAGACAGACCCGGGGCCGGCGGCGCCTCCAGGAGGGGACGCCGGGAGGAAACCGGCCGCTTTTTCAGGAGCATCATGAGCACGGCCAACCCGAAAAGGACCATCAGGCCGATCTTCGCCGAATCCATCAGCGTATCCCGCCAACTGAAGCCGGAGCCCGCGGCCACCACTCCTTCCGGAGTTTGCAGGGCCAGGGGCGCGGAAGAAATCTCAAACTGGTCGCCCCGCTCCGAGGAGTAGCCGATGGCCTTTTTGGCCAGGCCGGCAAATTGCCGCATCTCCTCCGGGGGACGGGGACTGAAGGCATTGCCCTTGCCCTTATAGACGCCGTCCACCACCACCGCCACTGACAGCCGTTTGATCTTGCCGGGTTGATCCACTACCTGGCGCAACACCCGGTTGATTTCATAATTTTTGAGTTCGCTCTGGCGCTCCGTGCCCGAAGGGCCGGTGGGAGCCGCGGCCACCGGGGGAGAAAGAGGCGGAGGCCCTTTCCCCGGCGGCGGCGCGGTGATGGTGCCCTTGCTGAGGTCGAAACGGCCCTCCGGAGTGCCTGCCGCTTCCTGACCCCGGGAGCTACGCTCCATGGTCTTTTGTTCGCTGCGGACTAACTCCTTGTTGGGAGTAAAAGATTCTTCCCGGATATCGATCTTCTGAAAATCCAGATCCGCGGAGACCCTAACAATGGATTTTCTGGATCCCAGGATCTGGTCGAAAAGAGACTGCACTTTCCGCTCCAGGCTTTCTTCCGCCTGGCGCTGAAAGGTCATCTGCGCGGTGGACAACCCGCCGGGGGTCAGGACGTCCTGTGGTTTGCTGAGGATGCGGCCGTTCAGGTCCACCACCGTCACCTGGCTGGGATGGAGGTCCGGCACCGCGCTGGACACCAGATTGACGATGCCGTCGATCTGCGCCGGGCTTAAGCCCCGTCCCTGCCTGAGTTTCACGGCCACCGCCGCGGTTGCCTTCTTCTGGTCTTCCACAAAGAGGGATTCCTTGGGGGTGACGATGTGCACCCGGGCTTCCGCCACTTCCGGGATGCCGGAAATGGTCCGGGCCAACTCCCCCTGGAGGGCGCGCTGATAATTGAGGCGCTGCACAAAATCGGTGGTGCCCAGCCCCTGGCGGTCGAAGAGCTCAAACCCCACGCCGCCGCCCCGGGGCATACCTTCGCTGGCCAGGTAAAGCCTAAGCTCATAGACTTCGGAGCGGGGCACCAGAATGGTGCCTCCCCCCCCCTCCAGCCGGTAGGCCACCTTTTTCCCTTTGAGCTTGCCGGTAATGGCCGCGGCGTCATCCTGGGCCAGGTTGGAAAACAGGACCCCATAGTCGGAACTGACCCCGATAAATCCCCAGAAAACCAGGGCCAGGATCCCGCCCCCGATCCCGGCCACCACCAGCATCCGCTGGACACCGGGCATGGCCTGGTACCGCTCGGTCAAATCCAGAAGGAACCTTCTCAGCGCGTCCATCCATTCCCCCGCAAAAGGCTACAGGTTAGCCACCCGCTTAAAGTGGCATACGGCTCAGCTCATCATAGGCCGTGATAAGTTTATTGCGCACGTTCACCAAGAGCTTGAGGCCCAGGCTGGCCTTTTCCAGGGAAAGCATGGCTTCGTGCAGTTCTTCCTTGCCCAACAGGGAACCGGAAATCTTCTGGTCTCCATCCTGTTGCGCCTGGTTGAGTTTATTCACCATCTGGTTCAGCAGGTTGCCGAAATTCTCCTTGGGGGCCGGGGCTCCAAGCCCCTGGCTTCCCTGGGGGCTGACCAAGCCCGGATTGGGCGCCATGATTTTCATTTTGACTAGCCTTTCTGCCGCCGCGGGCGCAAGGGATTAACGGCCGATCTCCAGGGCCTTCTGGGCCATGGACTTGCCGGTGCGCAACACCGCCACGTTGGCCTCATAAGCCCGGCTGGCCAGCATCAGGTGGACCATCTCCGACACCGGGTTGACGTTGGGATAAAGGACCATGCCCTTCTCGTCCGCATCCGGGTGCCCGGGATCATATTCCGGCCTCAGGCCCTTGGAATCCTCGGTGATCTGGAGCACCTCCACTTTTTCCGGACTGCCCAGGAGGCTGGCAAAATCCTCTTCGGGCCGGGCCCCCAGGACCACGGATTTTCGCTTGTAGGGCCCACCCTCGGGAGTGCGGGTGGTGTTGACGTTGGCCAGGTTCTCGGCAATAACGTCCAATCGCTGCCGTTGCGCGGTCAGGCCGGAAGCGCTCAGGTCCATGGCTTTAAACATACTCATTTAGAATCTCCTTCGATTACGGCCCGCAAATTATCCAACTTCTTGATGAGCATCTGCACCGAGGCCTGATAAGAGAGATGGTTCTCCGCCATGCGCACCATCTGCTGATCCAGGTCCACCTCCTCCCCGGTCTCCTGCACCAATCCCAAGCCCGGTTCCGCGCCCGGGAGATGGCCCTGGTCGGTCCGGGTGAGGCTCACTTCCAGAACATTGCCTTGGGAGTAGCTCTCCAGGATCTTCTGGAAATCCATATCCTTGCGGGTGTAGTTGGGGGTGTCCAGGTTGGCGATGTTGCCGGCAATGATCTCCTGGTTCTGGGTCCGCCAGGTCAGGGATTTTTCCAGCAGGCGCATGGCCCCGTCGGTAAAGGCTCCCCAAGACATCTTCCTCTCCTTCAGCAGTCAATTAGGAAAAGATTTCCAGTTTCTCCCGGCCTTTCCCGGCCCCGGAGGGGGTAAACCCCCGGGCCCGGAAAAACCGCTTTCCCCACCCATCATTGCATCCCCAGGTAAATTCAGGCTTTCCGGCCATAACCCCCGGCTTTCGCTCCCCTTGGGGGGTCCTTTACTCCCCGGTGGTTGGGTGGGGCTCATCCCTTTAACCAGCAAAATTCAGGCCACCTGGGAACTCTGGCTGGCCTGGGGGAAGGGGGTGGAGCGGTACTCGTGCAATTTATTGCGTAAAGTCCGCACGCTGATGCCCAGGAGCTTGGCGGCGTGAGTGCGGTTGCCCGCGGTCTCGTCCAGGGCCTGGAAGATCAGGTGCTGCTCCATTTCCCTTAAAGTCACCGGCTTTTCCAGTTTCACCCGGTGGGCCGCGGCCATGGTCTCCACCGGGGCGTTGCCCAATATATCCCGGGGATGCACGTGGTTGCCCTGGGCCAGCAGTACCCCCCGAGCCACCGCGTTTTCCAGTTCCCGGACGTTTCCCGGCCAGGGCGCGTTTTCCAGCATGGCCAGGGCCTGGCTGGTGAACTTGACCGCACCCTTGCCAAACAGCTTGGCATAGCGGTGCAGAAAATACTCCGCCAGCAGGGAGATATCGCCCCGGCGGGCCCGCAAAGCCGGCAGATTTAAGGAAATCACGTTGAGACGGTAGAACAGGTCCTCCCGGAAGCGGTTGTTCTGGATGGCGTCCTGGAGGTTCTGGTTGGTGGTGGCAATCACCCGGACGTTGATGGGCACCGGATGGCGCCCTCCCACCCGGTCGATCTCGTTTTCCTGGAGCACCCGGAGCAGTTTGGCCTGGAGATGGGGATGCATCTCGCTGATCTCATCCAGAAGCATGGTGCCGTTCTGGGCCAGCTCGAATTTCCCCAGCTTGCGCATGATGGCCCCGGTGAAGGCCCCTTTTTCATGGCCGAAGAGTTCGCTCTCCAGCAGCCCTTCCGGCAGGGAAGCGCAGTTGACGGCAATGAAGGGCCCCTGGGAGCGGTCGCTCTTGACGTGGATATGGCGGGCCAGGATCTCTTTGCCGGTGCCCGACTCCCCCTGGATGAGCACCGTGGCCCGGGTGGGGGCTACGGCCTCCACCATCCTCAGCAACTGCAGCATGACCGGGTCCTGGGTAATGACCGGCCGGGCCCCTGACTCTTCCCCGCCTTTGGCCCCGGAAACCCGCCAGGGTTCCTTGCCGTTGCGCAGGAAGGGAGTAAGTATCTCCTTGAGCCGTTCCCAGGTCAGGGGGGAGGGGAGATAATCCTGGGCGCCCTTGCGCATGGCCGCCACCGCGCCTTCCACCGTGGGCCGCCGGGAGAGGATGAAGACCGGCAAGAAGGGTTCCTCCTGCTTGATCTCGGCGATGAGGCCGGTGAGGCCCGGGTCGGGCAAAGTCTCACTCAAGGCCACCAACAGGAAAAAGTGCTGCTGCTGGAGGAGCAGTTCTCTGCCCCGGAGCTCGCTGGCGACCTGGATCAGCTCCACTTGGAGGGACTTTTGCAAGCGCAGCCGAAACTCCTCCCACTGGGGGTCGGCGTCGATCACCATAATGGCCTTTTTTCCCATGCGGAAATCCTCTGGGGTACTCATTGGGGGGGCTCCGTCTGCAAGCGTCCCAGTTCCACATCCGCGATCCGGGTGCGGGATAGAAGTTGCCAAAAACCGTCTTCTCCCTGGTTCAGGCCTCGATAGATTTCCATGGCCGCTTCCGGGTGGCGGCCCTTCAATTGGGTAAGGGCCAGACGATCCTGGTAAAAGGCGGAATTCTCACCTTTGCCGTTAGCGGCCAGCAGTTGCTGATAAATCCTGGCCGCCTGGGGGAAATTTCCCTGGGTCCATTTCAGATGGGCCAATTGCAGTTGCAGTCTTTCTCTCACCGCCTGGGGCAAGGAGCGGCTGAGGAAATGCTCCAGACAGCGGAGCAGGGCCGCCTGCCGGGAACCGTCGGGAGTCTTGCCGCTCCAAAAGTCCAGCAGCGCGGCCAGGGCGTCTTCCTCCGGCTTACCCCCCTGGCCCGGAGGGGGCGCCTCGGAGAAAAACCCCTCCGGTAGAGGGAGTTTCTCCAACCGGGATTTAAAAACCGGCGTGATCTCTCCGTGGTTCTGGCGCCAAAGCATCCAGGCTCCGGCAAAATCCGGCAAGTCCCTGGAGGCCCAGGCCCCTTCCAACAACCCTACCAGCGCCTGGGTGCGCACCTCCGGCGACCCTTGTTCCCGAGCCCGGGTAAGATAGCTCCGGGCCTCCCCGTAGAGCCCTTTTTCCTGGAGAAGTTCCCCCAACAACAGGGCGGCTTCCGGGGGCTGGGTCCCCTCCGGGTGCAGTTCCCAGAGGGCCAGGGCCTCTTCCACCAGGTTCACCGGGCAGGGGGATTTCTCCCGGACGGCCCGCTCCACCACCTGCCACCCCTGCCGTATCGGCTCCCGGAGCTTCTCAGTAGTCACCCCCGGGGGCAGGGGAGCAAGTCTTTTCAAATAATCCTTGAACGCGGCCAGAAATTCCGATTTCCGGAGAGCCTGGTAGAATTCCAGGTTGAGAGCCTGCCAGCGGGCATCCGCGGCCATCTGGGTGTCCGGGTAAAGGGCGGCGGCCAGGTAATAGATGGGGATGGCCTGGTGCCCTCGCTGGTTCTTTCCGGCTAACTGGGCCATTCTGAAAATAGTGGCCCCCCGTTCCGCATGGCGGGGGAAGAGGTTGATAAATTTACTTAGGGTCTGCATCGCCCCGGAGATATCCCCCGCGGCTTCCTGCTCGTGGGCCCAGGACAGAAAGGTCTCCGGTTCTTCGGCCACCGGGGGCTTCAGCCCCGCCGGCGCCACCGTCGCCGGTTCCGCCGGGGGTTCAGGAGTTTTTTCCTTAGCTTTCTCCTCTGTCCGGGCCGAGCGACGGTAATACCGGCGCCTGGCCCCCCAGGCTTCGGAAGCCACGCCGGTTATCAGCCAGCAAAGAAGGAGAGCCCAGACCCAGACACCACGGGGTTTGGTCATTATTCTAACGCTCCTGGAGCAGACGTTTGCGGTTGAGTTCTTCCAACAACTGGATGATCCGGTCATTTTGTTTGATGATAGTGAGGTTGGTTTTCACGGCAAATTGGGAGGCCACCGCGATCTTTTCCAGAAGAGGCTCCTGGCGGTCGCCGTAAGTGGTGGCATTGGCCCGGCTCAATTTCTCCATGGCCTCAAAAAATTCTCCCGTGAGGACCACATAGGCGCCCCCACCTCTGCCTCCGGAAGAAGCCGGATTCGTCTGGGCCAGTGTCGACAGCGGCACGGCGGCCAGGATCACCGCCGCCACCAGAAAGACCGCCCCCCCCATCCCCATGAGCCGCAGAATCATGCGCCTGGTAGACATTGCTCCCTCGCTTTTTTGCCAGAAACAGCAAGACTCATACCAGACCCCGATCAGGGCTGTAGATAGCGGATTTGGGCCTGCAGGCAAGAAAAAGGCGGCAGAAAAAATGACGGCACCTCCCCTGGGAGCCGTCAAAATGCCCTAGGCATTGTCACGATTTTGACGCTAGGAGAAACTTCTGGGCATAGAGGTGAGATTTGACGCGGGCAAGATGTTTTGCTTCTTCATTTTTTCCAGGAGGGTGGTGCGGTTCAGGTGCAGAAGCTGGGCGGCCCGGCTCTTCACCCAATTGCTTTTATCCAGGGCCTTCAAGATCAGGTCCCGTTCAAACTCCTGGACCGCGGCGGTGAGATGGATGCCTTGATCCGAAATTTCCTGGGGCTTGCCGGAGGGAGCCTGGGGTTTCGCCCGGAACCGCTCCGGCAATTCCGAGGCCTGCACTTCCTCCCCCTCGCTGAGGATCACCAATCTTTCGATGAGGTTTTCCAGTTCCCGGATATTGCCGGGCCAGGGATAGCGGAGCAGGAGGTCCATGACCTGGGGGCTGAGGCGCTTGATGGGTTTTTTCTTTTTCCGGCTGAATTCATGCAAAAAATGCTGGACCAGCAAAGGAATGTCCGCCACCCGGTCCCGGAGGGGCGGCACCCTGATGGGGATGACGTTCAGGCGATAATAGAGGTCTTCCCGGAAGCGGCTCCGCCGCACCATTTCCTCCAGGTTCTGATTGGTGGCCGCGATCACCCGGATATCCACCTTGATGGTCTTGAGCCCGCCGATGCGTTCAAAGGAGCGGTCCTGCAAGACCCGGAGAATCTTCACCTGCAGGCTGGGACTCATATCCGCGATCTCGTCCAGGAAGATGGTCCCCCCGTTGGCCTGCTCGAAGCGGCCGATGCGGGTCCGGATCGCATGGGTGAAGGCCCCCCGCTCATGGCCGAAGAGTTCGCTTTCCAGCAACTCTTCGGGAATGGCGGCGCAGTTCACCGGGATTAGGGGCCCCTCCCGCCGCAGGCTGTTGTAGTGAATGGCCCGGTTGATGAGTTCCTTGCCGGTGCCCGATTCCCCCAGGACCAGGACGGTGCTGTCGGTATCCGCCACCTTCTTGATGAGTTCGAAGACCTGGGTGATGGCTTCGCTGTTGCCCACGATATTGGCGAAGCCGTAGCGCTTGTGGAGTTGTTTTTTGAGCTGGAGGTTTTCCCGTTTCAGGCGGCGGTGGTCCAGGGCCCGGGCCACCACCAGCTTGAGTTCCTGGGGGTCCACCGGTTTGCACAGGTAATCGTAGGCTCCCAGGCGCATGGCGGCCACGGAATTCTGGATGGTCCCGTAACCGGTAATAATGATGCAGGAACACTCGGGTTGATGGCGCACCAGATATTTGAGAATATCCATGCCCCCCAGTCCGGGGAGGGCCAGATCGGTCAAGACCAGGTCAAAGGGCTCGTCCTTAACGCGCTGGAGACCGCTTTCCCCATCGGGCGCGGTCTCCACTTCATAACCTTCGGTCCCTAAGATTTCCTGGAGGCTTTGCCGCACCGACAGGACATCATCAATGACCAGAATGCTGGCGTTACCCTGCTCCATGGCAAACCCCTAATGGCTCCTTATACGCTAGAAAAAAGGGCATGTCAATATTATGACGCAATTTTCTTTGGTGAAGATAATGGCTGATTTTATTCACTTAAAGATAGTTGCCGATATTATTTGATAAGGATAGTTGACTTCCTTAATCCCTGCTGCTATCCTGGGCCAACCTTATCAAAGGAGAGTTGGTGCTACCCACCCTGGGATTTATTCTTTGCGCATACGGAATTTACGCCCTTCTCAGGGTCTGGTCCCGGCGTCACCGCCGGCAGGTACGTTACTCCAGCCGGTGGCGGCAGGGAGGACGGCTGACCCTGGTGGGCGGCACAGGGGTGGGTCTAGGGATCATCATCCTCATCGCCATCTTGGGACTGCCTTCCCAGTATGAAAATCTAACCTCCGCCAGCATTATCTCCACCAGTTGGGGACATCATTCCTTGGGATCAGGCCAGGCTCTGCCCCGCCAGGAAAACCTGCCTATAAAAAGTCAGGGTGACCCGGGTAAACCCGTTTATGCCTACCTCCACCCCGAGACTCCTTCGGCCCAATTGCAGCCGGAGGAACGAGCTCCTGCTCCCCGGCCCCTGCATAAGCCAAAATTTGTCAAGCCCAGGCCCCAGGGAAAAGCCCCCAAAGCCATCTCCCAGGCCCCCAAAAAGGATAAGGTCCCCAGCCAAACCAGGGCCAGGATTATAAAGAAGCCGTATTTCCCGGCAAGGAGCCTGGCTGCCAATCCCGATTGAGATCGTTGCCCAGAGCCTTAACTGCCACCGAGAACTTGGGACTTTCCACGAATTGCCAACCCCGGAAAAATATCGATCTCTTTAGACCGACCCTTCCTCCAATCCTATTTTTAGCTTGCAAACTCCGGAAATTTCGTTAGCTAATCCTTATACACTGATACTGATGACTTTTCCCCTGTCAAATTAAACCAACTACGAAATTAACCCATGAATTTCATTATTATTTACCACCGAAAACCGAAAACCGAAAACCGAAAACGGCATTATAGGCCCGCGCCTTGAGCCAGTCCGCCCCCAACCATACCGAGACCATTGCCCGGGCCGCGGGCACCGTGAGCGTCGCGGTCTTTGCCAGCCGCATCCTGGGGCTGGTGCGGGAGCAGGTCTTTGCCGCGCTCTTCGGCGCGGGGTTCGCGTTCGACGCCTTTGTGGTGGCCTACCGCATCCCCAATCTCCTCCGGGACCTCTTCGCGGAAGGGGCCTTGAGCGCCGCGTTCGTCACCGTGTTCACCGAATCCCAGGAGCGCCGGGGTGCGGAGCGCACCTGGCGCCTGGCCAACAACGTCCTGGTCTGCCTGGCCTTGCTGGTGGGGGGCGTGACCCTGTTGGGCATCATCTTTGCCCCGGAACTGGTGGGCCTGATGGCCCGGGACTTTGCCCACGTGCCCGGGAAATTGGGGCTCACCTCGTTAATGACCCGCATCATGTTCCCCTTCTTGCTGCTGATCTCCCTGGCGGCAGTGGTCATGGGCATCCTGAATACCAAGGGGAAATTCTTTATTCCTTCCCTGGCCTCCAGTTTTTTCAACCTGGGGGCCATTGTGGCCGGGGTGGGCCTGACCTTCATCGCCCCTTTCTTCGGGTTGCACCCCATTGTGGGCATGGCCTGCGGGGTCCTCATCGGCGGCCTGCTGCAACTGGTCTGCCAGGCGCCCCTGCTTTTCAAAGTCGGTTTCCGCCCCGCCTGGGTGCTGGACCTGAAGGACGAAGGGCTGCGCCGCATCTTCAAGCTGATGCTCCCCGCGGTGGTGGGGCTGTCCGCCACCCAGGTGAATATCTTCATCAACACCTTCTACGCCGCCAGTTGCCCCCAGGGGAGCCTCTCCTGGCTGAATTACGCCTACCGGCTGTTTCACCTGCCCATGGGCCTTTTCGGGGTGGCCCTGTCCATCGCCACCCTGCCCCTGTTCTCCCGGCACGCGGCCATCCATGATTTCCCGGCGCTCAAGGCCGCTCTCCGCTCCTCCTTGTCCCTGGCCTTGCAGGTGACCATCCCCGCGGCTTTAGGCCTGGTCTTTCTGGCCCGGCCCATCATTGCCCTGATCTACCAGCACGGCCACTTCACCGCCCTGGACACCCAACAGACCGCCGCGGCCCTCTGCTGGTACGCCTTGGGGCTCTTTGCCTTCGCGGGGGTGAAGATCATGGTGCCGGTTTTCTATGCCTTGAACGACACCCGGGTGCCGGTCATCGGTTCTTTCCTGACGGTGGCCGCCAATCTGTTGATTATCAATTTCACCCTGGCGCCCATGCAGCACCTGGCCATTGCCCTGTCCACCTCCTTGAGCACCTGCGTCAATTTCTTCTTCCTGGGGGCCATGCTCTACCACAAACTGGGGGGATTTGAGGTGCGCTCCCTGTTGGCCACACTGCTCAAGGTCAGCGCCGCGGCCCTGGTCATGGGCCTGGCAGTGGCCTGGGTCTATCCGCTGCTTCTCGCCTGGCTGGGGGGAGGCCTGCTGGGGGAACTCCTGGGTTTGGGGGGAACCATCTGCCTAGGCGTCGGCCTATACGCCTTGCTCATTTCTTTTTTGGGCATCCCGGAATTCCGGGAACTGGCGGGGCAGCTTAAAGCCGGGTGGAAGAAATGATGAAGATTAACCACAAAGACACAAAGGCCACAGAGTTACACGGAGAATTATTTTCCTTTGACGCCAAGGCGTCAAAGGAAATATTTCTTTGTGCTCTTTGTGCCCTTTGTGCCCTTTGTGTCTTTGTGGTTAATTATTTCTCCCTTTCCATTTCTCAGGAGAAGCCATGACCCCCGGGGAAAAGATGGGGCCGGTTTTGAAAACCCTGGATGAGCACTATGCCGACGCCCACGTCACCCTGGATTTCGCCAATCCCCTGGAGTTGCTGGTGGCCACCGTGCTGTCCGCCCAATGCACCGACGTCCGGGTCAATAAGACCACTCCGGCAATTTTTAAAAAATATCCCGCGGCCGCGGCTTATGCTGCTGCGCCCCTGGCGGACCTGGAGGCGGCCTTCCACCCCACCGGCTTCTTCCGGCAGAAGGCCAAGAGCGTCCAGGGCATCTGCCGGGCCCTGGTGGAGCGGTTTGGCGGGGAGGTGCCGGCCTCCCTGGAGGAACTGGTGAAGCTCCCGGGCATCGGCCGCAAAACCGCGAACGTCATCCTGGGTAACGCCTTCGGCATTCCCGGAATCACGGTGGACACCCACATGGGCCGGGTGACCCAGCGTCTCGGCCTCACCCAAAACCAGGACCCGGTGAAGATTGAATTCGACCTCATGCCCCTGGCGCCCCGGGAGCGCTGGACAAAATTCTCCCACCAGATCATCTGGCACGGCCGCCAGATCTGCACCGCCAGGAAACCCCAATGCCCCGCGTGCCCGCTCCTGCTCTATTGTGATTACGGGCAGCAGGCCGTGAAAGGTGGGCGTTGACACTCTGCTAAATTCGTGGCATAAGACATAACAATACGGACCGGAAAGGGGGACCGGAATGATTAAGAACAAATGGCGGGCAAGACTGGCGGGGCTGCTGGTGGTATTGCTCTTCACCGCGGCCTGTGTGGAAACCGTGCTCATCGGCCTGGGTGGGGCCGCGGCCATTGGGACTTACAAATGGATCGAAGGGACCATGGAGAAGGACTATCCCCGGGGCATGCAGGATACCTGGAACGCTACCTTGGCAGCCGCCAAGACTTTAAACCTGAAAATCGCCAGCCAGCAATACGGCGCCCTGGAGTCCAAACTGGAAGCGGTGCAGCCGCCGGACACCACCGTGAAGGTGCAATTAATCGCCCGGCCCAACCAGATCACCACCGTGAAGATCCGCTTCGGCATGTTGGGAAACGCGGATTATTCCGCCTACTTCCACCGGCAAATCATGCAAAACATGGGGGTGCCGCCGGGGTAAGGCCGGATTTGAGAGCTTCCTTAAGAATATTCCTTAAGAATATGAGGTAAAATAGGCCGGGAGCCAGGCTCCCGGCCTATTTTTTTCCTAATTCCCTCCCCTTCGGGGACCGGGTCTGGGCGGCTATAAAGGTGGGGAAAGGGGCGACCTTTTAGTTCAGCCTGCACCGATGATGAGGGATTTTGGTTTTTGGTCTTCGGGCTTCAGTAAAAAAGCACAATATATCGCTAACATATCACTCCACCATTGGCCGCGTCTTAGATGAGAATATATAGCAGCTATCTTCAGCTAAGGAGCCCCCTTCTTCCCATATATGAACCATTGGTGCCAACGTATGATAACCCCAATTAAAAAAGGCGGCCCTAAGGCCGCCCGGTATCTTTGCTCTTTTCGGCTTAGAAGTGGTAGCTCACCCGGAACATGGCGGTGAACAGGTGGAGCTCGGTCGTCATATCGGTGGTACGGCCACCACTCAGGTGGAGGTCATAGCTGGGTTTGGCATAGCGGTAACGGAAGCCCGCGTCCAGGGAGACGTTCTTCAAGGCCATCCAGCGGATGCCGGCCTCGGTCACCAGGGCAATGTCTACGGAACTGGCATGGGAACCAGTAGCACCATAAAAAAAATCAGCCCGAACGGAGCTGAACAGGATGCCCGGGCCCACCATGAGGTAAGGCTGCAGCCGCCCGAAGGGCACCTCCGAATCCGGGAAGAAGCCGTAACGGGCCTTGAACAGGAAGCTCCAGCAGGCCAGGGACATTTCCATGTGGATCTCTTCGGGGGTGGTAAAACCGGCATCGTAAACACTGTACACAGTTTGAGACCGAGATGTGGCCCGGTTGTAAGTGAAGTCCGTGCAGAAGCTGAAGTACTTCATCCACTCGGGATAATTGTACCCCAGGAAGCCTTCCTTGACGAAGTCATACCCGATGATGATGCCCCCTAGGGCCGCCACATCCCGCTTCACATTTGGAAAGGTTTCAGCAGACCAGCCTGTTCCAGCGGGGGTGCGTACATCGGTGTCCGCGGTCCAGTTCGCGCCCCCCTGGAGGCCCACCCACATGCCAGCCTGGCCTAAGCCCGGCATCAACATCAGGGCCAGTAAACAAATGGCTCCCCCCACCAAGAAACTTTTGTTTTTCATGGCTCCCCTCTAGCTTAGAAAATGGAAATCCTTTTTCTCCCAAGCCCAACTTAAAGCCTTCCTGGATTTTTTGTCAAGGTAAAAATAATTCGGAATGTCCCAGATAAAGGTAGAACACTTGCAATCTTGGTTTCGATAATTATATAATAATTTAGCTTTTCTGCGAGTAAATTTGATGGTATGGTCGCAGCAGAAGATAGCTAAAGGTTTTTGCCTGTGAGGAGCAAAAATTGATAAAGATAACCATTCCTAAAGAAGATAGAAATCCCCTTATAAACCTCTTTATGGTGGACCCAAAAAAGAGGAATCACTTTCTAGAAGCAATCAAAGACCCTGCGAGCGTCCCCCACACAGACGACTTTATCAGACAGCTGCAAAAAGTAACAAAGGCGAATTATCAAGAAGCTGATGAGATGATTTCGGCTTTGTTCACGATCTATGGTCTATTTGATATTTCTCATGAAACCGTTGATTCAATTGTATCAATATTTATGAATGCTTTTAAGGAGTTTGATGACAAAAAAATCAAACAAGCATCACCTGAACAATTTGATTTGTTTCAAGAATTTATTAAAAAAATGTTGTCACTACACGATTCTCTTGGAGTAAGGGCTAAGGCATATCGTTTAACCCCAGAGCATCAACGTCTTTTCATTCGATCAGAGATATATTCGGATATTAGGTCTGTCTTCAGACCTGATAACCCAGATATTAAGCCTTCCGCCGCTATCATAGTTCATTCATTAAAAATAACTTTCCGCGAGGCTGGAAAAAAACAAGAAATTTACATTGGATTAGATTCTGAAGACCTTCAAGAATTGAATAAAACTGTTGGACGTGCAATTACGAAACATGACACTTTAAAGAAAATGATCACAGATTGCGGCATCCAATGTCTGAGTTTGGAGGAAGATAATTAATGTTAAACATAGAATCATATGTTGATCGCACTCCGAAATTTCCTGAGAAAAATTGGTGGCCAACCCCAAAAAGCCCATACCAGAAATATATGCGTGGTATTAAACGGCGCAGACCATATACGCCCGATATAGATGAGTACCATGAACATACTCCAAGACTTTGTGTTGTCGAGACTACTGAATCGCTTCCCCAGAAATTTAACCGGCTTTTAGCTGAATGGCAGGAAGAATCTATTGTCATGTCATCCATAACAGAAATGGTAATGTTGCCCTCATATCAAGCTATTATTGGTATGGGTCCTGCCGGTGTTCGTCTAATTCTAAATGAACTAAAGCATGATCCTGATTACTTTTTTTGGGCATTAGAAGCCATTACTGGGGATAATCCCGTATTGCCTGAGGATGAAGGGAATCTTGAGCGGATGACAAATGCGTGGATTAAATGGGGACAGGAGAATGGAATAATCTAATGCATGTATTACTGAATCTATTCCCAGGATTAAGGAATAGCATTTTTGAGATTAAAAGTAAAAAAGATAAAAAGTATAACTGTATTGCATTTGCTGCCGATGATAAGAAAAATTGGTGGTGGCCAATTGGTCGTGGCTATTGGCCAAGTGGAGTTCCGCGAACAGTAACACTCAATGCATTTGCTGCCGCTTTTGGGACATTGGGATATGCCGTATGCGAAAACGAGCTATATGAAGAAGGGTTTGTCAAGATTGCAATCTTTGTTAAAGATGATGGTTCGCCGACTCATGCTGCTTGCCAATTGCCGAATGGAAAATGGATTAGTAAGTGCGGAAGATACAAAGACATTGAACATGATTTGAATGCGCTTTGCGGGTCAAGCCCGGCTTATGGTAAGATTGCTTGTTATATGAAAAAACCCACATAACTCAGTTTTCTCATTTTCATTCTTCTTCAAACTAAATCATCTTCCATCTCAGGGTAAAGACTCCTTTGGCGCTGTTCTTCTAATTGCTCTCTAGTGGGGAAGGCTCTGGCAAAAAGACGTTCAAATATACGCCAATTTGAAGCAGCTTTTAAAAGAGCAATGACTTGTAAAAGATGATCCCGGAGGTCAGGCTGTCCGATATCCGCAGAAAGATGTTGAAAGAACTTAGCAGGTCTTCTTCCGGTCTTTGGATTTTTAGGATTGAGTTCCCTTAATTTAGGCAAAACCCCTGGAGGTAGCTTTTCATAAACGAGTTTATTAGTGAGTTTGCCAATTATTTGACTTCTTTTTGATCCAGAGGGGTAGGTCCATCCCTTTAATTGATATATTCGAATATAGAATATATCAGGGAACATCTTAGCCCATTTGAGGCGCTCTTCGGAGAGATAAACAGCCAATAAACGCTCAAGAGTATGTCTATCGCGATCATATTGATATCCAGTAGCCTCGTGGACTAAAGAGATGATACCAACCGTAGCAAGAGCCCGTATAAGAATTTCACAATGTAGGGCAATATGTAATTGGCTTGGCTTGAGCACAGCCGCATCTCTGGCTTGCAGAAAAACATTACAAACCTTGGGCAATAATTCTGCCCTATATCCATATGCAATTCCGCTCCTGCCCCCTCCCTTCTTCGCCTTAAAGACAATAGGTGTGGATGAGCACTTCAAATCCTCATCAATAAAGGGTTCTAGGTTCTTTGCAGATAAAAAAGGGGGTAAATCGGTGAGCACCCCTTTGGAACCACCATGTCTGGGAACTCGACCTATAGCACCAAGGAAATCTCCTTGGGTTAGAACGCTAGTTTCGTCCTCTAAAACAGCACAATGTAATATACTATCCCCCAACCTTAAGATACCTTCATGTGTAGCTTTTAAGATATTCTTTTCCATTACATTACCCCCACGGCCCTATTTATCGTCAACCCAAAAAGGTTGTCGTGATGCCGATGATTGAAACGGTAGCTAAATTCATCAATATATTTGGGCAAATATCTGAGGCTCACTTTATGGTACTGGCCGACTATGCCGCGCTTTAGAATGGCCCAAAAGGATTCGATGTTGTTCGTATGAGCATCACCATTAACATACCAGACACTATGATCTACGGTTTTATGAGGCATGATATGTTTAATTCCGAGATAGCCCTTAAATTCATCGGTTATCAGGGTGGCATTAGAAACGTCAACATTCCGGCGGACTAAAGAGGTTAGCTTTTTCATGCTCAAGCCTTCTTTTTTCATAACCTTGGCCCGGACTTTTCCGCCCCGTTCAATCATGCCCACAACTGGGGTCTTTCTGGTGCCGCGCCCTCGGGGAGATTTATCACCAGGGCCACTTTTGCGGGGCTTGCCACCAATATATGCTTCATCCATTTCCACTAAGCCGGTTAAGAGGGTTCTTTGTTCCTGCTCCCGCATGGCCTCACGAATTTTCATGCCCATGCGCCAAGCGGTATCTTTATTAACCTTGAGATCACGGGCAAGCTGGCGGGAGGATAGGCCCTTCTTAGCATTCAAAACGAGGGTGACGGCCAAAAACCATTTTTGCATAGGAAGGTGGGTATGATGAAAAATGGTGCCGACCGTCACGCTAAAGCTGGTATTGCAGTTATTGCAATGGTGTCTTTGCTCTTTGGGGGCGGGGGTGACGTTTGTTGATTGGCAATATACACAGCGGGGCTTGCCATGCCAGCGAACGTCCTCAAGGTGAGCTATGCAATCATTTTGGGTGGGGTAACGTTCGAAGATTTCTACGATATCCATTGTCCCTACCTCCATCTGGGACGAATGGTATCATAGGCGAAAACCCTTGTCAAGTTTTATCTGCTACCTTAATCTGGGACATTCCGAAATAATTTGAGTGTGGAAGGCGGATATGCTAGAATCACAATCCCTTAAATCATTAAGGTTATCCAACCCTTTACCTATGGCCGGGTGCCTCAACCCTGGCCCTTATCTTACCATTAGGGGACGTTCTTCCAAGTGAAGATACCTTGCCACGTTAGACACTTATCAGTGGCGCGGGAAAAATTCCAGATATGATCCGGTTATAGGGAAAATTAGGGACAGACGATTTTTTTTTCGCTAATACGTCCCCATTCTTGATGGTGGGTAGTGCGAATAATTTGCAGGATGGATTTTTTTTAGAATTGTTTCAAAAACCGCAGGTCGTTGTCGAAGAAAAGGCGGATGTCGTCGATGCCGTATTTGAGCATGGCGATGCGTTCGATGCCCAAGCCGAAGGCGAAGCCGGTGTATTCTTCCGGGTCGTAGCCCACGGCCTCAAAGACCGCGGGGTGCACCATGCCCGCGCCCAGAATCTCCAGCCAGCCGGTGGTTTTGCACACCCGGCAGCCCTCCCCCCGGCAGATGACGCACTCGATGTCCACTTCGGCGCTGGGTTCGGTGAAGGGAAAATAGCTGGGCCGGAAGCGCAGGCCCACCTCCGGGCCGAACATCTGGTGCACGAACGCGGTGAGGACGCCTTTGAGGTCCGCAAAGGTCACTCCCCGATCCACCAGCAGGCCCTCTACCTGGTGGAACATGGGAGTATGGGTCAAATCGGAGTCCCGGCGGTAGACCCGCCCTGGCGCGATGACCCGCACCGGCGGCTGCCGCTGTTCCATGGTGCGGATCTGCATGGGGGAGGTGTGGGTGCGGAGCAGCACCTTGTCGTTGAAGTAAAAGGTGTCCTGCATGTCCCGGGCCGGATGGTCCGGGGGGATATTCAGGGCTTCGAAGTTGTAATAATCCAGCTCCACCTCCGGGCCTTCCACGGTCTCGAACCCCAGGTGCAGGAAGATATCGCAGACCTCCTGGTTGATCTGGGTGAGGGGATGGAGGCGCCCCCAGGGGAGGCGGCGGCCCGGCAGGGTGACGTCGAGGACCGGAGCCGCGGCCCGGCGGGCCACGTCTTTGAGGGCCGCCAAACCCTGAGCCAGGGCCTCTTCCAGGAGCTGCTTCACCTTGTTGGCCTCCTGGCCCAGCACCCGCCGAAACTCCGGGTCCAATTGCCCCAGAGCGCGGAGAATCTGGGTCAGGGCTCCCTTGCGGCCCAGGTACTTCACCCGCAGGCGTTCCAGGTCCTCCGCGCCCGCCGCGGCCTGGATTTCCCGCAGCCCCACTTCCTGGAGTTCCTGGATCTCTCGGTCCTTGAAGGTCATTTTGAAGCTTTCAGCGGTCAGGAACATAGGGCGTGCCGTGCACGCCGATTTACGGCGGCCATGGGCCGCCCTATAACTGCTCACTGTTCACTGCTCACTGCTCACATTGCTTGTTTTGATAGTTCCGCCACCTTGGCGAAGCCGGAGGGGTCAAAGAGGGCCAGGTCGGCCAGGGCCTTGCGGTCCAGGTTGATCTGGGCCTTTTTCAGGCCGCCGATGAATTTGCTGTAAGACATGCCCAGAGGCCGCAACGCGGCGTTGATGCGGACGATCCACAGGGCGCGGAATTCCCGTTTCCGCACCTTGCGGTCCCGGTAGGCAAACGTCAAGGCTTTTTCCACGGCTTCCCGGGCGGAGCGATAGAGACGGCGGCGGCCGCTGCGGTAACCGCTGGCCATTTTCAGGAATTTTTTCCGCCGGGCCCGGGAGGCCACACTATTTTTCACGCGAGGCATGGAGTACTCCTGTTACAAGATTTCATCCGGATGGTGACTTTTTAGCGCCACCCCCCTCACCCCAGCCCTCTCCCCCCGCCGGGGGGAGAGGGGGTTATAAATTTCCCCAGTTTCAATAATTGAGAGCATCCAAATGAGGTCCTTCTTATCCCCTCTCCCCCAATGGGGGAGAGGGTTAGGGTGAGGGGGAAGGTAATCTTTTTTCCGCTCCCATCAATAAGTGGGTGATTGATTAAAAAACCCTATTTCAAAGATATGGTAAGAGGCGTTTCATGTTTCTTTCATCGGCCCCGGCGAGATAATCCGGCTGCCGCAGATGCCGTTTCCTCTTTCGGGATTTGCTGGTCAATATGTGGCGTTGGTTGGGGTTTTTCCGTTTCAAACGGCCGCTGGCAGTGGTGCGGAAGCGCTTGGCCGCGCCCCGATGGGTTTTCATTTTGGGCATGGTTTCAACCTCACTTATAAATACAGTTTTCGGTTTTCAGTTTTCAGTTTTCGGTGAAAAGAAAAAATATATCAATGCTGCAGAAAACCCTCAGGTTCCTCGGCAGAGTCGATTTTGTTCTTTATAGTTTTATCAGAAAACCGAAAACTGAAAACTGAAAACCGTCATTTCGGAGTGACGATCATACTCAGGTTCCGGCCTTCCAGTTTGGGGTGCTGCTCCACCGTGGCGATATCCACCAGATTTTCGGAAATCTGCGCCAGCAGGCGGAAGCCCCGGTCGGTATGGGCGATCTCCCGGCCCCGGAAGATCACGGAAATTTTGACCTTGTCCCCTTCGCCCAAAAAACGCCGGGCGTTTCGCATCTTAAAGGCCATGTCGTGTTCCTCGATCTTGGGCCGCACCTTGATCTCTTTGACCTGGATGGTGGTCTGCCGCCGCCTGGCTTCCTGCTGTTTTTTGCTCTGCTGATACTTGTACTTGCCATAATCCATGATGCGGCACACCGGCGGATTGGCCTGGGGGGCCACCTCCACCAGATCCAGGTTGGCCTCCGCGGCCATGGTCAGGGCTTCCTTAACGGGCATTACCCCGATTTGCTGCCCGTCGGCGGCGATCAAACGCACCTCGGGAACCTTGATCTGTTCGTTGATCCTTACGCGCTGCTTCTGGATGGCCGTCACCTCCTGGATTTATGGGAGCTTGGCAGGAGTAGGAATTTTACCTTCCTCCTGTAATCGGGCAATAAAAGCGTCCACCGGCATGTCCTTCCACTCCGTGCCATCCCGCAACCGGGGCGCCAGGGTGCGGCCGGCGGCCTCCCGGTCCCCGATGATCACCATGTAAGGCAGCTTTTGCAGTTGCGCTTCCCGGATCTTATAGCGCAGGGTTTCCGGGCGGCTGTCCAACTCCACCCGCAGGCCCGCGTCCCGCATCAATTGTTCCACCTCTTGGGCGTAGGCGTGCACCCGGTCGGTGATGGGGAGGAGAATGGCCTGCACCGGGGCCAGCCACACCGGGAACGCGCCGGCGAAATGCTCCACCAGGACCCCTAAAAAGCGCTCCAGGGAGCCCAAAATCACCCGGTGCAGCATCACCGGGCGGTGGCGCTGCCCATCCGCGCCCACGTAGGTGAGGTCGAAGCGCTCCGGCAGGGTGAAGTCGCACTGGATGGTGGCGCACTGCCAGCGGCGCTGCAACGCGTCCTTCAGTTTAATATCGATCTTGGGGCCATAGAAGGCCCCTTCCCCCACGCAGATGGTGTAAGGTATGCCTTTTGCGTTTAAAGCTCTATTCAATGCACCGGTAGCCAATTTCCATTCTTCTTCGGTGCCGATGGACTTCTCCGGCTGGGTGGAAAGCTCCACCTCGTATTCGAAGCCGAAGACGGTCATCACCTCAAAGACGAAATCCAGGACCCCCAGGATTTCGCTCTCCACCTGCTCCGGGGTGCAGATAATGTGGGCGTCGTCCTGGGTGAACTGGCGCACCCGGGTGAGGCCGTGGAGCACTCCCGAACGTTCGTGGCGGAGCACCGTGCCCAGCTCGAAGAGGCGCAGGGGCAGCTCCCGATAAGAGCGCACCCGGGATTTGTAAATGAGCATGTGGGCCAAGCAGTTCATGGGCTTGACGCCGTAGCTCTGCCCTTCCACCTCGCAGAAATACATGTGGTCCCGGTAGTTGTCCCAATGGCCCGAGCGCTTCCACAGGTCGGCCTTGAGCATCTGGGGGCCCATGACCATCTGGTAACCCCTTCTCTGGTGCTCCCGGCGCTCGAAATCCTCGATGATGCTCCGGAGCATGGCCCCCTTGGGAAGATAGATCACCAAACCCGGGCCGGCTTCCTCTTCAATCATGAACAGCCGCAGTTCCCGGCCCAGACGGCGGTGGTCCCGGCGTTTGGCCTCTTCCAGGAGTTCCAGGTGGCGGCTCAGCTCCTCGGGGGTGGGGAACGCGGTGCCGTAAAGCCTTTGCAGCATGGGGCGGCGCTCATCCCCCCGCCAATAGGCGCCGGAGACGCCGGTGAGCTTGAAGGCCTTCAGATACCCGGTGGAGGGCACGTGGGGCCCCCGGCAGAGATCCACGAAATCCCCCTGGCGGTAAAGGCTGACCTTCTCTGCGGGGATCTCCTCCAGGATCTCCACCTTGTAGGCCTCCCCCTGCTCCCGGAAGAGCCCCAGGGCCTCCTCCCGGGAAACTTCCCGGCGCTCGAAGGGGAGGTTTTTGTTCACTATCTCCGCCATGCGGGCCTCAATCCGGGCCAGGTCCTCCGGGGTGAAAGGCTCCGTCACCTCAAAATCGTAATAAAAGCCCGCTTCAATGGCCGGGCCGATGGCCACCTTCACCTGGGGGAACAGGGAGCGCACCGCCTCCGCCATCACGTGCGCCGCGGAATGGCGCATGATCTCCAGTCCCTGGGGAGTATCCAACCAGACGGGGGCCACGGTGCAGTCCCGGTCCAGGCTCTGGGCCAAATCCAGGAGCTCCCCGTCCACGCTGGCGGCCACGGCCTGATGGTCCGTGGCCACGCCCAGGTCCTGGAGGGCTTGGGCCACGGTGATCCCCTCCGGCTCTTCCCGGGTCAGGCCGTGGTCCAGGGTGACTTTAATCATGCGGCCGCCTCAATAAAAAAGGCATCACGGGCGTCCCAAGGAGCTCTCCCAGATGCCGTATTATTTTACATAAGATCGAAATTCACGGATGCTGCCGTGCTACTCCTCAATCTCCCAGCCGGATGTCGCCCTCTGAGTGTTATTTCCGCTCAATATTTCGCATAAATACCTGTCCATGTCAAGCATTTTTCCTTCTTCGAAGAGCCCTGCAGAAATGGTTTTCGGGGAAGGGGGATGGGGGAGAGCTGTAGGGGCGGGTTTAAAACCCGCCCCTACGGTCCCCAGCCCTCCCGCTGCCAACCCTTTTCCAAAGTTCACCACCGGGACGGCTACATCCCCCTGGACTTGACAGGCGGGAACAGCTAAAGTAAACAAAACTATTTTTTCAGCAAATATTGATTGGACACCTCGATGTTCGTGATTGTCTTGTTATTGGCGGCGGGGTTGGCTTTGGGCGCGCCCCCTCCGGCACCGGTGGCGCCGCCTGCCCCAACGGCAGCCCCGGAAACTATCCCCTGGCCCTATTTCCGGGCCCCGGATAAGATTACCCTCTGCGGGGAGGCCGTGCCCCTGGAGGACCCCGCGGTCCGGGAGGAATTGGACCGGGAATTCACCGTCATCGTCTGGAGCCGGGCCCAGACCACCATGTGGATCAAGCGGGCCCACCGCTATTTCCCGGAGATTGAGCGCAAAATCAGGGCCCAATGGCTCCCCCTGGACCTGAAGTACGTGGCCCTGGTGGAAAGCGACCTCAGGCTCAATGCCCGTTCCCCCGCGGGGGCCCTGGGTCCCTGGCAATTCATCCCCCCCACGGCCCAACGCTTCCAGCTCAAAACCAACGACGCCATTGATGCGCGCCTGGAAATCACCGCGGCCACGGACGCGGCCCTGCGCTACCTCAAGGTCTTGCACCAGCTCTTTCATAACTGGCCCCTGGCCCTGGCCGCGTATAACTGCGGGGAGGGCAGGGTGAAAAAAGAGATGGCCGCCCAGGGGGTGGACAACTTTTACCACCTGAGCCTGCCGGAGGAGACGGAGCGCTACGTCCATCGCATCATCGCGGCCAAGATTATCTTGGAGTCCCCGGGCCCCTATGGGTTTGACATTCCCCAGGACCAACTGTATCCGCCTCTGGAATATGACGAAGTGGATTTCACCGTCTCCCGGGAGGTCCAGGTCAAGACTCTGGCCGAGGCCTGCGGCAGCTATTATAAGGCCATCAAGCGCCTTAATCCCTGGATCAAAGGCGCGTCCCTGCCCCCCGGCTCTTATCGCCTGAAGATTCCCAAGGACACCGGGGACCGCTTCAAGGCGGCCCACCGCCGGGGGTTGTTCGGCTAAGGAAGCTGTCAGCTTTCAGCTATCAGCTTGGAACCTGGAACTTGGAACTTGGAACCTTGAACTGTGCTGCGGAGAAGAATTGAAGGCTAAGGAGAAAGAAACTGTCTCTTTTTTAATCACCGGGGCCTGGGTGCTCACCCAGAACCCGGAGCGGGAAGTCTTCTCCCCCGGCGGGGTGGCCGTCCGGGGCGAGGAGATCGTGGCCGTGGGCCTCCCGGAGGACCTGCATAAACGCTATGCGCCGGGCAAAGTCCTGGATTACCCCCAGGGCTTGATCATCCCCGGTTTGATCAACGCCCATACCCACGCGGCCATGTCGCTCTTCCGGGGCCTGGCCGACGACCTGCCCCTGGAGGAGTGGCTCACCTCCCACATCTTCCCCGCGGAACGCCGGCTGAACGGGGACTTCGTCTATTGGGGCACCAAGCTGGCGGTGGCGGAGATGCTTCTTTCCGGCACCACCACTTTCTGCGACATGTACCTCTGGGCCGCCCAGGTGGCCCGGGCCGCGGCGGAAACCGGCATCCGGGCGGTGGTGGGGGAGGTCCTCTATGATTTTCCCTCCCCCAATTACGGCCCCCCCAGGGCCGGCTTGATTTATAGCGAAGAACTCTGCCGGGCCTGGCAGGACCACCCCCGGGTTAAGGTGGCCATCCAGCCCCACGCGGTCTATACCTGCTCCCCGGACCTCTTGCAGCAATGCGGCGACCTGGCGGCGCGCCTTGACACCCGGCTTATCATCCATCTGTCCGAGACCCCCAGGGAGGTTAAGGACTGCGAGGCCAAATACGGAGCCACCCCGGTGGGGCACCTCCAAAAGCTGGGGCTCCTCACCCCCCGCCTGGTGGCCGACCACGGGGTGGCCCTGACGGACGCGGACCAGGAGATGTTGGCGGCCAGCGGCGCGGGGGTGGCCCACTGTCCGGAGTCCAACATGAAGCTGGCCTCCGGCATCGCGCCGGTGGTGGATCTCTTGGCCCGGGGCGTGCCGGTGGGCCTGGGCACCGACGGCTGCGCCTCCAACAACAATTTGGACCTGCTCCAGGAGATGGATACCGCGGCCAAGCTCCAGAAGGTTCACCGCCTGGACCCCACGGCCCTGCCCGCGGCCGCCGCCCTGGACCTGGCCACCCGGGGAAGCGCCCGGGTCCTGGGGTTGGAAAAGGAAGTGGGAGCGCTCATCCCGGGCCTGAAGGCGGACCTGGTGGTCATCGACCTGGACCAGCCCCACCTCACCCCCATCTATGACCCCTATTCCCACCTGGTTTACGCGGCCACCGGCGCGGACGTCCAGACGGTGCTGGTCCACGGCCAGGTGGTGGTCCAGGACCGGCGCCTCCTTTACTTCGACCTGGAGGAGACCCTGGCCCGGGCCCGGGAATTGGCCCGGGGTCTGCACGCCTGAAACCAGGTTTCAAGGGAAAGGTAGCACAGGCTTTCCAGCCTATGCCGGCGCAGGCTGAAGCCTGCGGCTACCGAATTTAGGAGGATTAACCTGGCAGTGATAAATAAGGCCCCGGAGGCCTGGCCCGCGGTCAGCTCCGGGCGACTAGGAAGACCCCCAGGCAGGTGACGAGAATCCCGGCCATGCGGGTGAAAGACACCGCCTCCCCGAACAGGACCCGGGCCAGAATGGCGGTGAACACGTAACCCAGGCTGATGAGGGGATAGGCGTAACTCACCTCCGCCTTGGCCAGGACGATGAGCCACACCATAAAGCCCAGGCCATAGCAGACCAGGCCCAGGAGAATATTGGGGTTGGTGGCCGCCCTGAGGAAAATGGGGGGCAGGGTGCTTAAGGAGATGGAAAAATTGCCGAATTGCGACATGCCGTATTTCAAGGATAACTGGCCCGCCACATTGAGAACCACGTCCAGGAAGATCAGGGCCAGCACCACGTAATTAACCATTGCGTCCCATCCTTCTTTCTTTAATAATAGTTCCTCATAGTTATTTAGATGCAAAGTATCGGAAATGTTAGCCCCGGATGCAAGAAAATAATCCCGCGCCGCCGCCGCCGGTCTCCACCCTGATTCATCGCTTGGACCCCCGGGTCAAGCTGGCCTTGTTGCTGGCCAGCTTCCTGGCGGTGCTCCTGCCCCAGAAGCCCGAGGTGGTTAGCCTGGGTACCCTGCTGGTTTTGGGCCACCTGGCCCTGGCCCGGGCCTGGGGGGAATTATGCCGGATCCGCTGGCTGCTCTTGGCCCTGGCCCTTTTCAGCGTCGCGGTCTGGTCGGTCTTGGCCCAGGGCCCTACCCTGCTCTTCTGGCGGGTGAGCCGGGAGTCCCTGGCCTTCGGTTTGGCCACTTTCCTGAAATTGGGGACCATGATGACGGCCGGGCTCATTCTCCTGGCCACCACCCCGGCGGAAGAGCTCTTCCGGGGACTGGTGCAACTGCGGCTGCCTTACGCCGGGGCCTTTGCCTTTGCCTTGGCCCTGAGGTGGGTGCCGGAGGTCTTCGCCACCGCCCAGAGGGTCAAGGAGGCCCAGGAAGCCCGGGGCCTGGCCTGGGAGGAGGGGGGGCCTTTGACCCGCCTGCGGCGCCATCTGCCCCTGCTGGCGCCCATCTTCCTTCTCACCCTGCGCCGCAGCCAGACCATGGCCTGGGCCCTGGAGGCCCGGGGCTTCCAGATGCGCCCCCAACGCACCTATCTCCTGGAAATCCGCCTGGCCCCCCGGGACTGGCTGGCCCTGGGGCTGGCCGCGGCCGTCCTGGCCGGATTCATCGCCCTGCACCTGCTCCACTTGGACCGGATTCCGGGCTTGAAGTTGTAAGAAAATTTATCTCACGCCAAGACGCAAAGGCGCAAAGGCGCAAGAAAATAATTAGGGGCACGGCTGCAGCCGTGCCCCTAAAAATATTTCTTGGCGTTCTTTCTTTGCGTCTTTGCGCCTTGGCGTGAGATATTTTATTTCGGCCCCGCGGCGCCCTCTTAAAAGATTGCCCGGGCTAATTCCCATATCTTGGGGGATCGCCATACTTGGGATTTAAACAGTTCCCGGAGGTAAATAAATTCCTTGGGCAGACGATCAAAAAATTTGTCGAAAAGCTCCTCATGGGATCTTGCCTCTTTGGCTGCTTCTTCACGCTCCACCGTCATGAGTTCATAGAATCTCTCCGGGTCGAAGACCAAGCCGTCCCAGTGGATATCTTGATGCCGGGGCATTAAGCCCATGGGGCTTTCCACGCCATAACCCCGGCCCCGCACTCGATCAACAACCCATTTGAGCACCCGCATGTTTTCGCCGAACCCCGGCCACATAAACTTACCGTTCTCATCCCGTCTGAACCAATTCACCCGGAAAATGCGCGGCGGATTGGCCAAATGCCGCCCTATATTTAACCAGTGATTCCAGTAGTCGGCCATGTTGTAGCCGCAAAACGGCAGCATGGCCATGGGGTCCCGCCGCATGGACAGCCCTTCTTCAGCCGCGGCCGTAGCTTCAGAAGCCATGGTCGCGGCCAGATACACGCCGTGGGACCAGTTGAAGGCCTGAAAGACCAGAGGAACATGTTTACTCATCCGGGCCCCGAAAATAAAGGCCTTAATGGGAACCCCAACGGGATTATCCCATTCGGGATCGAAAGTCGGACATTGTTGGATGGGAGCGGTAAACCGGGAATTGGGGTGCGCCGCCAGCCGGCCGCAATCCGGAGTCCAATCCTGCCCCTTCCAGTCAATCAAATGCGCCGGGGGTTCATCAGTCATCCCCTCCCACCACACATCACCGTCATCCGTGAGCGCGACGTTGGTAAAAATGCAGTTCTTGGTCAAGGTCAAGATGGCGTTGGGGTTGGAATGCATGGAAGTCCCAGGAGCCACCCCAAAAAAACCGGCCTCAGGATTGATGGCTCTGAGAGTCCCATCCTGATCGGGTTTAATCCAGGCAATGTCGTCACCCACCGTGAAAACCCGCCAACCTTCAAATCCCTTGGGGGGAACCAGCATGGCAAAGTTGGTTTTGCCGCAAGCACTGGGGAAAGCCCCGGCCACATAGGTTCTTTCGCCCTCGGGATTTTCGACTCCCAAAATCAACATGTGTTCAGCCAGCCATCCTTCATCCTCGGCCATGACCGAAGCAATCCGGAGGGCAAAGCATTTTTTACTCAAAAGAGCATTTCCCCCATAACCGCTGCCAAAAGAATAAACGGCCCGCTCTTCAGGAAAGTGAGTGATATAGGTGTTATCCGGATTACACGGCCAAGGCGCATCTTTCCGGCCTGGCTCCAGCGGGGCGCCCACCGAGTGCAGGCATCTGACAAAGCTTCCTTCGTCGCCCAGCACATCCAGCACGGCCTGCCCCATGCGGGTCATAATCCGCATATTCACCGCCACATAGGGGGAATCGGTGAGCTCCACGCCGATATGGGCAATATGGGAACCCAAGGGCCCCATACTGAAAGGGATGACGTACATGGTGCGCCCGCGCATACAGCCGTCAAACAGCTCCAGCAATATTTCTTTCATTTCCGTCGGGCGCACCCAATTGTTCGTAGGGCCGGCATCGGTTTTATTGAGGGAGCAGATAAAGGTGCGGCTTTCCATGCGAGCCACATCCCTGGGGTCGGAGCGGCTGAGAAAACTGTTGGGACGTTTTTCCGGATTGAGGCGAATAAAAGTCCCGCTTTCCACCATTTGGTCGCAAAGGCGGTTATATTCTTCCTGGGAACCGTCGCAGATATGCACCCGATCCGGTTTAGTGAGGTCAGCTACCGTATTAATCCAGCTGCGCAGGGAACTGTTGTTAGTCTTAGCGCCACTTATTTCAATACTTTGCATTGACAACCTCCTATAAACACGGCCTTTTAAGTTAAATAAAAATAAAATAATAAAATAAGTTTAAGAAGGTATAATCATGATTACCTCTTTATATTAACAAACATTATCCGGATGGGCCATTCCTTTTAGTTTGATAAACTTATTTTGCAATCTATGGCTGACGGAGAGATCAGGGGAACCTAAGCCAGCCTTAATCAAATAGGCGTTAATGAATATTTTATTTTTTAAGTAAACATATGCGGTAATCAAATCATGATCGATAACCCAATCATCTTTGATGAGGACATTCTTCCCCAGAATCCTGGTGCGGAGATAATCAACGGTCTCGGCTGGCCGGTCGATCCGGACCCCTAGGAACCTGATGTTGGGGCCGTTATTTATTCGGATGGTTTCCGCATCAATAATTTGGGTAACCTTAGCGAGACGGTGCGCGCCGAACTGCAGGCCTGGGAACTCCGGCCGCGGGGCGGCGTTGCGAATTGCCGGAGTATAATCGATTTCCGGGAGTTCCTCAATTCTTTTATCGACTCGAATTATTCGGATTTCATTATATAACGGTAAGCCGGCCCCGCGGCCGGAGTTCCCAGGAAGGTCCTCGAGAAAATCCCCGTTAATTTCGTAGCCTAGGGCATTCCGTCCCAAGGCCAGGGCCACCTTCACGGTGGTGCCGCTCCCCAGGAAGGGGTCCAGGACCGTGTCCCCTTGAAAAGTAAACATGCGGATGAGGCGCTTGGGGAGTTCTTCGGGGAACATGGCTTCGTGGCCCAATTGTCTCGCGCCCCCGAAACGCCAGTGGCCGGAGAAGTATTCCTTCCATTCCTCTTTAGTTAACTTCGAAGCTTCTTTAATTTCTCTAGATACTGCTTTAACCTTCCCAGGCTTCTTGAATATCAAAATAAATTCGTAGTCGATCTCCACCAGGCCGTTGGGGGGATAGGGATAGGAGCCCATGACGTTGGCCCCCCCGGTGGTGTTCATGGTGGTCTTCTTCTGCCAGATGATGGACCCCATAAAATCAAAACCGATCTGCTCGCACTGGCTGATGAATTCAGCGTGCAAGGGAATTACTTTATAGCGCCCATAGATAATGGACCGGGCGAACTGGTCCCCGATGTTGAGGCACAGCCGTCTCCCCTCCCCCAGAACCCGGAAGCATTCGGCCCAGGTAAGATACAGGTCTTTCAGGTATTCATGCAGGGTCTGGCCGTAGCCGATCTGCCCGGGAACACCGTAGTCCTTGATGTGCCAGTAAGGCGGGGAGGTGACCACCAGGTCAATGCTGCCCGCCTCCACCTCCGGCATGGAGCGGCTGTCGCCGATAATGATTTTGGCCGAATTAGTCATAAGAATATTCACCACAAAGGCACAAAGACACAAAGTTACACAAAGAAATTATTTTCCCCCTCCGTGAAACTTTGTGCCCTTTGTGTCTTTGTGGTAAATCATTTCACTTCGCCAGCCATTTGAGGCTCTGGCGCAGGAGGTCTTCCACGGTGCTCGCTCCCTGGGAGCGGGCCTGGTCCAGGGCCTTTTCCGCCACGTTTTTGGGGTAGCCCAGGTTAAGAAGAGCGGAGAGCGCGTCCTGGAAGGGGCGATCCCCCGGGACTCCGGGCCGGAGCCGGGGGGTGAGGATCACCTTGCCTTTCAGTTCCAGGAGGATGCGGTCCGCGGATTTCTTGCCGATGCCGGGAATACCCGCCAGACGCCGGGAATCGCTGAGGGACAGGGTTTCTTCGAATTCCTGGGGGGAAATGCCGCTCAGGATTTTTAGGGCCATGCCCGCGCCGATGCGGGGGATGTTCAGGAGCTTGAGGAAGAGCTCTTTTTCGTCCTGGGTGCTGAAGCCGTAAAGTTGCAGGGCGTCGTCCTGGATGCGGGTATGGATCTGGAGGCTGACGGTGCCCGGGGGTTCGGGCAGGGCGTAGAAGGTGGACAACGGAATCAGCACCCGGTAGCCCACCCCCCCCACCTTGAGGATGACCTGACCCGGGGTCTTGTCCAGGAGTTCGCCTTCCAGGAAGCCGATCATGTTCAAATACCGTTTTTAGTTTTCGGTTTTCGGTTTTCGGCTAAGTTAATTTAATTTATCAATAAGTTGGCAATGATGGAGCTGAAATTGCCGGTTTAGATACAAAGAGACTATACAGGAAACTGAAAACTAAAAACTGTTATTACCGGGGCCAGCGGCTGTGAAAGTGGTGGCAGACGCCCACGGCCAGGGCGTCCGCCGCGTGTTCGTTGGTGATT
>Ga0299912_10000438_pt1 | contig 36290 bp, 24 predicted proteins | sample RVTome_2_FD_207667 | JGI IMG/M metagenome (GOLD analysis project Ga0299912, IMG submission 207667) | Soil microbial communities from uranium-contaminated site in the Upper Colorado River Basin, Wyoming, United States - RVT95D214 (version 2) ... | reverse complement strand
ACCGTGCCGGGTGTAGCGCCGGCGGGAAACTACGTTTACCACGCTTATATCGGAGATTATCCCGGAACGATCTGGGATGAGGACAGCTTCCCCTTCACCAAGTCAGCCACTGGTGATGGGAATTGGTATGGCGAGTGGTCCAATACGGGCGAATCGTTCGATGATTGGCTGGCCGCGGTCGCGGAGGTGATGGCGGATGCCTATGCGCTGGAGCAGAACTATCCCAATCCCTTCAATCCGCGAACAGCCATCAGTTATCAGCTTTCAGCGGACAGCCACGTCAAGCTTGAAGTATTCGATACTGCGGGGCGCTTGGTCTCGACGCTGGTGAACGGCTGGCGCGAGGCCGGCAGCCATCAGGTGACCTGGGATGCCTCGGATCTGCCGTCGGGGATCTACTTCGCGAGGCTGGAGGCGAAAGGGCAGGCGCAGGTAAGGAAAATGGTGCTGATGAAGTGATGCAAATCTATGAATCAGAGATCGCTTAAAATCGCAACTTCATAGGGCCAAGACAACTGTGGAAATCATTCTAAGGAGAGCGTCCATGAAAACCCGAATGACATTGTTGACGTTGATGATGCTGTTAATAGTGGCAGTGTCGCGCGGGCAAGTGTGGGAGGAATGGGCGGTGGAGTTTTCTAATCCCTATCACGGCGCTGGCGAGGCCTGCGCTATAGCGCTGGATACCCAGGGAAATCCGGTGCTCACCGGATTTACCTCACTCAGTCAGGGGCAGACTAATTTTGGTTCCACGACCATCAAATGCGACCCTCTCGGGGAAATGCTCTGGATCTCGACCTTTGACACCGCCAATACCCATGCCCTCGTCCTGGATGATCAGGGTAATGTGTACCTCGCCGGGGCCCGTTTCCGCGAAGTGGGGTCCGGTTCGTGGAACGCCGATTTCCTAACCATCAAATGCGATGCCGATGGCCGCCGGCTCTGGTCAGCCCGGTATGACAGCCTGTCGGAAGTAGCCGAGCATATCGCTCTGGATAATGCCGGGGACGTGATCGTGGCCGGGACCATGGTACTCGCCACCGAGCCATACGATTTTCAACACGCGTTGGTCGCAAAATATAGCCCTCAGGGAGTGCGGCTATGGACAGCGACTTTTGGGGGTAGCGCGCCCGGCAGTCCTGAGATGGTGATCGAAGACATGGCTGTTGACAATCTCGGAAATATTTACCTGACCGGATCGGGCCAAATGCCGGACAGCAGCTCCGGGTATATTACCGTGAAATTCGACCCGCAAGGAACTCTGCAATGGGCGGTTGTTCTTGATGAGGGCGGGCAAGCCCAAGCTTTGGATATGGATGCCGAGGGAAATGTCTATGTCACAGGCTGGGCTCCGGGAGGCCCCTGGTGGAATCAAAGGATAGCGACCGTCAAGTATGATTCCCTGGGCAACCAAGTATGGGCTGTCTTCTTTGCCTACTTCGGTATAGAGGAAGGTAGAAACCTGGCCTTGGATGCACAGGGAAATGTCCTGGTATCCGGCTCCTGCAATGATTACTTGACAGACGATATGGATTTCTTGGCTTTGAAGTACAATGCCGCCGGCGAATTGCAGTGGTTCGCTCGGTACGATGGGCCGGAACCAGAGTGGGAGAACTGGGCTTATACCATGACCCTGGACGACTCCAGCTGTGTCTATCAGACAGGCCATAGCAGTTATGGTAGCAGCCGATGCTGGCAGACGGTAAAATACGATCCCGCTGGAAACCTGGTCTGGGAGCAGCGGCACGACGGGCCCGGCCTCGACTACCCTCGGGACTTGGTCGTGGATGCCAACTGGAACATCTATATTCTGGGGGAGCGTTACGGCTCGGGCGCAAGTTTTTCCGTTTTGAAGATCAATCAGGTCATCCCGAACGTCACCGTGGCCCTGGTTCCGAGCGTCCAGCCCATCCTGATTCCGGCCTTTGGCGGCCGTTTCGACTATAATATCGCCATCGCCAACGTCGGCTCAAGCCAGATCGCGGCGGACGTCTGGTGCATGGCCACGCTGCCCAACGGCCGGGATTGGGGGCCGCTGCTGGGGCCGGTGGCGCTCGTCCTGCCGGTCGGGTCCAACATCAATCGCGACCGCAGCCAGACTGTGCCGGGTGTAGCGCCGGCGGGAAACTACGTTTACCACGCTTATATCGGAGATTATCCCGGAACGATCTGGGATGAGGACAGCTTCCCCTTCACCAAGTCAGCCACCGGCGATGGGAATTGGTATGACGAGTGGTCCAATACCGGCGAATCGTTCGATGCTTGGCTGGTGGCGGGCGGGAAGGCGCTTCCCGAAAGGTGCTCATTGAGTCAGAACTATCCCAATCCCTTCAATCCGCGAACAGCCATCAGTTATCAGCTTTCAGCGGACAGCCACGTCAAGCTTGAAGTATTCGATACTGCGGGGCGCTTGGTCTCGACGCTGGTGAACGGCTGGCGCGAATCCGGCAGCCATCAGGTAACCTGGGATGCCTCGGGTCTGGCGTCGGGGATCTATCTGTATCGGATGGAGGTGTCGGGGTCAGGGACGACCCCGACTACGGTGACCGGGAAGATGGTGCTGATGAAATAATTCAAGTATAAACTCACTTATTCCTAAAGAAATCTTGCCTTGATGATAGTTACTGCATAAATATCTGATAGAAAACGCCGGAGAAAATGCCGGGTCTAATCCAACTTTCGGAGGCTATCATGAACTGGTCACAAAAAGCATATGCTTGCCTGCTGCTCGCCCTATGCTTGAGCGGTTTGGCGCAGGCACAAGTTTATCTCAGCGGTCCTGTTTCGGGGGTACTGGTAGATACCACTTACATAGTCACCAGCACGATCAAAGTTCCGAGTGGAGATTCCTTGGTCATCTTGCCCGGAGCGACTTTCCTGTTTCTCTATCCCAGTTTCTTTCATATTCACGGTCATCTGTACGCTGTAGGAACTGAACAGGATAGCATCAGGTTCTTGCCCGAGCCGACGAGTGATTGGATGGGGATTCAATTTTATCATGGATCTGCCGGTTCTCAGATCGGCTACGCAATCATATCAAAACCCCTTGATGGGGTGGGAGTCTTTGCAGATGGAATCGTCTTCTCCCATTGCTCCGTCCTTGAGGGCGAGGCCAGCGGGATCAGAGGACTTTCATTGAATTACCTCACCATCACTGATTGTGACATTGTAGGGAATGAAAGTGAATATCCCTACGATGAAGTGGCTGCCGGTCTGCACTTTCAAGCCTGCCATCATGTGGTTGTCTCCAACTGCCGCATTATGAATAATGTCTGTTGGGATTACTTTTACCAGGATGGCGCCGGAGCCATCCGGGCGTCGTCTTATTCAGACTTAACCCTGACCAACTGTCTAATTCGCGGCAATCAAAGTTTCGTGCGTGCCGCAGTGCTTACGGTAGATTATTCCAGCCGTGGTGAGATTTCAAATTGCACTATAGTCGAAAATGAGGGAGTTGGTGGTTCATGGGTTTACGGGATAAGAATCGGAAGCGCTACCAGAATCACCAATTGCATTATCCGCAATGATCGCATTCGAGAGGAGTTCGAACAATCAACTGGATCTGTTCTCCACTGCAACGTCCAGGGCGGTTATCAAGGAACAGGAAATTTCGATGCCAATCCTCGGTTCGTGGACGGTCCGGAAGGGCCCTACTACCTCTCACAGATTGCCGCCGGGCAGACCGTCAATAGCCCCTGCCTGGATGCCGGACACCCACGCTCGCCCATGATTATCGGCACTACGCGCACCGACGGCGTGCAGGATTCCGGAAGGGTGGATATCGGCTATCACTATCCGGTGGCTGATGATCGGGCATTAGCCGGGAATTGGGAACAGGGAAAAGGAGACCCCACGGGGGCAGCCGGGGAACAGGCGCAACAGGAGTATAGCGTCGTTATCGGCCCCAATCCGTTCAATCCCATCACAGCCATCAGCTATCAGCTTTCAGCGGACAGCCACGTCAAGCTCGAAGTATTCGATACGGCGGAGCGGTTGGTGGCAACATTGGTGAATGGCTGGCGGGGCGCGGGCAGCCACCAGGTGACTTGGGACGCCTCGGGTCTGCCATCGGGATTGTATTTCTGCCGCATGCAGGCGGGAGACTGGCAAGGCACCGGCAAGATGGTATTGATGAAGTGAGCCGAAGGCCATCCGCCAACTGGCGGAATGATGCTGGTGAAATAGACGATCAAAAGCGAACAACCGTAAGCACCATTAAGGGAGTCCAATAAAAAGGAGGAATCTTTACCGAGAGTCTTAACTAAAATCCGAAAGGAAAGGAGACCCGCATGAAAAGAGCAAAACCTGTATTTTGCCTCGCCCTGATCTGCGCCGCATTTCTGTCTCTGCCGGCTTTCGCTCAGCCGCAGATCAGCGGCCCGCAGTCGGGCACGCTGGGGCCCGGAACCTACCTGGTGGTGGGCGATATCCGCGTCAATGCCGGCGCCACTCTGACGGTTGTCCCCGGCACGACGTTTCTGCACAACGGGCACTGGTACTGGTGGATCAGCGGCCAGTTGAACGCCGAAGGGACGGCGAGCGACAGCATCAAGTTCATCCGCCAGCAGGAGATCCCCGAACACCGCTGGGGCGGCATCCGGTTTATGAGCGGCGCTTCCGCAGCCAGCACGCTTGAGTACTGCGTTATTGACAACGCCGTCGTCTCAGCGGGAACACCGTCCCCCTACAAGGGCGGCGGCATCTTTTCCGACGGCGTCGGCTTGAGCATCGCTCACACCCGCCTTTCCAATTGCGATGATTACTGGGGCGGCGGCGGGATGTACATTCAGTATGCCAGCGGCCTGGTCGTGGATCACTGTCTCATCGTTGACAATGAAGCCACGCTGGGCTCCAACGGCGGCGGCATCTATCTGTTTGGCTGTCCTCAGGCCGACATTTCCTACAATGTGATCGCGCGTAATTCCGCCACCGGCACGTGAGGCACCTGCGGAGGCGGCGGGATCCGCTGCGAAAACTCACCGGCCACAATTACTAACAACCAGATCTACGACAATCTCTCAGTGTACTACGGCGCCGGTATTTTGGCCACCGGCTGCACGCCCATCATCAACAACAATACGATCACTCAAAACCGCTGTACGTCCACGTCCTCCACAGCCCGAGGCGGCGGTCTGTACTCCGTTAGCGGCGCCTTCAATGGAGTCAATGACATCGTCTGCGGCAATATCGCGACGCTCAATCCTGAATTCTACGGCACGACGGACCTGACGTACTCCTGCTCCTCAGAGGCCATTTGGGGAGTGGGCAATATCGTGGATGATCCAGAATTTGTGGACCCGGAGCAGGACAACTTCCATCTGATGGCGATTTCGCCCTGCATTGACACGGGAGACCCCGGCAGTCCACTGGATCCGGACGGTTCTCGCGCCGACATGGGTGCGCTCTATTTCGACCAGTCCGGCGGCGCGCTGCTGATCCCCAATGCGCCGACGAATTTCACGGTTTCGCACAACGGTGCCGCGCTGATCGCCACTCTGAATTGGATCAATCCCTCCATCACGGCCAATAATCTGCCCTTGACCGAGCTGGACGGCGTCAAAGTCTATCGGGGCGGCGTGCTCCTGGCCAATCTCACCAATATGGTCATCGGCGCTCCGGCCAGCTATGATGACAGTACGATACCTGCCCCCAACCCGTATGACTATGAGATTGTGCCTTACAATTCTCATGGTGATGGGATCCCGGCGGAAGCTTCCGCTTGGATTGGTCTGGATGTTCCCGGACTTCCATCCAATGTGGTTGCCACGCCGGATCCAGGTCAGCAACTGCTCTGCACCATCGCCTGGACGGCGCCGACTCAGGGCGGGCATGGAGGTTACTGGCCGCCGGGCTCGTGGATCAGTCAGAAGGTCTATCGCAATGGGAGCTTAATCGCCACGCTGCTCGGCACGAATACCTTATATCTGGACAACGCCGTGCCGATTCAGGGTTGGTACACCTATGGCGTATCCTACTACAACGCGACGGGCGAAGGGGACGTCCAGAATGCCACCCCGAGTCCGGTCTTTGTCGGGCCGCCGCAGTTCCAACAGATCCCCTACAATTGGGTGGAGATCAGCGGCGTCGGCGCCAATACCGGCATCACCCTGGACGACCAGAATCTGGGGCCGTTCAACATAGGTTTCAGTTTCCCCTGGTACGATGGAGAGTTCTACAGCTCGATTCGCGTATGCTCCAACGGATTCGCCTCCTTCACGTCCACCTCGAACTCCTGGACGAATATGGCCATCCCCAATTCCGGCGAGCCCAACAATCTGATCGCGCCCTACTGGGATGACCTCAATCCCTTCAGCGGCGGGACGATCTGGTATTACTTCGACGCGGCCAATTCGCGCTTCATCGTTGAATGGGACAACGTGATGAGCTATACATCGCCGCAGACGCCGCAGAAGTTCGAGATCATCCTCTACCCCAACGGCGATATAGATTTCATGTATCACACCGCTCAGGCGCCGTGTTTGAACGCCAACAGTGTGGGCATTGAAAACGCCGCGGGCACTGAGGGCATTCAGGTCACCTACAACGGCTCCGGGCCCTTGGAACCGGCCAGTGGCATGGGTATCCGCATCTTCTCCGTTTCGGCGGGAGTTCCCGAGGTATCAGTGACGCTGACCCCCTACGGCGCGCCCATTCAGATTCCGGCATCGGGCGGCCGATTCAACTACAACATCGCCGTCGCCAACAACGGCGCGTCTCAGGTTACGGCGGACGTCTGGTGCATGGCCACGTTGCCCAATGGTCATAATTGGGGGCCATTGCTGGGGCCGGTAGAGATCATTATGCCGGTCGGATTCAACATCAACCGCGACCGCACCCAGGCCGTGCCGGGTGTAGCGCCGGCAGGCAACTACGTCTATCACGGCTATATTGGAGATTATCCCGGAACAATTTGGGATGAGGATAGCTTCCCCTTCACCAAGCTGACCACCGGCGATGGGCCCTGGTACGATGAGTGGTTGAACATGGGCGAACCCTTCGATGAATGGATGGCGGGGCGGAATCCGGTGCCTGCGCCGGACGTCTTCGCGCTGCATCCGAACTATCCCAATCCGTTCAATCCGCGCACGACCATCCGCTTCCAGTTGCCCGAAGCGAGTCACGTCAAGCTGGCGATCTACAACGTCAACGGCAGGCTGGTGGCTGATCTGGTCAACGGCATGCGACAGGCCGGCTATCACGAAGTCACCTGGGATGCCACAGGATTGGCTTCCGGGATGTACATCTGCCGCGTGCAGGCGGGAGACTTCACGGGTTTGCAGAAGATGATGCTGGTGAAGTGAGCCGCCGCGAAGCGGTCCCTTCGGGAAAGGCCATCCGCTTCTTGGCGGATAGCTTTCGCTACTCTTTTCGCCGGATGCATTTCGATCCGGCGCGGCAAATCAGAACTAGTAAAAGGGGCGCATCCGCTGCGGCGGATGCGCCCCTGCTCTTATATGCTCTGATACCTCGCCTCAATTATGTCAGCATCGCCTTGACCTTCACCTTCACGCTCTTGTCCAGATAATTCAGATCCACCGGCTTGGTGACGAAATCGCAGGCTCCCAGCTTCAACGCTTCCTGAGCGATGTTGACGTCGTGAAAAGCCGTGATCATGATCACGCCGATTTGATTGTCTATTTGCCTGATCCGTCGCAGGATTTCGATGCCGTCCTGTTCCGGCATGCGGATGTCTAACAGCATCAAGTGGGGCCGAACTTCCTTCAACAGGCGCAAAGCATCCTGACCATTGGTCGCCTGAAAGACTTCGTAGCCCTTGTCTTCCAGATATTCGGCCAGCGTGTTGCAGATTTCTTCTTCGTCGTCGGTGATTAAAATGCGACTGGGGATCATGGGATGCTCGGAGTTAGCCTTTTGCCCAAATATAGCTTAGACGGGCAGGCAAGTCAACAATAGGATGGATTTATCTGGGGGAGAGTGCGGTGTGGGCAGATGATGGAATTAAAATGCTAAGCCTCTTGAAGACAGATGGTCACAAATCTAATAATTACAAAGTCTTAATACGATAGAATATCTGTAGTGCATCGGTCATGATTTTGCCCCTGCAATTTGCTTCCCTTCCGCCTCATCCACGCGAAGCAGCACCAGCAAACCCAGCGCGAAGAAAACTACCATCACCAGGATGGCGGCGTGCAGGCTGCGCGTGGCGGTGTTCACGGCGGCGAAGGAGAGCGGCCCCAGGATCGAAGCAACCCTCCCGGCCACGCCGTAAAAGCTGAAGAATTCGGCGGATCGGGCGGGCGGAGTAAACGAAGCGAAAAGCGACCTCGCCGCCGCCTGGCTGCCTCCCATGACAAGCCCTACCAGCACCGCGGCCAGATGAAATTCCACCACTGGATCGGTGAAGATCCCCAGGTTGTAGACCCAAAGCAACGCCACCATCCAGCCGATGAGGGATATCGCCAAGCCCTTCTTATTGCCAATCCTATCCACCAGCAGCCCGAAAAGCAGTGCCCCGGGAAAAGCCGTGAACTGCACTAACAGGAACAGTTTGATCAGCGCGGCAGTGTCCATGCGCAGCTCCTGGTCTCCGAAGATGGACGCTGTACTGATGCTGGTTTCGATGCCGTTCGTGAAGAAAACATAGGCGAGCAGAAAGATCCAGAGCTGCCGAAAATGGCGCAGATCTTTCATTGTGGCCATCAAACTGCTCCATAATTGCCCCAGATTGGCGGCCGAATCGCCGGAGGCCATATTAACTGGCGGCCTCTCCTTTAATCCGAAAATAATCGGCACCGAGAAAATCACCCACCAGGCCGAGACGGACAAAACTACATGCCCCACGCCGAACGCCCCGGGAGCAAATCCCAGCGCCTGCGGATTTTGCAGCATCACCAGATTTAGCAGCAGGCATAGTCCTCCGCCGATGTAGCCGATAGCCCAGGAGATGCCGGAGACCAAGCCCACGTCTTTTTCATCGCAGATCTGCGGCAGAAAAGCATTGTAGAGATTCAGCGACAGGACAAAGGCGCACGAAGCGACGCCATATAGGACAGCTCCGCTGATGACATTTCCCGGTTCCAGCCATGCCAGCCTGGAAGTGGATATCGCACCGATGAAGATCGTCCAGATTAAAAGCCGCTTGCGCATGCCCTTTCTATCGGCGTAGATGCCGACGAAGGGGGAAAGGAGGATGGTCAAAACGGTGCCGAATAGCACGGCGAGCGCAAACAGCGTCGCTCCCGGCAGATTGAACCGCCAGCCGAAGAGATCGAAGTCCGTTCCCGCCGCGCCCCCGGCGATGACTCCGGCAAAATACTTGTTGAAAATCACCGCCATGATGGTCGTGGCGAAGGCCGAATTGGCGAAGTCGTAGGTCATCCAGGACCAGACTTCGGGGGAGAAGCTTCTTAGGCGAGTGAACATTCTGAGTTAAATGGAGATTGGAGAATGCAGAATGCCACGAAGTGGTGGCTTCGCCAGAGAATGAAGAATTTAAAGAGTCCAGAAACCACGATATTCCGTAGTCGGCGTCGTCCCCGACGCCGACGGGGCACCGTCCGATTCGCGCTGATTGCACTGATTTCGCTGCTTATTTCGAATTATTAATCTGCGTCATCTGCGTCATCTGTGGTTCAGAGACGAAAAGCCACGTTTCTCGCGCCCCAACATTTGCCCCACTCAAATCTTATCTTTTCATTCATAATTCATCCTTCATAATTCTCCGAAGGAATCCTTCGGACATAATTTCTTACCCCACCGCCGCCGCCACCCACCCCGCCAGCGGCCCCCACCAGATGCCCAGGATGATGGTCGGCACGAGGAAGATGAGCGTCAGCACAGCCAATCCCGCCGTCAGTGGGATGGGTTTGGCGCTCGCTTCCGGTTCGTGGATGAACATGTCGCGGATGACGCGCACATAGTACACCAGCGAAACCACGCTGTTGGCCACGCCGATCAACGCCAGCGCCCACATGTTTTCCACCACCAGAGCGCTGAAAAGGTAGAACTTGCCGATGAATCCCGCCAGCGGCGGCAGACCCACCAGCGAGAAGAGGAAGACCGCCAGCGCCAGCGCCAGCTTGGGCGAAGTCTTGCCTAGGCCTTTGATATGCGAGACGTTTTCGCCGCCCAGTTTGCGCCCGGCGGCATCCACAACCAGGAACGCTCCCAGATTCATGAAGAGGTAAACCACGAGGTAGAAAAGCACCGCTTGATAGGCGGCATTGGTTCCGGCGGCGAAGCCCATCAGCAGGTAGCCGGCGTGAGCAATGGAGCTGTAAGCTAACAAGCGCTTCAGATTGGTTTGATGCAGGGCTCCGAGATTGCCGAAGGTCATCGTCAGCGCGCTGGCGATGGAGAATAGAAAGCGCGCGTCCATTCCGGCGACGGAGGCCGGCGCCGAGAAGACGTCCATCATGCGGAAAAGCGCGGCAAATCCGGCGGCTTTGGGCGCCACCGAAAAGAAGGCGGTGATGGCCGTCGGCGATCCTTCATACACGTCCGGGCACCAGAAATGGAACGGCACCATGGCGATCTTGTAGCCCAATCCGGCCAAAACCAGCGTCACCGCCAGCAGATAGATCGGTTCTGAGAAATTTCCTCCGGACAGAGCTTGCGCCATTTCCGGAATCGAGGTCGCTCCAGTCAGCCCGTAGAGCAGCGAAAAGCCGTAGATCATGACTCCGGTGGAGACGGCTCCGTAGAGCACGTATTTCAGCGAAGCTTCCGCCGACTTCGGATCGCGGCGGTTGTATCCCGCCAGGATGTAGGAGGGGATCGAGACCAGTTCGATGGCCACGATCAAAGTGATGATGTCGTTCGCTCCGCCCAAGAGGAACATCCCCAGGACGCTGGCCAACAGCAGCAGATACGGTTCGCCTTCGCGCTTGAACGTGAACAGGCAGATGCCGATGGAGAGCATGACCGCCAGCGAGAAGAAAACCTTGAAGAAAACGGTCACGCCGTCGTCCACCAGCGCTCCGAAGAGCTGATCGCCCGGCCGCACGCCCACGCGCAGCGCCAGATAGATCAGGCCGGTCAAGAGCACCATGCTGCCTGCGCCGATGCCCAGAGCCGAGCGCTCCTTGCGCACCAGCTCGCGGATGATCAGCACCAGAATCCCCGCCGTCAGGGTGATTTCGGGGATGAAACTTGTCAGGTCGAGATTGGAAATGCTTGGCATTTTGGGATTTAGGGATTAGGGATTAGTCAATTGTCGTTGGTCGTTAGTCGTTTTGTCATTCCCGCGAAAGCGGGAATCCAGGGTAGAGCGGCAGCTTGCTGCCGCATCCGGGCTAACCATCATTGCTCTTAAAGGAGCCTCGAGTGGATGCAGCTGCCGCCTTTATCAATAACGCATGACTTGGTATCAAAGCAAATATAGCTGATTGGTAGTTTGAATTTATTGTTTAGGAAGTTTACATATTTGATATCAGAGGGGGTCGCTCTTGATTCTCCAACAATGAAAAGATGCTTGACGTTCTCGCTTGAATAATATTGATACTCAATTAATTGTCCCAAAGCAATCCTCATGCACTGCCTGGCATTGGCATAGGATTTTACTTCAAAGAAATACAGCCCATCATTTTCAATGATTTGTAGGTCAACATAATTTCGTTCAGTAGCCACCCTGAACTCTCTATCATTAAGGTATTTAGCTAGACCATTTTGTATTTCATTGTGCTTTAGTATTATTTCCTTTTCAGGAGAGAATCGTTGGGCCATAATGTAACTTTCGGCTTTCTTCTTAATCCTTTCTAATTCCTGATCACAGATGCCAGAGCTTATAAAATGCGGTTTATACCAACTGGAACGATACAGGATGTGATTTCGTGGAATATGCGCAAGCATGTGACTTAAATAGAAGAAAAAGTGAACATCTTTTGTGGCAAATTTAATATTAAACAATCCACCACTATTTGATGTATTTAGCAGCTCCAATGGATCTGAGTACGGCATAAAATTGGCCTCCTTCATTTTCCCCAAAACATTCCCAATTTGACCTCTCATAGTTTCCAACCAGCCATTTTCTTCATATATTCGATATATTTCTCTGGATTCATCCTCCGATATTACACTGCATTTTTGAATCTCGGCCACAAAATATCTTCCGATTTCATTGATAGTGTAAGTGATAATTCGGTAGGTAGCCCCTTTAAATTTGGGACTTTTCATCGGCTGCAAATAGGAATAATGATGACCGTTAATTTCCCAATCAAAGTTGAACAGCCACTCTTCATGACCGAAGCCGGTTTTTCGCACCCAACTCTGCTTTTCAGGTTTCTTGTTTCCCCGCGTTTCCAAAAGGCAAGCATCACCCGTTGGTCTTTTCCATCTTGCCGTATTCCAGCATATACGACAATATATGCTCTCCATAAAAGAACTCCTTCATTTAGAAATTTTCCAAATTGCATCATTAATGGTTGGGATCACCAACCGGCTACGGCATTACCTTTTGTCGCGGCGACGGCAATGTGCCCCTCCAAACTATGACCGCCGCGCAAAGCGATTCTGCAAAACCGAAATGAGCATGCCCAAAGTAACAAAACCAAGAATTGTCTCAAATGACGATAGCGCTAAACCAACCCAGTTGTTGGGCTGGGAGCCACGTATTCCGAAACTTATGAAGATGTCAAAGGAAGTCGATAACCACATCCAGAACGGAAAATGTTCGAGGCCCGGATATAGAATAACTGGATCAATAGGTTTCTCGCTTACGTACATCCAATTTGGAATTAGCGACTCAATAAAATTGGGTGCATCCCAAGGCAGTGTCCAATAGAGACAACCGAAAATCAATATAGATAGGAAAGCCCAGAAGCAAACCCATGACAATCTTCCACCACAGTCCGAAGAGATTTTCCAGATCCAGTAAATTCGAGGATGTGTCCATTTGAAGCGAGATAGATATTGTTGGTCCTTCACGTAGCGATATAAATCGGGCGCCATGACGGTATCGGCGTCGTCAATGCGGACGCCTGCAAAATTGGTGTAGAACCAACGTTGGAAAATTTGTTTTGATAAGTCACGCCAGGCAATCTTATCTCTCCTATTAAATTTCATTAAGTGTGTGAGCAATTGAACAAGCCCTAATCCCTTATTCCTACGCAAAATAATATTCATGTTATCAACCTTTGGGCCTAGATGATCACGCCATGGGGGTAAGAAATTGTTGTTGTAAAACTTCGTCTTATTGTTTTTGGTAGATACTCCAATATGTGCAAAGGCAACTACTGCCCCGGACAAATCTGCGCCGTGGAAATCAGCACCCTCGAGGCGCGAGTCATGAAGATTTGCATTTCTAACAAAAGCATAAGCCAAGTCGGCATCTTCTAAGTGGGCTCTGCCAAGATTAGAACAGTCCAAATCGGCAAAACTCAGGTTGGCCCTGTCCAGAAGAGCCTCTTTCATATCCGCGCCGTCCAGATGAGCGAAATACAGGTCAGCGCCAGTCAAATCTGCCTGATAAAACGCACTATGTTCCAAATGAGCTTCGATGAGATTTGCATTTTCTAATTTTGTGCGATAAAATTTGGCTCCTTCCAAATGCGCACGTGTCAATACAATTCCAGTATAAGTAAGTTCTTGCAAGTAGATTCCGCGCAGATCAATACCCGGAATGCTTATACAAGATCCCCCAAAGAAGACCAACTGACTAGCTGCAGTAACTTCAGGGAATCCAGCCTTTGTTAACGTGTCATTTGCTCGATTTATCCTAGCTTCAATCTCAAAAACACTGATACCCTGCTGCCCATCAAGGCGGGCAAATTTCATTTCAGACGACGCAAGAATATTGACTATTTCCTTTACGAGCGCATCTTTCCCTTCCCATCGCTTCCTAAACTGTTCAATTTCTTCCTTGGTATAAATTGCCATTTCCGCCTCCTGACTTGCCCTGCGTTCTTCTTGTCAGAATGGCCGATCCGCCGCGGCGGATGGCCTTTGGATCATTCAACGGATTAAACAGCTTGAACGGATTTGTTCTTTGCGCCTTTGCGTCTTGGCGTGAAATTCGTATTTAATTGGAGATTGAAGATTTACGATTTAAGATTTCGATTGTTTCGCCGTGATGACGGAGCGCGCGATCATCTTATTGATTTCCGCGGCCTCATTCAAAACGCGAATGTCCTCACCCTGGGGATTAGGCATTAATTCGGCCTTGGCAATTAGCTTAAGCCAAAACAACGATTCTTGACTCTCTTTTAGCACAACCTGCAGCTTATGAATAAAATCATTTCGACTCTCAGCGTTGCAGGCCTCCTCATAATTGGCTCCCATCGAAGTGGCCGACCTGATCACCTGTTTAGTGAGGTGATGGGCCGTATAAGATGAATCCAGCTTCTTGGTGAGCTTGATTACATCCACGGCAAAATTCATTAGCCTTTCTGCGAATTCGGCCTTATCCATTTCGGCTTCTCCCATGTGAGTTTATTAAATCTTCAATCTCCAATCTTCAATCTCAAATTAAATCATCACCCAATCCACCCCATCGCCGCCATCAGCGTAATAAATATCCCCATCAAGCTTTCTCCCGCAATTAGCCCCGACGCCACTGGGATCGTGAACTTCTCGGCTATGAGAGGCTTGCGCTTTTCGAGGATCAGCGCCACCGTGCCGCCGATGAACATCGAGAAGGCATACCAGAAATGGAATGTCCACGCCAGCCCCAGGCCCATGGGCGAAGGAACGAATTTCCGTGCTTTTTCGGGCAGCAGACGGTCCAACATCGGCAGAAAAAGCCCCACCAACCCGCCGATCGCCAGCGCCCATCTGGCCGTCGGATGCAGAGACATGAAGCCGTTGGACAGCAGCTTCGCCACCGATGCCCAAACCTGCGCCGCCGGAGCCGGAAACTTGTCCGTGCCCAGCGCTTCGACGCCCGGCACGATCAGATAGAACGCGGGCACGACCACCGCCGTTCCGGCGAAGATGCCGGAAAATTGCGCCAGAAACTGCAAGCGCGGATTGGCGCCCAATTGATAGCCGCTCTTCAGGTCAATCAGCAGGTCGGACGACGAATCGGCGGCTCCTGCCGTGATGCAGGCGGTCATCAGGTTGGTCGTCATCTGGCGCGGAGCCAGGGCGCCGTACATGAGCTGCGTGATTTTGCCCATGGCTCCCACCGGCGTGGTGTCCGTTTCGCCGCAGACGCGGCAGGCCACCAGCGCCAGAAAAAATGACATCACCACCGCCAACAGCCCCATCCAGACCGGCACATGAAAGAAGCTGTTGATCAGATAAACAATGCCGATCGTCCCCACCGTCATTCCCGCCAAAAACCACAATCCCGGCACTTCGATGGCGTCCATCCTTTCGGCAATGGCGTCGCGCGCTTTCTTCTGTTTTGAAAAGATCGCGGCTACGCCGGAAAAGGCTCGTAGAGCTGTCTTCCATTGAAAGGCGAACGAGAGCAGCCCCGACGTCACCATGCAGGCGGCGCCGCCCCAGAGCGTCCACGAGACCATCGGCCGGTAGCCCAATTCCGTGATGACCCCCGCCTTCACCATGATGGGCGCGGCCACGCCCCAGCAGAGGATCCCGCCGAGCAGAATGGACCAGGCCGTGCGAAAGCCCATGATCGCCCCCGCTCCGACCATAATCATGCTGGCGTCGAAGGCGATGGTGTACTGCATCAGCCGAGACCCGAAAAGGGCGAACTGAGCGGGAAAGGCGGCGAAACCATCGCGCAGAATGGCAATTACCGCGCCCAGACCGCCCGAGGCGAAAAGCGCCTTGGCGCTGTCGTTGCCGTTATTTTGACCGGATAATCCGCCCATCCCGTGCAAGCTCTTCAGCGTCTCCGCGGCGGCGATGCCCGAGGGAAACGGCAGCCGTTCGACGTTGATCATCTGCCGCTTCATGGGAATCGCCATGCTGACGCCCAAAATCGCCAGGAAGAAGACCCACGCCGTTAGCAGGCCGTAAGGCAGGTGATGGCCGTTTACCAGCATGTAGGCGCAGATGGCCGAAACGATCGTCCCGCCGGTGGAATACCCCGCCGCCGACGCCGTGGATTGCATGGCGTTGTTTTCCAGAATCGAGAAGTCGGTCTTGAAGATCCCGGGCAGGACTTTGCGCAGCGATTTCCAGATAGCGAACGACAGAATGCAGGACGTGATGGCGACTCCCAGCCCCCAGCCGGTCTTCAGGCCGATGTAGAGGTTGGAGAGCGACATGAACGCCCCCAGAAACGATCCCATGATGACGGCTCGCCAGGTGAGCTGCGCCATGGAGTCGCCCCGGCCCGTATAAACGTTCAGGAACCACTCGCGTTCTAACTCTTCAGGGGATAATTTCTTTGTTTCAGCCAAGATCGTCCGGAAAAATAAAGATAAAATATAGAAATTTCTATGTGCCGAGCCAAGAGCTATTTGGAGGAAAGGGATAATGGCCCTGATTTAGTCAGATCAAGGCTGCGCGATCAGAAATTGGCGCTAGACTGCGATACAGGTCGGCGCGTGAATGGGCCTGCAAATGGATTGATGGATCTGTGGAAATTATGGCCGGGGTAAAGCTGTGACAGGCGTGGTGGATGGAGAGCTGCCGGCCGAATCGAGAGCGCGCTCGCCCGAGGGCTCCAATACTGCCAACGCTTCATCAAGCTCAGCATTCATCAATATTTTCAAGAGCTTGCCGCCCGTGGTCGCAGGGACATCAATGACGCGTACCACACGGCTGAGATGGTGAAACTCCGGCAGCCAATCGAGGAGAAGGTTGGGCGAATTGGTGAGAAACGGCTCATTGAAGATGACGCTCTTCTCATCCGGATAGAGCGGCAGATATCGGATTGAGGCCTCCACCAGATCCTGAAAGAAATGGGTTCCGAAAGATAGATCAGGGATATAGTTGCCTTTTTTCCGACCGATTTCAATCAAGGCCGCGGTATTGTTGATGTCGGAATAAGTGACGTTGACTCCCAGCTGAATATCGCCGCGGCTTCCCCAGCGGCCGGGTCCCATCAGAATGAATCGCCGTCTCGGAAGCAGGGCATTGAGGCGGCTAACCGCCCGGCCTACGTCCAGGAGAGCAGCCCGTTCTTCCAGTTCGCCATATCTCTGGGGATCAACATAGACAACATGGGTGATGTTGGATAGGATGCCATTGGAAATGTAGCGATTGGCCGTGAACAAGATTGAATCCTCGGGAATATCTCGGGGAATCGTCGCGGGAGCGGAGTCCGGGGAGGAGCCTTGGATTCGACATTGCAGGAGATATAAATCCTTCCCATCGGAAGCGAATTCAATGTCCACCGGCTTGCCCAGCACATTCTGCATGACCTTGAGGATCTTATGCGCTTGGAGGATGAATGGAGACTGAGCAATCAAGCCTTCGAAGGTGATGACTGTCCGATCGCGCTTGAAATCGAGAGGCAGCGATGAAGGGGAATGAATATGGTCACCCTCCACTACTGAGACGAGTTGCCGGACCAACGGCAATTCATTTCCATGCTGAAGCAAAAATGCTTGCACGTCGATGGTCTCAAAACAGTTGGTTTCCAGGTTAATGACGTCCATTTTATTCGGAGAATAGTGGACAATCTCGTTCGGGGACACGTTGACTCGGAGACCCGGCTGCCCCGGTGCCACCAGAATCGGATAATCGTCGCTCAGGCGGTCTACGGCCCGAGTGCCTAGTCCCGGCACCAGACGGATTAGCCCATCCTCCCTTTTGATTCGGGGCGACCAGCGGAACTCATTGCGTCCGAAGGCTACCCCGGCGAAGGCGGGCAGAAAATATCTGCCGATGCGGCTGCCTACGACTTCCTGCAAGATAATGCCCATCTCTTCATTGAAATCCAGCAGGCCTCGTTCGGCGCGGTACTCGATGGGATCAGGCCCAAAGGTCGAGGAATAGACTTCAGCGATGGCGTCCAAGAGCGCCTGGAGGCGTTGCTTCTTCTTGCCCTGATTGGCCAGGAAGAGACTCTTATATTTGCCGGAAAACGTCGCCCCGAAGCGATCCTCCAGGAGGCTGGAGCTGCGGACAATAATGGGCTGATCGCCCAGATCATCGAGCGCCATGGAAAGCCCCTGGATGATCTCCGGCGAAAACTGCGAATTCTTGAACAATTGAATGATGTGAGGATATTCCTGGCGCACTTGGCCGATATCCTTGTATTTCTGCTCCGTGATTTCCTCTAAGTCATTGTATTCCATGTAACTATGCAGACCGTCCGAGGTGAGATACCAGGTCTTGGGGAATTTTATGCGGCTCAAATCCGGGTCTTCCGCTCCCAGTTTGCGAATCACCAGCCAGGCGAGGAACAGACCTGCTCCCTTGCCGCCCACCTGGCCCCGGCTGCTAACCGGGAAGATCAGGCGTTTTATCAGGAAATCGAAATCCGCAATCTCGACAAAATTCTTGGCAATTTTGATGTAATCGAGTTGGTCGCTAATGAAACGGCTCAGCAGGGCTACCCATACTCCCTTCATGCTGGATTCGGATAGCTCGATGCCGTCGGCTGAAAGATGCACAAAGCGTCGCACTGCATTGGCGATGTCCCCGAGCGTGCTGCCCATGTTGACCAGAGCCTTAATAAGGAAGCTGGCCCGGTCCGCGTGCATCCACTTCTGCACCAGGCTGAGAATCTCCTCACCGGGCAGGTTTCGTTCTGCAACATCGAGGATTTTGTCACTCAAGGACAGCAGTTCGGTCGAGTCCTTCTTCTGTCGCGGGCGATTATCACCCCGAGCGAGCTCCTCGACGTCGGCTCCATGCTCGAAAGTGATGCGGCGCAGGATGGCATTGGCTTCGGTGATGCCGTTCCAGCAGAGATAATTCAGCATTTTGCGGGTGATGCTGAGGTAGAGATCGCGGTCCGTTTGCCACAGCAGGTCCACGACGATCCGCCATTGATCCAGTTTCCGGCTTTCGTGCTCCTCATCTGCGCTCTGTATGCTGTCAATCACTTTGCGCAGCGCCTGATGTTGAATGAAATCCCCCAGACGGCGGGCGATGGTAATGATCAGTTTGGCCTCTTCCTTCAGGAACGGTCCTTCTTCTTCCCGGGGGATTTCTTGAATGTAGCAGATCTCCAGGGTTCCGATCTTATTGCCGTGCTCGGTGATATAAGCGGTGAGCTTCCAGACAGTGTCAACGAAATTCGGGGAGACGTAGCTCTTTTCCCCCACGGCGATGCGCGCCTTGCAGAGTTCGGGATGCTGCCATCCTTGAGGAATCACCTCGATGATGCCTTTGAACACCTGCTCGATGTCCTGGGTGTAGTCCTTCAGCAACTCCTCGATCTGATAGAGACAATTGAGCTCCTTGGTGCGCTCTTTCAGGGCGCTGATGAGCCGGTTGATCTGAACGTCTTTTTGCATCATGCTTCTTGCCTCACAGCGGAATCTTCCCAACGGTCTCCCCTAGGAGGTCCGATGTCAGGGATCGGATTTCGAATTGCAGCCGCCGCTTGGGGCGAACTCCATGCTTTCAGGGTGGTTGCTCAAATTTCTCCCTTTGTCGGAGTATTCCCAAAGAGGGCTAGACCCACCCGCGATCTTTGCAGGCCTGCGCCACCCGACTGACGGCGATGAGGTAGGCGGCATCGCGCATGTAGAGCTTCTTCTTGCGGGCGAGCTCGCTGACGCTGCTGAAGGCCGACGTCATCTTGAGATCCAATCTTTCCAGGACTTCGTTTTTCTCCCAGAAGTAGTTCATGTTGCTCTGAACTTGTTCGAAGTAGCTGCACGTCACCCCGCCGGCATTTGACAGGAAGTCCGGGATCATGAAGATTTTCCGTTGGGCGATGATCTGATCAGCCTCCGGCGTGGTTGGGCCGTTGGCCCCCTCGGCGATCACCTTCACTTGCTTGGAGATGGATGCCGCGTTGTCGGCGTTAATCTGATTCTCCAGCGCCGCCGGAATCAGGATGTCCACATCCTGTTGCAACCAGGTCTCGCCTGGCAGAATGGAATAGCCGAGCCGCTCAGCGGATTCCTTTTGAATCCCACCGAAACGGTCGGTGATTTCCAGGAGTTCATCGAGGTTGATGCCCGACTTTCTAAGGAACGTATAGGCCTTCTGATCTTGCTGATCCCAGCATGCCACGCAAATCGCCTTTCCCCCCATCTGCTGGTAGAGGCGGATGGCGTATTGGGCCACATTTCCGAAGCCCTGCACGCTGGCCGTCGTCGTCTCCGGATGCAGGCCCAGATCCTTGAGGGCTTCGCGCAGAGTGTAGACCACGCCAAAGCCGGTGGCCTCGGTCCTGCCCAGGGAGCCGCCCATCCCCACAGGCTTGCCGGTGATCAGACCCGGGTATTTGGCTCCGAAAATGGTTTCATATTCATCCAGCATCCACAGCATGTGTTGGGCGTTCGTCATCACGTCCGGAGCGGGCACGTCGCGCAGTGGGCCGATGTCTCGGGCCAGTTGCCGCACCCAGCCGCGGCAGATCTGCTCCTGTTCGCGGTTGCTCAGGTTATGCGGATCGCATACCACGCCGCCCTTGCTGCCTCCTAAGGGGATGTCCACCACCGAGCACTTCCAGGTCATCCACATAGACAGGGCGCGCACGGTATCAATGGTTTCCAGAGGGTGAAAGCGAATCCCCCCTTTGCTGGGGCCGCGAGCATCATTGTGCTGCACCCGGAAGCCGCGAAAAATCTGCGTGTGGCCATCGTCCAGACGCACCGGGATGCTGCAGCTGTATTCCCGCATGGGGTGGCGCAACAGATCTCGCGTTGGGGCGTCCAAGGCCAGGAGATCAGCGATTCTATCAAATTGAGCCTGCGCCATAGCGAAGGCGTTGAAGGATTTTTGAGCCATTGGTAATTCCTTAATTTAGTGAAAATTGCGCCGCTTCGGCAGAGCTAACCGGCGTCAGGCTGAATTATCCGAGCGGCATACATCCAAAATAATATAGGAAAATTTGCACAAGAAGTCAATGGCATTTTTGGGGAAAGGGGATCTGATTCGCGCTGGGTGAGCCCAACAAAAAAACCCGACTCTTGCGAGCCGGGTTTTGATTTTCGTGAAGGGTTATTCGATCACCCTGACGTTCTTGGCCATGGGGCCTTTGGGACCCTGGGCGATTTCGAATTCCACGCGCTGATTGTCCTGCAGTTCATTGCGGAAACCGGCGCCGGTCACTTCGTTGGCGTGCACGAAAACGTCGCCGTTCGTGCCGTCCACATTGATGAATCCGAAACCCTTGCGGGCGTTGAACCACTTCACTGTACCTGTTGACACTCTTGTACTCCTTTAACTTTAACCTTTTTCTTTTCCCAGAATGTCACGGTACCATAACGAAGCGCTCAAACTGACCCGCCCTATGACAATCCCAATGACCATTCTGTGTTCTTATTAATATACGAAAAGTTCGCGCATAAACATAGAGGTTTTTGAGGTTTTATTTGGGGGGGGGTGTTCGGTGATCCCATTGATCTTTGGAACAGCTAACCAGTGCTGGACCGGGCCAGAAGAAAATGGCGGGTATTCAATCCGTTTGAAAATGAATTAATTCAATACGCCGAACATTCTAGCGGGAATCCCACTGCCTAGCATTCGCCTATATCTCGAATAGTTTCCAGTATCGTGCTGTATTCGCCCTGCCAAAATGGATTCATCAACCTGATGTGTTCTTGCAAGATCCCTAATTCTAGCCAATGAATAGCGATTTACTGCCGCCTTCGATTCTTCTTTACTCCAGTGTGGTAGCAGTATATTTTCAGCCAATTGATCAGCCTGGTTCTCCATTGGATTGTCCTGAACTGTCCTTTCGATATAATCGTCAATAATTGGGGACTTGTCCTCTGTCAAGTGCTTGGAAAGATGAACCAGCTCATGCATCAGCGTGAACCAAAAATTATCCAATCTATTATGTCTCAAAGTCAATCCAATGATCGGGGTTGAATCATTCAGCATCATGGCGGCTCCGTCAAGATAGGTCCTGCCAAAGTGCGGTTCGATGATAAGGTGAATACCATATTTATTCATCAGCTCTCTCGCTGCCAAGGGGCCATCATTCAAAACGGTAAGCTTTGCAACGTGCCGTATGAATTGCTCGTCAATCTCATGCGAATATTTATGCTGCAACGGGCTCTTTACCGCCTTCTCTACCACCTTGTACTGCCAGGCAGCGAGCGCATATTTGTCGATATCATTCCCGCTACGTATTCTGCTCTTGGAGGTTCGAGGCATAACTGGCAAAATGCAATGTTCCTGCAAGAATTCCATCATGGGGCGAATTAGATCCTCTGCATATTCTCTTAGTTTTGATAGATTGCCCTCAAATCCTTGAAAATAACCGCGCCTTAGCATTTCATTTAGAGGAAACCTATTCCAGTCGATTCCAATGTCATTCGTCAATTTTGAACCAGGTGCCCTTAAGAGAATCTCTGCAGGTATGCCTAATCCTTCATGCAGCGCGCGCATCATCCTCTTGCTCAAGGGTCGCTTCCCCGCGAGGATCTCGGAGACTTTGCTTCGCGGGCCAATGTATTTTTCAAGGTCAGCACGGCTCAGACCACGTTGCTCCATGACGAAAGCAATTGCATCTATGGGATCAGGCAAATCAAAATGATAATGCGCCTTCTCATAATTCTCCACCAGGAGGGAAAGCACTTCTAAGCGGTGAAAGTCAGCTGATTCCTTTGGAGGCGGATCTGCAAAAAGGCGCTCCAGTTCCTGCAGGGAAGCCTGATAATCCCCTTCTGTCTTGATAACTTTCAGTTCCATCTTATCTCACTTAGTTGTTGAAGTCCCATTTGTTGTATTCTTCGTGCGTTCCAATTCGCTTGATGAATATTGCTTGAATATCAAAGATTATCTGTACGTCTATCCGCCAGCGATGGCCTAACCTAAAGACCAGCCGATTTTGGCTAATCCACCTGACCTTGGGAAAATCAGCTTGGATTGCTCCAGAACTAACCCATTGCGCTCGCTCTATCAGCGCTTTCCAGATTTCCAATTCCCTTCTAGCCGTCTGGTGTTTCCTTAGAAACTTATCCAACACTTTTAAATTTAATAATTTCATTTATTTAATTTCAAGGATCCTAAGCCTCCATTACCATATTTTGCCCTTTCCAGTATGGGAACATGCTATATTACTTACAGTAATATAGCATGTTCCCATACTGGAGTCAAGATTTTTCTATATTATTTTGGGAACAATAATTATACCCCAAACGCCCTCAGAAAGTTCCCAGAATGGGAAGGAAGATATAAATACGGGGGCGCACTTTCATGCGCCCCGGGTGCCCGGCCAATCCCCAAGGAGATGTCAAATGAACCGACCGGGCCTTCGCCTCTCTCTCATCCCTGTTTGGAGGCTGTTTTTCTTTTTTAGTGCATCTGTAGGGGCGAAGCACGCCTCGCCCCTACCACGCCTAATTACATCTTCTCTAACTCCGCCTCGAGCCGTCCCACCAGATCGTTCGTCCGATCCAGCACCGCCTGAACGACTTCCGGCTGGGACATATCCACGCCGGCCTTCTTCAACTGTTCCATGGGGTAGTTGTTGCCGCCCGATTTCAGCAGGGTCGTGAAGCGATCCAGAGCGGCGTCGCGCTTCTGCTTGTCGGGGGACATCACGCTCTGAGCCAGCCAGGCCGACGCCGCAAAGCTGGTAGCATACTGGTACACGTAGTAGGGCCGTTCGTAGAAGTGCGGGATACGCGCCCAGGTCAAGCGGTAAAGTTCATCCAATTCGGCGCTGTCGCCATAGTAGGCCTTCAACAGATCATAGTAGGTCTTGCTGAGCACCTCCGCCGTGATCGGCTCGCCCTGTTCCACCATTCGGTGCATCTGCAGTTCGAAATCGGCGAACAGCACCTGCGTAAAAAAGGTGCCCAGGATATTATCAATGGAGCGCTGGAGAAGCATAATGCGCTCCTTGGGATCCTTACTCTTGTCCAGCAGATAATCCAGCAGCAGCGCCTCGTTCATCGTGGAAGCCACTTCCGCCACAAAGAGCGTGTAGCCCGAGTAGACATACGGCTGAGTTTCCTGCGACAGGATGCTGTGCAGGCCGTGGCCGATCTCATGTGCCAACGTGAAAACCTCTTCGATGGTGTTGTTATAGTTCATCAGGATGTAGGGGTGCACGCGGTAAACGCCGGAGGAGTATCCCCCGGGCGTCTTGCCTTCGCTCTCATAGACATCCACCCAGCGGGAGTTCAGTCCCGCGCTCACGCGATCCTGGTAGGTCTTGCCCAGCGGTTTCACGGCTTCAATCACATCCTTAACCGCGTCGTCATACTCATACTTCTTATCGAAATCCACCAAGGGGATGCGGCCGTCATAAAGATCTATGGCGTCCAACTTCAGAGCCTTCTTGCGCAAATCGTAGTAGCGCCGCAGCGGCGCCGTGCCCCGCTTGACCGTGTTGATCAGATTCTCGTACACGGAAGTTGGAATGCTGTTGCCGAACAGGGAAGCGTCGAGCGTTGTGGCATAGTTGCGCGCCTGCGCTTCCGCCCAGTCCCGCTGCAAAATCGAATTATAGATGGCGGCATAGGTGTTGGCGTTATCGGCATAAGTCGCCAAATGCGCCTTGAACGCCGCCTGGCGGTCGGCGCGATCGCGGTCGGTGCTGAGCAATCCCTGATAAGTAGCCGGGGTCAACTGCACTTCTTGCCCGGACGGCAGCGTGATGGTGGGAAACTTGATGTCCGCTGTGCTCAGGGCGTTGAAAACTTCATCTGGAGTGCTGGAAACGCGGCTGAAATAGGAGAGCAGTCTTTCGCCATTCTCGTCCAGAACATGTTCCTGCTGCCGATAGAGATCGGATAGCGCAAAGCGATAGAGGTTTAGGTCCTTGTTCTGGTCCATCCAGGCCATCATAGTCTCTTTGGGGAGGGTCAGCAATTCGGGATTGAACCAGGACAAAGCCGTGCTGAACTTGCTCCAGGTGATGCGCACCTGCTGCATGTTGGCGTTGATGTCGTTGTTGCGCTGGTCGAGATCCAGCGATAGGCTGGCGTAGCGGTAGACGTGATCAATGGCCCTGCCCATCTCATCACTTATGCGCATGGCTTGCAGCACCTGCTCGGGTCCCTGCGCCAAAGTGCCTTTCAGCGCGACAAACTGATCTATCAGGTCTTGAAGCTTGTTTAGATCTGCCTCCCAGGTTTTCCAGTCCGGATAGATGTCCGTTAGGTTCCATTTGTAGCGATCGGCGATGTCGCTGCGTTTTGACACGGCGCTCTTTCCTCCCAGAGTCGAGCTGAACAGCAAGAGGCTCACGGAGCACAGGATAATAAAAAGAGCGAATGGATTTCGTTTCATTAGCGTTTTATCCTCCCGTTTTCTGAGTTTGATGATTATAAACCCTTCCTCTGATTGGATTTCTTCGGACTTAGAAAAGTTGCTCGTCATCTTCCGTATTTTCGCGTTTTTTCGGGAATGCTCCGTGCAAAATTTTGCAGACCGAGGTCGAGCGACCGAGATAATTGGATTGATACAAAAGGGCGCGGTGATCGCGCCCCTGCCCAATTCTGAGCGATGTCAATATTATTTCCAAGCGTCGGCATCATCCCTGACATACTGTTCAAACACCAGCGGCTTGCGCTTCAGAATTTTCTCCACATCCGGCGTGATGTCGGCGGCAAATCCGGCCCGCACAAAACCGTAAAGCATGATCATGTATTCGACAGCCTCGGGCGGCCACCCCTGAGCCTTTAACCCCTGGCGGGCGTCGTCATCCGATAGAGCATGATATTTGACCTCGCGGCCAATCGCCTTGGATATCAGCGCGGCAACCTGATGATGATCTAAGGCCTCGCTTCCTGTCAGGGCATAGGCTTTTCCGGCATGGCCGGTCTGCGAGAAGCAGATCAACGCCACCGAGGCGATGTCGCGGCAGTCAATAAATGCCGTCTTGGCGTCCCCGGCCGGCAGATAGATGGCCCCCTGCTTGGCGATGACATCGCGATGAAAGCTCGAGAAGTTCTGCATGAACCAGGTGGGGCGGAGGTGAGTAAAGGGAATTCCCGATGCCTCCACCTTCTTTTCGATGATGCGCAGCGGAGCGTCATCCACCATCTCTACTCCTTTGGCCGACAGGTTGACGACGTATTTGACTCCGGCGGACTTGGCCTTATCAATGAAGTTCAAGACGGCCTGAAGGCTGCCCGGGACCATGGTCGGGGAAACCAAAAAGAGCCCGTCCACGCCCGATAGGGCTCCACCCCAGGTGTTGGGCTGGATCAAATCGAAGGCGATGCGTTCGGCGCGGGTGGATTTCAGCAGGGCGGCCTTCTCGGCAGTGTGCACCGCCGCCTTGACCCGCAATCCTCGAGCGGCCAGAGCTTTGGCGACTTCATTTCCGGCATTGCCGGTCGCGCCTGTGACCAGGATCTTATTGAGCATTACCATCTCCGTTGTGTTTTGTGAATATCTTTGCCAGTGATACGACGAGGAATGACGCCAAATGAGGCGCGAATCGGGGAATTTGATGTAGAAGAAAATGAGAAGGGCGACCCAGCGGGCCGCCCTTCGGTCAGGCTTTCTTCGCGGGGGGTGGTTCTCCCTTCAACATGGCTCCCATCACCGCGCCGATGATGGCGCCCATGATGACCTCGCCGATCGTCCACCACAGGTAGCAGTAGCCGCTGATGTCAATGGAGGCATACCAGACGAAGCCCTTGGGCACGTTCAGGAAAATCATGTAGGAGACCCCGTGCTGGATGCCCTTGAAGACGTTCTTCTCGCTGGCGAAGCGGTGGAAGAAGTAAGTCCAGAGATACGCCCAGATGAAAAATCCGACCGGCATCCAGATCATGCGCGCCTGCATCTTCGCCGCGGGGAGCAGGCCGTCGGGGCGCGAGGCGTAGAATCCGGAGAGAATCAGGGCATGGAGGATGAACTGGAAGGCGTAGAGCAGGACGAAGCTGACCAGAACCGTGAGCCAGAATTTTTTGGACATTGTTCTCTCCCCAATTGAGGGTGCGGCAGTTTATAATTGACTTTCTATTCGACTTTTGCAGCCGGCAGGGGCAAGCGACCGCCTCGACAATTCAGCTCCCTCTATTTCAATTTCCCTTCCTGCTGCAAACTGACGTAGGCATCTTCGCCGATGATGATGTGATCGAAGACCTCGATCCCCATGACCTTGCCGGCTTCCACCATCTGGTGGGTGATGTCGAGGTCTTCTTCCGACGGCGTGGGGTCGCCGGAGGGGTGGTTGTGCGCCAGAATGATCGCGGCGGCGGAGAATTCCACAGCGGGCAGAAAGACTTCGCGGGGGTGCACGACGGACATATTCAACGTGCCGATGGAGATGATCTCGTCGCGGATGACGCGGTTGCGGGTATTCAAGTAGAGGCCGCGGAAATGCTCCTTGGTGAATTTGCCCATGTCGCGCAGGTATTCGAAGGCGTCATCGGCGGCCAGGATGGTGGGGGATTTTTTGAACGGTTCTTCGAAGAAGCGGCGTCCCAGCTCGAAGGCGGCCACGATCTGACAGGCCTTGTTCATGCCGATGCCGAGCGTTTCCTGCAGGCGGCGCACGCTGCGTTCCTGAGCGATGGCGCGGCTGCCGTATTCCTGGATCAGCCGTCGCGAAAGTTCGAGCACATTTTCCTTGGTCGTGCCGGAGACCAGTAGGACGGCCAAAAGCTCCTGATTTTTGAGAGCCGCGGGACCGTGAAGAATGAGCTTCTCGCGCGGTTTGAATTCATCAGGCAGTTCGCGGAAGCGCAGGCTGTAACGGACGTTCTCATCGGCAACGACGTAACCCTCCGTCAGACTGGCTATTTTTCGGCGCGACTTCTTGGCCGCGCTGAGGGCCTCTTCCAGCTCGGCCGCTTTGGGCTTTTGCGAGTGCGCCGCCAAATAGGGCAATCCTTCGGCGGTTCCGGAGCGCAGATTCTCAACGAGTTCCCGCAGGCGCCTCCCCCAGCGTTTCTCGCCGCCGGGAATTCGAGTCAGGGCTTTGCGGTAATGCTGCTCCAGCAGCGCCATAGCTCGGCGGCTTAGCGCCGCCGCTTCCTCCGGCAGCAGAGCCATGGCTTCCGCCGGCAGCTTGTTCGCCTGCACCTGGGTGAACCCAACCGAGTGCAGCAATTCGATGATCTCGGAAGGGGATAAGAGCGATCGAGGCTTTTGCGTCAGAGCCTGGTCAATTTCCAGCATCAAACGATAAACATTTAGCCACGCGTCACTGCCCGCGAGCGCTGGAGCATCAAGGCCATCCATAAGCAGCAGCGCGCCGCCGGGTTTCAGCACCCGAACGATTTCCCGCAGATGCGCTCCGGGCTCGGCGCATCCATGCAGAGTCCAGGATGAAATGACTAAATCAAATCCAGCGTCCGGCAGGGCAAAGTGCAAAGGTTCGGTGAGCGCCAGCAAAATTCTCTCTTCGCCGTTCTGCGGGATGGCCGCAAAATCCAGTTGCGGGGCGACAAACAGGGCGACCGTGCTGTCGCTGATCTTTTGGGCCTGGGCGATCAGAGAAAACGAATAAGGTTCAAGCGGGCCGCAGAGCAGCAAGGTTCGCGAGGAGTCGGACACGGCATTCCAATAGGCCAGCGGAATGCCGCAGAGAAGGTCATCTGATGAGGAAGTGATGAGAGGATTCCTCCAAGAACGAACGCTAAGAGATTTTGGCTCCCGGCGTGATCTCTTTTTCGGGAGTGATCAAGACCAATTCCCCATCGGCCTGGGCGGCCAGCAGCATGCCCTGAGATTCAATTCCCCGGATCTTGGTGGGCGGCAAGTTGGCCACCAGAACGATGGATTTGCCAGTGAGCTCTCCGGCTTGGTAATGCTGAGCGACGCCGGCGACGATCCGGCGTATTTCTCCTCCGAGGTCCACTTCCAGCAATAGCAGCTTATCCGCGCCCTTGACCGGCGAGGCGCTGACAATCTTAGCTACTCGCAGATCGAGGCGCGCGAATTCTTCAATCGTAATGGCAGGCATGCGAGTCTCAGATTTGGTCGAAGTTTTCTCTTCCGGTAAATCGAATTTCACGCGCGGGAATAGCGAGGCCTTCTCGGGTAGCGAGCGACCCGCGGCTAAACGGTCACCCGAGGATAATTGCGGATTTCTCTTTCCCTCACCGCTCAATTCAGACAACAGCGCTCCCATCTTTCCCGGCATCACGGGGTGCAGCAAGAGCGCGGCTTCCGCCAGCGCTTCCAGCGCCTGGCGCAAAAAGCGCCGGGTCCCCTCCGGATCACTCTGGCCCGTTTTCCAGGGGGCGGCATTTTCCACGGCCTTATTGATTCCCCGAACGAACGCCATGATTTCATCCAGCGCGGCATTCAATCGGAAATCGTCCACCAGACGGCGAACCCTGGGCCCGAGAGGCTCCGCCTTGAGCGACCCGGTTTCGGCATTGGTTGCCGTCGCTTTCGGGATTTTGCCGTCGCTATAAGTCTTCAGGAGTTTCAGCAATCGGCTGTAAAGGTTGCCTAAATCATTGGCCAGCTCGCTGTTGTAGCGGTTGACCAGGGCGGCTTCGCTGAAGGAGGCGTCCATTCCCAGAGACATCTCGCGAACGAGGAAGAACCGGAAGGCGTCCACGCCGTATTTATCGGCCATGGACAAGGGCTTGACGACATTGCCCAAGGATTTCGACATCTTGGCATCTTCGAACAGCCACCAGCCGTGGCCAAAGATCGTTTCCGGAAGATCCAGCCCGGTCGCTTTCAGCATGGTCGGCCAGTAAACGCTATGCGTCGTCAGGATGTCCTTGCCGATCAGGTGGATACTGGCCGGCCACCAATCCCCTCCACGCGAGGCCGGCGCCGTGACGTAGTTCAGCAGCGCGTCAAACCAGACGTAGGTGACATACTGGTCGTCAAAGGGAATGGGTACTCCCCAGGAAAGACGCTCCTTGGGACGGGAGATGCAGAGATCGCCCAGGGGCTGCGCCAGGAAGCCCAGAATCTCATTGCGCCGGGATTCGGGCAAGATAAAACGGGGATGACCTTTGATGTATTCAATCAGCCATGGCTGATATTTGCCCATGCGGAAGAAGTAGTTTTTCTCGGAAAGGCGGCGAACTTCTCGTCCGCAAGAGGGGCAATTACCCTCCACCAAATCCTTCTCGGTCCAGAATCTCTCTTCGGGCACGCAATACCAGCCTTCATACTCCGCGGCGTAGATCTCGCCAATATCCCACAGTTTACGCAGAATATCCTGGACGGGGCGGATGTGCCGCTCCTCGGTCGTGCGAATGAAATCGTCGTGGCTGATCTCCAATTTTTCCCAAACCGCTTGATAACGCTGCACCATGAGGTCGCAGTGTTCTCTGGGAGAACGGCCGGCCTGGGCCGCGGCTTCAACCACTTTTTGGCCGTGCTCGTCGGTGCCGGTCAGGAAAAAGACCTGATCGCCGAAGAGGCGGTGATAGCGGGCCAAAACGTCCGCGATTACGGTGGAATAAGTATGCCCAATATGAGGTTCGTCGTTGACGTAGTAAATTGGCGTGGTGATGAAGAATTTTTTCTTCATAGAATTTATTCAAAGCTCCCTTCTGTGTAGTCACCGCATTCACCATCGTCGCTGTCATCTAACAGACGCGATAGTGATTCGTCCTCCTCGGCCGTCTCTTCCAGCCCCACCGGCAGCTTGAAGCCGGGAGCCAGGATTCCCGGCAAGCTTATGGCATCAATCGTCTGCGTCTCGCCGGATTCGAATTTGAGCGTGGCGGTCATATTGAAGACGTCGAGTTTTTCGACGATGGCCGGGCCGTTCTGCGTTTCCAATCGCGCCTCCCAGCGCGGCAAAACGCGCAGAGTATCGCGATACGATTTGATCTCATAGCGCAGGCAGCATTTCAAGCGGCCGCAGCAGCCGGAGATCTTGCTCGGATTCAGCGGCAGATTTTGATCCTTGGCCATCTGGGTGGTGATGGGGCAGAAGGTGTGGATGAAGGAAGAGCAGCAGAGCATCTGCCCGCAGGGGCCGGCGCCGCCGAAGCGGCGCACCTCGTCGCGCGCGCCGATCTGGCGCAATTCGATGCGCGTGCGAAACGCGGCGGCCAGATCCTTGACCAGTTGGCGGAAATCCACGCGGCCATCCGCCGTGAAGAAAAAGGTGAGCTTGCGGCCGTCGAATTGGTACTCCACGTCCACCAATTTCATCTCCAGACCGTTCTTGGCGACCTTCTCCTTGAAAATCTGCCGCGCCGACGCTTCGCGTTCTCGGTATTGCTCGAACGTGGAAACGTCTTTGGCCGTGGCTCGGCGAAGAACCTCCAGGCCCGGGTAAGGCGTCCCTTCCGGCAGATGGTTCAGCAGCAGCGCGATTCGTCCCAGGTCTTCGCCCTTCTCGACGCGCACCACCACCCAATCCCCCATGTGAAGCTGAAACTCCATGGGATTGGTGAAATACTGACGGCGGTTTCCCTTGAATTCCACCCGGACAAAACGCGCGCTAAAATCGGCCGTGCCTGTCTGGTTGATCGAAGTGGATTTGGCTTCTGATGATCCTGGACTCGTTGCTTCAGGCAGCATGGTGGGGATGCGCCTGTGCGGCGCGGATTTGGAATCTATACCGGCGACTTGCCATAAATCGCGCGATAGAGGTCTCGGGCCATGGCGACGATCACCAGCGGCGCCAGGACTTTGCCCAGCAGTTGTCGGCGAGCGTCCTCTACGCGCAAAACTGTGGAATGGAAATCGGCCGCCGGGCAATTGGTCACGAATTTGCGCAGGAGATCTGCCCGGTCCTGAAAAACCAATCGCGGTTGGGCGCCGTCTCCCAGGCTTTGCAGCAGCGCCGCATCCCGCAGCCAGGCCATTACAATTTCCAGGATTAAAAGCTGGTCCGGCATTTCCAGCTTCGTCCATTTTTCGATCATGGGGTGGAATTCCAGTGGATTCTTTCCCAGGGAGTAGCGCACCAGATTGACGGCCAGATCGTAGTATTTGGAAACCTGCTGGGGATCATCCGCAAAGGCCATAGCCCGCGATAGATTGCCGCCGCTCAGGCGCGCGATGTTCTGGCTGGTCGTCGAGTCCAGACCCTTCCAATCCTGCAAGGCCTGAGCTATGGCGAGAACTGGCAGACGTTCAAATTCTACGGCTTGACAGCGCGAACGCAGCGTCGGCAGGATGTCTTCCTGGGCTTCCGACGTCAACACCAACAGGAAATTGGGAGGGGGCTCTTCGAGCAACTTGAGCAGCGCATTGCCCGCCTCCTCGCGCAGACGATCGGCATGGTCAATCAGCGCCAGTCGCGGCAGGTCATCGAAGGAGCGCTTCCCCGCCCATTGCAAGAGCGAGCGGATTTGGCCGATCAAGATATTTTGGCCACCCCGGTATTCGCAGACGCGGTACGGCTCTGCCCCTTTCAAGCGCAATAGATTTGCCAGCGTTTCCGCGCCCTCTTCCGTGAGTTCGCCGCTGTCCGAATCCACCAGGGCTTTCCCGGGCAAGGGCATCACATAGCTCAGGTGCGGGTGCTCAAGAGCGGCAAAAGAGCGGCATGAATCGCACCGGCCGCAGGGACCATCCAGCCCGCTGCGGCAGTTCAGCCAGCGGGCCAACTCGATGGCCGCGACCGATTTACCGGAACCGGCCGGACCCCAAAAGAGCATCGCGTGCGGGAGACGATTTTCCCGCACCATCCGCTCGATTAAAGCGCGCGCTCGAGGCTGCTGAAGTAGGCGTGCAAGAGCCATTGTGAATTTCGATTCGCGGCCATCACGCGATCAGAGCATGACGTCGCGAAATCAAACTTATTGATCTGCCAACCAGGCGAGAGGATCCTGTTTCTCCCGCTGCGCCCAGATTTCGAAATGGAGCCGTGGGCCGGCAAGGGATCCGGATTGGCCGACCTGTCCGATGATCTCGCCGCTGCGCACCTGTTGGCCTTCCGTGACCCCGATTTGGCTCAAATGCGCATAGACCGTGTAATATCCGCCCTGATGGTCCAGAATGACGGTATTGCCGTAGCCGCGCAACCAGGTGATTTTGGTTACCTGGCCGGCGCAAACGGCCTGAATATTCGAACCTTCCTCGGCGCCAATATCAATGCCGGGATTCTCGGTGACCGTGGCCAACTTCTCATGGCGCTGCAACCCGAAGCGGGAAAGCACCTTGCCGGCGGCGGGCCAGGCCATGCGCCCTTTGAGCTGGCGGAAGGGAATAGCCGCTGTGATTGCCCTCGGGATGGGTGCGGGTGCGGTCTTTTCCCGTGTGACTTCCAGGGACTTTATCAGGCTCTCGACGAGTAACGCGGCTTGCTTTTTTCCTTCGACCTGGCGGGCCAGCAGCTCCTTATCCTGGCGTACGCGGTTCAGCAGGGATTCTCGCTCAGCGCGTCGTTTCTTCAAGGTCTGCGACTCGGACTTCTCTTCGGCTAAGAGCCGTTCTTTATAAACCACCATGCGGCGATAGCGTCCGAGGCGATCACTCTCCTCGCTCTGTTTGAGGCTGAGCTGCTGGCGGAGGCCGGCCAATTGAGTGTTTTGCTGGTCGAGGCGCTCCAGGTTGCGTTGATCCACCACCGCAATCTTATCGAGATACTGGCGCCGGGTTAACCACTGGCCGACCGTGGCCGACGTCAACAGCGCTTTCAGGGCATCGCGGCGCAAAAACTTATAGGCGTAGATGGCGCGCCGCCGCACCAGATCGGCCACCGTCATCCGCTCGGTGGCCGTTCTCAGGGAATCTCCGCGAGTTCTGTTCAAGTTGGATCGGATTAAACCCAATTCCCGCTCGGAATTCTCCAGGGCCTTCTGGGTTTTTTGACGTTCGCTCTCCAGCTTGTCCATGAGTTCCAGGCGCAAGGCAATTTGGCGATCGTAATCCTCCAATTCCGTCAGCAGATTCTGCTCGCGGGAGCGGCTCTGATTCAGGCGATCCTCAATATCCTGGATTTCCCGGCGCAACCGGTCGAGTTGCTGAGCCGCCTGATCGCCTTCTTCTTGCGCCACCGCCGCCGGAGATGTGAAAAAGGCAATGCCCAGAAGCAAAACCGCCAGGCCGAACTTTACGCCGCGCTGAAGCAGAGACACCTCCACCCGGAGCCCCAGTGTAAATTTAAACTATTCAAGTTAAGATAGGCTCCTGGATGGGAAAATGCAAGGGGAAAAGAGCGATTCTCCCTTTTTCCCCGACTTGCAGATAGAGATTACGATTTTTGTTGACATTCAAACAGCAAAATCGTATATTTTAAAAAAATCGGGGCAATTTAGACCAAGGAGGAGTTTTTTCGCACATGAGCCCTTCGGACCGCAACCCGCAGTATTTCTGCCCATTAAGTGACAGGTTCATCAATCTGGGCGAAGCTGACCTGCTGATCGTCAGCCGGGAGGCCAAAAAGGACCTGCCCAAACCAGGCGAGGCCGTGGCGCACGCCAACGTCGTGCTGCGCCGAGCCTTCGAAGAAGAGGCCGGGGAGGTCGAGGATATCTGCCGTTACTTCTGGGACGAGACGGAATTCAACTGTTTTGGTCAAACCTTCGAAATCGGCGCTTGCGTCAATGTTCTGGCGCTGGCGGAAAGTGAAATCGCCGGGATGCTCTCCTGGAAAAAAATGGGCAGCGCTCTGATTATCGTCGTGTTAAACGTTTACCCTGAGTTTCAGGGGCAGGGCCTGGGGCGTCTATTGATGAAGGAGGCTCTTGAGCAGGCGAGGAAGCAGGATTGTGAGGTAATCAAAGTGGCCACCAGCAACGACGACCTTCCGGCTTTGGCCTATTACCAAAAACTCGGCTTTTGCATCGAGGAAGTGGTTTCCGGAATCCTGACAAAACATCACAAGGCCGAATTGCCCGGGTTTTGCGGCATCCCCATCCGCGACGAAATCAGGCTAACAAGACCGATCCGAAGCTGAAGTGAGCGTTTTTTTAAACCGCAGATTACCCAGATTACGCGGATTAATAAACAATGCAATAATCAGCGTATTCAGTAAATGAGCCGAAGGCGATCCGCCCGCTGGCGGATCAGTGGGAATCAGTGGTTCAGAAATCAAACAGGCGGCCTCCTGGCCGCCTACCAATTTGAAATTTGCAATCTGATATTTGATATTTGAAATTATTTGATCATCACTACCTTCTCAATAACTTTTGCAACCCCCGCCCTGAGCCGCACAAAATACATCCCCGCCGCGCGACCTCCCGCATCCCACACATACCGATATTCCCCCGGCAGGTGAAAGCCCGACGCCAGCTCCACTACCATTCTTCCGGATATATCAAAAACTTGCAGAGAAATATTACTGGGAACTAGGAACTGGCAACTGACAACTGTTATGGGATTGGCCGGATTAGGCCCCAGCGACAGCACCGGCCCACGATAGGGCGCGGTGGAACAAATTGGCGGCACCGCTGGCGGCTCTCCCGTGACATTCTTGAAATACCGGATGCCGCCCCAGGAATCCCCCACAAACATATCCCCATCCCCGTCCTGATCCATGTCAAGGAGAAAAGGCGCCGCCTGCCAGATCTTCAGTTCAGGAAAGAGGTCCTCATTCTCCAAGACCATCTGAGCGCTCTGCGGCGTGCCCACATTGCGGAAGAATAGCAGATTCTTCTCCCAGGGTTGCCAGCCAATGCCATTGTTATTGACAAACAAATCCAGATCCCCGTCTTCATCCATATCATAAAAGCAGCCAAAATAGAGGCCATTAAAACAGTTGGAGGCGACATTTTGCCAGTCGCTGGTCACGTATTGAAACTGGAAGGATGTCGGTGTCCCCACATTTTGAAAATAATAGAGGGTGTTAGCAGCACGCACGAAGAGATCCAGATCCCCATCGGTATCGATATCCGCCGTCCAAGGACCCAGGCTGACTGTCTGTTGGGTGAATACTCCCGGAACTAGATCCTCAGAGTACAACCGGAATGAAGGCGTTTGGGGGGTGCCCTGGTTGAGGAAAAGATGAAGACCTGGTGGCCCGGGAATTGCCCCCTCGCCTGCCAGCAGATCGAAGTCGCCATCGGCATCAAGGTCGCAGAACCATGGCATAAGATCGAAAACTTGGACGCCTCCGAAGCTGTCCGATTCGAAGACAAAAAGAGGGTTTTGTGCAGTGCCCTGATTGCGGTAGAAAAGCAGCCGATCACCGACATGAGAGAAGAGGTCGGGATCGCCATCCGCGTCAATATCCACCAGGCGCGGAGTGGATGAAAAGCCACAATCCCAAGTCAAATAATTTGAGGTTACAAACTGAAAATTGGGTTCTTGAGGAGTGCCAACATTCTCGTAGAAAAACACATCCCCTTGAGTCACTGATTGCCCCTCGAAGGGGCTTCTCCCCACAAACAAATCCAGATCCCCGTCCCCATCAATATCCGCCAGTTCAGGGGAAGCATACTTCTGCACAGCGATATTGAGGTAATTGTTGGTCACAAAGGTCATCTGCGGGTTCTGGGGTGTGCCATCGTTTTGGTAGTAGATCACATGCCCCGCCCCTGTGCCAATCAGCA
>Ga0299912_10000437_pt1 | contig 36311 bp, 41 predicted proteins | sample RVTome_2_FD_207667 | JGI IMG/M metagenome (GOLD analysis project Ga0299912, IMG submission 207667) | Soil microbial communities from uranium-contaminated site in the Upper Colorado River Basin, Wyoming, United States - RVT95D214 (version 2) ... | reverse complement strand
AATAGACAGCGCCGTGATAGGCTAACATTAACCGAGCCGGCCCCCGTTTGGGGAGGCTCTTAACTCAACCCGATTGGTTGAGCAAGACAAGGAGAATTAAATTATGATGCCGTCTTTATTTGCCGGTGTATCCGGCTTGCGGAATCATCAAATGAAGATGAACGTAGTTGGCGATAACATCGCGAACGTTAATACGATAGGATTTAAACAGGGAAGAACGACATTTCAGGAAGCTTTGGTACAAACAATGAGAGGCGCCGGCCGCCCCACAGCGACATCGGGCGGATCGAATCCTCAACAGCTGGGTTTAGGTATGTCATTGGCAACTATTGATAATATATTCTTGCAGGGCGGTTTGGAAACCACCGGCCAAATCACCGACCTGGCTATTCAGGGCACCGGCTTCTTTGTTTTGTCGAATGGTCAGCAGGATTTTTATACCAGAGCCGGGGCTTTCAGCTTTGACTCGGATTCAAATATGGTGAACCCGTCAAACGGCTTTATCCTTCAAGGCAAGATGGCCAGTGTTGATGGTACGATTCCAGCCAGCGCACCTATTGGCAATATTGTGATGCCTTTCGGCCAGCAAGATCCGGCGCGAGCTACCAGTGAGATTCAATTGGGCATGAACCTTGATGCCAGCGCGACCGAATCAATCGTGTCATTAGTGTCTGCCGGTACTTCAAATGTAACATCGGTTTCAGGTACCGCTCTTAATGGTTCGGGCGGAACGCACACGATTACGGTCACCGGCGAAAACGCCAGAAACTCCCAGCTTTCAGGTTTGCATGCTAATGAATTGAACGATGTCGAAGCGGCTGATTTGCTTACCACAGGCAACACCGATGGCGCCGGTCTGTTAGTCCCGGGAACTGAATATTTCTATACAATCATTGCCGTTAACGCGCTCGGTCAATCTACCGGAACCCAGATAAGCCATACTGTCGGCGCGGGCGAAGACTCGACTATACTGGATTGGAATCTTTATCCAGATCTGGCTGATGCTACCGAGATGTATATCTATAGATCGACGGTATCAGGCGATTACAGTTCGGGCCAAAACGGTTTGATAGCCAGAGTGGCAACGGGCGCGCCAAATACATATTTGGATCTTGGCGATGATCCCGAATCCAATTCCAATCCACCATCGATAAATACAACTGTAAATTTAAGCGGTGGTGAATATCTGGGAACAAGTCTTGGCGTTACCGACGCTTCCGGTCTTCAGATTCGGGTCGATAGCGGCAGCTGGATAAATCTGACTCAGCTAACTACCGAATCGACGGTCAACGATTTATTGGCGGCGATAAACACCAACACTCAAGGCGTCACGGCCGAAATAGCAGACGGCCAGGTTCAAATCACCCGTGACTACGCCGGCAGCCCAAGTGTATATAATGTTGAACTCCGCGATTCAGGTACCGGCGATGTTTGTCTCCAGATTTTTGGGGGCGCCAATTTTACGGTTAATAATGGCGCCGCTTCCACTTTGCAGGCTGTGGATATTTTTACGCCCAACGCGACCGGAATCGATCTTGACCCGGTTAACCTCGCGCTTGTCACTAATCCTACCACCGGAATCATAACCGGCATATCGGATCTTGGCGGTGGTGAAGTAGTAATAAGTACCGGTTCGGGCGGTCTTATAGGCGATCCCGATAGCGCCGGCCCTCTTAATTCCTCAACGTTAGTCATTGAAACAGCGGATACCGAACACGCAACAAGTATCACCGCCTATGATTCGCAAGGCGGCAAACATACGATTACCTTAACCTTTACCAAGAGTTGGGAAAACAATGAGTGGTTTTGGAACGCAGAAACATCAAGCAGTGAAATAATCAGATCCGGTGGTTCCGGATCGGTTGTGTTCAATTCCGATGGTTCGCTGGCATCGTTTACTCTGGATGGGGGAGCGACATCCCTGACAATTGACCCCAATAATGGCGCCAGCCTGATGAATATCGATTTACTTGCCGGCACGTCAGCGGCTTTTGACGGTTTAACAGGTTTTTCCGCTCCCAGTACCGCCTCCGCACGGTCTCAGGATGGTTATGGATTAGGTGTGTTGTCGAATATATCAATCGATGCGGCTGGTACTATTACCGGTATTTTTACCAACGGTGTTTCGCGAGTATTGGCTCAAATTTATATAGCTGATTTCAACAATCCTGCCGGTTTGCTGAAATCGGGCCGTAACCTGTACCAGACATCCGCGAACTCAGGCGATCCGATTGTCGGTATTGCCGGTTCCGGTTCGTCAGCGTCGATTACCTCAGGCGCCCTTGAGATATCGAACGTGGACTTGGCGCAGGAATTTACCAGTATGATAGTTTCCCAAAGGGGATTTCAGGCTAATGCCCGAGTAATAACAACCTCGGATGATATGTTAAACGAACTGGTAAATCTTAAGGGATAACCGATAATATACGGAGGGGGAGTAATCCCCCTCCGCTAAACTAAGGAACAGAACAATGATCAAAGTCACCAGGCTGAATGAAACCGAATTGGTCGTCAACGCCGACCTGATAGAGTTTGTCGAATCGATTCCTGACACTATTATCAGCCTGACGACGGGCAAAAAGATCATGGTCAAAGAGACGATTGATGAAGTTATCGAGAAAGTGAAAGATTTTAAGCGCGGAACACAAAATATTGAGGTTAAGGATAAACAGGTGAGGTAAATATGGCGGAAGTCGAGCAAAAAGCAGCTCCAGATCTCAAAACAACCGAAAATAAGCCATCGACGACAAAGAAAAAAAGCGGGCTCAAGCTAAATTTGATCGTTATTGTACTCTCGCAGCTGATACTTGCTGGGGGCGGTTTTTACATGGTCAATAAGTTTATCAAACCTGATCCCGTGTTTGATCAAGCTTTACAAAATCAGGCTGAAGGCGAAAAGGCTGACGCGGTAGCAGAAAACCAGGAGCATGCGAATAAACAAATTTATCTATTAGAAGACATAATTGTCAATCCGGCCGGCACCAGGGGCAGCCGTTATCTTTCAGTTTCTGTCGGTGTGGAAATGAACGCTCCGGCGAGCCAGGAAGGCGCGGCAGGCGGACACGGCGGTGGAGAAGCGGCTCATAGTCCTCTGGACAGCAAGAAACCGCAGTTGAGGGACGCCTTGATCGGGATACTTTCGGCGAAAACGATTGTCCAATTAACGACGGTCGAAGAAAAAGAATTAATCAGACAAGAAATTCTGGCTACGTTTCGGGAGATTTTAAACCCTGAGCCGGTCCACCAGATTTATTTCGTGGATTTTGTTTTGCAATAATCATGGCCAAAATATTATCACAAAATGAAATTGACGCCCTGTTAAGTCAGGTGACTGCCGGAGAAGAGGCTCATGCTTTTGAAGATGTAAGCGATCGCGCCGAATTGGCGCGTAAAGCCGTAGCCTACGATTTCAAACATCCTAACCGTGTTTCCAAAGACCAGATGCGGACGCTGGAATCGCTTCATTCGAATTTTGCCGGCCATTTCGGTTCGGCGCTATCCGGCATCACCCGGTCAGTAGTAGATATAGATTTATTGTCGGTAGATCAAATTACCTATTCAGAATTCATCATGTCGCTGGTGTCACCATCCAGTACTTATTTATTCACGGTGTCGCCGCTCGATGGCGCCGGGATACTGGATTTTAATCCCTCGGTGGTATTTTCCTTTGTAGATAGAATGTTCGGTGGAACCGGCAAATCTTTAAATACAGAACGCGAACTGACGGGTATCGAAAAATCGATAATGTCTAAAATCGTCAATCGCGGCTTCAAAGAGCTGGAACGGGCCTGGGAGCATATTATATCGCTGAAAATTAAAATGTCGGCTTTTGAATCAAATCCTCAGTTCATCCAAATCGTGCCGCCAGGCGAAACCGTTATAGTCATTTCGCTGCAGATTAAGATGCAGTCTTCGTCAGGAATCATGACTATTTGCTATCCTTATCTTACTCTTGAGGACGTTGTGACCAAACTTTCCGCGCAAAATTGGATTGATGCCAATAAAAAAATGATCGATGATAACGATAGAAAAAATAATATTAACCGGATAGTACCGGTATCCGCAAGTATCAAAGCTGTTTTAGGTGAGACTAACGTGACAATCCGCGAACTGATCGACATGGAAATAGGCGATGTATTAAGATGTGATAATCTGGTCCACAACGATATCGATGTTTTTATAGGAGATAAAATTAAATACCGCGGTCAGCCGGGACAATTTGGCAAGAAAATAGCGGTAAAGATAAATAGCTTAAGGTGAGGTTAATTATGGCTGATGAGCAATCGCAATTAAATAGTGATGATCTAAATGAAAAACCTGAGTTCCCCCCAGGCGAAATGAGCCCGGATGATAAGTCAACCGGCGCGTCGCCAGGCAAGGGTAATCTGGATATGCCGGATATGGATTTTGCCAGAACAGGTAATCAGGCTTCAGATAGTCATGAAGCTAAATTAGACGATTCATCCGGAGACTCCGATAAAGTTGTTAATCCATCTGATGTGACCGAGACAGATGCCGAGGCGGAAATGCTCAGGATGATGGAAGAAGCGGAAGCGAAAGCGTCGGCTGAACCGGAGCCTATTGTCGAAAAGGCGAGTTTCGCTAAACTCACGGGATCATCCGCCAATGAGCCGAAAAATCTCGACATGCTGATGGATGTGTCATTACCGATCGCTATTGAGCTTGGCCGTACTACCATGGCGATTGAGGATATTTTGAACCTTGGGCCCGGGTCCGTCGTCGAACTCGATAAGCTGGCCGGCGAACCGGTCGATTTGTTTGTTAACAATAAATTACTGGCCAAGGGCGAGGTCGTGGTTATCGACGAAAATTTCGGCGTTCGTATCACGAGCATGATTTCGCGTCCCGATAGAATAAGGACGCTTCAATGAGGCTGTTGACCGCGTTAATAACGATCTTCCCATGCTTGCTATTCGCCCAGGATACGCTTTCGACTCTGCCGCCGCCGCCTGATATGCATTACAGTTCGGGAATCGCGTCGATAATTTTCAAGCTCATAATCTCGCTGGCGATTATAATCGGCTTGATATATCTCACGGTTTTTCTATTGAGAAAAATAAGCCACAAAACAATGCCCGGCGGAAATAATTTAATCAAAGTTATCGGCAAAACTTATATAACGCCAAAGCAAAGCCTGTACATTGTCAAACTTGGATTGTCTTATTCAGTGCTGGGGGTTGGGGAAAATTCGGTTAATTTTATTAAGGATTTATCCGCGGAAGAAGTGCAATCCTTGCAAATCGTAAATGAAAAACCCAAAAGTTTTCAAAACATCTTTAAGTCGGTTTTAAATAAATGAAATTTTTTAAAGTAGTACTGATAACTATATTATTTATAATGCTGTTTGCCAGCGTGGCGGAAGCTCAAACATCCTTACCGAAAATATCGGTACAGATCGATGAGAGCGAGAATGCCAAGGATTTGTCGATTACGCTGCAGATCCTTTTACTGTTGACTGTGCTCACTCTGGCTCCGTCAATTTTGATTATGCTGACCGCATTCGTCAGAATTGTGGTTGTGTTTTCGTTTTTGCGTCAGGCAATCGGTACCAATCAGATGCCGCCTAATCAGTTATTGATAGGGCTGGCTTTAATATTGACAGCTTTCATTATGGCGCCTACTATCAATCAGGTTAACGAAACCGGTTTACAGCCATATTTGAAAGGCGAAATAACTCAACAACAAGCCTACGATACCGGTATCCAACCGATCAGGGCTTTTATGTTAAAGCAGGTCAGGGAGAAGGACCTGGCCTTGTTTGTATCGTTATCGGGCATCCCCAAGCCAGAGACCCCGGATGATTTGCCAACCTATCTGATTATTCCGGGTTTTGTGATTTCCGAACTAAGGACGGCTTTCCAAATAAGTTTTATTCTGTTTATTCCTTTTTTAATTATCGATATGGTCGTAGCTTCGGTTTTAATGTCGATGGGTATGCTGATGCTGCCGCCTATAATGGTGTCTCTGCCGTTTAAGATATTGTTGTTTGTACTAGTTGATGGCTGGTATCTAATTATCAAATCGATGGTCATGAGTTTTAACTAAGTAATTTAGGGTTTGCATTGAAGAGGTTTTAAGATATGGATTTGCAATATGTTATCGCGTTAGGCCGGTCGGCTATTTATACTACATTGCTCGTCGCCGCGCCTATGCTGATCTTCTCGCTTATAATAGGTTTGATAATCGCTATCCTGCAGGCGATAACCCAGATTCATGAGATGACTTTAACCTTTATACCCAAGATTATTTCGGTGGCGTTGGCGCTGATTATATTTCTACCCTGGATGATTAATACGATCTTAAGCTATACTACTCAACTTTTTGAAACTATACCGATGTTGGCGCGGTAGCCATATCGTAAAGATTGGAAATTATCAAAATCGCATGGAAAAAGCTTCTGTAAACGAACGGAATAATTTTCCTTTTAATATTCTTAAGTCATATTAGATATAATTTATTCCACATTTAACACAATGATATATAACAACATATAACATTTTCAAACGGTTGCATCCTTAGGCATAAGCTTTGCAATAACCTCGACATAGGAGGAATCTGTTTAATGTCGTTGTTGCAGCTTGGTACCCTTGAATTTGAAAAGCTTTTAATGGTGATTTTAAGAGTTGGCGGGATTATGACCGTTGCCCCAATATTCGGTCATCGCAATGTGCCAGCCATGTTAAAAATCGGATTAATACTAATTATAAGCATAGTCCTGCTGCCGACTTTATCGAGAACACCCGTCGAAATGCCTAAAGAATTGTTCGCGATGACAGGCGTGCTCGCCAAGGAAGTCATAGCCGGGCTGGCCGTGGGATTTATATCATTATTGTTGTTCATCGCTGTCCAATTTGCCGGCGATATTATCGGTCTTCAGATGGGATTTGGCATTGTCAATGTCATTGATCCCAATTCACAGGCCCAGGTGCCGCTGATTGGACAATTCCAATTTTTATTGGCCATGCTGATTTTTCTATCGCTGAATGGACATCATTTGCTGCTCTCCGCGATTGTAGGGAGTTTTAAGGTAGTCCCCTTAGGACAGATCACATTCACCAAACTTTCCGGCGAGATTTTAGTCAGGGCGACGGTAGATACTATCGCGTTGGCTATCAAACTTGGGGCGCCGTGCATTGTCACCTTATTTCTGTTGGATGTCGCTCTGGGTATCGTCGCTCGGACCGTACCCCAGATGAATATATTTATCGTAGGCTTTCCATTGAAGATATCAGTTGGACTCATGATGATGGGTGTATCACTGCCGATTATTGGCTATGTATTCTCCAAACTTCTTCAAGGATTAAACAGCAACCTTAACAACCTGATTTTAGCCATGCGGCCGGCATAATTATGGCGGAACAACAAAGTAAAGACGAAAAAACCGAACAGCCAACTCCCAAAAAGCGGGAGGACGCGCGGAAGAAGGGCCAGGTAGCCCGGTCGCAAGAATTAAACTCTGTCTTCATAATTCTGACCGGCGTGATGGCCTTAATGTTTTTTCATACGCACCTGATATCGGGTTTTAGCGAGGCTTTTCACTATAACTTTAGTCAGTTCAATGTCGATTTAACGACAACCAAATTTAATGAGCTCTTTATTGCTAACGGCAAGATACTGATATCTTTGATCGCGCCCATAATTTTACTTTTAGGCCTGGTCGGAATACTAATTAATGTCGCGCAAGTTGGCATAGGCCTTTCGCCCGAAGCCATTAGCCCCAAGTTCGATAAGCTAAATATTTTTCAAGGTCTGAAGCGACTTTTTTCGATGAAGACGCTGTTCAACCTGATCCGCGATTGCATTAAAATATCGATTATAGCTTATGTCGCTTATCTGACATATAAAAGCGAAATGGTCAACTACGTGCCGTTGGCCGATCAAGAACTGGGCCAGATTCTATCATTTATGGCTCAGGTCTCGATCAAAATCGTGCTAAGAGCTTCCGCCGTACTGCTGTTATTGGCAATCCTCGATTATGCTTATCAAAAATATGATTTTGAGAAAAATCTCAAGATGACCAAGCAGGAAGTTAAGGACGAACTAAAACAGCATGAGGGCGATCCCATGATTAAAATGAGAATCAGGCGGATCCAGCGGGAGATGGCCCGTGCCCGAATGCTTCAGGAAGTCGAAAAGGCGGATGTTGTGGTCACTAACCCGACTCATATCGCGGTCGCTTTGAAGTACGACTCGGAAACAATGCCGGCGCCGACTGTGGTAGCCAAGGGCCAAAGGTTGATCGCGGAAAGAATTAAAGAGATTGCCCAAAACGCCGGTGTTCCGATTATCGAAAATAAACCGTTGGCTCAGGCGCTATTCAAGTCGGTCGAAGTTGGCATGGCTATACCTGCCAAGCTGTTCAAGGCCGTGGCCGAAATGCTGGCTTATGTGTATAAACTTAAAGGCAAAATCTGATGGCTGCTATAAATAAAGCAAATCCACCTTTTCTAGCCAGACTAACCGAGTATTCGGATATAGTGCTGGCGGTCATGGTTGTTGCCATACTGGCCATATTAATTTTGCCCATGCCACCTCAGCTTCTGGATTTCCTACTGGCGTTCAATATCACGATTTCGATGATCATTCTTTTGGTTACGATGTATATCACCCGGCCGCTCGACTTGTCAGTTTTTCCGGGCATGCTGTTAATTATAACGTTATTCAGGTTATCGCTAAACGTAGCCTCGACAAGACTAATTTTAGGTAAAGCCTATGCCGGTGAAGTCATTTCCTCGTTCGGTAATTTCGTTGTCGGCGGCAATTACGTCGTCGGCTTTATCATCTTTTCAATCCTGGTCATTATCCAGTTCGTCGTAATCACCAAAGGTTCCGGACGTATCGCCGAGGTAGCCGCCAGGTTTACGTTGGATGCTATGCCCGGCAAGCAGATGGCTATCGATGCTGACTTAAATGCCGGCCTTGTCTCCGAAGCTGATGCCCGCAAACGCCGCGAAGAAATCAGTAAAGAAGCCGATTTTTACGGCGCAATGGATGGCGCGTCCAAGTTCGTTCGCGGAGACGCGATTGCCGGTATCCTGATTACGCTTATAAACATCATCGGCGGTATTGTCATAGGTGTTGTCCAAAAAGGCATGCCCGCCGGCCAGGCGCTGACTACTTATACATTGCTCACTGTCGGTGACGGCCTGGTTACTCAGATTCCGGCGCTGATTATTTCAACTTCGGCGGGTATAGTAGTTACCCGAGCCGCTTCAGATTCCAATCTTGGCAAAGATCTAACCAGACAGATTACAGCGCAGCCGCGCGCGATCCTGGTGGCCGCGCTAATCCTCGCTTCTTTTGGTATTGTTCCCGGTATGCCAACCCTGCCATTTATCGTTCTTGGCGGCATAACCGGCGTAATTGGCTATACATCGATGCAAGCCCGCAAAAAGAAAGAACAGGAAGCCATTGTAATACAGGAAACCAAGGAGACGCCTCCACCTGAGAAAATGGAAGAATATCTCAAGATCGATCCGATGGAAGTCGAGATCGGCTATGCTTTGATACCGCTGGTAGATGTCGCGCAGGGTAATGACCTTTTAGACCGTATCAGTATGATCCGAAGGCAAATAGCTTCCGAGATGGGCTTCCTGGTGCCTCCAATCAGGATACGGGATAACATACAACTAAAACCTAATGAATATCAGATAAAAATACGGGGACACAGGATTTCATCATCGCTTTTATATCCAGGCCAATTTTTGGCCATTAATCCTGGCTTTGTCACCGAACCGGTTGACGGCCCCGATGTATTGGAACCGGCATTCAGTCTTAAAGCCAAGTGGGTCAGCGATAATATGCGATCTATAGCCGAAAAACGGGGCTATACGGTCGTTGAACCGGCGGCGGTTATGGCTACTCATTTAACGGAAGTAATCAAAACGCACGCCGCGGAATTTATAACCCGTCAGGAAACAGCCAACTTAATCGCTAATATCAAAGCTGAACATACCGCTCTGGTTGAGGAAGTCGTACCGGGATTGGTGGGTATGGGCGTTGTTCAAAAGGTTTTACAGAACCTGCTAGAAGAAAGAATTCCCATAATTGATCTGCCGTCTATAATCGAAACAATAGGCGATTTCGCAACATCGACCAAAGACCCTGATATTTTAACGGAATATTGCCGTCATGGTTTGAACCGCACGATTACCGAGCAATATCTCAATTCGGTCGGTGGAATGACAGTGATGACTCTGGATCCCGATTTGGAGCAGGCTATAGCTTCGGCTATCCAGACGACCAAGCATGGCTTGATACTTACGCTGCCGCCTGAAGTAGCCGGGCAGATCAATAATGCTGTCCGCCGGGCGGTCGAGGAAATGCAGGCTCAGGGCTACACGCCGGTGCTTTTGGTATCGCCAAATATCAGGTTGGTACTTAAGAGGTTTACCCGGCCAATAACCTCCGGTTTGGCGGTGATATCTTATAACGAATTAATCCCGGAAATAGAAGTTGAAAGCATAAAAACAGTGAGGTTGATGAATGGTAATTAAAAAATTTATCGCCCCAACCATGACCGAGGCTTTGGCCAAAGTCAAAAGCGAATTGGGCGAACAAGCTGTCATTCTGAAAACGCGAATGAACAGGAAAGGAGGCGCATCCGGCGATTGCAAAAGTGTAGAGGTAACCGCCGCGGTCGAACGAGAATTGAAAGCACGGTTCGATATCCCGGAACAAACGCCGGCAGAAACCACCAAAAGCGGACCCATCGCTCAAAGTGAACCTGAAACCGAATCTTCGCGGATGCTGCCCTCGGAAAAGCTTGACAGTCTGGTTCAGGAAATATCGGAATTTAAAAAAACTCTCGATGAAAATTCCCGGCAGGCGCGGGCGCAATCGTTTTTTGGCAGCTTCTCGGCCAATATGCTGGAAGCCGGCAGAAAGTTAATCGATAAGAATCTGACGGAAGATCTGGCTTTCGCGATTATCTCCCGTTTGGCTCAATCTGAAAACGCCCTGAATCTCGACAAAGCGGAAATTCAAGCCAGGATTCATCAAACCCTTTGTTCGATGATTCCCGCTGGTGAGCCGATAGAGCTTAAAAGCTCCGGACCCACGGTGGTAATGTTTGTCGGTACGACCGGTTCCGGAAAATCATCGGCAATCGCCAGAGTAGCGACACATCATAAGGTGGGTCAAGGCGAAAAAGTAGCGATTATCACCACCGATAATTTTCGGGCGGATTCTTCCCAGCAAATAAAATCGTTCTGCCGCATTTTGGGCTGTCCTTGCGGTATCGTTTACACACCTGAGGAATTGTCGATGGCTATCAAATCACAACCCGAAGGTTTAATACTGATTGATACCCCCGGTATTAATCCTCTTGATGCCAAAGAAATCGGCGAGCTTCATACGCTTATCCGGTCCGCCAAACTTCATGAAATCCAGCTGGTAGTATCAGCTTCCATGCCGGCCGCTGATGTAACCAAAATGATTGCGGCTTTTCAAGAATTCAGTATCGATAAAATTCTGATCACCAAACTTGATGAAACGACCGCTCCCGGAGGAGTTATCTCCGCGGTCATAAGCAGCGGCAAGCGGCTATCATATACCAGTTGTTCGCGCGAAATTCCCGGTCAATTTGGCGTCGCGATACCTGAGTCTTTGGCCGATGCTATGACAACAAACGATTCCACCGAAATTGCTAAGCCAAAATGGGAAATGGAAGCTGTCGGCATATGGCAGTAGATAAAATCATAGCCATAACGGTTCTTTCGGGCAAAGGTGGAGTTGGCAAGTCGGTTATCTCATTAAATCTGGCCATAGCCCTCGGTTCATCGGGATTGAAGATACTGCTGTTTGACGCCGGCGGCGGAGATATCGCTTTTCTGGCAAACAATGGCTTATTCGATCAAAAATCGGATACTCCGAACATTTCGGTTATTGCCGAAAATGTGAACTTGTATTCAGCCTTGATTTCTAATCCGTATTCGTTTCAGGATGAGAGCGATATTGAAAAGTTTTTAAATTCGATAGTCGAAGTCGCTCCCGGATATGATTGCGTGGTGTTTGATTGCCTTACCGGTACCGGACCGCTTTCCTATACGCTGGCCGGGTTATCGGAAATCTCGCTTCTGGTAACTACTCCCGATCCAACAGCGATTGCTGGAGCCTATCTTATGGCTCGGGCTTTGAAGAATAACGGATTGGCATCGCGCGCCGAGCTTTTAATCAATCAGGTCGAATCGGCCGACGAAGCGGCTTCGCTAAAAACCAGATTCGATATTTTGACAAAAAAATTCATCGATTGCCAATTCAAACAGGCCGGTTATATCCACAAAGACCAATTGCTGGCGGAATCGGTTTTGGAGCAACAGCCGTTTCTGACCTGGCAAGCCGGCAGTCAGTCAAGCCGCGATTTTCTTAGACTGGCGGAAAAACTGTCATTATCGGGTGGGTTGCATTTTGAAACGGCATTTTTAAAAAGTCAATAAGGATAAAGAAGATAAATCATTAAAGACGATAAATAAATATTGGGTAACAAACATTTAGTTTTATGAGGAAAACCAATGGCTAACCAGGCAGTATGGGAAAACTACAAAAAAACTTTGGATCCAATAACCCGGGATAATCTTTTAAAAGAGTATCTTCAACTGGTAAGAAATGTGGCCAGCAGAATGGCAATAGGATTCCCTAAATCAGTTGAATATAACGACTTGGTTAATACCGGCGTAATTGGTTTGATTGAAGCTTTCAATAATTATGATCCAGCTCGGGGGGTAAAATTTGAAACTTATGCGGTGCCCAGGATCAGAGGAGCTATTCTGGATGAACTTAGAGCTTTGGACTGGGTCCCCCGATCAACCAGGGCAAAATCCAGAGAAATCGAGAAAGCCATGACTAAGCTTGAAAATGATTTGGGCAGATCCCCATCGGAAAGCGAACTGGCCAAGCAGATGAATATTTCCACAGATGATCTGCTGCACGCTTTAGGAGACGTATCATCCACAACGCTTCTTTCGCTCGATGAACTGATTTGCCGGGAAGACGACAACCGTCAGGTCCCGCGAATCGAGACCATTCAGAATCAGGCTGTAAACAATGTTCTCAACGATCTCGAACGGTCGGAATTGAGAGCCTTTTTGGTTAATGCTATCAGCACTTTATCCGAACAGGAGAGGCTGGTGGTGGCCTTGTATTATTATGAGGAGCTTACTCTCAAGGAAATAGGAGAAGTTATGCTTATTTCCGAATCCAGAGTATCCCAGATTCACACCAAGTCGGTTTTGCGCTTAAGGGCTATGATAAGAGAAAAGTTCGCTCTATAAGCAGGCAGTCACTTAAAACCTAATCCGGACCGGAGGTTTTATGGTAAAACCGGTCGATTTACAAGACAACTTTTCTAAAACACAGCTTTTAGAAAAGGTACACCAATTGCATAAATCCATGCCTGAGGAAGCTCAGAAGCAGTTCACCCAAGAGCTGCAGAAAAAACTGGTCGAAGGCAAGGAGAAGGTCGCCGATTTGCCGAAGTCCGACAAGATCATCATCCACCGCGATGAGAAAAAGGAAAAGGAAAAAAGAAAAGAACAGGAATCACAGAAGCAAAATGAGAACCGAAAGCCGGATGAAAAAGAAAACAAAGAAAACAATGATAATAAAAAAATCGATTACATCGCCTGAGGAGGAATGATGTTTTTGCAGTACAACTTGATTGTAATGATGTTAATTTTGGCGGATATCGCCTTGTCAATTTTCTTAATAACAAAATTTAAAAAACTGGAAAAATTCCAGACCAGCGAGGCTCACACTAATCTGGAATTGATCAATCAATCTTTAAACAGGCTATCCGAGATTGCCGAGAAGTTTGAAAAGAAATCGGTATCTGATAATATTACCGGCCAGATTTTGGCGCAAGAACCGGATGATTTATCCGGCCAGAATAAAGAACAGCGCGTTTTATCGATGATTCGCCAGGGTGAAAATCCCCGAGTTATCAGCAGGAAATTAGGCATATCCCGATCCGAGATCGACCTGTTAATAGCTTCCGAGAAACTTGGTAATGGACGGCGCGGCGCCAAGGCCGAAATTACAGGCTGAGTTATAGTCTATAGGAAATTGAGCCAATGCCGATAGTTATTAAAAATAAGATATCTGAGGGATATTAATATGAACAAGACGGCAGATCCATTATACTATAGTCAGCTTGAGTGCCCGGTATGCAAAACCATCAATGAGTTTGAAAATATCAAAGCTGGTTCATATACCGAAAGCGGCAAGGATTCTGATTTTCGGCCAACCGGTCGGGCCTGGCTCAATTTCGAATACAATAAGTATAATCCGTTGCTGTTTTTTATAGCTACTTGTAAAAAATGTTTTTACAGTAGAGAATTTAATCAGGATTATAAAAATTGGCAGAAAGATGCTTCATTTAAAACCTATCGCCTTAAGATAATTCAAGAGGCCCATTTAAAAGATTTATCAAAAAGCGATGGCATAGTTCGACTTTTGGGTCAACACATCAATCAAGGCAAACATCCTTTTGAATCGGCCGTAATTAAGTTCCTGCTGGCTATTTATGATCTTAAATTGCAGAGCCGACCTCCTCAGCTCGATATAGGACGCTACTTTTTGAGGATCGGCTGGCTATTTCGGGAAAAAAATGAAAGTGGCGGAACCGTCGTTAACAAAGGCTCAGGCCTATTTATCAAGTTACGAGCGGAAAACAATGACACCAGGTTGAGTCTGCCAAAAATAGAAGAAAATATGGACGGACTAAAAAGAATGATAGAACATGATTTTCCCTTGATGTTTGGGAATGTTCCTGATTTTGAGCACTATATTCAATCTCTCCGGCAAGCTATTAGCGAGGTATCGCTATCAGTAAATTCGCTGATTACAGCCGATTCGAAATTTCTGCAAGTAATAACCGATACAGAAAAAGCTTTGACGGGAGCGGAACCGTCGTCAGAAACAGCATTCTTCGAGTTTTCCAGTTTTGCGGAGTTTCTCAAGCTTATCAGGGAACTTTGGGATGAAGTGCCGCTTTCGGAAGAAGAAGCTCTTTTGAAAGCCGCTCAATACTATGAAAAAGCTTATCAAGGCAGCGGCGAGATCAGTCAGGGTATTCAGCAGGTTCAAGCCGCTTATTTGATTGCCGAATTATCTCGCCGGGTCAATAACAATGAAAACGCCAATCAATATTTTAATCAGGCTATCCGTTTGGGCCGCGAAATAACCATGAGTAAAGGGCTAGACAAATCGACCGTCAGCTTTACCAAGAAGCTTCTTGAAATGGCTATGGATCAGGCTCGTTTAAATAAAAAAGAATCTGAGGGAGTTGCCTCATGAAGAAGACAAAACAGAATGAAATTCCTGAAAACATGGTGAATCTTTGGGAAAGGCTTGAATTAAAAGCCAAAAAAGGCAGTGCCGCGGCCTGTTTCGTTACCCGGTTAAGCGATATTGATCGGGAACTCTTGGTGGTTGAACAACCCATTCGAATATCCGGAAACATGCAGCTTGAGATGGGCCAGCAAGTAGAAGTAGTTTTTAACCGGGAAGATGCTTCCTATACTTTTAATGCAATAGTTGTGACAATTGATTCCGACGACGATAATTTAACCACGCTTCAGGCAATTTCGGATATCAGAAGAACACAAAGGCGCCGGTTTGTCAGAATTGATATAGCCGGTAACATTACTTTCAAGGCTGTCGAACTTGATGTCAACAAGCATGAGATATTAAGTCTCGATAAAAAGGGCGAGCTTCTAAATGTATCAGCCGGCGGCATATTATTAATAACATCCGAACAGCTAAGACAGGACGATTTGATTTTAATGAATTTTTGGCTGAAAAACAGCCAGCGGCTGGAGAGCATACTTGGCCTGGTTAAAAGATTGGAAAAGTCGGAACATTCAGAAACCAATCATGATGAATATTTGGCAGGCATAGAATTTATTACGAAAGAGAAAGCGGCGGAAATTATTCCTTCAAAACTCGCTGAATTGCTGCCGCAGGAGATAAATTATTTCAACGAGGCTCTTGAGAAGTTAGTTGTTCAGTTTGTCTACAAACAGCAAGTAGAAACCAGAAAGAGGATAAAAGTTAACCCATGAGGGCGTTACTGGCGTGCCTATTAATTATAATTATATTATTCGCGTTCGAATCGCCGGCTCAAGAAACCAGGTCGGGTCATGAATTGGACCAGCCGGGTACTATTGTCGCATTTATCGAATTCCCTCAAATTTATGGTGATCCGGCCGATCGCCTGGCTTTGCGCTTAAGCAAAGAAATGGAAATAATTTCCGGCGGCCGGGCGCAAAATATTATATTTTATAACGGACGTTCGGCCGATTTTAAAAGTTGGGCGGCCGGCCAAAATTGCCGATACGCGGCGCTGATAGAAATAACCGAACACGCCTGGGGCATTGAACACTCATTTCAAATCCCTTTTGTATTTCACATATTCAGAAATAATTTCAAAATCAATAGTTCTGTTAAATTATACCGTCAGGGAAATATTAGACCGGTATTGATGGAAAACTATGATATAAGCATCGGTGGGCCGCGGGTGTATCAAGTTATCGCCCAAAATCGCCATGACGGGGGATTGTCTGTTTCGCATGGCCAACGAATGTTACTGGAAAGCCAGGCCGAAGAGAAACTCATAAGCAAAGTAGCCAAAGAAATTTATAAAACAATGGAAAGGTACGGGGGGTGATTGATGTATAAGCGGATTCAAAAAACGATTCCGGGAGCGCCGCGAAAAGTGCTGATAATCGATGAAGATTCTTTGTCGGGTGATATAATATCAAAAATTCTTTCTTATTATCTTGACTGTGAAGTGAATATGGTCTCCAATGAGGCTGGGGCATTAAGTTTTCTGAAATCACAGAAGTTCGACCTGGTCATTATAGCCGCTTCATCGTCGGGCATGGCGGGAATTGCATTGGTGGATAATATCCAAAATTTAAATTCTAACATCCCAATACTGGTAGTATGCGGAAATGGTACCGATCATGAGCTCGAAGTTTTAAAAAGTAAGGGAATCAACAAGATCGTTTTCAAACCTTTGCGAATTTCGCCGCTTCTGGAATTGGTGGCAAGCGCCTTCATTGAAAACGATCAAGTGCCTAGCTACGCGTGAACAATTGTTTAACCAAGGAGGGTTATTTGCCGCGGAAAAAGAAAGTTGGCCCAGCATGTCAGCTTGAGACGGAATTGGCGTTATTATATGAAATCAGCTCATTAGTCCAGTTATCGCCCTCTAATAAAGAGACATTTGAAAAAATACTGGTTATGATAGGCAAAGTGATCGATTTCAGATCGGCTTCGTTATTTCTGGTGTCGCTGGAAACCGGTGTGCTTAATGAAGTTGCCAGAATCGGTCACAGTGTTGAGCTTATCAGTTTCGTGAAATTCGATATGGGTATGGGATTTTCAGCCTGGGTCGCCAAAGAAAAAAGGCCGGTTGTCCTGAATAATCTGCGGAGGGATCATGACGGGTCTGAAACAAAATCATTTATGTCCATTCCTATGGTGTTCAAGGATGAATTGATAGGCGTAATCAATTTTGCCCACGATCAAACTAACGCTTTCACCGAAAGAGACATGCAAATTGTGGGCATAATCGCCGCGGAAACCGCCGTGACCATAGAACGGATGATTTATGAACATCATCTGGAAAAGAAAAACAATGAATTAATTGAGGCCAATAAAAAATTGAAACAAACGCAGGCCAAATTAATCGAATTGGAGAAAAAACAGACCGCGGCCGAAATGGCGGCTACCCTGAATCATGAAATTAATAATCCGTTGGCTATCATCGCGGGTAACGCGCAGTTTTTACTGATGACGATGAAAAATTCGAATCCTTCTATAGTCAAGCGGTTGAAAGCTATTGACAAAGAAGCGTCGGCAATCGCCCAAATAACCGAAAAATTCAGACAAATCGATTCACTGATCACCGAAAATTATATCAAGAGTGATTCCCGAAGAATGATTAATTTGAATAAATCTGTCAAGGCGGGCGAGCCGTGATGAACGCGGGCACAAAGAATGAATTGATTTCCCGGGAAGATGCTGTTTATCCCAAGACGAATGTAATAGGCTATTTTATCGCCGACAATAACGGACGAGTTATAGACCGTGGCGGCATCGGGGTTGAGAATATTCTCGATCATGACAGCCTTATAAAGCCTTGGCCCTATATTAAAAATAACATTAATGATCCTGGTAAGCCGGGAGCGCTTTACAAAGCGTCGGACTTGATTCAATTTACCGATGATATTAATGGAAATCGAACGCTTTATTTTGGCTCTCTGCCGAACTCCGATAAGTTACTCGGTATTATTTATGATGATGATAATTCTAATTTAAAGGTCAAGGATGATAAATCAGATGTCCTGATTCTACCTTTAATAACTCAAGCCGTGCGCGCGTTTAATCGGGCTGAAAATCTGGAGAGCATTCTAAAAATAGTGCTTATTGGCGTAACCGCCGGCTCAGGTTTAGGGTTCAACAGGGCTTTTATTTTGCTTAAATCCGAAGACAAGCAATGTTTAAGAGGCGCTCTGGCCAATGGTCCATCCTCGCCGGAAGAAGCGAATATGATTTGGCAGCAGCTTTCCCGAGGTGAGTTGACTTTGGAAAAAATGTTTAACGACGCTTTAGAAAATCGCGAAACGCATAATCCGCCCCTGAATGGCTTTTTAAAGAACATTGTCATTCCTTTAGAAAATAATGAAAGTATTTTCGCGCGAGCGGCTATCGAAAATAAATCGATGATAATCGATGAGATGACGCTGGCTTCAGGCGGCTATTCCGATCTTCACAGCATGATTGGTCCCGGACCTTTCGCGGTAGTGCCGCTGGTGGGAAATAAGCATCTGCAGGGAGTTCTCATTGCCGATAATTTCATTACCAGAAAAGCGATCACCCAAAATGATATTCACCTATTGGAAATATTTGCTAGGTATGCCAGCGATTCGATTGAAAAATTCAGATTATACGAACATCTCGAAAAGAAAATTTTGGCGTTAAAACGAGCCAACGAAACTATTATAAACGGGCGTGAACTTGTGATAAAAGCTGAAAGGCTATCCGTGCTTACCGAAATGGCGAACGATGTCGCGCATGAAATTCGCAATCCGCTAACCGTTATCGGCGGTTTCACGAAATCGATGCTTAAGAAAATGACACAGGAAAATGAAAATTATGAATATCTTAATATTATTTTCGAGCAAGTGCAAAGAATAAGCGGTTCGCTTGAGAAATTCACGAGTTTAATCAACTATGAAAGCAAGGCCGATATTATCTGTGATCTTTGCGACCTGGCCCGATCGGCGGTATTGGCCAGAACGCCGGGATCAAATTTCAATAAATTTGAAGTCAATTCCAAACATGATATAAAGATAAAAATAGATCCTGACCTTTTTCGGCAGGCCTTGCTTATCGCCATGAAACAAATTAACGCGGTTTTCAGAGGGGGCGGACCGTTTATGCTCTCGATCGAACGGAAAGATGATAAGGCGTATATTTATTTTGAAACGTCCGAAGCCGACGAGGAATTCGCCAAAAGGCTTTATAAAAGTTTTCAATCAGGCGGTAATAATGAAGTTTTAAGGCAGCTTTCAACCACGCTGGAGATTCTCAAATATTATAAGGGTAATATTGGAATTGAAGCGACGGAACAAAATATCAAAAGATTTTACTTTGAATTACCCATTTATAGGGAGGAATGATGAGCACAATATTGATTGTAGATGATGAGCCGGCTATTCGCAAGCTGTATCAAAAAGAATTTACCGAGGTCGGCTTTGAAGTGATTTTGGCCGGCAACGGCAGTGAAGCTCTGGCCAAGGTGGATGAAAAAGACCGGATTGATCTGGTTATTCTGGATATCAAGATGGAAGAAATGGATGGTCTCGAAATTTTGGATGTTTTAAGAGAAAAAAACAAAGGACTTCCGATTATACTGAATTCGGCCTACTCGACTTATAAAAACGATTTCACATCCTGGCTGGCTGACGCCTATCTTGTCAAATCTCACGATTTGACCGAATTAAAGGAAAAAGTACAGGAACTTTTGACGGTTTAGATATGAAACAAAGACGCGAAAACCTGGTCGATGTCATTGAATCTGTTTCGGAAAAAATCCAAATTCTGGCCCTGAATATCGCGGTAGCGGCGGCCAAGATGTCATACAGCAAACAGATTTCTGTTGATGTCAACAGTAAGTTGAGTCAACTCGTAAATCAGGCGACTCTGGCGGTAAAGAACATGGGCCATATCCTCCGCGCTGCCAAAACGGATCGGCCGAAAGGCGATATTTTTGCCGAAGGGCGGGATACGAAAATCGACCCGGAAATGATGAAAGATATTGAAAATTCGCTAAATACTATTCTTGTCGACAGTCAGAAAATCATGGAAATGCTCAACCAGGTGAAACAAAATTCCATTTAAAGCGGGGGAATGATATGACCCGATCGGTTTTGGTTATTGATGATGAGCCGGATGTCCTAAATGTTTTTGGCGAAATGCTTAGGTCTCTGGGCTGCCGGGTTGTTATGGAATCAAGCGGCGTTAAAAGCCTGACCCTGGTCAAACGTGAAAAATTTGATTTGGTTATTGTCGATTTAATCATGCCCGATAAAAGCGGTCTGGAAATTCTCAAGGCTATCAGGGCGGAGGATATGAACCTCCCGATTATACTTACCGCCGGTGTCGATATTAATCAAGCCGATATTAACCTGCAAGAATATGGGAACGCCGATTTTATAAAGAAACCTTTCACAATAAATGATATAAAATTGAAATTAAGCCGATGTTTTTCGGAAAAGATCATTAAAAAGTTTTAATTATTTATGGATGCATCACACTTTATTGCGCTTAAGCCAAAATTTCGGTTAAAGCCAATATTTATTAAGGGATTAAAAGAGGAACAGGTGTTCGTAAATCTCAATAAAATATGGGGTAATGATTTATTTCTAAATAATTTTAAAATGATAACGATAATTAATATGTAAGAATTTTAATAATCTATCTGTAGATTTCAATTAATGACTCTAAATCCCGGATAGATTCGATAGGCCCCCTAAAAAATGGAGTCGTAAAATGAAAGAGAATGTGAAAATATTGGTCGTGGATGATGAAGCGATTATGCGGAATCTTTTACTGAAAATTCTGGAGCAGGAAGGATACAAAATCACGTTAAGCAATTGTTATAAGGAAGCCATTGAACAGCTGGAGACGGACGATTTTGATATCGTATTGTCCGATGTTAAAATGCCCGAAATCAGCGGCTTCGAGCTTTTGAAAGAAATAAAAAGCCGTTGGCCAAAGACAGCCGTGATTATGATGACTGCCTATGGAGATGCTTATACGGTCAAAGAGGCGCTGATGCTGGGAGCCGATGAATATATCACCAAACCTTTTAAAAGCTATGAGATTTCCTTAATTATTGAAAGGGCTTACTGGAGGCAATTGGCTTCGAATAAAAGAGAATTGATTAATCTGGATTGTCAAGAGTAGGTTTATGGAGCAAACCGCAGTAAAAAAAACTCCAGCCGTAGAAGTTGAAAAAAACGGCTTCAAATTTAAAGCCTTGATGTCTGCAGATTTGATGATTGCTCACCTGTACATCGAGCAAATTGATAAAGAACATGAATGGGACATAAATACTAAAGATTTAATTGATTTCCTGAATAATGCCGGCATAATCTACGGTATAAAAAATGATATCCTTGAGAAGCTGTTAACTGAACCAGTTTTCAATAAAAACATCGAAATAGCCCGGGGCGATATTCCCGGCAAAGGAATTGATTCCGGGTTTGAACTGCTCTTTGAATTAGCCGGCGACAAAGCGCCGGTTGTAGGCGATGATGGATACATCGATTATAAAAATATAAATCTGATTAGCAACGCTGTCACCGGGCAACCGCTAGCCAAGAAAATTCCGGCCGCCGCCGGCAGTCCCGGAATTACTGTAACCGGCGAAAAAGTCCCGGGTAAGATTGGTAAAGATAAGGCCTTACCTAAAGGAGCCAATACAGCCATTTCAAATGAGAATCCCAATCTACTAATAGCGGCCAAGGATGGGGCGATCACGTTTTCCAATAATCTTATTTCGATTGATAATGTCTACAAGATTAATTCAAATGTCGATACTGCCACGGGCAATATTGATTTCGTCGGCAGTCTTCAGATATCCGGCGATGTAAAGTCGGGATTTCAGGTTAAGGCGGTAGGCAACATTGAAATTGGTAAAAATATCGAAGACGCTCAAGTAATTTCGGAAGGATCGGTAGTCGCCAAGGGCGGTTTTGTCGGTTCCGGCAAAGGATTAATTAAGGCTACTGAGGATGTTTTTGTAAAATATGTGGAAAATCAGGAAATAATAGCCGGTAATGATGTGAATATCGGCGGTGAAGCTATGAATTCCCGTATCATCGCCAAAAACGCAGTTGTGCTTAAGGGGCAGAAAGCTGTCATAGTCGGCGGCTGTATCAGCGCGGGAAAACTAATAGAAGCATCTACAGTCGGTTCGGAATTCGGCACGCCCACGCTTGTCCGGGCCGGGTACAACACCGAACTGATGGATGAACTAAATAAGGTTGACGCCGAGATAAATCGCTTAAACAATGATAATGAAAGAATCAAGAAAGCTCTTTACACGTTAGTCAGGCTCGAATTAGATAACAAGCTTAGCCCGGCTCAAAAAGCGCCCATGAAACAACTGAAAGATCAGCAGGTTGAGATCCCAAATCATGTTGAAAAATTGGTAAAACGCAAAGATGAGTTGGTCGCCAAATTGAATGAAAACAAAAAAGCGAGAATAGAAGTCAAGGATACGGTTTACCCGGGTACAACAATCCAAATAGGCATGCTCAAACGAGAAATTAACAAAGTGATAAATCACTGTGCATTCGGCGTCAGTCACGATAAAATCATTATTATGTCTCAAGGCTAAGGAAAAAACGACTCTATTAATTGAGAAATTATTTCCGGCCCTTTAGCAATATCTACATTAATTGACTGTTTATAGCATCTCTTAAAATGATATTATGATTGCCCTGTTATCTCTAATTTGCCAACAATCATATAGTTAGCGATTATGCGGACCATGTTTTTTATTTGACTCCGGCCCTGTCTGTTCCGGGCATGGACTTTGCTTTGTAAGCTTCCGGGTAAAAGTAATGAGGAGATTATGATAAAAGGAATTTTCACATCCGGATCGGGAATGCTGCCTCGGGTTTTAAAACAGGAAGTATTTGCCAATAACATGGCCAATGCCAACACGGTCGGATATAAAAAAGATAACGTGTTCCTTCATCAATTGGAACAAGCCCAGCAGCAAGCCGGGTTGGTGACCGATCTCGACTGGGAGATTCCGATGATTGATGATGTGTATATCGATTTATCTCAAGGGCAACTGCAGCAAACGGAGCAGCCTCTGGATGTGGCACTGGAGGGCGAAGGCTTTTTTGTTGTTACTACCCCGGATGGCGAAAGGTACACGCGAGCCGGTTCATTTTCGTTGACCCCGGAGGGTACGCTGGTTGACAGCGACAATAACCCGGTCCTTTCAGATGCCGGGCCAATAATCATTAACGGCGATGATATAGCAATCGGCAAAGACGGTAATATTTTCGTGAATGGCGTTGAAACGGCCCGGTTAAGGGTGGTCGATTTCGCCAAACCTTATAACCTTAAAAAAGTCGATGGCGGCTTTTTAATGCCGGAGGATGAAACAGCCCTGCCAACTCCCGCGACTGATTTTAGCATCCACCAGGGTTATGTTGAAACATCAAACGTGAATATAATTGAAAATATGGTTGATATGATTATTTCGTTCAGGGCTTACGAGGCCGGTCAAAAGGCTATACATGCCCAGGATGAAACTTTGGATAAAGCGGTCAATGACCTTGGCCGGGTAAGATAAAAAGGAGCGGATTATGATAAAAGCGATGAGAACAGCGGCCTCAGGTATGAGCGCGCAGCAAATGAATGTCGATGTCATCGCCAATAACCTGGCAAACGTTAATACTTCCGGCTTTAAACGGTCAAAAATAGAATTCCAGGATATTCTCTATCAGAAGCTGAGATCGGCGGGAGTAGAATCAGCCGCCGGGTCGACCGTGCCGATTAATCTTGAAGTCGGCTATGGTACTCGTCCGGCAGCCACCCAAAGGAACTTTTCTATGGGTAGCCTACAGCTTTCCGGAAACCCGCTTGACCTGGCAATTGAAGGCAATGGTTTTTATCAAGTATTGCTTCCAGATGGCACAGCCGGGTACACGCGCGACGGTTCATTTAAAATGAGCGCCGACGGCCAAATTGTCACTTCGGATGGATTCTTTCTTGATCCTGGAGTCACAATCCCATCGGACGCGACGGAGATTAATGTTTCAGCCGATGGCTTGGTTTCGGTCTTAATCCCGGGCGAGGCAGACCCTCAGGAAATAGGGCAGATTGAATTAGCCAAATTTATAAATCCAGCCGGCTTGCAGGCGATTGGACATAATATCTTTATAACCACCGCAGCCTCCGGCGACCCTATCCTGGGCACGCCGACTCTGGATGGTTTCGGCAGACTAAATCAGGGGTACCTGGAGATGTCCAATGTCGAGATCGTGGAAGAAATGGTAAATATGATCACAGCCCAGAGAGCTTACGAGATAAATTCCAAAGCGATTCAGACCGCTGAGGAAATGACCCAAGTAGCCAATAACCTGAAGCGGTAATTTAAGATGATGGCTTATCTTTTAGCGCTGTCAGTCATTTGCCTGACGGCCTCGGAAAAAGTTGAACAGGAAGTAAAAGCTTATGTGGAAACTAATTTCGCGGCTGAGAATACCGTTTTTCAATATGATTTTCGGCGTATTAACTGGAATCTGATGCCGGCGGAGTTCGACAGTGTAAAAGTTTTTCGGATAGGCAAAGATTCCCCGTTAGGTAATACGATATTTACTTTAGGGCTATATGACAATAACGTGCTTTTAAAAACAGTCCCTGTATCGATTGGAGTAACGATATTAATTGACGCCCTGGTGACTACAGCACCTATCAATACCGGTGAGGAGATGTGTGATTTGGTCTACGCCAAAAGAACGATTACCGGACAGGGTGAAATGCCGCTGACTGATTTAAAGTCGGTCGAGGGCAAACAGGCGGCCAGATATATACCGGCCGGATCAGTAGTCTTTCAATCGATGATTGAAGAAATTCCGATTATCAGGGTCGGTGATAAAGTCAAGATCATAGTTGATAAGGGTTCGGTTAAAGTATTCGCCGATGGTGAAGCTCGTCAGAAAGGGGCAATGGGGGAACTAATCAGAGTGGTTAATATTGGATCGAAGAAGATAATCCGGGCGGAAATCATCGATTCGATGACGGTGGTTGTCAGATAAAGGAGTAATGATGGCAAAACTGATTTACACGATCATGGCGGCCGTGATATTGCTAAACGGCCATATTTATGGCAATGAAGCTACGCGCCGTTCGATTTTCACGGATGTGAAGGCGCGCAATGTCGGTGATTTAATTACCGTTTTGATAGTTGAAAATTCCAGCGCCAGCAATAAAGCCAAAACAACTACCGAAAAGAGTACTGAAGCCGGGACCGAAGGCACGGCCGGTCTGGGCCCGCTTGATTTTATACCACTCTGGGGAGCTTCCGGTAAGGATGATCTCAAATACGACGGTCAGGGCCAGACCGAAAAAAGCGGTTCGTTTCAGGCTAAAATGACAGTCCAGGTAATTAACATTAAGCCGAATGGCGACTTGATAATCGAAGGCAATCGGGTTGTGACTGTCAATGATGAAGAGGAAACGATGTTCTTATCCGGTGTTGTCAGATCACGCGATGTTTCAGATGCCAATACTATTTATTCATATCAAATAGCTGACGCCCAGATTTCGACTAAAAGCAAAGGCGCGATTACCTCCGGCAGCCGCCCCGGATTTGTAACAAGACTGATTAGCTGGATATTTTAACATGAAGAAATTAGTAATATTAGTTTTAATATTAAGCATATGTTCAACGGCCTCATCCAATCAGGTCAGAGTGAAAGATATCGCCAAATTTCAGATTGAAAATTCAGTTCCGCTTTTTGGCTATGGTCTGGTTGTCGGTTTAGATGGCACCGGCGATTCCAAATCGACGCGCTTTACGGTTCAATCGCTGGTCAATATGATGGAACGCATGGGCGTGACCGTTGATCCCGCGCAAGTTAAAGTCAAAAACGTTGCGGCGGTAATGGTGACCGCCGAACTTACGCCGAACATGAATACCGGTTCAAGGTTTGATATCACCGTTTCATCTATGGGCGATGCTTCCTCCCTTCAAGGCGGGACATTATTATACACGCCGCTGGCCGACGCCTCAGGTGCCGTTTACGCCATTGGCCAGGGGGCGATTTCAACCGGCGGGTTTAATGTCAGTTCCGGCCAGGGCGATCAGATAATCAATAACTATACATTGGTTGGCAGAATACCTGACGGTGGCGCTGTTGAAAAAGCAATTGAGAATCAGGGCCCGGCCGAATCGTTAAAAATGAGCTTGCAAATACCCGATTATACAACGGCCAACAGGCTGGCACAGGCCATAAATTATAATTTCCTGGATTTGAAGGCTATCCCGGTTAATGAAGCCAATGTTGAAATCGTTTTATCCGAATCAAGGCGGACGGGCGGTGAGATAGTCAAGCTGATGGCTCAAATCGAAAACCTGAAAATCGAACCGGATACTCCAGCGCGAGTCGTAATAAACGAAAAAACCGGCACTATCGTCGCCGGCGAGCATGTGACCATATCTTCAATCATGCTGGCTCATGGAAATCTGAATATCGAAATCAAGGCTACTCCGCTGGTTTCACAGCCGGAGGCTTTTTCTCAGGGGAAGACGGTTTTGACCAGAGATGCCGAAGTGACGGCCATGGCGGAACCGGCCAGAATATTGTATCTGGAACAACAGGCTAATATAAGTAATTTGGCTGAAGCGCTAAATTCAATCGGCGCTACTCCCAGAGATATTATTGCGATTTTCCAGGCCCTAAAGGCGGCCGGGGCATTGCGGGCCGAATTGGTCATTCTATAAAGACAGGTCAGGATGAATATTACAGCGGTTGACACAGTATATCATAATCCCAAGGCGAGTGAGACCGGCGACAAAGATAAGCAAGCTCAGCTGGCCAAATTGAAAAAGGCTTGCGAGCAATTCGAATCTCTGTTCGTTTATTATATGCTTAAAACCATGCGTTCGGCCTCACAGGAATCATCATTATTGGGCGAAGGCATGGGTTCCGAAATTTTTACTCAGTTGTTTGATGAAGGGCTGGCCGATAAAATGGCTGAATCCGGGCCTTTCGGCATCGGTGATTTGCTTATGAAATCCTATGCCTCGCGTTTGGGTGTTGATCCATCCAAAGTAAAAACCTATGATAATATCACCTCAAAGCCGGCTTATTATCGACCTCAGATTAAGGCTAAACAAAATCATTCAACGGAAATTTCCGGTACTGATAATCTTAAACATCTGGATAAAATTATCCTCGGCGCCGCCGGGGAAAATAATGTCGATCCCAAGCTTATTAAAGCTGTAATAATGCAGGAATCAGGCGGCGACCCTTATGCCGTTTCCGCCAAAGGAGCTAAAGGTTTAATGCAGCTAATGGACGGCACGGCTAAAATGCTGGGAGTAACTGATCCTTTTGACATTAAGCAGAACGTACACGCCGGCGTCAAATACCTGGCTTCGCTTTTAAATAAATTTGAAGGCAATATCGCTAACGCGTTAGCCGCGTACAACGCCGGTCCGGGGGCGGTCGAAAAGTACGGCGGCGTACCTCCATATGATGAAACCCGGAAATATGTGAGCAACATAATGGACAAGGTTGAGGGGTTATAGAAATTCGGGAATTCCCGATAATAAAATAAATGGACAAATATATGGTAGATTTGACTGACATATTAAATCAAGAGCTTGAAACATTTAACAGGTTTCTCCAACTTCTTGACCAACAGCATAAACAAATTGTCAGCCGGAACCTGGAAGATTTGGGCAAAACCAATAACGAGCTGGATATCTTATGCAATAAAGCCCATTTTCTTGAGAAAAAAAGGATTGAAGCCGTCGCTGATATTTCAATGAAATTTAAGTTTAAGGATAATGAACCAAAATTATCCGATTTGCTGCCGCGTCTCGACCGGATTTCCAGCCAGAAGCTTCAACTGTTGCGAGGATCGATTCAAGACGCCCATTCGCGAGTGGAAGAAAAGAGCGCTCGGAATCAGCGGCTGATCGAAAAATCCCGTAAATTAATAGCCGAATCCATGAAAATAATCGCCAGTCGGCCGTCACCGGTTTATAAGAAACCGGGACCGGGTCAGGCTGATATCAGAGAAGGCAATCTCATCAACCGATCGGCCTGAGGAGACCAGTAAAATGTATGGAATAAACGTAGGATTGGAGATAGGCAAAAGGGCGCTTTTATCCCAGCAATTTTCGCTGAATGTAACCGGCCACAATATTGCCAATGTCAACACTCCCGGGTTTACCCGTCAACAAGCTATGCTGTCAGCCACTAATCCGTTGCGGTCAGCTGAGGGCAATTTCGGAACCGGTGTTGAAGTAACGGATATCAGACGCTTACGGACGCAATTTTTAGACGAACAATTCAGGCAGGAAAGTGAATCGGCGGGCCGATGGGAAATGTTGAGTCAGGGATGGGGACAGATTGAACGCATATTTGCCGAACCGTCCGATACCGGTTTTTCTTCGATATTGGATGAATTCTGGAATTCCTGGCAGGATCTGGGGACTAATCCCGACAGCCAGGCGGCCAGAGTAGCGGTTAAAGAACAGGCCAATATCCTGATCAACGCCTTGCACCAATCGACGGATCAGCTGAACGATTTCAAAAGGTCACTGGATAATGATATTCAAAAAACGGTTGGCTATATCAACAATATAGCTAATCAGCTCGCGGCTTTAAACGATTCTATCAAAACAGCCGAATTATCCGGTCATATCGCGAACGATTTACGAGACCGGCGCGATTACCTGATTGATGAATTAGCTACATTCGTAAACATTCAAGCCTTCGAACAATCAACCGGCAATTATACCGTGATGATTGGCTCCATCGCTGTGGTGGATGGTAATGAAGTCTCGGAACTTGAAACAGTTTCAACCGAACAGGGAACTGAGGTTATAAGTGACATCCAGTTTGCCGCTTCGGGCGTAAAGCCTGATATTGTAAACGGACAATTAGCCGGTTTGATTGAATCAAGGGATACGCTCATCGATCAACGGCAGCAAGAGCTTGATGATTTGGCGCAAGCCCTTGTCGAAAAAGTTAATCAGTATCATAGAGAAGGTTATGGTCTGGATGGCGACACCGGCCGGGATTTCTTCAATTCCGAAACAACCGGCGCCGCGGATATTCAGCTCGATGATTTGATTATCCAAAATGAAGGCTATATCGCGTCGTCATTAAATGGCGAAATTGGCGATAATTCAAACGCTTTGCGCATCGCCGGAATTAGATATGAAAGAATAATGGAAGGCGGTTCCGCCACTATCGGTGATTTCTATAACGCGGTCATAGGAACAATCGGTGTTCGAACCAAGGAAGCGCAAAATATGTCGGAAAATCAAGAATCTCTGGTTTTTTATATCGAAAACAACCGCCAGGCACTCGAAGGCGTTTCATTGGACGAAGAAATGACCAACATGATTAAATATGAACATGCTTATGAAGCGGCGGCCAGAGTCATTACGGCTATGGATGAAGCTTTGGATACGATCATAAACGGTATGGGTGTAGTCGGTCGTTAAGACCAAGCGATGGAGTATTAAGATGTTAATCCTGACAAGGAAGTTGGGTGAATCCATTACTATCGAAAATGATATTAAAATCACCGTTCTGGGAATTTTAGGCAAACAAGTCAAACTTGGCATAATCGCGCCGGATAAAGTATCAGTGCACCGCGAGGAAATTTTCAAAAGGATACAGGAAGAAAACCAATCCGCCTCGTTGGCCTTAAAAGAAGATCTTCGCGAAGTTGCCGATATTTTGAAATCCAGGCGCTTAAAGCAAAAATGATTTTTCCCGATATTTGTAATGATAGAAAAAATCAGAGCGATGGGGGCGAAGAGTCGGGCTAATTTTTCACCTGGTTCGGTGAAATTTATAATTTGTGACTAATTGACAATTTAAGCGGAGTCGGAATATGCGAGTAACGAATAAAATGATATCCGACAGGATACTGCGTAATTTAAGCAGTTCAACATCGCGGTATTTAAGTCTTCAGACTATGGCCTCCTCAGGCAAGAGGATAAATCAGGCATCCGATGATCCCTTGGGCATTACCAAAGACCTTAATTTCCGTTCCCGCCTTAATGATATCAATCAATTTGGCTTGAATATCCAGCACGCCCAATCATGGCTGTCATTTTCCGATCAAGCGCTGAATGATATTAATGAACTGATTATATCCGCCAAAGATTTAGCCGTCCAGTTGGGCAATGACACATATGATGATGCCGCGAGGCTGGCCGGCGCGACTAATGCTCTGGAAATTTTTAACCAGATAATGGACGCGGCTAATTCGCAATTTCAAGGCAAATATATTTTCAGCGGTTCCAGGACCGACATGGCGGCGATGGCCGCCAATGAAATCGGGGTCGCTTATCAGGGCGACTTCCAGGACAATTTGATTGAAACCGAACGAGATTCATTTTTAAAAATTAATTCTTTCGGAAGCGAATTTCTTACCCATCAGGTAAATATCCTGGGTGAAGGAGCCGATTTAAACCCGGGTCTTCAGCCCACCCTATGGCTGTCAAATTTAAACGCCGGCAATGGCGTGAATATGGGCGCCGGTCAATTTGTGATAAATACCGTCAACGGATCGTTCACTATTGATCTCGGAGCGGCAAATGTGCGCAATATACAGCAGATGCTCGATACGATAAATGGCGCCGGCATACCTAATTTCACGGCCTCAATTGCCGAAAGCGGTTCCGGTTTTCAATTGAAAGATTCATCATCTATGCATATTACCGCCGATACGCCGCTTTCCATGCTTAATGGAGGCAATGGCGTATCGCAAATTCCTGGAACTTTTACCATTAGGACTTCCGACAACGCGCTGGTAGCTAATATTGATATTTCAGCCGCCGCCGATTTGGATGATGTACTGACGACTATTAACAATGAACTTGCGGCGGCAGGCATCAATAATGTTACGGCTTCAATCCATCCTACTGAAAACAGACTGGTAATTACCGATACCAACGCGGTTCCTTATGATTTGATAATCGAGGAGTCAGGTAATGGCACCACGGCGGCCAACCTGGGTATTGATGGCATGATGAGCGGCCAGATCAATGGCAAAGAGCTCGAACCTATGCACATACAAATTCAGGAATCAGCCGCCGGCGAAACCCTGGCCGCTGATTTAGGTTTGCTCAAGAGCACTGAATTTGAGAGTCTCATCGGCGATGATGCTAACCCCAGGCTAACATATAATACTCTACTGAGCTCATTGAACAGCAATGCCGGATACGAATTAGGTATGATTCGGATTTCCAATGGTCACAATTATGTTGATTTGGATTTATCTCCCCTGGCCAATGATCCCAATGCGACCGTTCTCGATATTGTCGACCGGATTAATCGGGCCGGCATAAACGCGAAAGCTTTTCTCAACACCGCTCAAACCGGGATTATGGTGAAATCGGATTTTAACGATCGGTCGTTTATGATTACCGAGGCCGATGGTGGACGTACCGCGTCAGCATTGGGGATTTTCGGTTCAGGTGATTTATTGGGCAACATGTTGATTTTAAACAAAGCGCTTGAACGCAACAACGTTGAAGAAATCGAAGCCACTCTCGATGTTTTCGATAAAGCTTTGGACCAGTTATTGACTTCCCGGTCAAGTATCGGCGCCAGGCATATTCGCTCGCAAACTTCCGAAAGCCGGCTGTTATCACAGGAAATTCTGGTTACCGATCAACTCTCACAGATCGAAGATGCCGATATGTTAAAGGTAATTACCGAATTGACAACAGCCGAGGTAACTTATCAATCGGCTTTGGCTTCAGCGGCCAGAATGATCCAGCCGTCATTAATGGACTTTTTAAGGTAGGAGGTATTGATGCCGGATATTGAAACATCAAGATTTGGGCTGGTATCATACAATAAAAGCGATATCATCAAATTCGTTAAGCCCATTCTTGGTTTTAATGAATTATCCGAATATATCATCATTTCCAGACCCGAATCAGAACCTTTTAAATGGCTTCAATCCTTGAATGACCCGGCGGTTTGCTTTGTGGTCGTCGACCCAAGACTTGTTATTAATGATTACATTATCGATGTGTCTTCACATGATATAAAACTCTTGGACGGTTCCGAAAAGCAGGAAGATTATCAGATCTACGTGATCGTAACTGTTCCCAGGGGGAGGCCGGAACAAATGTCAGTTAATTTACAAGGCCCAATTGTCCTCAACATCAAGCGTCTGACGGCTCTGCAGATGGTTCTTAATAACCCGGAATACGATATTCGTTACAGCATTTTTAAAAGTAAACAAACAGCTTAGTTATCGCTGTTGTGATAATACCGTCTATGCGGGTAGATAGCGCGAACATAAGTAAATTTTTTATCAGCTATAAAGGGCATGGCATGACCGAAAGGGCGTCGGTCACCGACTCGATCGGCCATGTAATCGCCCATGAAAACCGCCATATAGCCCATTACCGGAATTATGCCAGGTATAATGATAAGGAAATTATTAGAGAAGATATTTCTGTCCGCTATGAATTTATCGATGGCAAAATAGTCGCGGTAGCCGGGCAGGCGACAGCAGTAATGAAAGACAAACCGGAAGAAAAATCCGCCGGGATTCAAATTGAAGCCCCGAAAGGCTCCCAGATCGATATCGCTGTTGATGAATCCGCCGAGATGGATCAAAAGAAAATGAAGCTTGATGTAATAATTTCCAGACTGGAAGCGGCTTTGGATCAAGTCTCGGCCAAAATTGACACTGCTGAAAATGAACAGGGCAATATGCCTGTTGCCGACCAGGAAAAAATCGCCGATTTGAAACAGAAAAAAATCAAGCTCGAAGACAAGAAGCGGGAAATAGTCAAAAAAAGAAATATGCTCGATGCTGAGAAATTAAAGGATATGGTAAAAGATTTGTTGATGGGTTTAAATACTTTGGTCGATCAGGCCGCCAACCTGTTGAAGGCTATTTATGGGCTAAAATCAGGTCAACAAATTGAGCAGAATTCCGATAATGATAACAATGAAGAAGTAACAATTCCCGATTATTCGATGTTGTTCACCGGGATATTGCTTGATACGACAGTTTAATAATCCATTCGAGGTTTAACAATGAAAACAGATACCTTGCCGGAAAAAGGGCAATCTATTACCGATAAAATCGCCGGCCTGTTCGAAACAGGCGTTTATGACGAAGCGATCAGCGAGCTACAAGGGTTTTTGGAAGAGAATCCTGACGATTTAACAGCGACCCATTTGCTGGGTACGGCCTATGCGCGGCTTAACAAATTTATCGCGGCTGAAAAAGCGTTTAAGGCGGTACTAAAACTCGACCCCGCGCACAGCCCCGCGTTTTTTAATTTGGGCTTGATTCACAGCCGTCAAAACCGCATATCAGAAGCTATAAATGATTTTGAAAAAGTACTCGAACTCAACCCCGAAGACATTCAAACCATGAATGACCTGGCCGTGATTAATTTTGGGCAGGGTAATATTGAACGCGGCCGCGAGCTTTTCGAAAAAGCGCTGAAAATAAATCCGGTTTTTAAGGACGCGTTCTTGAATTTATTCGAGTTATGTTGGAACAATGGCAATTACGCGCAGGCGCTGGAATACGCCCATTCATTTCTTAAGGAATTGGAATCCAAAAACGCGAAGTGCGAGCCTGCCAAAGCAGCCGCCCGAAATAAAACGCCCGAGTTTAAAACAGACAACAAACCGGATGCTCTTATTTTGAATAATAACGGCGAAAACAAATCCCCCGCTATAATCTCCTCGCAGACTTTGATAGCTTCAAGTTCCGCGAACCTGGAATTATTCAATAAACAAGTGCCCGAATATTTACGCGATAAAAAAACCGGCATGAACATAGCCATCGTCGCCGATTTCAATATCGCCGGGCAAGTCACGGGTTTGTTAAGACTGATAAACGAGCATACAATTCATCGGGCCAGATGTATTATTATTCACGATGATTACTTGTCATATGATAATGATATCATCCTCTCACGAAGCAATAGTGACGACTGGGAAACCGCCAGACAAATTATCAAAAATGCTGATTTCTTTCATATCGGAAGATTCCCGCAGCAGAACGCTGATTTTCCGCTGCTAAATTATGTTAGACCTAATAACACGATAGTGCAATATTACGGCAGTGAACTCCGGCAAAACGCCCGAACCATTTATAACTGGCATCAGCAGAATAAAATAACCGGTTTGGCCGCATGGGATTATACGATGTTGGAAAATTCGCCGTTTTTCTATCATATCAATATGATGTTCGATGCCTCGAGAGTGAGACCGGCGCCCAAACCGGAAGGCACGATCAAGATTGTCCATCCTACCACCAACCGTTATATCAAAAAGACCGAGCTGTTTATAAAAGCGGTGGAATCGCTTCAGAAAAAGTACGATATCGAACCGATTATCATCGAGGGTAAAACCAATCAGGAATGTCTCGAAATCAAAAGCCGGGCGCATATGACTTATGACCAGATCTCGGTCGGGATATACGGTGTATCGGCTATAGAATCGATGGCCGCCGGCCACGTCGTATTTAGCGGTATCTCTAATTTCGCGGCCAGTATTTATCCCGATAATCCGGTTGTCTGGATCACGCCCGATGATTTAGCCTCGAAAATAGAATACTATATGGTTAACCGAGTCAGCATAACAGAACGGGGTCTGGCCGGCAGAGACTGGGTCGAAAGATATCACAATCCACGGAAGATTTTAAAACAATACATGTACTTATACGATTTCGTAAAAAATGGTCACCGGTTCATGCAAGCGCCGGATGAACAAATACTGGGATAAAAAAATGATTGAAGGCAAAAAGATTTTCGTGACGGGGGGAGCCGGTTTTATCGGCAGCACTATTGTCGGCAGACTTGTCGAAAATAATGAAATCATAATATATGACAACCTGGCCCGGGACAGCTTAAAAGATACGATTTACCGGGACCATCGAAATATCAAACTGGTGCAAGGCGATATTCTTGATTATGACAAACTGGCGCGAAGCATGAAAGGGGCGGAAATCATTATCCACCTGGCCGCGATTGCCGGTATCGATACTGTAATCAGAAGTCCGATTACAACCATGAAAGTCAATCTTCTGGGCACGGTCAACCTTCTGGAAGCCGCGTCCTCTCAGGATAATCTCGAGCGGGTTATAGATTTTTCCACATCCGAGGTATTCGGCGCTTACGCTTTCCGGTCGGAGGAAAACGACACAACCGCGCTGGGAGCGGTCGGCAATGCCCGCTGGACTTACGCGGTGAGCAAGCTGGCAGCCGAACATCTGGCTTACAGCTATTACACGGAAAAGAAAATGCCGACGCTTTCAATCAGGCCTTTCAACATATATGGTCCCGGACAAACAGGCGAGGGCGCGATTCATCACTTTATCGCCAATGCCCTGCAGAATCATGATTTGGTGATCCGCGGCGATGGCGATCAGATCAGATCGTGGTGCTATATTGATGATCTTGTCGATGGCGTGATGTTATGCCTGAAAAAGCCAAAAGCTATTGGACAATGCTTTAATATCGGCAACCCTCGGGGTACTACAACTATTCATGGTCTGGCTTTGGCAATCGTACGCGCGACCTATTCGAAATCTAAAATCGTCTATGTACCGAAAGATTATGCGGATGTCGAATTGCGTATTCCCAGTATCGAAAAGGCCAAAAAATTATTGGGATTTGAGGCTAAAATTGGTCTTGAAGAAGGGCTGAGAAGGACGGCGACCTGGTATTATGGAAAAATCTTCAGTGATAAAACTCATAAAGCCGAATATATCGCCCGCTGAAATAGAAGCCGTCAGCGAGGTCCTGAAATCGGGCATGCTTGTCAATGGCCCGGTTGTCAGACGGTTTGAAGCGTTATTGGCAGAATATTTAGGAGTAGCCCAGGCGGTTTGTGTTTCATCGGGTACGGCGGCCCTTCATCTGGCATTGATTGCCGCCGATATTAAACCGGGGGATGAAGTAGTTGTACCGGCGTTTACATTTCCGGCAACCGCCAATGTAGTTGAGATAT
>Ga0299912_10000436_pt1 | contig 36346 bp, 46 predicted proteins | sample RVTome_2_FD_207667 | JGI IMG/M metagenome (GOLD analysis project Ga0299912, IMG submission 207667) | Soil microbial communities from uranium-contaminated site in the Upper Colorado River Basin, Wyoming, United States - RVT95D214 (version 2) ... | reverse complement strand
CAGGGACGCCGCCAGGGCCGCCGCCAGGGACGCCGCCTGGGACGCCGCCAGGGCCGCCGCCAGGGACGCCGCCAGGGACGCCGCCAGGGACGCCGCCAGGGACGCCGCCAGGGACGCCGCCAGGGCACTGACCGTCCGTGACCTCATCAGCGACGACGGCTTCACCCAGGAGCAGTACGACCTGCTCACCGGTCCGTGGCGGAAGGTGATCGGGCCCGTCCACCCGGACGACGCCGACATCCGCTGACCCCCCGCACGTGGTGGGGTCGGGTCGACACCCCCCTAGTCCCCGACCCCACCACCCGCCACAACTCCATAGACCGCCGTACTCCTGGCCATTGACGTACCCGAGATTGATCCGAGATTGATCCGGGATGGTCCGGCGCGCAGGGGTAGGAGTGAGGGATCCGGGCCACCGGGACCTGAGCAACACAGGTGGGACAGGTGGCTGGTAGGGATGGCATGGAGGCGGTCCGGTACCGGCCCCCCGGTTCGATCCCGGGGCATCCCGCACAGACGACAGCACGATCCGAGGAGGAGCAGTGACCGACCAGCCGAACGCCGAGACGCCCCCCCGGTCTGCCCGAGTACACCGATGAGCATCTCGGCGAGGGCGCAGACCGTCAGGACGAGTACGGTCGCCGCTGCCGCGCCCTGCTCCGGCTGCCTGCGGTGAAACGTCAGCAGGTGTCCGCTGCGGCGTGGCGGGCCACGCACCGCGTCCCGTGGGTGAACCGTAACGGGATGATGCAGGTCGGCGCGATCGCGATCGTCGGGGATTTCGCTGCGGAGACGGAGATCAGGGTTAACGCGGCGCTGGCTGAGCAGTCGTGACGGTGATCCCGTTTCCGCGGCGCCGCCGGTACGGTACGCACCCTGCCGGGCGTGCCCTCACCAACCCCACCCCACCGGTCCAGGTCGTCAATGGCCGGGTGTGGGCGCAAGGCGCATCCGTCGCTGATGTTGAGGCCGCTCTCGCCGGGTGGATGGAACTGGCCCGCCTGAACTCGTCACCACCACCCGCAGCGGCCCCCGCACCGAGAGGAGACGTCTCTTGAGCGACGGAAGCAGCATCGAATGGACGGATGCAACCTGGTCCCCGGTCACCGGCTGCACGAAGATCAGCAACGGGTGCCTGAACTGTTACATCGAGCGGACCCCGCCGTTCCGGATGGCACACCGGAAGTTCGACAAGCCCGGGATCGGCGGCACCACCGGAGTCCAGTTACACCCGGACCGGCTCGGCCAGCCCTTCCGGTGGCGGAAGCCGCGCCGCATCTTCGTGTGCAGCCTCGCCGACCTGTTCCACAGTGACGTCCCGGACGACCACATCATCGACGTCTGGTCCGTCATGGCCGCCACTCCGCGGCACACGTACCAGGTGCTCACCAAGCGTCCGGCCAGGATGCGCGCGCTGCTCTCCGCGTCGGATTTCCGGGAGAAGGTGGCCCGCCGGGCTGCGGGCCGGATGGAGGACGGCGACCACTGGCTGGACTACCTGATGTTCGAGCGGAAGGCGTGGCCGCTGCCCAACGTCTGGGGCGGCGTCACTGCTGAGGACCAGCCGCGCGCCGACCAGCGGATCCCGATCCTGCTCAATACCCCGCTTGCTGTCCGATGGGTCAGTGTTGAGCCGATGCTCAGTTCGATTCGGCTTCCAATGTTCTGCGCCTGTGGTTGCCGGAAGCCCATAGGCGTCGCAGAGAGGGAGGCTCGGCTGAATCCCGGCTACCTCAACGAGTACCAGGCGGAGGCCGCGGTCTGCTCGACGCTAGGCGTCGACTGGGTTGTGCTTGGTGGGGAGTCAGGTCCCGGGGCACGGCCGATGGATCCGGTGTGGGCGCGTTCCGTCCGGGATCAGTGCGTCAGTGCTGGTGTTCCGTTCCTGTTCAAGCAGTGGGGTGGGCGGACCCCGAAGGCGAATGGTCGCCTCTTGGATGGCAGGACTTGGGATGAGTACCCCGCGATGGTGACGTCATGAGGCGACGGACGTCTACCGTTAGGGCGCCGAAGGTGGATTACCGGCAACTGCGCCTCGACCGTGCCCGCGAGGAGGGGCGCTGCTCGGCGTTCGAGGGGCTGACCACCGATGACATCCCCTACGGTCGACCCCCATACCCGAACGGGTACGAGCTCGCCGAGCGGTCATCGTGGCTGTTGGGTCTCGCGGCCGGGGGCAAGGAGTTGGATGCTCTCGCTGACGAGGCTGTCCGCGCACTGGCCGCCGCGAACCCTGTGGCAGTCGCGGCTCTCCGTTATGCGGATGTCGAGCAGTCGACCCGTATCCTCCGCGACCCTGTCGCCCGTGCCGTGGCGGCCCGCGTTCTCGTGGATGCGCTTCGTGGGGTGACCGCCCCGTGATGGGCGGTGGGCATCGTGCAGCCGCGTGCGCTGCGTGGCTCGGCGCGGCCCCGCTCCTGGGTGTCCACGACTGGCGTCAGCTCGCTGCCGGCGTGGTGGTCGCGGGTGCGTGCGGGGACGGCAAGTTGAGCCCGGACGTGGACCAGCGGGGCATCCCCGCGAAACTCATCCCGGGCGGGCACCGGGGCATCACCCATTGGTGGCCTCTCCCGATCCTGGCGTGGTGGGGGTCAACTCACGCCGGGATATACGGGTGGGCGGTGCTCGCGGTCGCGGTGGCGTGGGCGTCGCACGTGCTGGCTGACGCCGTGTTCGGCGAGATCCCGGTGTGGCCGAAACGCGGGGGGTGGCGTCGGGTTGGTCTCGGGTTGAAGACGGGTGGCCGGATCGAGCGTGCGGCTACGCCCGTCCTCGCGTCTGCGGCGGTGTGGCTGGCGTGGGTGGACGTGTCCCCGCTGGTCATCGGCGCACTGCGGTAGACCCGAAAGGCGTCCGGAGTGTAGAATGCAAGACGTGAGCAGCGATGGAGGGGAGACCGTGGACGGGATGCTGATGCGCCAGGACGCGTTGGCGTCCTGGCTACGGTCCCAGCACCCTGAATGGGCCGACAGCGACGAAGTCACGATCGCATCCATTGCCACACGGCTCGGTTACGCAGAAGTCACCGTCAGCCATTGGCCCTCGAAACGCATGCTCACATACATGGAGCGTTTCCCGCGGCCCATCCGCCGCACCCCGCCCTCACATGAGGCCATCTACCGGTGGGGGGACGTCGAGGCGTGGTATGCGTCCGGTACCCGCCGACGCCGCCTGCCTGGCCCCCGCATGACCGGTCTCCGGTGGGTAGCCCTCGTCAGCATCCATGACGGGAAGGTCCGCGAAATTCCGAAGCCTGATCCTGATCCGGGGAAGTTCAAGAGGTGTGACCTCCTCCCGCCTCTGACCGGGAACGTTGACCGGATGACCCTCGCATACCTGATCTCTGTAGGGCTGGCGACTCGCCTGGATGACGGGGCGTTCGCCGCTACCGGGTCGGGTGCCGGGCTGGTGGAGGCGGAGCCCATGTGGGCGGAGTGGGCTAGGTCCGGCACGGGACAGGCCGAGTCGAGCCGTTCGGCGTAGCGGATCGGCCCGGTACGGTCACGTGATATGGCGCCATGACCTGCTAGAATGCTCCCCGTGCCGCCACCCATCACGCCCGAATCGGTTGCGCCGATTACTGGCGTCCGCAGCCACGGGCAGGCGCGTTGTCCGGAGTGCGGTATCCACGTCGCGCTCACCAAGTTGGGCAAGTTCCGTGTCCACGGGTGGGTAGGCGGTGCCCGGGACAACCGCTGCCCGGCGTCCGGTCAGATCCCCCCGCCCCCGCCGTCCACGTGCAAGACGTGCGAATGTAAACGGATCGACCACCCGAACGGCGGGAGATGCCGCCACCACGGGACATGTCGGGGCTTCAACCAGCCGCGCGGATTCTCACCCCACCTCGTCGGGGGTGTCTCGTGAGCGGGTTCCGTGTCGCGTACGTGGGGAACTGCAAGCCGTCGCACAGTACTGAGACGCATCTGGCGCGGACTCTGACGCAGATGGGTCACACCGTCGTCCGGTTGCAGGAGGACGACCTCACCCCGGCCGGGTTGACGCAGGGGTTGCAGCGGATGGACCGCCCCGACATGTTCCTGTTCACCAGGACGTGGGGCCGGACCGTCACTGGGGATCACCTGTCATGGCTGCGTGCGCTGGGAATTCCGAGCGTCTCCTACCACTTGGATCTGTACGTCCCGTTGCAACGCAATGGCGGCATCGGGACGGACCCCTTCTGGAACACGGATTTCGTGTTCACACCGGATGGTGACCCGCGCTCAGAGGCCGAGTTCACACGGCGAGGCATCAACCACCGGCACATCCTCCCCGGTGTCGTTGCCGATGAGTGCTACATCGCTGATGGTGTCCACCCGACCCGTGACGTCATCTTCGTCGGGTCGGGGCCTGGCTATCACAGCGAGTGGGGGTACCGGGGTGAGTTGCTTCGCTGGCTTGGCGCCACGTACGGGCCGCGGTTCCGCCACTACGGGGGCCGCGGGCAGGCCATCCGCGGCTACGGGTTGAACCGGTTGTACGCCTCAGCGAAGGTCATTGTCGGCGACTCCCTGGTCCCGGGGTTCACGCACGAGGGGTATTGCTCCGACCGGCGCTACGAGACTCCTGGCCGTGGTGGGTTCATGGTCCACCCGCGGATTGGCGGCCTTGACGACGGGTTCCAGGACGGCGTCAACACCGCGCTCTACACCTTCGGGGACTTCGCTGGGCTGCGAGACCAGATCGACTACTACCTCACCCACGATGAGGAGAGGGAGTTGGTCCGCCGCGACGGTCACGAGCACGTCAAGGCGCACCACACGTACACGCATCGCCTGTCCAGGATGCTCGACGTTCTGCGTGAGGAAGGGGCGCTGCCGTGAACGATGACGCCCTGATTGCATTCCTGCGGGCGCGCGAAGACGACCGCGAAGCCGCGGAGTCTGATCCTGACCCGCGGCTGACGGCCGACATCGTCATCCGGCGGAGGATCATCAACCTGTGCGAGTCGTACGGGGAATACGCGGATTTCCAGCCAGCGATGACTGAGGTGCTGAAGCTGCTCTCCTTGCGGGATGCAGGCCACCCGGAATTCAATCCATCGTGGAGGACGTCTTGACGGAGTGGAAGCGCGTCGGATATCTCAAGACATCGGATGTCGGGCCGTTCGAGCAGCACGAATGGCGCTATCACCTGGAACTCCCAACGCCCCTCGCGGACTGGGATGTCTGGGACTACTGGGAGCGCGCCCGCACCGAGCACATGGCGTCCGTCCTGAAACCCGGGGACTGCCTGTACGACGTTGGTACCGAGTTCGCGTGGCTCAGCGTCGTCTACGCATCCATGGTCGGCGCCGGGAACATGGTCCTCATCGAGCCGAGCACTCCCATGTGGCCGAGCATCAAGGCCACATGGGAACGGAACGGATTAGCGCTCCCGTCCACCACCTTCCACGGCCTCGTCGGCGCAGCGACGGGCCGCATCCCGGCCGGGCACCTCACCTCGAACGGATGGCCGGACGCCACCGACGGCCCCATGATCGGGAAGACGGCATACACGTACCTCCATGACAACCCCGCCGACATCCCAGCCACCACCCTTGACGACCTCGCCGCATTCGCTGGCGCCCCCGACGCGATCACGATCGACGTGGAAGGCGCGGAGCTCCTCGTCCTCCAGGGAGCGGCCCGGACCCTGACGGAGCACCGCCCCCACGTGTGGGTGTCCATCCACCCGGACCTGATGGCCCGCGACTATGGGGCCACCCCGGACGCCGTGCACGAGTTCATGGCGGGGCACGGCTACGTGGGGACACACCTGTCTACAGACCATGAGCAACATTGGCATTTCGCGAAGGCTGGTGAGCGGTGACGGTGGCTAGTTCATCCTTTCGTGCGTTCAACATCCAGCCCCCTCCATATCAGAACAGACGCAATGTCTGGGCTAGTGGCCTGATCGACCCGGGTCGTCTCCGCGTCTGGAGGTTGGACGGAGCCAGAGATCAGATCTACCTGATCGATCCAGACGCAGGGTCGAGAATCGAAATGTTTAATTGGAGTGACGGTCCAGCGCGTGCAGCATGACCTGCTGATGCCCCGGTGGACGTGGGTCACCGCAACCAAGGAGGCCGCGGCGTGAGCGTGCATGTCGTGTGGGAGCCCCTCATGGAGGGGTGCAACCGGGGAGTGTTGGATCAGGCGATCATTGAGCGGCTGATTGCCGGCCGCCACCGCGCCCCATGCTGGCCGGACTTCGTCCACCACGACGCCCTCGCGGATGTCCCCGACGCCGAGGGCGCGGTGGTGGTGCTCCCCGCGAGGCACCACACGTCCCTAGATGACCTGCGCCGCATCAACGAGGTGACCGCGTCCCTCCCGTGGCTGCTCCTCATCCTGAATGGCGACGAGGAGCACACGTTCCCGTACGGGCACATCGAGCACCCGAACATGCGCCTATGGGTGCAGACCCCCGACGCCACCCGCACCTACCCGCCCGGCACCCGGTACCTCGCCAACGGACCCGCCCCTCTCGCCTACGACACCCCGTGGGGTGACCGGACCCGGGACGTCGCCCTCCTCGCCCAGGACACCCACGCACGCCGACACGAGTGCGCGGACGCTGTCCAGGCGATCCTCGACACTGGCAGGCCAGGGCACCTGACCCGGACTGCAGGCTTCACGCAGGGAGTCGAACCCGCCGAGTACATGGCGTTGATGGCATCGGCGCGGGTGTGCCCTGCCCCGTCCGGTCCGGTCTGTGTCGACTCCTTCCGGGCGTGGGAGGCGATGGAGCTCGGGGCCACCCCGGTCCTGGACGGGCACCTTCCCGACGGGACCAGCCAGGCCACCTACTGGCAGCGGGTTATCGGCACCCCGCCTCCCGCACTGTTCGTCGTCCGGGACTGGCAGTCGTTCCTGCCGTGGATGATGGGTGAGGCGCTGTCCTGGCCGGGGACGGCGTCCCGGGCTGCGGCGTGGTGGCAGCGCTACCAGCGGGACATGGCCCACAACCTCGTGGCCGACCTGCGGGACCTCGGCGCGCCAATCCCGGACCCATCCGTGGACGACCAGATCACCGTCTTGATGCCGACATCGCCGATCCCGTCGCATCCCTCCACGGCGGTGATCGAGGAGACCATCGACTCGGTTCGGGCACAGTTGCCGCGGGCGGAGATCCTGGTCATGTGCGACGGCATCCGGCCCGCACAGGAGCACTACCGGCCCGCCTACGAGGCGTACCTGTACGAGCTGGTCAGGTTGTGCCGGGAGAAGTGGTCGAACGTCCTCCCGATCATTCACGGTGAGCACCGGCACCAGTCGGGGATGACCTGGCACGCCCTCAACGTGGTTACCACCCCCACGATCCTGTTCGTGGAGCATGACTGCCCGATCCGCGGCGACATCCCGTGGGCCGCCATCACCAATGCTGTCCGCGGGGACCGGGCCGACGTGGTCCGTCTCCACCATGAGGCCAGCGTCCTGCCCGTCCACGAGTACCTGATGGACGGCCCGGACGAGGACGTCGCGGGAGTCCGGATGAGGCCGACCCGGCAGTGGTCGCAGCGACCCCATGTCGCCCGGACCGCCTACTACCGGGACATTCTCCGCGACAACTTCGGCTCTGACGAGAAGTGGATGGTCGAGGACCGGATGCATTCGGTCGCACAGTCGGATCCGGGCGCCCATCACCTGTGGATCCTGACGGAGCCCAACGGGGAGCATGGGATCAAGTACTCCTGGCATCTCGACGGGCGCGGCGATGACAGCAAGTGGGTAGACGAGTGACCCCACGTCTCGGCCTCGTCGCCTACGGCACCGCCACGGGGTTGGGGTATCAGACCAAGGCGATACACGACCACCTGCGCCCGGCGAAGACGCTCCTGATCGACCTGTCCCACCGGAAGCGCCTCCCCCTGCATACGGAGTGGTTCCCGGGCGCCCAGACCGTCCGTGACGCTCCGACGGTGCAGGACATCGCCGTGTTCCTCGACGGCCTGGACGTGGTCCTCGCGTGCGAGACGCCCGGGAGCTACGCCCTGTTCGACCAGGCACGCAAGCGGGGGATCCGCTCGATCCTTCAGCACAATTTCGAGTTCTTGGACTATTTCAGGGACCCGTGGTTGTCCCGGCCGACAGTGTTCGCTGCCCCCAGCCCGTGGAACGTTCACCGGATGGACCAGGGTCCGTTCCCGATCGTCTGGGAGTTGCCGGTCCCCGTCGACCCGTCCGGGATCCTGCAACGGCAGGTGACCGAAGCCCGCACGTTCTTGCACATCGGGGGGCGTCCGGCCGCGTACGACCGGAACGGCACCCTCGACTTCATCTACCTCGCCGGCCGGTGCCGCGACCTGGACGCCGAATGGGTCGTCACCTGCCAGTCGCCCACTGAGGACATCACCCGGGCGCTCCGTGGATCGAACGTCACTCTCGTGGCGGATATGCCGGAGCCTGCCGACCTGTACAGGGTGGGGGATGTGATGGTCCTACCCCGAAGGTTCGGCGGGCTTTGCATGCCAGCGAGGGAGGCCGTCACCGCCGGCATGCCCGTCATCATGCCCCGGATCGAACCGAACACGTCGTGGCTGCCCCCGGAGTGGCTGGTACCCGCAACCCTCGCCGGATCCTTCCAGGCCAAAACCAGCATCGACCTGTGGCAGACCGACATGCAGGCGCTAGAGGCCCTCGTCCGTCGCCTCAACGCCGATCCCGGGCTAGTGCAGGAGTGGGCCAAGGACGCCCGGGACATCGCCACGAGGTGGACGTGGGACGCGCTCCTACCCGTCTACCGCACATTCCTTGACCGAGTGATGGAGTTGCGACCGTGAGTGCATGGGAGCCCCTCGCGTGGGGCGCGATGGTCGGTTTCGTTGTCGTCTCGCTGATAGGACCGGCGATCGACTTCGAGAGAATCCAACTCCGGGTCTACGTCTGGCGTCACCGCAATGATCCGCCAGTCCACATGGCCGCATTGGTCGTGAGCAGCGAAGCGTTGCGCGCCCTGTACCAGAACTATCGCGTCAGCCGTCGCGACTGGCGGGACATCCTGTGAGCCAGGGAGACCCCACTCGGCAGGAGTACGCCGAGGTGACGATCACCATCAGGCGCGGGGCGGACACCGGGACCATCACCATCCCGAAGTGCACGTCAGTCGACGTGACTGAGCATCGCCGACCCCCTGATGACATAGGCATGAACCCGGCCGACCTGGTCACTAGGGTTCCCGAGCCGGTCGGCGCCCTCAACGTCGAGATCAAGCCGGTGCCCGTTGACGGCGTCTACTACCAGGTGGTCGACCAAGTGAAGGCCGTCCAGGGAGGCCGACCCATATCCTCTCGACCCGTCTCCTCGTGGCGGACGATGAACGCCCCAGCCCGCGCATTCAGCATCCTCGGCGTCGTCGCGCTGATGAGCGTCTTCACCCTCGTGGCGGCCCTTGTGGTAGGTGGGCTCGTATGGCTCGTCCAGATCGTATGGGGGGCCGTCCTGTGAACCTCGGGGACAGATTCGAACGGCGCACGGGCATCCTCATCGGCACATTCAGGCTCGGCGACCACTGGACCAGCAGGATGCCCATCCATGTCGGCCCGGTTGGTTCGTGGGGGCAGGATGTCCACGCGCGCGGCTACTGGCGGATGTGGGTGCACGCGTCCGGAGTGTCGGTGTCTTCGTTCGACCGGGCCGCCTATGTCGTGGTGTCCCGGTTCTCAGACGACCGGGACCGGCTCGCCTTCTGGGCTGGGGTCGCCACAATCGCCACCATTCTCGGCGCATTGGTGGTCATCCTGTGAGCCAGGCGTGGTCCGCCCCGGTCTGCACCAGCCTTGACGACCTCGACGCATGGAAGTCGCTCGGCATAGTCACCGACTTCACCCCCGTCTACATGGACGAGATCACCCCCGAGGCGGCGTACACGGTCCCCGCCTTCTGGCTGGAGCCTCGGACTCTCACCATCAACCTCACCCCGCGTGCCCGCCGTCACCTCCGCCGCCTCATCCGCCAACTCGGCGCCCGGGAACGAGCCCTCAACTGCGCCTACCGCCGCCACATCCTGGCCCGTCGCCGACGCAACCGGAACCGGTAACCCCCAGCACAGAGGAGGGACCGCATGGCCCACACGTCCACCACAGCCACCTGCCCCCACTGCGGGACACCCGTCAAGGACACCTCCCTCTGCCCCGACGCCGAACAGACCCTGCACGCCCTCCTCCGCCGCCTCGTCTCCACCGTCCCAAGCACCCTGCGCCTAGCCAACGGCACACACATCACCGACCGTGCGGGCCGCCAGCCCTCCTCCCGCTGGGACACCCCAGCCGGGGAGCAGGGCGCCATGCCCCGCCTCCTCGACGAAGCCGTAGGACGCCAAGCCAAGTTCGCGCCGCAAGCCGAGAAGGTCAACACCGGTAAGGCCGCAGCCCGGATCATGCTCCCCTCCAAGGCTGGGGACCGCGCCACCAGACTGCACGCCGTCGTCGTCCAGGCAGCCAACGACCTCATCTCGGCGCAGATGTGCGTCATGGCCCTTCCCCTCGCCGTAGAGACCGCCACCGCCGCCGAGTGGTTGTTGGACGGGTTCGCGCGGCTCCGCCTCCACCCTGATGCCCCAACCCTCCTCGCCGAGCTGCAGCGGGCCGTGGACGGCGCGGAGAAGGCCATCGACCGGCCAGCGGACCGCCACTACCTCGGCCCCTGCAACCTGGGCGGGGCCACCGACTGCACCGGGCACATGGTCGCCGTCGGAGCCCGTCCCGCCCGCTGCGACACGTGCCGCCGGGAAGTCGACCAGGACGACCGCCGCCGGGACCTCCTCGACCAGGCCGCAGACATGTGGCTGACATCCCGGGAGATCGAGCGGGTCACCGCGTCCCTGGGTAGGCGTATCCCAGAGTCGAGCGTGCGAGAGTGGGCCGCGAAAGGCCACGTCCAGCACGCGAGTACGGGCCCGGTCCGCTACCTGCTGGACGATGCACTGGCGCGCGCAGAGAAGGTCCGGCAGCGATGCCCCCGCCGCAAGACCGCATAGCGTCGTGTAGACAGATCTACTGTATGAGTGTAGAGTTTTCTACATGACGACGACAGCGGCGATCACCTACGAGGTCCGCCCCTACCACGGAGAGACCACGCCGCTCCACTCCTGGCGGATCCTCGGCGCCGACGGCGCCACGATCTCCGAGTTGTACGTCGACACGCACACCTTTGAGGTCCGCAACATCGAGACGCACCCCGACCACCGCTGGATGGGCCACGCCACCGCCCTCTGGGCAGCTGCCACCGCGATCATCCCCGTCCGCCACGCACACACCGCTCACCGCACCGACGAGGGCAGCGCGTGGGCCGCCAAGGTCGGCGGCGACACCGCCCCCTGCACCGACGACTGCGACTGCGACACCGCCGCATGGGCCGACACCTACGACTACGACGAGGACTGATCGAACATGAGGACCACCACCGTCATCGCCCACCGGGCAGCCAGAGGCCCCCGCTGGCACATCAGCGGGACCATCCGTGCCGATGAGCACGACGCCTGCTACGCCACCACCGCGGCCCTCGCCGCCGCCCGTGAGGCGAGATACCAGGACCGCGGGCTCTACATGGTCCAGGTCTTCGCCCCGGAGCAGTACACCGACATCACCGTCGAGGCCCGGCGCATCGGGGACGCTCTGCGGGTCGCCCGGGCGACGGTGGCCGACCTCACGCAGCAGGCTGTAGCCATTGTCCCGCAGGCCAACGACGGTGGAGCTGGGGTCCCGGAGACGCAGCTGGCCGCCCTGCTAGGTGTGGACCGGATGACAATCCGCGGGTGGCTCGGGAAGCGCTAATGCCCAGCCGTGAGCGGGGTGTCACCCGGCCTGGGGAGCCTGCCCGGATGCCCGCTGCCGGGCGGATCTGCGGGCAGGAGAGAGGGCCCGCGTCATGCACTGACCAGGTCTTCTCCCGGGGCATGTGTCGACGCCACTACCGGGGGGTCGCCCGCGGCGGCACGATCGACCTGGACGAGCCAGCTATCGGCTCGCCGTCCGACCACGGCCGGTGGGGCATCCTCGACATCGACGAATCCGACGGAGGGAGGCTGACCTGCCACGACTGCGGCAGATCCTTCATCGCGCTGGGCGTGCATATCGGCATGGCTCACGGTGGAGTCCGCGACTACCGGCTCCGGCATGGACTCCCGCTGCACGCGTCGCTAGCTGCGGCTGACCTGTCCGCGCGACTGGCCGCCGCCGGGGCTGCGTCCGTCGGCCGATTGGAGGCTGTCCGGACGCCGGACACTCTCGTGGGCGTCCCCCAGGAGATGATCACTCGGGGACTGCGACTGTCCCGCCGGACGGGGCGCCCCGCTGGCACGCCGACGCCGTCCAGGCACGGCGCACGTCTCGACCAGGGAGACACCGCAAGCAGACTTAGCCCGTCCGTGTGACACGCATGACGGGTGTTGCAGCAGATCAACGTGGGGATGATACGATACGCGCAGCGGATGCCAATGGCAGACGCTGCCCAGAATCGGAGCCGGTCCCACCGCGGTGCAGGCCGGAAGTGAGTCTCAGGAGTTCCCGCTCGGTAGCGGGGCCTGAGGCTCGCGGCATTCAAGCCCCAGGCGGTCCCTCGTGGGCCGCCTGTCTCACGCCCGGAGGGCACGATGGCCGGCAAGAAGCCCGCGAAGAAGGCCGCCCCACCGTTCGGCGGGAAGCAGGCCAACCCCTTCGCCAAGGCCAAGCCGTCCGGGGCCGCCGGGAAGATGCCCCCCGCCGACATGCCGATGCGCAAGACCGGCAAGGGCAAGCCAGGCCGCTGACCCGTCCGGCCGATCAAGCCCACCCCCGACCTTGCCGATACACCCAACATGAACGTCAGCCGGACCCTCGCCACCCTCACTGCCGCCGCCGTCATGGCGCTCACCGGATGCGGCCTCCCCGCTGGGGACGCACAACAGGCGCTCACACGGGCACCGGCGGCCGCGTCGTGGCGGTACCCGGCCCCGCGTCTCGACCAGGGCGACCGTCCCGGCTGCGGCTTCTACGCCGCACTCCAACAGCTCAACGCCCCGGGCGCCCGCATCACCCAAGCGCAGGCGGACCGCATGTGGCGGGAGTTCGCACCCCAAGCCCCGTCCGCTACCCGCACCTCCGACGACATCCTCAAGACTGTCCTCGCCAAGCACGGTGTCCGCGCCATCTACCGGACCATCCCAACATCGCAGGCACTCACCGAGGTCTACCGCGGCCCCCTGGTCGTCTCAGTCCGCTACCTGGCTGGCATGGATGACACAGCCCGGGATGGTCACTGGCTGGCCCGCGGCGCGCTGGCCGGTTATGACCACGCGGTCGTGCTGACCGGCTACGACCCCAAGGCGCGCCGGGTCCTGCTCCTGAACCAGTGGGGCCGGGCGTGGGGCCGTGACGGCGGCATGTGGCTCACGGCTGCTGAGTGGCAGCGGCTCGCCGCATCCGCGACCGTCTGGACCCTCGGCTGACACCCTCTCCGGATGTTACCGGCGCGTAGATGTGCCCCGCCCCACCGGCGGGAGAATCGCCGAACCATCACCAACCGATCCGAAACAGACAACCAGAGGCCATTGCAGGCAGAACCAAGCCGCGATGGCCTCACCCACGCACGGACACACCACCGTGACCGACCCGGCCAGGCGCCGGGCAGCAGGCACCGCCAGGAGCGGCCCGCCAGCAGAACGGGAGCACACCATGACCAACCAGGAACGCACACTCGCCATCCGCGAGGCATTCTTCGACGCCAGCGACATGCTCGCGAAAGCCGGCGTCACCCAACCGTCAGGCCAAGACGTCATCACCCTCGCCCAGTGGCTCTACGGCGCAACCCACCAGACCGCCGCGGCAACGTTCCCTCCCGCCGCAGACGCGCGAGGCTGACGTGGCCGCGAACATCCCCCTGTCCGACGAGGAGAAGACGGAGATCACGCGCCTGCACGGTGAGGGCAAGAGTGTCCGGCAGGTCGCTGAGGCGATCGACCGGGCGCCGTCGACGGTGTCCCGTCACGCGGGGGAGCTCGGTCTCGTGTTCGACCGGTCGCAGACGGCTGCGGCGACTGAGGCTCACACTTTGGACGCGAAGGCTGCGCGGGCGGCGATCATCGCGTGGCAGTACCGGCGGTGCCTGCGTCTGGCTGAGCGCCTGGACGCGGACACGTTCTCGACTGTGGGGAACTCGCAGGAGGGTCCGGTCGCGGCGGCGTTCTCGTTCGTCCCTCCGCAGGATGAGTTGTCGCTGTCGCGGGCGATGGGCCAGTACGCGAAGACCGCTGGTGACCTGGAGAAGGTTGATGCGGGTGCGGGTGCTGAGGGCGCGAAGTCGATGCTGGGTGACCTCGCGGCCGGGCTCCGGGCCGTCTATCAGGCGTCCAAGGTCGGTGATCCCGTGCAGTCGGAGGCGCCTGCGCCCGGGTAACTGTCGGTGCGCTCCGGTATACTGACGGTGACAGTTGAGCGGCCCCGGCAGGTGTTCTAGCACCTGTGGTCCGGGGCCTAGATCCGGAGGAGACCCGGACCTGTGAACGATGGTACTTGCCGCGCGCCTGGCTGCACTGTGATCCCGAAGACTCCCCGCCGAGGGATGTGCGAATCGCACTACCGGCGGTACATGAAGTACGGAGACCCGAGCGGTGGCCGACCGGCCTTCGCGTCCGACGCTGAACGGTTCTGGTCCAAGGTTGACCGGCGCGGACCCGATGAGTGCTGGCCGTTCCTGGGCTACCTCGACCCGGACGGCTACGGAGTGTTCACTGTGAATCATGTCAACGTCCGGGCGCATCGGTACGCCTACGAACTGATGGTTGGCCCGATTCCCGACGGACTACCCCTCGACCACGTCAAGGCAAACGGATGTACCCGCCGGGACTGCATGAACGCGCCAGCCCACTTGGAGCCTGTGACTGTATTCGAGAACACGATGCGCGGGGATGGCCCGTCGGCTGAGAACGCGCGCAAGACGTTCTGCAAGCGTGGTCACGAGTTCACGCCCGAGAGCACGTACACGTACAGCGATGGGCGTAGGTCGTGTATCCCATGTCAGCAGGACTACCAGCGCAGGTGGTACCTGGGAAAGCGGAAGCCGTCCCGTGATCGATCTTCCGCTTAGCCCGAAGCAGGTCGACTTCATCGCGAACAGCGATGCCCGCATCAACATCACCAGTGGGTCCATCCGTGCAGGCAAGAGCGTGTCCACGCTGGTCCGCTGGCTCATGTACGTCGCTGATGCGCCCCCGTCGGGGGAGCTTGTGGTTGTGGCCAAGACCACGAACACTGCGGCGTCCAATATCTTCCTTCCACTCCAGGATCCGGCGATGTTCGGGCCGCTGGCGAAGCACGTGCATTACACGCGTGGTGCCCCGTCTGCGACGATTCTTGGCCGTCACGTCCGCGTCATCGGCGCGAATGATGTGCGCAGCGAGGAGCGCCTGCGGGGGATGACCTGCGCGGGCGCCCTGGTCGATGAGGCCACATTAGTCCCGAAGGAGTTCTTTACCCAACTCTTGGGTAGAATGTCCGTACCTGGAAGCAAGCTCTTCTGCTCCACAAACCCGGGGCCACCCGCCCACTGGCTGAAGACAGACTTCATCGACAGGGTCGGCGTGCTGGACGCCAGGCACTGGCACTTCACGATCGACGACAACCCGTCACTCTCCGACGAGTACAAGACCGCAATCAAGGCCGAGTTCGTCGGACTGTTCTTCCGCCGCTTCATCCTCGGCGAGTGGTGCGCCGCCGAGAACGCGATCTACGACATGTTCGACCAGCAGGTCCACGTGGTAGCCGAATCACCGCTTGTGACCCGCTGGCCAGCAGTCGGGATCGACTACGGCACCGTGAACCCATTCGTCGGTCTCCTGGCCGGCATCGGGGTAGACGGGCGACTCCACATCACATCCGAGTACCGCTGGGACTCACGCCGCGAACACCGACAGAAGACGGACGCCGAGTATTCACGGGCGGTCACCGAGTGGATCGGCGGGTACGTCCGCCCGGGGGCTGAACATCCGGGCGCCACCCCGGAGAAGTGGGTTGTGGACCCGTCGGCGGCTTCGTTCATCCAGCAACTGTGGCGGGACGGATACTCGCCGACCCCGGCGGATAACAGCGTCATGGACGGCATCCGGCTGGTCTCTACCCTGCTGGGTAGAGACCAATTGAGGATCAACGCCTCATGCGAGGGCCTCATCGGCGAGATGGCCGGGTATGCATGGGACGACAAGGCCGCCCTTAAGGGCGAGGACCGTCCAGTCAAGGCGAACGACCATGGTCCGGACGCACTGAGGTATCTGGCGCAGACCACTGAGTGGACGTGGCGCCGCGAACTCCTGCAACCCAAGCCGCAGGCCGCCTGAGAGGAGGCACCACGTGTCGTTGCCTCCCCCCGGGAAGACTGTGTGGCCGCCCGAAAAGTGGCAGCCCGCTTACGACCAGTACGCGACGAACGCGACATGGTGGGCGGGTGACCCAGAGCAGCTATCCAGCCTCTATGACGGCGGACAGGGCTGGGTTCGCGGCGACACCCGGTACCGGGTGAGCCAGTTCCGTGGCGGGGTGGTCGGGAGGATGGCCCGCTGGTTTTGGGGTCAGCCCGCCCCTGACGGTGAGCTGCGGGCGAAACTGCATCTGCCGTTGGCGTCGGACATTACGGGGATGTCCGCGAACATGCTGTTCGCTGAGCCTCCGAAGTTGACGGTCGGGAACGCGCAGACACAGGATCGGCTCGACGTTCTCACGGACTTGACGGGGCTGCATTCGACGCTCCTTGAGGGCGCCGATGTCGCTGGCGCGTTGGGTGACGTGTATCCGTGCGTTACGTGGGACACGTCCATCCGGGATGAGCCGTGGATCCGCGTCGTCCACGGCGACGCCGTGGTCCCAGAGTTCCGGGCGGGCATGCTCGCTGCGGCAACGATCTGGACGGTCGTCAAGGACGACCACGGGAAGATCTGGCGGCACCTCGAACGCCACGAGAAAGGCGTCGTCCTCCACGGCCTGTATGTGGGTGGCGTCAGCACTCTCGGGGACCTCGTCGACCTCCGGGAACACGAGGACACTGAGCAGTTCCCGGAGCAGGTGGTGACCGGTGTTGACCGGCTCCTCATCCAGCATGTCCCGAACCTGCGACCGAACCGCCTCGACAGGGGGTCGCCTCTCGGCCGGTCCCTGTTCTCCCCGGCAGTGTTGGGGTTGATGGACCAGTTGGATGAGGTGTGGTCGAGTCTGGCCCGCGAGTACCGGCTGGCTAAGGCCCGCGCGGTCATCACTGAGGACGCGGTGAAGAGTCAGGGCCCCGGTCAGGGCGCCGTGTTCGATGACCGGGAACTGCTGATGCCGCTGAGGATCAACCCGAACCAGCAGGGCACGAAACCGGTGGAGCTGATTCAGCCGTTGATCCGGGTGGAGGAGCATCTTGCGGGGTGCCGCGCCCTCACCGAGGAGATCATCCGTTCCTGCGGGTTTTCGATCAACAGTTTCGGGCGCGGCCAGACAGATCAGGCTGCGGCGACGGCGACGGAGATCCAGCAGCGCTCCGCACAGTCCTACCTGACGAGGGGCATGCAGACCCTGCACTGGGGGTCCGCGTTGCGGGCCTCAGTGCACACGCTCCTTGAGGTTGATGCTGCCGCGTTCGGGTCGAAGGTGACACCTGAACGGCCCGAGATCGTGTTCGGTGACACGGTCGCCGAGTCGGACGCTCAGACCGCGCAGACGCTGGCGACCCTCGCCCAGGCCGAAGCCGCGTCGATCAAGACGCGGGTGAAACGCCTCAACCCCGAATGGGCGGATGAGGCTGTGGCCGAAGAGGTCGAGGCGATCATGCGGGAGCAGGGCCGCAGCGTCCCTGACCCGGTCGCTCTCGTCCACGACGACACGTCCCCCATGGATGCACCCACTGATGTTCCGGCCGACGGGCCGGAAGCGAACGCCCTTCCGGCCGCACGACGCCGGTAGGGCTGCACCACAGATCACCTTCCCCCCCAGGACCGGTCACGCCAGGTGCGTGCCCGGTCACAGCCAACCCGCCAGGAGCGACGAGGCATGCCCGACACCGAGGACGACACCACCCAGTCCGGGGACGACACGACCGCCGTGGAGGGCCAGGAGCCTGACGCGACCGTCCAGGTCGCGGACGACACGGACGACACGGACGGCGAGAACGACGAGGGGTCGCAGGGCGACCCGACCGACGATCTCACCGCAGACGACCTCCGCAAGGAGATCGCCAAGCTGCGCCGGGAGAACGCGAAGGACCGCACCGCAGCGAAGGACCAGGCCGCTAAGTCCGCCCGCACCGCGGCACTCGCGGAGGCCGAACTGCAGCTCAAGACGTCGATCGACGCGCGGGACAAGGAGTGGAAGGACCGGGCCGCGAAGGCGCTGGGGCTCGTCGACGCCGAGCCGGCACTCACCCCCGAGCAGGTCGCCGAACGCATCACGCAGGAACGCGACCAGGCACGCAAGGACGCTGAGGCGCGCGGCAACGAACTCCTCGAACTGCTCCGTGAGGTCGCCGTCCAGGATGCGGCAGCAATGCACGACGCGTCCCCGGGGAGGCTCACGGATTCCCGCGCCTTCATGGCGAAGGTCGCGGCGGTCGACTCCGCCGACAAGGCGGCGTTCCGTGTCGCCGTCGCTGAACTCGTCGAGGCCGAGGTTGAGGCGAACCCCGACCTGAAGGCCACCAAGAAGACCGCCGCGGCCCGCGCGTCCGGCGGGACAACCACGGCCGGGACTGCCCCCCGCGACCTTGACCACATGTCCGTTGACGACCTCATCGACGCAGGGTTCACGAAGCGCCGATGATCAACCCGCCAGAGCGGCGGTAACCGAAGAGAGGACGCCGTCATGGCGAACACATTCATCAAGCCGTCGATCGTGGCGAAGATCGCGTTGGCGAACCTGATCCAGCAGTCCACGATGCTCAGGCTGGTCCACCGCGACTACGAGCGGGAGTTTGTTCAGGGCGCCGGTGACACGGTCACCATCCGCAAGCCCGCGACGTTCGAGGCGAAGGACTTCGTCGAGGCGGACGGGATTGAACTCCAGAACGTCACTGAGTCGTCGATCCCTGTCGTCCTGAACACCCACAAGGACATCTCGATTTCGTTCGGTGCGAAGGAACGCGCCCTCGACATCAAGGATCTGCAGGTGCAGGTCATCACCCCGGTGATGCAGGCGCACGCGAAGGCTGTCGACCAGGCGATCCTCGCGTTCCGCAACGACATCGTCCAGGAGGTCGGCACCAAGGGCAGTGTCACGACTGGCGTCGCAGGGACGAACGCGTGGGATTGGGACAACCCCCGCGTCATGATCGACGCCGGGCGCGTCCTGGACACCCGGCTCGTCCCGGAGGACGAGCGGTACGCCGTCATCGGCCCGACCACGGCGGCGAAGTGGCAGGGCGACGACCTGCTCACCAAGGCGAGTGATCGTGGTGACATCGTCGGCCGCACCCAGGCCTACTTGGGGAACCGTCTGTTCGGGTTCGAGCCGTACAAGACGACCCACGTCAGCGGCGGCGACAGTGAGATCGGTGTCGCGTTCCACCGGACCGCTGTCGCGTTCGTGACGCGCCCGCTGTTGCTGCCGGAGGGGGCCGCGAAGTCGTGGTATGAGGAGGCTGACGGGGTCGGGGTGCGCTGCGTGTGGTCGTACGACTACACGCACAAGAAGGATGTCCTGTCGATCGACCTGCTGTTCGGCGTGAAGACCCTCGACGCCAACCGGGCGTGCCTGATCTGGCAGAACGCGTCCTGATCTGATGCCCACTGTCCTGGTCCCGTTTCGTGCTGATGGTGCGGAGCGGGACCGGGCGTGGGTGCACCTGTCCGGGCGTTGGGCTGGGCTCGGGTGGGAGGTCGTCGAGGGTATGTGCCCGGACGGTCCATGGGTGAAGGCGTTGGCGGTCGAGGATGCGTTGTCCCGGGCGGCCGGGGATGTCCTCGTCATCGCTGATGCGGACGTGTGGTGTCCGGGTGTGGTGGCGGCTGTCGCTGCCGTCGAGTCTGGGGCGGCGTGGGCTGTCCCTCACACCCTCATACACCGCCTCACCAAGGGCGCGACCGATGTCCTGTACGGGACTGAGGTGTTCGGTGGCCCGCTGATTGAGCAGCGGGTGGAGCAGCGCCCGTACGTCGGCATGGTGGGCGGCGGTTGTGTCGTGCTGCGCAGGGACGTGTATGAGGCGTGCCCGCTGGATCCGCGGTTCGTGGGTTGGGGTCAGGAGGACGCGGCGTGGGGTGTAGCCCTCACCGCCCTGTACGGGCCGCCGTGGCGGTCCACGGAACCCCTCTGGCATCTGTGGCATCCGCCGATGGACCGGGTCGGGCTGACCGCGGGGATGGCGTCCGGGAATCAGGTGCCGCCCCGGGGGACGGGGTCCCTGGCTGGCCGGCGGCTCTTGGCGGAGTACGCGCGGGCCGCGAGTGAGGGCCGGATGAGGGAGTTCCTCGCTGGACGCGAGGTCGAGACCAGGGAGACCACGATGTGGAAGTACAGAAACCGGAACGACGGGTCTACCCATGAGTTCCCGACCCGGAACGCGAGGCTGGACAGGCTCGGAAACTGGGTGTTGATCTCTGAGCCTGCACCGCAGCCGCTGCGGGACGACGACTTCCGGCGCTCCCTCGCCGAGACCGGGTCCGCCACTGTCCAGGCGGCAGCGGCAGGCTACGTGTCTGCGGACGGGTCACCCATGTCCGGGACTGTGACCGTCACTGTCGGCAACCCTCCGGGCGAGACGGCCTCCGAGGCTGCTGAGCGCATCATGCGTGACCGTGCGCGTCCCGTGGAGACGGTGAACCTGCCCGAGGTTGTGGAGACGTTCTCCCTCCCGGACCCTCCCGTCGAGGCTGCCCCCGCGGATGACTCGGATCTGACGGCGCGCCCGCCGGTTCGTGCGTCGGTGGAGGAGTGGCGGTCCTACGGGCGGACGGCTGGCCTCGGGGACACGGTGGACGGCATGACGAAGGCTCAGATCATCGACCACTACAAGACTGCGGAGTAGCACATGACCCCCACCATCGGCCGCATCGTCCACTACACGCTGAGCGAGCAGGACGCGGATGCCATCAACAAGCGTCGGTCGGACGCATCCCTCAACCTGCGTTCCATCCGGGAGAGCGCCCAGGGGTACATCGCGCACTTCGGCAACTCGGTCGCCGCTGGCGACGTGTTCCCGCTGATCATCACGCGCACGTGGGGTGACACCCCGGAGTCGCACGTCAACGGGCAGGTCATGCTCGACGGGAACGACACCCTGTGGGCATGCTCGGTCAAGGAGGGCGAGGGGCCGCGCACATACGCATGGCCTGCGCGAGTCTGATACCGGCCGTGAGCGTCCCTGTCCACGTCTACCCGGTCGGTGACCTGATCGAGCACGACACCGATGGTGGGGATTGCCTGTGCGGTCCGGCCACCGAGGCTGTGTTCCGTGATGACGGGTCGAACGGGTGGCTGGTCGTTCACCACTCACTGGACGGCCGGGAACTGAGCGAGTAGGGGGCTGTCGTGCCGTTGTCTCCTGCGGTCACTGACCCGTATGCGACGCAGGACGACGGCACACCGCAGCCAGACAGTGTGCCCGCCGCCTACGCGGCCCTGATCGCTGGTCTGCTGGCTGTGCTGGCCGCGTATCTTGCTCCGACCCCGGGTGTTCCGGTCCCGTCGTGGGCGACCCGTGTCCTCGGCGGGTTGCCGCGGTTCCGCACCTCGGTGCGTCGGGCTCTCGTTGAGTTGACGGCCCGCCTGGGTCCGATGGTGGAGCGGGACCTGACCGAGATCGTTCAGCGCGCGGCCCGTGAGGCTGCCGCCGACGCCAGGTGGGACGGACCCCTCCCTGACGTGTCACCGGTCACGGTCCGGGCCGTCCTGGTCGTGCTGACGTCCTCCCACCAGAGGATCCAGGCGGTGATGGAGGAGGCGTTCCGGGCGGGTGTGCGGGCGGGCCAGTCGGCGACGGGTGACCCGACCCGCGACATTCAGCGCGTCTTGGATGACCTGGCCAACCGGGGGATCACGGGGTACACGGACGCTGCCGGGCGTAACTGGTCCCTTGAGCATTACGTGGAGACGGCGGTCCGGGCGCAGTACGCGGAGGCCGCCCTCAACGCCTACCTGGACGTGTGCCGCAACGCCAGGGTCAGGTTCGCGCGGATCAGCGTCAACCACACCTTGCACAGGGCGTGCCGCGATTGGGAGGGCAAGACCGTCTCCCTGGATGGGTCGCCTGCCGGCGTCTACTGGGTGCCGTCCCCGGCTGGCCGGCTGGTGGAGGTCCGGTGTGCTGGGACTCTGCCTGAGTCGCGTGCGGCTGGGGTGTGGCATCCGTGGTGTCAGCACCGTCTCACCGCCGTGATCCCGGGCGGGGGCCGCCGTGCCCGTCCGTCTCCGTCGGTGGATCGGGTGGCGCGGGCGCAACGCCGGTACCTGTCCCGCACGGCACGCGCATGGCGCAGGAGGGCGCGTGTCGCGCTCACCCCGAAAGCCAGGGAGCAAGCACAAGCCACCGCCAAACGGTGGGATCCCCGCCAATAACCCTGATTGGAGCCCCCGTGGCCGAGAATGAGACGTACCCGCTCCTGCAGTCCGGCACCCTGTCGAGCGGCGCGCACAACGGCGAGAAGCAGGACTCCACCGCGTACCGGGGGCTGATCCTGACCGCCGACATCACCGCATCCACTGGAACCAGCCCGACGCTGACCGTGAAGTTGCAGGAGTACCTGCCGCAGGCGGCTGCGGGTGCGGGCCGGTGGGTGGATGTCACTGGGGCGACGACGGCGGCGATCGACGCGGGGACGCCGGGAGCGACCAGCCTGGTCGTGTACCCGGGGTGTATCGCCGCGACGAACACCTACGTCAACAGGCCGATCGGTGAGCACTTCCGGTACGTGGCCACGGTCGGCGGGACGTCGACGCCGACGGTGACGTGCAGCATCCACGCGCAGATGGTCCTCTGAGCCTCCGGTGGCGTACGCGACAGCGGCCGAGCTTGCGGCGTCCGACTTCCTGCCTACGGGGATTACCGCCCCGACGGGCGGGGATGCTGTCCGGCTGCTGTCGCGTGCGTCCCGGATGATCGACACGCTGCTGATGCGGGCCGTGTACGACGTGGACGACGACGGACTTCCCACCGATACGGGTGTGATCGCGGCGTTGCGGGATGCGACGTGCGCGCAGGCGTGCTGGTGGTTGGAGACGGGGGATGAGGCTGGGGTGGCTTCCGGGCTGAATTCCATCGGTGTCGGGTCCGGCCCGTCCATCAGCGGGAGCCTGTCGAGGGAAGCCCCGGACGCGGTCGAGGTGCTGCGTACCGCGGTGGATTCGGTGGGTAACCCGATCCTGACCGGTCCCTGGCAGCCCTGACGTGGACGTGCCTCTGGTGGTCCTGCGGGACACGGTGACTACCCCGACGGGCTCGCTGCGATGCACTGTGGTCCTCACGGATGCGGGCGGCCGGGGGACGTTCACGACGGATGGCGGACTCAAGATCCCCTACTCGCGGAAGCTGATCTGTCGGGCCGGTGCCGAGCCAGCCCGGTTGGCCGCGCTCACCGTGAAGGGTGTCTCGTGTGTGGTCGGCGGGACGCGGGTGTATGACACGACGGGCCCGTGGATGCGGCACGCGATCGTCTACTGCACGACTCGTTCGGACGTGGTGGGGGATCTGCCGGACACGGTCACCGTCTACCCGACCACGACTAGCACTGACGCGTACGGCACCACGAGGCGCGTCCCGTCGGCGACTGGGGTTGTGCTGGCGGGACGGGTTGATCCGGTGTCGTCCACTGAGTCCGCGTCGGATGGGCAGCGGCGGTCGCAGTCGTGGACGTTGACTGTGGACGGGGACCTCGCGGGCCGGGGCGTGGACGCCTACAGCACCGTCCACTTCGGGTCGGTCGTCTTCCACCTGAATGGTGACCCGTTGGTGCACGCGGACAATGTGGGCGGCACCCACTCGACGGCCACGCTGCGCCGGACCGGGCCGGGCACAGCGTGACCCGGTTCCGGGTGAACCCGAACTTGGAGCGGGAGTTGCGCCGGAATCCGGCCGTCATGGCTGGGGTGCATGACGCTGCGGTCGCTCTGCATGCTGCGGCTGTCCGGCGGGCGACGCCTCACGCGGATACGGGCGAGTACCTGCGGCTGCTGGTGGTGGAGGACCGGGATGAGCACGGTTCCGCGGTGGTAGCGGGTGCCCCATATGCGAACTTCCTAGAGTACGGCACGTGCTCCCGACGCCTCCCGATCGCGCCGACCCCGTGCCCTCACCCTGAGCCCCGGAAGACGGGCATCCACCCGCAACTGATCATGACGGGCGCCCTCGGCGACGTCACCCGCTGACCACTGGGAGACACCATGCCTGCCGCTGCGGCATCCACAGCGACCGTGACCCAGGTCGCGTCCTCGGCCACATCGGTCACGTTGCAGGCGGCGAACGACGTCCGACGGCAGTTGATCGTCGAGAACGCCTCCACGCAGGTCCTCTACCTCAAGTTCGGAACGGCTGCCGCATCGAACTCGTACACGGTGAGCATTCCCGCGGGTGGCATCTACGAGCTTCCGCCGATCACTGCCGTGTACGCGTCCGGTGATGTCGTGGGCGGCTGCTATGCGGGCATCGTCACCGGGGCGTGGGTCAGCGCGAACGGGTACGCCTACGTGACCGAGGTTTCCTGATGACTGACGATATCGAGGTGAGCTGATCATGCCGCTGTACCGCCGGTACACGGGCGCGGACATCGTGGATGGCAGCATCACCACGGATGATCTCGCGTCCGCTGTTGACGCGTCGCTCGTCCTCGCCGACAGTGCCGCGCAGAAGGCGGCGAACCTCACGGACTTAGCGTCCGCGTCGTCGGCGCGGACGGCTCTCGGGCTCGGGTCGGCCGCGGTGATGACACCGACGTCGATCGCCGCGGATGCTGCACTGACTGGCACCTATGCCGCGATCGCACGACGGGCCGATCTGGAGGCCAGCCTGCGTGTCAGGCAGGCCACGCTGCGGACGGCGGTCTCTGGCGCATCCGTCACCGCGTCGGCCGCGTCCGCCGCGACCGGCCTTGCGGGCGGTACGGACGTGCTCAGCATCACCAACACGACCACAGGGGCGGTCAGCACCAAGTTCCGGTTCTCCCGCGCAGTGCCGGTCCAGTTCGACACGAACACATTCAGCAACACCGCCTGCGTGTCCTCCGGAATCCAGACATATAAGAGCGCCCTCGACATGCTGGTCGAGTTCGACCACGGGGGAGCCACGACCATGGAGGTGCTTTTCCAGTCGGCTGGTAGTGCATTCTCCACGCGATACTGGATGGACGGGCAGCCGATCAACCCCACCGTGCTCACGCCGAACATCACGGGCGGCGCCTACTACTACGTGACCGTGGTCCTGCCGGATGCTGGTTGGCACCGGATCGGTATTGAACTGGGCGCCAATGCTCGGTTCCGGGGTGTCCGCCGTGACTCCACGGCAACGATCGCAGCCCCAGCCGACCCCACCGGGAAGCGGCTCATCGCGATCGGTGATTCGTACGTGGCGGCAACGGGCGCCGCAGCCCGCTTCGATGGGTTCGCCACCGAGGCGGGAAGACTGCTGGGCATCGAGGTTGTGTCCTCGGGTGCGGGCGGCACCGGCTACTTACAGACCGCGGGCGGCGGGAACCCCTACCCGAAATACCGCGACCGGATCGCCTCGGACGTGACCCCACTGGTCACGTCCGACACCAGCATCCTGGTGACCGGCGGCCAGAACGACCTTGACCAGTACGCCCTCGTCGGCGCCGAGGCGGCCCTGCTGTTCGCTGCACTCAAGACCGCCGCGCCATCCGCGAAGATCGGAGTACTGCTGCCGTTCGTGACTTCCGGTGATCCCGGTGCGGGCGGGTACGTGGCCATGCGAGAGGGGATTCAGGCCGCCGCAGTGGCGGCAGGGATCACGGTGGTCGCCGATCCTCAGGCGGAGGGGTGGATCACCGGCACGGGCTACATGGGTGCGCTTCAGCACGACGGCAATGCGGACTTCCTCATCTATACCGACCATGCCCACCCTTCTGCCGACGGGCACAAGTACTACGGCCTCAAACTGGCCGCCGGGCTGATCCACGCGGCGCTCGTCTGACCCGCCCATAACGGCGGGGGGTTGAGGTAACCCAGATATCGGCAAGGTGGCATAATCAGGTACGACAAGACCCGGCCGACGTTGGGGCGCCGACCGGGCCAGCATCAGACCCAGACCACCTCGCGAGCACTCTGGAGCCCGAGGAGTCAGGTCACGTCGCGGTACGACCTCCCGGTAGCGACCTTCCAGATCGTCATGGCGGTGACGCCGTACTCGCGGGCCAGATCGTGCGTGGACACGTCTCCTGCCACGTATCTGGATCGGATCTCCCGCACCAACTCGGCACTCAGTTTCGCCCCGTAGTGCGACAGTCCTCCGACCTTCGCGGATCTTCCCTTAGCAACCATGTCCTCGCTGTTGTCGGCGGGCGTGCCGAGGAACAAGTGGTCAGGGCGGCAGCAGGGCGGGTTGTCGCAGCGGTGGCACACGAACAGATCGTCCGGGACGGGGCCATTGGTCAGGATCCATGCGAGCTTGTGAGCTTGGTAGAACTTCCCTCGATGGCTTGCCTGCCCGTACCCACGATCGGTCCGGTGCTTGCTCCACTCCCAGCAGTCGTCGGACTTGGTTACGTTTGCCCAGAAGCGTGCTATGGCAGCAGGTTCCGACCGGAATTCAAGGTCGCGGCATGTGCCCAAGGCCCAGTGTTCTGGTCGCACACAGAGCCTGTTGCCGCACTGGTCGATCAGCATTCCTCCGACGGGGAGTGGTCCGTTAGCTTCCGTCCATGCGTAGACGTGGGCTTGGGTCCGGATGTTCTTGGGGCGCCGGACGAGGGTGAACTGACCTGAGTCTCCGTTGGTCATTCCGCCCCAGAGCCAGCAGTCGGTTGACCTGTCGACCTTGGACCAGAACCTCACCGGAGTCGGCGTATCGCTTCTCATACGTCTAATCATGATCCACCAATGGAACACGCGTCAACGTGACGCGCCAGTATATGACGATGCTCTACGACGGCCTCGGGGTGGAGCTCCACTCGCAGGCGTCGAACACCGTGGCGGCGTTACTGGCCTCAGCCTGCAACTAACCCAGCCATCACGATCGGAAGGCCCCGGGACCCCTGACCCCGGGGCCTTCCCCATGCCCCGGGAGGAGACAGCGCGTGACCCTGAATCTCCTGCCGGACACGAAACTCGCGGTCATCACCGGCCTCCAAGCCTCACCAGACCTACCAGGCACAGTGACCGTGGTCGGTGCCGTGGAAGACAACCTGCCCACCCTCGTCGCCAGCACGGGCCCGTACGTGGCCGTCTACCGTCCGCCCGGCGCGACACCGGTCTTCTGGGGCAGCATCGACCGCGCCATGATCAACGTGCAGGTGTGGGCCAGCACCGAAGCAGCCGCACGCGACACCGCGGCCACCGTCCACGCCGTCCTCCATGCGCTTCCCGGCACCACCCACGCATGCGCGTACGTGGAGCGGGTCGAAGACATCACCGGGCTCGGTGAAATGCCCGACCCCGGCCTCCCGACCCTGTACCGGCAGACGCTCACCGTCCGCGTGACCGCCCGCCGCACCCTCACCTAACCAACCCCCCAGAGTTCCACCCGACCCTCCTCCCGGCCGGGTGCTGACGCACGCCGCGAGACGGCACCCAGACAAGGAGACACGACCATGGCCAACCCCGACTCCGACCTCATCCTCGCTGGCGCATCAGGCGGAGGCACCACCGGCGCCGAACTCCTCTTCGTCGCCTCCCCCGGCACGACTCTCCCCACCAACACGACCACAGCCCTGTCTGTCGTGTCCGCGTCCTGGTCCGGGATGGGCTACGTCAGCACGGACGGGATCACCATCGGCCAGGACGAATCCTGGGAAGAAGTCGAAGCATTCGGGGCCGCGTCCGTCGTCCGGAAGATCTGCAAGTCGGTGAAGCGGACTCTCGGCGTCGAATGGCTGGAACACAACCTCGACGTGTTGGAGGTCGTGAACCGGCTCGACCTCGGCACGATCGCACCGTCCGCGACCGGCGCTTTCAGCATCCAGCGCGGCGTGATCAGTGTCCAGCGGTACTCGTTCGTCGTCGACATCGTGGACGACGTCAACCGCATCCGGCACGTCATCCCCAACGCCGAACTCACGGACGTCAAAGAGCAGAAGGTCGCTGCCGGGGCGCCGATCACCCACTCCGGGGAGATCACCTGCTACCCGGACGGCTCCAACATCAGCATCTACTCCTACTACCTGATCCCGGCGCTGGCCTCCAGCTGACCCACCCACAGTCGCGGGGCGCGGTGACCCTCCCTGGCGCCGCGCCCCGCCGAACATGCACACCAACCAGGGAGACAACACCCACCAGGGAGACCAGCATGGCTACACCACGCGAACCGCAGGACAGGCAGGCACCAAAACCCCGCACCCGGCGGGCGACCCGCACCACGCAACAGACCGCCACCGAGCAAGCCGTCTCCGCCGTCGAACGGATCGAAGCCGAGGCGGAGGCCCTCGACTCCACTGAGGAGTGGCTGACCGTCCCCCTCCCCACCGGCGACGACGTCCGCGTCCTCCCGTTCCTGGAATGGCCACGAGGCGTGTACCGCCGCATCGTCAGCGGCGGCGACTTCGAGGCCGTCTTGGACGTCATCCACGAGGACGACGTGCCCGCATGGGACGCGTGGGACTCCAACATCGGCGCCCTCATCCGATGGGTCACCGACCTCATCGCCGACTCCGGGCAGGACCTGGGGGAATCCGGGGCCTCGAATCGATCTGCGCGTCGCACGCGCAGGCGTTAGAGGCCGACCTCACGGATGTCGGCGTAGACCTGCGGGACTACTACCGGGCAGGGTTCGGCCCCAGCCAACTGACAGCCAGGCGGCTGATGGTCCTCATCAACCAGCTCCCGCAAGAGTCCCGCACCCTGACGGCGATCAGGGACAGTCTCGCACCTGAAGTGCGGGCGAAACTCGCAGCCGAAGCGGCCGATCAGGGCCACGGCAGGTGGTCCCGCACCGACATGCTCCTCGCCGCCCAAGTGGACGCGACCCGGCAGCAGACGTGGGTCCTCGCCGAATGGAAGAAGGGCGAACGGCCTCCGGCCCCCGAACCGCTGAAACGGCCGGGCGTGGAGGAGAAACGGGCGAAACCCCGGTCGATCGACGAGTTGCGTGAACGCGTGTCCCCACAGACGTGGGCGCGCGCTGAAGCACTCCGCAAGGGACTTGCGCTACCCGACTAGAAGCCAGGGAGGTGATCGGGGATGGCCACATTCGCTGGCGAGGTTGAGGTTACGGTCGTCCCCGACACCACCGGGTTCGGGCAGCGACTCGAAGCCGAGGTGACACCTGCCGCGACACGCGCCGCGGAGAAGATCGGCCGGGCCATGGGTTCGGCGATCGGCAGGCTCATCACCGACGGCGTCAAGGACGGCATCGACCGCGGCACGAACGGTGCGGGCGCCGCCGGCGCGAAGGCAGGCCGCACATTCGGGAAGGACTTCGCGCGGGTCGCGAACGCCGAGATTCGGGCCGCACTGCGGGACCAGACGGTCGGGGTCCGAGTGGAAGTCGACTCGGCGTCCATCACGGCGCTGAAGCGGCAGATAGCGTCAATCCGCGATAAAGCGATCACGATCAGCGTCGACGTCGAGCGGGCGGTAGCGAACCTTACCCGCCTGAGGGCCCTCCTCCGTGAGGTCGGCGCGATCCGCCCGCGGATCCGGGTCGACGTCGACTCAGCGGAGGCACGCACCGAACTCGACAGGCTGCAGGCGCAACTCCGCCGGTTCGGTGCTACCCGGGCGACGGCGTCCGTGCACGTCGGCGGGTCCGGCTCCGCGGGCCGGTCGATCGGGATGCTGGTCGCCGCCATCGCAACACTCGGCATGGCGCTCATCCCCATCGGCGCGGCAGGCGCTGGGGCGATGGCTGGGATCGCGATGGGCGCGATGGTCGCAGCCGGCGCTGTCGGGGTGCTCCTGCTGGCACTGTGGCCTGTCGTCCAGGCGGTAGCGGCGGTCACTCAGGCCCAGTCCAAGCAGGCCAACACTGCCGCGACCGCAGCCAGCCGGACCGCGCAGCTCGCGAACGCGTCCGACGCCCTCAAGGCCGCCCAAGACGGTGTCTCTGAGGCTGTCCGCAGTGGCCGCCGCGACATGGAGCAGGCATCCCGGGCCATCGACCGCGCCCGCAGGACCGAACGTGAGGCGGCCGAAGCCGTCCTTGATGCTGAACGGCGCCTCGCTGAGGCGCGCGCCGAATGGGCGGGGGACCAGGAGGACCTGCAGGACCGGATCCTGCAGGGTGCCATCGACCAGCGGCAGGCCGCCCTCGACCTGGCGCGCGCCGAGGAGGACCTGAAGCGGGTCCGCCTCGACCCGGCCGCGACCGCTGCGGAGCGGGAGCAGGCGGAGATCGCGTACCTGCAGGCGATGAAGCACCTGCAGGACATTCAGGCCGCGAACGGGGCACTCGCTGAGGAGCAAGCCAAGTCGGCGCTTGCCGGGGTGGAGGGGTCGAAGAAGGTCCAGGACGCCCAGAAGGGTGTCACTGACGCGAAACTGCGGCAGAAGGACGCTGAGCAGGAAGTCCGGGATGCTGTCGCCGCGGCGGCTGAGGCTCAGCGCGAATCGGCTAGGTCGGTGGCGCAGGCTCAGCAGCAGGTGATCCAGGCGCAGCGGGCCCTACAGCAGGCGTCTACGTCGGCTGGTGCGGCGGGGTCGTCTGCGTTGCAGACGATGCAGGACAAGATGGCCGCACTCACCCCTGAGGGCCGCCGGTTCGTCCTGTTCCTGACGGGCCCGATGAAGGACGCCCTGTCTGGTCTGTCGGCGGAGGCGCAGCGGGGGTTCCTGCCGGGCATGCAGTCCGGGATGCAGGCACTACTGCCCGTCCTTCCCGGGTTCACGGGGTTCGTCGGGGGCCTCGCGAAGACGATGGGCGACCTCGCCGACGAGTCCGGGCGCGCCCTGGCTGGCCCGTGGTGGCAGCAGTTCTTCAGCTTCGTCAACCAAACCGCGGCACCCGCCCTGAAAATGATGGGCGCCACGATCGGGAACCTCGTCACCGGTCTCGCGGGACTGTTCCAGGCCATGTCCCCGGCCGGGATGGACTTCGGTAAGGGACTGCTCGACGCGTCGAAGGCGTTCGCCGACTTCGGGAAGGGCGCAGGCAGCAACAAGGGGTTCCAAGAGTTTCTCGCCACGGTCCGCCGTGACGGCCCGAAGGTCGTCGACGCGGTCAAGGCGTTCGCTGCTGCCCTGGCCACCGTCGGGCGTGCGTTGGAGCCGCTCGGCGGGAAGATCCTCGACGGGTTCGCGTCGGCGATGAGGGGGATAGCCAGTCTCGATCCTGCTTCGATCCAGGCGATTGCGGCGGCGATCGGCCTGCTGGTGGTTGGGTTGAAGGCTGCCGCCGTAGCGCAGTGGGTGTTCAACGCTGCTGCTGCCGCGAACCCGATCGGGCTTATCGTCGCCGCGGTCGTGTTCGCGATTGCTGTGATCGTGGCCTGGGGTGTTGCGATCTTCGAGTTTTACAAGCACAACGAGACGTTCCGGAACGCGGTCGACGCCACATGGGACGCCGTCAGGACGGCGGTGTCGTGGACGTGGCAGAACGTCCTGAAGCCCGCGTTCGAGTGGATCACCAACTTTGTGATGACGAAGCTGGTTCCGGCGTTCATGTGGCTGTGGCAGAACGCGATCGTCCCAGCGTTCAATGGGATCTCCGCCGCCGTCGCGTTCGCCTGGAACAACATCATCAAGCCTGTGTTTGAGGCGGTCGCCGGGTTCGTTATGGGCACCCTGATCCCGGCGTTCGTGAAGTACTTGTGGCCTGCGATCCAGTTCGCGTGGCAGGCGATCGGTGTCGCAATCCAGTTCGCATGGTCGGTCATCCAGGTCGTTTTCAAGATGATCGAGTGGTACGTCCTGAACATCCTCGGCCCGGTGTTCCACTGGCTCTACGACAGCGTTATTAAGCCTGTATGGGACGGGCAGATCAAGCCTGTCTTTCAGGCCCTTGGCGACTTCATCTCAACCTACGTCGCCCCCGCTTTCCGGGCCGGGGTTTCGGCCATCGCTGCAGCCTGGGGCATGGTCGCTGACGTCGCGAAAACCCCGATCGAGTTCATCATCGAAACGGTGATCAACAAGGGGATCATCGGTACCTGGAACAAGATCGCGTCGTGGTTCGGTGTCGCGCCAGTGGACACCCTGACTCTGCCGTGGCGGAAAGGGCCAGCGAAGCCGACCGAGGGCCCGGGGAGTGGCCCGGGGAACGCGTTCGCTGCCGGCGGACCCGTGTGGGGTCCCGGGACGGGCACAAGCGACTCCATCCCAGCGTGGCTTTCCAACGGCGAGTACGTCATCCCGGCGCAAATCGTGGAGCGGCTCGGGGTCGGGTTCTTCGACCTGATCCGTTCCGGGCGGCTCGATGTCGGGGGCGACCCGTCGTCGCTTGTGGTCCGCAGGTTCGCGGACGGTGGCGCGGTGGACGCGACACGCGCGTGGCTTCCGTCCGTCAACCCGCTCCCGTACGTGTGGGGTGGCGTCGGGCCGTCAGGGTACGACTGCTCCGGCCTATCCGGGGAGGTCTACTCAAGGGTCACGGGTGGCCCCTCCTACCGGCGCGTGTTTACGACGCTGAGTCTGCTCGCGAACCCTGGCCGGTTTGGGCTCAAGCCGGGGCGCGGCGCGCTCACGTTCGGGGTCAGCGACACGCACATGGACGGCAACCTGGCCGGGCTCGGGTTTGAGGCGCGGGGCAGGGCATCCGGGATCATCATCGGTTCTGGCGCGAAGCCGACGTCGGCGTTCCCGCACGAGTTTTTCCTGTCGGATCTCGGTGGCAGCCATGATGAGGCTGGCGGGCTCGGTGTCGACCCGCTTCACCCGGTCGACTCGGTTAAGCGGCTTCTCGCTGCCGTCCTGGCGCCGCTGAAGCAGATCAGCGGCACGCCGTGGGGGCAGATGGCCGCCGTGATGCCACGGATGGTCGTGGACGCCGTCGCCCAGAAGGCATCGGACCTGTGGTCCGCGAAGCAGGTACTCAAGCATCTGGTGCCCCGGTTCGCGGATGGCGGTCTTGTCGGGCGCCCGACGTTGTACGACGAAGGTGGCTGGTTGCAGCCGGGATTGACGACGGTGTTGAACGCGTCGCGGACCCCGGAGCCGGTGTTCTCGGGCCAACAGTGGGACCGCCTGTCTCAGGGTGGTCTCGTCGACAACCGACCCAACCTGACCGTGAACGCGTACAACCCGGCACCTGAGACACAGTCGGAGTCGACGACCCGGATGATGCGGCGGCTCGGCTACTCACGGGCGGGGGCGTAACCGGTGGCGATCACGAAGGCCGAGGGCTGGTGGATCGATGGCGTCCGCCTCGACAGGTGGGGCGTCGTCAACGACGACAACGGGGTTATCCTCGGCGACCGCAAGGGATGGGATGACACCCCGGGCGTGCGGGGCTCGAACGCCGTCCTCCTTGGCGCGCACGGGGAGTCGTGGCGGCGGAAAAAGTTCGGGCCAGGCCGGAAGACGTTGAACATCACCGTCAATGGGACGGGCGCCTACGGCTGGGACGTCCCAGCCACCCCGGCGCTACGGAGGGCCGCCTACGAGGAGAACCTTGACGCGATGTTGAGGCTGTTCAGTAAACGGCACGAACCCTTGTCTGTGGAGCGGGTGTACGCGTCCGGGGACCGCCGGCAGGCTGACTGTGAGGTCATCACCGTCATCACCCCCGACATCCTCGATGACACGGCGGCCCGGATGTCGGTGGAGCTTGCGGTTCCGGGCGCGTTCTGGGCTGACGTCGACCCGACCACGCACGCACTGCAGTACGACGTGGCGGGGGCGAACTCGCAGGACTGTGAGGTGTACAGCCTGGTGGGGCAGACGGCTCCGTGCGCTGACCCGGTGATCGTGGTGACGGGGCCGTGCACCACCTTGTCGATCACGGACACGGAGACGGGCGAGGGATTCTCGTACGCGACCGCGTTGTCTGGGGCGGACACTCTCACCGTCGACGCGGGCGCGTGGACGGCCCTCAACGGCGCCACGTCGGTCATCACTGACTTGGTGCTGTCGGGGCAACAGATCCTGGAGATCGTGCCCGCCCCCGCCAGTAACCGGGGGCCTAGCGTGACGGTCAACGCTCCCGGGTCGACGGCGGGGTTCACCGTCGCTCTCACCACGCGCAGGAAGTGGCTCCGTTGATCCCGCTGCCGATCCTGCAAGTGTTCGACGAGACGGGGTCGACTGGGCTGGGTGTGTTGCCGGGCGGGTTCACGTCGGCGCTGGCGGTATCGGACGTGTTCGGGGACGCGAATACCATGCAGTTCACTGCGCCGCTGGATGGGCTTGGTGCGTCTCTGTTGGACACGGACGACGACCTGCAGCTCAAGCTCATCATGCCGGGTGTCGCGGCCATGTGGTTCGTGGTCGACGACGACTCTGGTACCCGGATCAGCGACGATCCAGGGTCGGAGCCGTGGCAGTTCACGTGCCGCGACCTGACCGCACTCTTGGATGAGGCGGTGGTGATTCCGTCGGGGGGGATCGGGACGACCCCAGCCGAGTGGGCGTTCTCGGCGAAGACGCCAGGCGAGATCGTCAAGACCCTGTTCGATGCCGCGCAGACCCGGACCTTGATCCAGGGTTGCACCCTCACTGGCGGGGCGGCAACGGATGCTGGTGGGGACGCGTGGCCCACCACCCACACGATCACCTACAAGGCCGGGACGACCCTTCACAGCGTCCTCACGGGCTTGCGGGACGCGCGACTCCTTGAGTGGCGGTGGAATCAGCGCGCCTTGGAGATCTTCAAGGTCGGCGGAGACCTTGACCGGACCCTTGACGGGGTGGGCGGTAACCCGGGGCCGACGATCCTCCGGCCGACACGGGACCTGATCGCGGCACCGATCGCTAGGTCCCGGCGAGGTGTCGCCACCGCCGTCGTGATCGAGGGTGCAGCGGCGGCGAACGCCCGGCGCACACAGGTGCTCTCCAACCGCAGGAACCGCGAAGTGTATGTCAGTGAATCCAACGCCCCCAGCGGCAGCCTCAACGACATCGGGGACCTCTACCTGGCCGCCCACGACGAGACCGACGTCCAGGTAACCCACGACGTCACCGACGGCACCGACAACCCAACCCCATGGGTCGACTACCGGTGCGGGGACAGGATCCTCACCGCAGCGGTCGGGACATCCGTTGTGGCACGCCGTATCCAGCAGATAGCCGTCACATGGTCCGACACCGGAGCCAAGGCGACGTTGGAGCTCGGTTCGCTGCTGAAAACGCAGGAGGAGATCATGCAGACACAGATCAGGCGGCTCCTCCCCGGTGAAGGGGCCGTCACGTGACGCCCCCATTCGCGTACAAGACGGTCGTCGGCACCTACAAGGCCCCGGATGGGACGAACGTGGCCGGTTCGGTGAGGTTCGTGCCGTCCGCGACCGTCTACGACTCCAGCGGCAACGTCATCGTCCCGCCGACACCGATCACCGCGGTCCTGGCGTCCGGGGCGCTCTCCGTGTCCCTGCTCGTCACCGACGACCCGACCACCAACCCGACCGGCTGGGTGTGGCAGGTCACGGAACTGTTCGCGGGCGGTCGCGAGTGGGAGTTCCAACTCCCGTCCGCCTCAGCCGCGACCGTAAACCTGGCCGATCTCGCCCCGGCATCCACCGTTGATGCCACCTGGCAGTACGTCCTACTTGCCGCAAACGAGGCATGGAAGGCCGTCGTCGAGGCGGACGTAACCACCCTGACCGGGCGGGTGGACGTCGTCGAGGCTGCCGTCTCCATCGCCACGACCGTGGACCTACTCAACATGCTCGCGATGGGGGCGGAAGCCTGATGGCTGTCACACCAACAGCGTTCGCCGATGCGACGTTGACGGACACACTCACCACGACCCTGTACACGGTCGGGGCAAGCAAACTCGCTGTCATCACGTCTGTGACGGTCGCGAACACGTCCGCATCCGCAGTGAACGTGACCCTGAACCTCGGCGCCAAGTATCTGTTCTCTGCTGTCGCGGTCGGCGCGCACTCGACGTGGACGCTCGGCCCGAACGACCTAAGGAAGGTCATCGCCGCCGCCGGGACCATCAAGGGCGGCGCATCGACGGCGTCCGTTGTGGACGTCACGATCAGTGGGGTGCTCATCGATGTCTAGCACCTTCCCGCCCGGGGCGACCACGCTCCTGCAGTACACGCTCGCGTACACCACCGGGTCCACGAACTGGGTGTGCCCGACGAACGTGTTCGCTGTCGACGTGTTCCTCGTCGGCGGCGGCGGCGGCGGTGGCGGCGTTGCTGCCGGGGTGGGCATGGGGGGAGGCGGCGG
>Ga0299912_10000435_pt1 | contig 36411 bp, 19 predicted proteins | sample RVTome_2_FD_207667 | JGI IMG/M metagenome (GOLD analysis project Ga0299912, IMG submission 207667) | Soil microbial communities from uranium-contaminated site in the Upper Colorado River Basin, Wyoming, United States - RVT95D214 (version 2) ... | reverse complement strand
AACCCGAAAGTATTATCTTTGGATGAGACATCATAGAAATAGCTGGCATCAACAAACCCACTAATGTCGAGATCATTGCGATCACCGGAAATCGCCGGATTTGAAGATGCATTAGGGCTCTGTATTCCGGAATCTTCACCAAGTTCAGGGGCCGTTTCTGTCAGTTGACCGGTAATATCAGGTGATGCAGAATAATAATTGGCTCCCTGGTTTTGTTTATATCCGGCAACCTTGAAATCACTTAATTTATCTCTTAATTCTTGATCTTTGGCAATACCGCTATCTTCCGTATTTGCCATGACAAGGCCGTTTTCCAATTCGCTGACTCGCAAGGTTAGTTCAGCAACAGAATCTTCAATGTGTTTTAAGTCAAGCGATAGTTGGGAGTCTTCCGAACTGTTCTCCAGACTGGTTAGCTGGGTGTTAAATTTCTCCAGATCTGTTTTATTTTCTGACAAGGCGGCTAATTTTTGCTCCAAGGTGGCTAGTCGCGATTCAAACTGTGGGGCCCCGGATTGATTGCCGGCAGAATTAATCTTACCCTCAAGTAGATTGACTTTGGCTTCCAAATTATCAATCTTATCAAGAAGCGCCGAGAAACCTTGAGCCTTGACGGTCGTAGACGTCGAAGCGATGATAAGAATAATTACTGGAAGCGCTATAATTCCCTTTTTCAAGCAACCCTCCTTCTAAATTTACAAATTTGCCTTAACACGAATATCCAAGTAATTAATATTAAAATCTTGTAACGTATTCGGATATATTGAAGTAAACATTAATCCGATGCCGTTAGTAGTGAAACATCGCGAAACAAAGTTCTTTTTGAGAAATTCAAATATTAAGGGACAAATAACCCGCTTAAGATTCCCAATGTGCTATCAACCTATAACGATTGCACAAAATGACAATAAAAAACCTGCGAGTTTGCGCTCGCGGGCTTAGGAAGAAAGTATTTTATTAGTCAATCAAGTAGCTGGCCATAAGCAGATAGCAGAATATATCTCGGATCAAGAAATATAAGTAAACAGTCATTCAGTCTGTTTTCAAAAGACTCCGAATAATAATATTGCTTAATTCAGATAAATCATCCGTATCAATTACACCATCGTCATTGCAATCGCCGCGAGCTTCCGGCCAGGGGATTTCTGCTTCGCCCGCTAAATATAATTCGAGCAATCTCAGATCATCCGAATCCAGTTTAAAATCGGCATTAATATCGCCCGGAAATAAAAAATGTACCTGACTATAAAAAGCATCGAATTTGAAGGTTACTTTGCCAAGTGTATCGCTTAAGCTGATGCCCTGGTTTCGCGAATCGAAACCTTCTATGAAAACATCAAAAGTGCGTCCTTTCAATGAATCATCCCCGGCTGTTAACACTTCGAATTCGAGCGCTTTACATTGTTGTTCACAATGAAGATGAATATTGTGCTTGCCATACAAATCCGAAAATCCTAATATGCCCTGGCTGGTAAAGCCTTCTTTATCTTTATATGGAACAAGATCCCTAATATCGATTGAATCCCAGCCCTTATCAAAATCCTCCGGCGGATTATCATTGATAAATGGTCCAAATAACCGTCCGCCCAGTCTTTGTGCGATGAACCGGTCATCGGAGGCCAATGGGATATGCAAGGCGGCAACATATACGTCATCATTGGTCTGAATCCAAACCGGCACGGATTCTTGACTGCCGACTCTAAACACCAGTGGGCTGCCATCCGGTTGGCCAAACCAGATTGAGCCATCCTGCCCCATTGCCCCGGACGGCATTGCCATAACAGCCAATATTATTAAACTGATTATTCTGTTCATCGTCTCATTTCCTATTTCAACGAATTTTCACTATTATGATTAAATATACTATCCAATGTTAATCTTAGATGCAATAAAATAATAATCATTAATATGGAGTTATCTATTAAGTGGCAAGTTGTTCTTATAAAAACAAAGGCGGGCTAAAATAAAACCCGCCTTGACGCGATAAACGAAAAACACTCCCCTTCGAATTTTTACTTAAGCATCAGCATTCGTTTCGTAATTTGTTCTGAACCGGCCGTAACGCGGTAGAAATAAAGACCGCTGGCAACATCGTTTCCGGCATCGTCAGTTGCGTTCCAGATCACGGACAGGTAGCCCGCCTCGTGGTTCGCGTCGTAAAGCGTGGCTACTTTCTGGCCCAGGATATTGAATATATCAAGGGTCACATGGCCCGAAACCGGGATAGCGAAATCAATTACGGTCTGAGCGTTAAACGGATTGGGATAATTTTGCGCCAACGAGAATTTATCCGGGATATTGGCAACCTCATTAACATCGGTTATCTCATCGCTAGATCCCATGACTTTATCGGAAGCCAGCGAAACAGCATCATAGCCGACGCCCGAGAACACGGTCTCCACGAAATACCAGTAAACATTGCTGCCTTCGGTAGTGAAGTCATCGTATGAGCTTGCCGCCACGGGGGCATCATTCAACATCTCAAATATGCCGTTGATCCAGTCAGCGCGATATATATTATATCCGGCCAGGTCAGGATGGCTTATATCGGCCCAATCCAGATGAACATGGTCGCTTAGGCCCTGGCTGGCTTGCGGGTCGTTGGGAATCGGGCACATTTCCATAGACGTGTTTTGAATGCCTATCGTAACATTCGTCATCACGTTGATTTCGCTAATTGTTTGCGGGAAGTAACCGTCCTTTCGCAGAACAATATCAACTGTACCGGGCGGCACTTCGGCCACAGAGAATGATCCTTCGGCATCGGATACGGCCCATTGGCCGGTCGAAGCCTCGATTATCACATCAGCAAGCGGCTCGCCATTATATCGCACTCCACTGGATATAGCGCCGCGGCCGGTATTGGTAGTAATCCGGTATGCCCGGTTATCTATCAAATTGGCGCAACCGGGAGCCATTACATTCGAATATGAAATACTAAAACCGATAGACTCCGTGGAGTCCTCCCAGCCGACAGTAGCGTAATTTTCCCCGGAGCTGTTATCATAGTTGTTGACATCCAGATAGAGGTATTCAATTACGCCGTCACCGGTAACGGTCGGCGTGTAAGCCGGATCATAGAGGATAATCTGGAAAGTTTCCTGATAGCTTGTGTTCCAGCGAGCCTGGACATGGTACCACTCAATTATGAAACGATTGTTATCGGTATCGTAATAAGTAAATACGTTGTTGGTTCCGGATGGCCCCAGATCGTCCCAAAAACCGGCAATCATCGTTTTAGCGTATGAAGGATCAGGCAGGCGCCAGTTGCGGAATCCGACCCAATAAGTCGAATCCATGCAAATCCAGCCGTTGGAACATATTGTTATCCTGTCATAGGTATCGCCGTAGTAATTGAAGTTGAATGGCAGATCGACCATGGTTTTGGAATCATCGGTTAAATTTTTGTTAGTCCCCAGCGTTCTGATTTCCAGCCAATTATATGAGGGATGTTCCGAATAGTCTAAGTCGGTATCATCATAAACATAGTAGCCGTAAGCATCGGGCCCGCCGGGGTCGGAGGCGGTTATAGTGCCTACCACCAAATTAAAATTCACCTGATATACCACGCCATCAGCCGAACTCAGATCCAGCACGAAAGGGATGTTTCTGCCATCAAATGTAGCCGCATGTACGGTAATGTTGAACGGCGCGACGCCATTGCTGCCGGTTCCTTCGACTTCGATATCGCCAAATCCAGCCGTTGCCGAACCTATTTGGATATAGCCATCGGCTGTTTTAAGCTTGCCGGTTAAGCCCTCGGCGTCGAGCTCGCCGATGTTTTCCAGCGCGACAATCATATCAACTGTTTCGCCGGGGTCAAGCCGGTTATTGCCGCTGATTTGAATGCTACTTATCGCGAATGCGGGGGCGACCACCGGGAGATGGATCAGCGACAGCCAAAAATGATCGTAGTTTTCCGCGGATGACTCAAGCCTTAAGACTAATTCCTCGCCATCGGTGACATTCGGTAATACTGTGAAAACGAATTTGCCGTTGCCGGAAGCAGTCTGTCCGGGTTCAATATCGCCATAACTGACATAGTTGTTGTGAATCGCTATATCGCTTTCATAAAGTTCATATAAGTCGGCAAACGCGCCTTCCGCTGTTGTCGAAGTCCCGAAATTTTTGAGTTCAACTCCAAGCTCGATTGTTTCACCCGGATTTATTGCGCCATCGCCGTTGCCATTTGAAGAGCCATACATGTCGTCATCTATCGTATAAGTAGTATAGCCTACTGACATTTCGGAGTAGACCAAATTCACGGTGGCCAGGTACGGATTTAAATCACGGCCGGTGACTGTTAAATCGAGTTGGCCAACAGTGTCGGTTGGTACATCAAGATGAGCCATTCCGAAAGCATCAGTCTTGGCCACGGAGAAGAAAGTTTCCGTATCGCCCGCGCCCATTATCAAGGTGACATAAGCGTTTTCAATGTAATTTTGGGAGGCGTCCATAACCTGAACTTCCAGATGACTTTCACCATCGTGGATTTCCAAGTTGTGAGTAACGGTCAAGGAAATCGGCGTAGTCAGACGCATCTCCAGTTCCGGGTCACCCAGCATATTGTAGGTATGGAAATATTTTTGTATTTCGCTGTAATCCCTGGGATAATTCAAATACTGGTTTAATTTGCCGGCGATAACAGCTGTGCCGAAATGATAAACGCCTTCATCAATAAACGCGCTGTATAGTCCAACGCTGATTGGATTATTCCACTTCGTGTGAGTGCCATGGTCGGTGCAGCCAAAAAACGATGGGCCGCCGCGCGGGGCCGCCGCCGAACCCATTCTGATCCAGGTTTCCCCGAAACAGGGATCGGTATAGGTATCGCCGAAATCGCCCGTACCGCAGACAATTGAGGTCATCACGCCCGGCTTGTTGATATTTTGACATTGACTTAGGGCGCTGACATCATACGATGGATCGTACCAGCCGGATGATCCCGCCCAACCGCGATAATTGACATAGCCGACACCCGCGGTAATCGGATTGGTTATTCTGGAATCAGGCGGATCGCTGCCTCGATCAAAAACGGTATCGATTTGAGTAAAACCATGCGCAAGCAATCTTTCCCTGGCCCAAAGCACAGTCCAGACACAAGTAACCGTCTGTTGCGCTCCGGCAACCATGATCGCCCTTTTCCAATAACCCGGATCGGTTGTAATATCAGGATTTCTTTCATATTTTAATGTCTTGGCAATCCAGGTGTTTAACTCATTCAAGTTATCCACCGAAACACGCGATACAGCGAGGTCGGGCATGTAATCACTGCCGTCCAAACAGGCATATGGATGATCGGAAGGATAATAGCTGTAAGGATAGTCCGGGATGAGATTTAAATCCTCATCTCCGACCAGAAAAACGAATTCCGGGGGGACTTCCCAGGTGTTATAGGCGGTTTGAAGATAGGTTTTCATCTCAGCCTGTGTTGGTCTGCCGCCGGTGGGATCGACATCGTTAGTGGTCACTAAAGCGACATCGTAGCCTTTTTTACGTTTCCAGTTGGCGACTTCCGCGATGGCGTTTTTCCATAAGTAGCCTGTCAGGTTGGGGGTAACGATCAGAATGCCGCCGCGCTTGACTTCAGTTGTTGTCAACGTAGAAATATATTCGTCGAAATTGGCGATCATTGATCTGTATAAAGGCAGAAATGCTTCCGAAATATAATTCGCCCGGGTGGTTTTAGGATTTATGACATCGCCTTCATAAGATATATCTACCGATAGATTACGGTATACTTTCAATTGTCTTGTGACAGGATTGTACTGAACCGGATAGACTGCTATTTGAACCATCCGCACATCACGCATAATCATCGGTTCCCCGGCTTCGGCCAATGTCTCGGGATAGAATTTGTTTTGGCTGTAAGTATTCATATTTTTGGCAAAGGCCGCCGGTTCAGTGAATCCGCCTTCCGGCTCCGGGGTTTGCGCGGGTAAAAGATCGATGTTGTCAATGATCTCATAGCTTTCATAATTGGCAGTCACAGTGACACCGGCTTGATCCGGAATAGCTATTAAAGTCGTTAGGGATGGGATTTCCGGCTCGCCGATTTCGCCGATTGAACCGGCCACCAATTTGTCGCCGCCTGGTAGTCCAACTGTTTTGTAATTATCTCCCCAGGCCTCCGCCGGTTTCAAACCAACTGCCTCTATTTCCAAATTCAAGTTAACGGTATTACTTGCAGTCGCGTCAAGAGAAAGCCGCGCCTTGTAGTCATCCAGGTTGTCTACAAGCCTGATTGTTTCGGCGGCGAAACCGGTTGAAAACATCAACGCGGCTGCCACTAATAATGTCAGGAATATTCCAGGCGCTCTATGCTTTCCTGTCATGATACCTCCAGTTAATCAATTAATTCGCCATTTTCAAAAATCATCATCCCGTTATCCCTGTCAGCGATATAAATATAATTCTCATCGGCCCAGACTCCATAAGCATAGGGAGTGCTATAGGCCGCCAAAAAGACAGGGGAAGCGGGATTAGTAATATCTATGATCTTTAAACCGCCTGAACCGTCCGCCAGGTAGCAATAATTGTTAACCACATGTACATCTTTGGTTCTACCCGAGGTGTTTATACTGCTGATTAATTCCGGAATCGCTTCATACGGCGCGTCATGATCAAAGGCCGGAATAGTATCGGGTAAATCGAAAATTTGCAGGCCGCCGTAATCATCGGCCACATAAACATAGCCGCCCTTCGCGAAAACCGCCAAGGCGCTGCTTGGCGTATCACCCCAGCCTAAATATCTGGGTGAATATATCAGCATGGTGTCGACGCCTTCGAACGAACGGGTCGTGGAAAAATCGTACCACCATAAGCCTGCCTGCGAAACAGCCGCGAACACGAACATCCCGGTCTGGGCCTCATAGCTCGTGGAGTCGCGTTCTTCGTCATAGTATTCGACCACGATAGGTATGGAATCCTGGCATACCCCAAGGCCGTCGGCGGGTATAGTAAAGGCCGGTACAACATATACATCGCCGAAACCAGGGATACCATCGCGATAAACAACCTGATAGAAATTTACTTTGCGGCGTTGAAAGTTCGAACTAACTCCAAACAGGTAAATCGTATCCTGTAAAACAATGCCGGCTATATCCTGAAGGTTTTGATCCCAACCAAGACTTAGGTTGCGCATCGAAAACGGATCTAATGGCAGATGAGTATCTATTGTCGTTATTTTGCCATCCAGGTCAGCCACATAGGCAATCTCATCGCCGGGCACTTTCCAAACCGATAACGCACGATCGTTATTGAATAGATCGACGCTGCCCACAACGACAGGCTCTTCCGGATTGGAAACGTTCACGATCATTAAGCCTGCCTGACCATCGGCTATATACGCGATAGTGCTGTCCGGCCCTTCCTCTACTACGAAAATATCTTGCGCTATGCCAATCGTAGGTACGACCGAGAGTAAATTCATATACAATGAATTGTCATTAATGAAAAACGACCACACCATCGCGTCGGACCAATCTCCCCAAATGCCATTGTTGTTTTTAGCTCTGACTCGCCAATAGTACTGTCCATTAGTCAGGCTTGATTCATAAACATAAAATGTGTCGGTTAAGGTTTCGGAAAAAACCAGTTCTGTAAATAAAGCGCTTCTCGCCATCTGTACTTGATATGATTCCGCCTCAGCCAGCGAATGCCAGACAAGACCGGGTACTTCCTCAAAAATAATGCCGGAATCGGACGGTTCGGCCAGGTCAACCGGTTGGGTGAATTGGCTATATATAATTATCTTTTCTCTGGTGCAGCTTTGGATTGTGTATAATAATGCAATTGCCAGCGTGGCGATAATATACCATTTAATTTTGGCTACCTTCTTCATTGCAACTCCGTAGCTATTAAAGGTTTAAATAATTAAAGGGACTTGCATGAACTCCCGCAAATCCCAGTTACTTTTTACGATGGCGCCTATCACTTCGGCGCCCTTAAAAACTCCCCATTGCAATATAATTTGATATGAAATATTGTCAAGCAAAAACAATGATTTAATTATCTGTCAAAAACCGACTTAACTGACGATATAATAATAAATTGTGCTACTTCTGTTAAGGTATATAAAATTGGCAGTTTAGTAGATTTATAGCCCGCAGAGCGTGAACCGGCCGTTGGCGAAGGAAAGCTCCCCTCTGCGGATTTGACGAGACAGATGTAAGCAAGATTGCTGCTCTTGAAGGGAAAGATTCAAGACTAAATCCCGCCAGACAGCTTTTCCGATAATTGCCCAAATATCATGCCGATTAGGCGGAACCAGTAATTATAAGAAAATGTGAAATGACGTCCTTGACCCTATAAAACCGCTTTTTTAAAATCGTTTCGAGAAATCATTTGCGTTATCCGTCTCAGTGTCATAATCTTTCAGTACATTTGAAAACCTTTTGTAATTAAAGGCATTATATCTGACGATTACACTTTTATTATGGGAGGTTAGTCGAGACCGACTTAATAAAAGCCGGGTAGTAATGTCTTGATTTCTATTAACGTGCCATATAGGACCAAATATTTAAGGGGGTTTAAATGAAGAGAATATTCATTCCAACAAAAAATGCCGAAGACTGGAAACAATTTTTAGCTGAACCTGAAAAACAATGGCGGACTGGCTTTTCGGCAAAGACTTTGGCTAATTCATGGGAAGCTCAAGAAGGATTTCCGCCCGAAATTACAGCACTTTTTTCTACTTGTGATGATAATAAATTCCATGATATGGAAATGTTATTTGCAGTGCCCGAATACAAGGTAGAGCTTGCCGGGAAAGGTGAACCATCCCACAATGATATTTTTATTTTGGCGAGGGATGGAAAGGGCGGATTGGTTTCGATCGCCGTCGAAGGGAAGGTCAGCGAAACCTTTGGCCCAACAATAGAACAGTGGTCGGCTAACGCATCGGGTGGAAAACTAACGCGTCTCAAATTTCTGAAGGAAAAATTAAATCATGCGGCTGATTTTCCATCCAATATTCGATATCAGCTATTACATCGCGCCGCTTCAGCCGTGATTGAAGCTGAAAGATTTGGCGCAAAAACGGCAATAATGATCGTGCATTCATTCAGTCAGATAAATCAAGGGTTTGAGGATTATGAAAATTTTCTTGGGTTATACAATATTAATGCAGTGAAGAGAATGCTCCAAAAAGTAACTTATATAGACGACATTACGCTTTATTGTAGTTGGGCGGTTGGCGACAAGAAGTACTTACAATCCGATGATTTGGAGGAAAATATTAATAAAACCTACGAGATCATAAAAAGCCAGTATCCGAATATGACTATAGACTCCCTTAATGTTGTAAGAGATGTTATTAAGCACAGGAATTACTGGAAACCTGAAAAAGTGAAAACATTACTATTGGCGGAATCTCATGTTTTTACACCTGCTGAAGATAATGAGATGGTTTTGCAATATCCGCACTACCTTTATGATGAAGGCTTACCTCCAAATTTTGTTCGGTTAGTATATTGTTTAGGGTATGGAGAAAAGACTCTTGTTCCCGGGATTCTGAAAAATCATGGAACGTGGCAGTATTGGCGAATATTCGCTTCATGCGTTGCCAATAATAAACATTTTAATTTTGATTCTGTAGAAATTACTGGATGTGCAGATATTAACCGTAGGTTACATAACAAACTTGAAATGCTAAAGAATTTGAAGTCAAAAGGCGTCTGGTTGGTGGATTGTAGTATCCTTTCGTTAATGGGACGGGTCGAAAAAAGAACCAGTAAGCAAAAACGCGATTTACTAAAGATATCTTGGGAAAATTATATTAAAAAACTTATTCTCGAAGTTAAACCGGGGTATATAATTGTTATAGGCAAACGAGTTGGGCGGATTGTTGAGGAAGATCCATTTATGTTAGATATCCCATATAAGGTTTTAGATCAACCTCAAGCAAGATTATCTTCTGATAAGCACAGGAAAATACTTGAGACCTACCAAGATATCTGCAGCAGGTGCTGATACCAATTATATTACGACTTAAACGTGGAAAGCAATCCCGCTTGGAGGCGGGATACCGACCGGCTTTAAACCACAATAACCGTACATCTTAATTTTCTTTTCTTGGAGATTAGCCTATTTGGCTCGGTGATGTGTTCTGAACGGCCAACTCTATCGGCTGGAAAACAGTCCTTTGCTTTCTGGAAGACAAATACGTATACAGCGCGGGAATGATAAATAATGTCAGCCCCAATGAAAATAGCAAGCCGCCGATAATCACTATGCCCATAGAGGCGCGGCTTTTGGCGGCGGCGCCTAATGCCAGGGCAATCGGCAAGACTCCGAAAACCGTGGCCAGGCTGGTCATCAGGATGGGGCGGAACCGCTGGACGGCCGCATCGATAACTGCCTCTTTTATGTTCAAGCCCCCGGCCCGGCGTTGGTTAGCGAATTCGACGATTAATATGCCGTTTTTAGTGACTATTCCGACTAAAGCGATGATGCCTATCTGGCTGAAAATGTTGAAGGTCTGGCCGAATAGCCACAGCGACAGAATCGCTCCAGCCAGCGCCAGAGGCACGGTAAACATGATAATGAACGGATCACGGAAGCTTTCGAATTGCGCGGATAAAATCAGATATACCAGTATCAGGGCTAAAACAAACGCAAATATTAGAGTGTTTGAGCTTTCGGCGTATTCTTTGGCGGTGCCGGCAAGGCTGGTGGTAAAGGATTCATCCAGCGTTTCCCCGGCGATTTTATCCATCTCGTCAATTGCTGATCCAAGCGTGTGGCCTTTAGCCGGGGAGGCGCTCACGGTAGCGGCCACATAGCGGTTAAACCGGTAGAGCTGAGGAGGGCTGCTGCGATACGATAAATCCACTACGTTGTCGAGCTGAATCAATTCGCCGCGGTTGTTTCTGATATAAATAGAACTTAAATCATCCGGCTCATCGCGGTTCTCCCGGTTGGCTTGCGCAATAACCGAATACTGCTTGCCGTTAAATATGAAATAGCCATAGCGTTGGCCGCTGAAATAAAGCTGCAAGGTTTCCGCGATATCTCTTACTGTAATACCAAGGGCGCGGGTGCGGTCACGGTCGATTTGAATTGTCAATTCGGGTTTGTTGAATTTTAGGTTTAAATCTACAACTTGAAAGGCCGGATCCGCTTGCGCTTTTTCCATAAAGGCCGGAATTACTGCTTTGAGTTTCTCCAATGTCGGCGCCTGGATAACGAATTGTACCGGTAAACCGGAACCTCGGCCGCCTCCTATGGTTTGTTCCTGAGTCACGAAGGCGCGAGCGAACGTTTCGGTCCTTATTCGCGCGCTTAAAGCATCAGCGATTTCCTGCTGGCTTCTGTTGCGTTTATCGGGGGGAACAAGATTAATCCTAACCATACCTGTATTTACGGTACCGCTTGAACCAAAGCCTGGAGCGGTTAGCGACAGGATTACATTTTTTTCCGGCAGTGTATCGACAATCGCGATCATGTTTCCTATATAATCACGCATCGCCTCATACGATGTCCCTTCGGGGGCAGTCGCGCTGATTACCAGCCGGCTTTTATCCTCCATGGGCGCCAGTTCGGATGGGATAAATAAGCCGAGTCCGAAAATTATGGCCAGCGATATCGCCATAATTGCCGGGGCCAGCCAGCGATGATGTATGAACAATCGGAGCCAGCGCTGATAAGCCGCGGCTAAAAGCTCGAAATGATGTTCGCTCATCTTGAAAATCTTATTCTGATGCTCACTTTTACGCAGCAACCGGGCGCTCATCATGGGAGTAAGCGTCAATGACACAAAAGCCGAGATCAATACCGAACCGGCGACCACTATGCCAAATTCCCTGAACAGACGGCCGGTTAAGCCCTGAAGGAATATGATAGGCAAAAACACGGAGGCTAGCGTGATGGTCGTGGAAATAATGGCAAAGAATATTTCTTTAGAGCCTTTATGGCCGGCTTCTATGGGGGGCATGCCTTTTTCTATCTTGCTGTAAATATTTTCCAGCACAACTATAGCGTCATCCACCACGATACCGGTAGATAAGACAATGCCGAGCAAAGTAAGGATATTTATCGAGAAATCAGCCAAATACATAATAAAAAACGCGCCAATCAGCGAAATCGGGATTGCCAACATCGGGATAATGGTTGTTCGCCAGTGACGCAGAAAAGCGAATATGACCAATAGCACCAGCAAGAACGCGAATAATATTGTTTCTTCCACTTCGGTAATCGCTCTACGGATATTGGTGGTAGTATCCATAGCGAAATTCAGTTTTATGTCATCGGGCAAGTCCCGTTTTATTTGTTCGATACGTCTGTAGGCCTCATCGGCTATGGTAATATGATTTGACCCTGGTTGAGGCGTAATCGCCACCGCTACCATGGGGATACCGCTATTGCCGCGCAGCAGGGTCCGCTCGTTTTCCGGCGCCAACACCGCTTGACCAACATCCTGCAGTCTGACAACCGATCCCTGAGTCTCCTTGATAATTAAATTATTGAACTCGGCGGCGGTTGTCATCCGGCCAAAAGTGCGGATAGACAGCTCCGTGGCATAGCCTTCGATAAAACCGGACGGTAATTCGACATTTTCACGATTAAGCGCGTCTCTTACATCCAAAGGCGTCAAGCCATAAGCCGCCAGACGGGCCGGATCGATTAAAAGCTTCATGGAATATTTTTTCTCGCCCCAGATACCAATATCGCTGACCCCCGGAATAGTCTGCAGACGTTCCTTGAAAATGTCATTGGCAATAGCGGATAGTTCAAGTAAGGAACGTTTGTCACTTTGAATCGCTATAGAGAGGATCATAACAGCGTCGGCGTCGGCTTTCGAAACGGTCGGTGGATCGGTATCCGCAGGAAGACTTCTTTGCGCCCGGGAAACGCGGTCGCGCACATCGTTGGCGGCATCTTCCATATTGACACCGAGTTCAAATTCGACGGTGATCGTGCTGCGACCATCGCGGCTGGATGAAGTTAATGAGCGGATGCCGGAAATGCCGTTTATCGATTCCTCCAAAGGTTCGGTGATTTGCGATTCGATTATATCGGCATTAGCGCCGGTGTAAGTTGTCGAGACAGTCACTACCGGAGGGTCGACGCTGGGATACTCTCGAACCCCCAGGAAAAAGAAACCGATCACGCCGAATAGCACAATCAGAATGGATAATACTATTGATAAAACGGGTCGATTAATGCAGATGGAGGAGATAGTCATGTGTATATTGCCTATTCCGTCCTGGAAATCTTTGCCTGAACCTTTTTGCCATCGGTAAGCTGTAACAGGCCGGTGACAATTAATGTGTCATTGGGGTTCAAGCCGTCAGTGATTTGGACATTCCGGTCGGTCCTGATCCCGACAGTAACTGGTACTGAATATGCCTGTCCATTTCTGCAGACAAATACTTTCTCGCTGTTTAGCTCCGGTATGACGGCCTCGGCGGGAATCATGAGCGCGTCCGGGATATATTCCAGCATGATTTCGACTTTACAAAACAAACCGGGGATCAGTTTGGCCGATGGATTAGGCACAGTCGCGCGCGCCTTGAGTGTGCGGGTGCCGGGATCGACTTTGGCCTCGACGGCGTAGACAACGCCGTTATATTTATCCTGATAATCGCCTGTTTGAATGGTAATTTTCGAATTACTTGTCAGTTTCGAAGCATATTTTTCCGGTACTGAAAATTCAACTTTTATCGGGTTAATATTCTGCATGGTTGCCGCCAGTGTGCCCGGCGTAATATAACTGCCCTCACTGATATAACGCAACCCAATTGTGCCGTCGAAAGGAGCTTGAATTTCCGTTTTGGCAATCTGAGATTCTATGAGTTCCCGTTCGGCTTTGATCATATTTAGGGTTTTGTGTACCTGGTCAAATTCCTGCTGACTGATCGCCTGCTTGTCATACAGAGCGCGTTTGCGATACTCGTCATCGGCGGCAAAGTCTTCCTCGAGTTGTTTGCGTTTAAGCTGAGCCTGCAAATCGCGATCGTTAATTTTTAAAAGCAAATCGCCCTTTTTAACTTTTTTACCTTCCTCGAAAAACACGCCGGTAATCCGCCCGGATGTTTCCGAACGCAATTCGACTTCCTCGTTGGCTAAAAGTGTGCCGGTGGAATAGATATTGTCCTGAAGGCTTTGCGGACGTACAATTACCGCATCCACCGAGATTGCGAGGTCCCGGCTTCGGGGAGCTGGATTACTATCGCCATTACCGCAGCCCCCGGCAATAGCCAAGGCGCTTAAAACAAACAAATGAATCAACCTAAAATAACTCATAAATTCACCAGTTTTAACATCCACGACCTAGCCTTTGTTCCGCGATAATCCTAAATTTCATGTTCGGGAATATAAGTTGCCCTATGCATTATGTAAAGGGCATTATTAGACCTTGTTGTGGTTTGATAGGCAATCTAATTGTAATATTGCACTATAAGTTCTAAACCGTTATTTACGGCCGCCTGATAGGCACACGAGGTTTGCATTGACGTAAGGTCAATCTAAATGACGCGATTAGAAAGCCAATAAAGGCGTTTCCTAACGCCAGCAATTACTCCCGCCCGGGAATATAGGCCGGCAGAATCCGGCCGAACAGGGTCGCGTACATCAGCCGATAAATATCGGTATTATCAACATTATTGTGAAGCATATTTTCATTTAAGCCGTGCGCGCGTGCGATCACGCCTCCGGCAACATCGTTGAAACAAGCCCAGGCGATGCCGAACCTAAGCCGCGTTCCATTCTTATCCGGGGCGGCAACAAAGGGTAAGGTAGCCGTCCCCTCACAGCCGTCAAGCGGCGCGCCGTTGTTTTCCGATGCCGCCAAAGGCTTGTTGAAATCTTCCGGTTTGTTAACCGCATACACTTGCATTCCGCCCGCTTCGCTATCAGCGGCGGTAAGCAGAAGTGTTCGGGGATGTTCGTTAATATAATCCAGCGCAACGCCGATCGCCTCATCGGCGCGCCTTAAAGCCTCCAGGGTCCCGGCGGCATTGTTATGATTAGGGAAGTTATCCGTAGCCTCTTCTTCGGCCACCATCATAAACTGCTTGCCTTCTGCCGTAAATATTCGCAAAGTTGTTTCAACCATTTCGCCCAGAGTCGGCGCCTGGTCTCCATACAAAGGCAGATTTTTAGCCTTCAATTCTTCTTCAGTCTGGTCATTGAATGTATCATCGGCGGCAAAGATACCGAATACTTTATTCGTAGTCGATGGCAACGCCAATAGCTCATCACGGGTAAAGACCACCGTATAGCCTTTCTCTTTAGCCAGATTGATCAGGTTCAAGCCGTCTTCCCTGATTCCCGGCTGTCCTTGCCGGCCGATGACGCCTTCGGGTAGAATCATCGTTTCGCCGCCAGCCATGATAATATCCACACCGCTGTTAATTATTTGCAAGGATATATCATCGGTATTGGAGCGTTTATCGGAATTGGCGACAAAAGCAGCCGTGCCCGGTTCGCAGATATGGCCGCTATTAAGTAAAGCTGTCGCCATCCCGGCCTTATGCGCTTCGGTGATAATACTGTAATCTTTGCCGGAAAGCGACTTGACCGGCCTTGAGGTGGTATTGCCAAAGGAGGCAAACTCGGTTTTTACGCCATAACCATGTATTGTCGCGCCGCCATTGGAACTGCTGTTGGAGGCATCGAGGACATGCGACCGATAAAGTCCCATTTTATTCATCTTCTCCCAGTTGCTTAAGCTATCGGGACCGTACCGGTATAAGCGTAAAGCTCCCCACATAGCGGCACCGGTGCCATCGGGATGAATGAAGATGACATTTCCGGTTGTAACTGAATTGGCATTTGAATTACATGAAAAAAACAACAGACAAACAAGGCAAATAAAGCCTGCAGTCAGAACTTGCAGAAAAAAAGTTTTACAGTTTACCATATTTAACTTCTCCTCTTATGCTCGCGTGTTTATACTAATAAACAATCATATTTAAGAAAGCTATTAAATTATCGTTAATAATTAATGTTGATGAACTTCTGTTTGTTCACCTGCATGCATCTTCAATTACAGAACATGGCCAGCGAAAAACAGGCGTCAAGAGAAGAGGGGGGCGCGGCAAATATGTCAAGCCTTACCGGATTACCTTATTGAATCTTGCCCTGAAGCTTTTTAAGTTCCGCCCTAATTTCGGCATTCTCCTGTCTTAATTCAGCGATCTGCTTTATCAACTCCTGCACCCCGGCCAAGGCTACGCCTGCTGGATCAATAGTTGAAATTGAGGTAATATCGTCTCCTACGTCAAAGAGCGCATTAAAATCCTGAGCCGTTGGTCCGATATGTGTAATTGTCTGATCTTCCGCCTTATAGTTCCAGCGCGTGATGGGCAATCGGCCAATTTTCAGCAATAGATCAAACCCATCGATTTGGTTGAAATTTTCTTTCAAATTTTCATCTGAGGCATTAACCCAGGCGCCCCCGGTTGAAAGGTAAGCAGTTGTGGATGTGTTTATGAACTTGCCCATTGCGTTATCATAAAATTCAACAAATTGACTACCGCTGGAATTCAAAATCAAACGTACACCGCCAAGAGCGCGGAGTTTGACCTGGAAGTTCCGATCAGAATAGCAATCATTAACACCATCACCATTCCAGATAAAACTGCCATCATGGAATGCAATGGCGTGGCGCCCACCGGCGAAAGAACGTTCGCCTGTTGCCGTGTTCTGCGTTCCACCTGCAACAAATGATGCCTCGCCAAGAGCGTTATTCAAATTACCGCCGGCTACGGTCGAATATAGGCCGGATGCCTCATTAGCGTACCCTCCCACAGCAGTGGCATATTTGTTGGTTGCTCGAACATAATAACCGCCCCCCACAAAAGCGCCGGTATCTCCGGGAGTGGCCCCGGCTGCATTTTGATATCCCGATGAGATTCCGGCATAGGCGCCTATGGCGGTATTTATACAACCTCCGCCGATGAAAGAATATATTCCGAGAGCGGAATCGGATAAACCGGCCCCGACGGTGGAAAATTCGCCAATTGCCCGATTACCTTGCCCTCCGGAAATACAGGAAGCCCGACCGGACGCAACGTTTTGGTATCCGCCGCTAACTGTGGACCATTGACCTCCGGCAGTATCATACAAACCGCCGGCCACAGTTCCTTCATCATTGTTCGCGTAATTGCCATAACCGCCGCTTATTGTCGAACCCCAGCCGCTGGCCGTATTCAATCCCCCTCCGCCAATAAATGATTTTTCACCGCTGGCTTTGTTATGGAACCCGCCACAGATAGTTGCCCAAGCCCAGGTCACGGTATCATATTGGCCGCCGGCTATGGTGCCATACTTCGCATGGATATAATTTTCGCTGCCGCCTCCAACAAACGCTGCGGTATCGGATGTTAATGTTCCCGCTGTATTTATGAAGCCCGAGAAAACTCCTGAATGTTCTCCTGCCGCGCCGCAGCTTTCACCACCGCCTATAGATGAGGTGTTACCTGTGGCATGGTTGAATTTTCCTCCCGAAACAGTCGATGTTAAACCAGAAGCAACGTTATAAACGCCCCCTCCGATTGTTGCGGCATCACTGGAGCTTTGGTTTCCGCTGCCGCCGGCGACAACGGCATTTGAGGCTATAGCGGAATTATTGCCTCCCCCGCCGACAAAAGATAGACTGTAGGCTAAATTCCCGGCGCCTCCGCAAACAGCGCTGAAATCTTCTCTGACCAAATTTTGCACTCCGCCGCCCACAAATCCACCCAAGCCACGAGCGTAATTGCGCATCCCGCCGCCTATGGCCGATTGCAGCCCAGAGGCGACATTGGAATCTTCCGGGACCGGTCCACCGCCGCCGGCAACTACCGAAAAATCGCCCCAGGCGCGGTTATTCATTCCAGCCACAGACGCCTGATTTCCGGAATTAATGTTGCCGCCGCCAAAATTGCCCTTCCCCATCGTAATTGAAGGATCCCCGATGCTCGTAATTGGACCGGTCATTGTGCCGCCGGCTAAAGGCAAATACGCGCCACTATCATCAGCTATGAATGCATAGGCCGAAGTCGTGAATTTCGTTCTCGGCGTTAATTCTGGATCAGCGCCAATCGCAATTCCCAGCCACCGATCTGATGTCGAAAAAAGCGCTGCTGACAGAGGCTGTTCCTGGCCAAGCTGAACGGTGAAAAGACCGCTCGACACATCTACTGCTAAAGTCTCCGCCCATAAGATCACGCCTATCGAGGGAGCGTCATATACTGTAAATCTGACATTATAATTCCCATCAGGTACATTTTGACCCGAATTATCGGTGAGTCGCCCTTGATAGCTCATCGTTTCCGGCACGTCCGCCCAAGTTTCGATTGTAATTGCGGCGCCAAGAAGGACAGAGATCACAATTAACCATCCACTTAAACATCTCATAATAAGATCTCCTTAAAGAATTGTTATTACTTCTCAGTCTTCGAATTCCCGCGATTTGCCAAGAGAATCTACAACACCCTAAAAAACAATATTCACATCAAATATAATGCTTTATTCTGTTTTCCAAAGCCCTTTTAAGGAGCTGTGTTTTAAGTTCAATCAACTTAAGACCTTACGTTGCGGTTGATCCTATTAATAATCAATGATATTATCCATAACATGACATTAATTAAACTGCTAAAAGCAGATTGAAATTTAATGGCGGGGTAGACCCCGATTAATTGAGAAGGCCTTCCCAATCTTCATTTCGGGATGCTCTTGTCAAATCCTCTATAGATTCCCGGTTCTTCAAGCCCTTTAATTGCTATTCACGCTTGACTGCATCAATAACCACCGGAAATCCGTAACTTTTTCAACGATAAATAAGATGACTATTCCCGTAGTCTCAATAACGATGTTATCATAGCCAACGCGCAGCTTGGTTGATTTTAATTGACAACTATCCGAGAACTTGATAGAATTTTACAACAGCGGTTAACAGATAAAAATTTAACCTGAAATCAGAAAGGGGTGACTTTTGCCATGAAATGGAAAGTCTTGGCGATTATTGGGATGATTTGCGTTATTGGCAGTTATAGTGTGGCAACGGCTCAATCTAATAGAGACTATAGATTCTTTGTTGCCGGGGAATATGGATTTGCTATAACGCCCGAGGATTTCACCGATTACTACACAAAAGGTATCGGCTTTTGTTTAGGAATCGAATATCCTGTTTCACCCAACTGGGCATTAGTCGGCTTGTTCGACATGAAATTTTTTGGACCGGATGGGGGAATGATAGCCGATTGGTGGGACGACCCGGGGGAATACCCTTATTCCACCAACATTGAAGTCAGTGAAGGAAGCCTGACCGCCGGAACAATTGCTGTTTTAGGCAAGGGCAGTTTAAAGGGGCCAGGCTCGCGCTTTTTTCCCTATATCAAAGGTGGATTCGGCATTTCAATTTCCGGCGCGGATGAAATAAAGGTGACATTCACCAATTCTATTGGCGACCCGCAAATAGCGTGGCCGGGAGGAGTTGAGAATGAAACAAATTTCTCGATAATTTTGGGATTTGGCATCGAGAAAATGCTTGGCAGTGGAAATTCATCGATATTTGTCGATGCCGGTTTACACATGATTATGCAGGATGAAGTTAGTCCCACAGTAGCGCCGATTACCCTGGGCTTTAAGTTCTAGCAAAATTCCGGATCGTGTGGGCGGCGACTTCCAAGCCGACCACGATACGCCTATTTTAAAGCACGCAGGTCTCCGCATCTGACTTCGTGATTATAATGCGGCAACCTCAATTCCTGAGGTCATATTTTTTCACCAGACCTCGTCAAGACCATATTCGGCAAGGTTCTTGCTTAAAAGAACAAATCAGCCCCAATATCGCTCTCCCCAAACTTTGGTGATGTTCCATTTCCATATCTGGTTAAACTATGCCGCGGTCTTAGGAAGCCATTAAAAGGTATCAGAATGAGTGATAAGAGGCGGCAATAGCCGGGCATATTGTTTGCTCGCCATTAATTGGCTCAGCGGCCTAAGCAGCCGGCACTATTCTTTATTCCAGTCAGTGATGTCATCAGCTAATTGTCTTTATTGTCCTTGAAAGAATGATCCGTATTATAGATGTCGATTTTCAGATTCTTTGCAGAAAATTCCCGTAGAGCACGGAACAAGCGGTTTCGTAATTGTATATTCTGACAGGATAATTCCTAATAAAGAAGGCAAGCTTGAGATAGCCTGTTCACATATTTATAACGAAAGGCAATAATCAAATTTAGGATAAGAGCCGGATTTTACTTGTGCCCGGTACGTTTTTTCCGTCTGGGACCTGGACCTGCAGATTTCTTTCTGGCAGGCCGGTGCTTTTTTAAGTTTGACCAGAAAGTATTCTTATTATTGATATTATTCTGATTGAAATTAGTCGTTTGCAAATTTTCAGGTTTTTAAAAGTTTACGTTTCGATGCCTGATGATTCGAGGGTATTTTGCCTCTTGAAAGTTTGGTTTATAAATTCATTTGATTGGTTTTTTATAAGCTGTATCGTCACTCCTTCTGCCATAGCTTTCAAAAGCAGGCTCATTAAATGTTGGTTTAGGTTCAAGTAATCCTCGCTAAGTCATAAAATTAAGTAAGAGTAATTACCGTTATGACAATATACTCTTAAATAGATAATTGTTAAGGATAAGATGATTTGCAAAGCAATCACGCGGAAAGTCTTGGTTGAAACGCATTGGAGCTATCATTCAGGGCGAGCTGTTTTTTCCCGGCACGTTTTCGTTTATCTATATCCAGGATTGTCTTCCTGATTCGAATAGATTTGGGAGTCACCTCGACCAGTTCATCATCTCTGATCCACTCCATTGCCTGCTCTAAAGTCATCTTAAAAGGGACATCGAGTTTTACAGCTATGTCCTTCGTTGATGACCTGTGGTTGGTCAGGCTTTTTCGCCTGGTCGGGTTACAGGTCATATCCATATTTCTCGAATTCGCGCCAATAATCTGGCCGTTGTAGACTTTTTCCGTTGGTTCAATAAAAATGATAGACCGCTCTTGAAATCCTTCCAGGGCATAGGCCGTGGCAATGCCTGTTTCGATACTGACGACGGAACCTCTGCTCCTTGACACGATATCACCGCGCCACGAACCATAGCCGATAAAACGGGATGTCATAATTCCGAGGCCGCGCGTGTCGGTCATAAACTCCGACCTGTAGCCGATCAAGCCGCGTGTCGGGACCGCGAATTCGATACGAATGGTTTTCGTACCTGCATTTTCAACAGATATCAACTCGCCTTTACGTTTGGCAAGTTTTTCGATGATGATTCCCTGATGCGCTTCGGGGACATCTATAACAAGCTGTTCCAGGGGTTCTAAAACATTACCGTTTTCATCAAGACGCGTGATGACTTCCGGACGGGAAATACAGAACTCAAGTCCTTCACGCCGCATTTCTTCAATTAAGATAGCTAAATGAAGTTCGCCGCGTCCTGAAACTTTCACGCCATCCGGGCGACCGATATCTTCCATTCTAAGAGCGACATTCACCCGAAGTTCTCTTACGAGTCGTTCTTTTAACTGACGGAGCATAACCGCCGTGCCTTCCTGTCCTGAGAACGGGCCGTTGTTGACCAGGAAAAACATTGAAAGAGTAGGTTCTTCGATATCAAGAGGTTTTAGCGCTTCTTTGGTATCTTCATTTGTGGAAAAGGTATCGCCAATGCCAATCTCCGGAGGCCCGGCTAACCAAACAATATCGCCGGCAGAAATTTCATCGGTTTCGACCCGTGTCAGACCGCGAGTAATCCACATATGAATACCCTTCACCTTTGAAGAAGAATCCAGATCCCAACCTTTGTCCCGGGAAAATGGATCTTTCAGCTTTGTAACGAAGCGGGTGAAATCTTCACCTTTTTTCAAAGTGCCCCGGAGAACCCGCCCACAACCAATTTGACCGATATAATCGCTCCAATCGAGAGAACTGACTTGCATCAAAAAATCACCATCCTGATTGACTTGAGGCGGAGGGACTTCGTCAATGATTGCCTGAAAAAGGGGATCCATTCCTATATGCTCTTCTTTGTCCAGGTCATCGACAAACCACCCGTCAAGACCGGAACCATAAAGAACCGGAAAATGAGCCTGCCTGTCGGTAGCGCCTAATTCTATAAAGAGGTCAAATGTTTTATTCAGGGCGTAATCAGGGCGGGCGTCCGGACGGTCGACTTTATTAATAATAACGATCGGGCGAAATCCGAGCCTTAGGGCACGCATAAGCACATAACGGGTCTGTGGCATCGGTCCCTCGTTGGCATCAACCAATAGCAGAACCGAGTCAACCATGGAGAGTACTCGTTCTACTTCGCCGGAGAAATCGGCATGACCGGGGGTATCTATGATATTTATCAGGTATTCATTCCATGAAACGGTGCAGTGTTTAGAACGGATAGTTATACCGCGTTCACGTTCTAATACGTTGTTGTCCATGAGCCGTTCGATTACCTGCTGGTTTTCGCGGAAAGTCCGGGTTGCTTTAAATACGGCATCTATAAGCGTCGTTTTACCGTGATCAATATGGGCGACAATCGCGAGGTTTCGGATTTTAGCAACATCGGTCATTCTTCGGTTCACCTTTCAAAAGCAGAATTACCTGCCAAGTAACATTTTCCAAAAAACTCTACAGATTAATCTTTTGGGGAATAATCACGCAGAAGAAACCCAAACAGAAATTTCGCTGTCCGGGAAATTATACAAACTGCGTAATAATAAGGTATAATTTCATTTTGTCAACAAAATATTTATGCCGGCAAGTTTGCCGGTTTAACTTAGTATGACAGTTTTTAACCGGCTGGGAGCGCCAGGTAACGGATGCGGGTATTCACGGTACCACTTCCGCCAAAGGCGCGATTGCCAAACGCTTCGAGGAATTTGAACAATCGGCCGCATCACCGTTGGCTGGAAAACGCTTTCCCTTATGTAGCGAAGGCCAATGCAAAGTGAACCCCGGCCGCCGGCGGAGCTTAAAGACCAGGCTTCATATATGGAAAAAAATAAAGAAAAAGAAATGACTAAATTTTTAAACGCGATACATAAAAGATAATCTTGGGAAAGTTCGAACTAAAGCGAGGCATTGCATTCACCAAAAAAGTTGTTTTCAAATTAATGGCTGTTATAACCTTTGACAAGATTGTAATAATTATATACATTTAGTAAACGAGTGGCAATAACTGCGGCTGTTGATTAATTTGCGATTATTGAATTGAAATTTGGTAGATATTATTAGCGGAATATATGGTCCTGTTCAATTCAGACAGTGATAATTCAAACCCTCCGGAAATTCCGGTCGGAAAGTCGATCTTGCATTATCGGATAGAATCCAGGCTTGGTTCAGGTGGGATGGGTGAAGTATACCTGGCGGATGATATTAAGCTTGGCCGCCGGGTAGCATTGAAGTTTTTACCCCGGAAGCTTAAAGATAAATCTGCGGCCGCGGAAGATTTGTTAAACGAAGCGAGAGCAGCCTCAAAGGTAAATCACCCAAACCTCGTTTCCATCTATTCCATTGAGAAAGCCGATAATCGTGATTTTATTGTAATGGAATACGTCAAAGGCAAAACACTTAAGCATATCATCGATGAAGCTGATTTACCAACTGAAAAGAAAATCGAAATAGCGCTTCAAATAGGGGCGGGCTTAAAAGCGGCCCACGACCACGACATAGTCCATCTTGATATTAAGCCGGACAATATTTTGGTAACATCCGAGGATAAGGTCAAAATCCTGGATTTCGGTTTAGCCTGCTTCAAAGATTCGATCAGATCGGAAAAGTCTGATAAAATAACCGGGACTCCGGCTTACTCGTCGCCGGAGCAAGTCCAAAATCAGGCGATCGATAAACGAAGCGATATTTTTTCTTTCGGAGTTGTGCTGTATGAACTGTTTGAGGGTAGTCTGCCGTTTAAAGGCGATTATGAGGCCGCGCTCATTTACTCTATCGTGAACGAGAATCCGGCCACTATAAAAAAAGGTGTTCCCGGGGATATTCAAGCTATAATTACTCGAACGCTGGAAAAGAATCCCGACAACAGATATCAGGATCTGTCGGAATTATTATCGGATTTTAATCATCTCATAAATCGACATCCTTCTGATCCCGGTACAACTTCTCGACCGACATTTAGGAATAGAATCCTCAGAAATATCGCGATCATATTTATAGTGGCGGTATTAGGTATCGTGCTGTACAAAGCTTATTTTACATTTATCGCTCAAAAAGAACCTAATAAAAAAGTCCTTGCCGTATTACCTTTCAAGAATATGGGGCATCCGGGGAATGAGTACTTTGCCGATGGGCTTTGCGATGCGATAATAACCGAACTGGCAAAATCGCCTGCTATCGATATCATTTCCCTTACCAGCTCGATGTACTACAAAGACACCGATAAAAATATCGAGGAGATCAGCCGCGAACTGGGGGCAGACTATATGCTGATAGGAACAATTCAATGGTATGCCGAATCTAATATGAATAATTTCAAAATCAGCCCCAAGCTTGTTAACGTTAAGGATAATACTTATTTATGGGCCGAGACTTATGAGCCTAACCTGGCGAAAATCTTTGAAACGCAAAATGAAATCGCCGGTGATGTAACCTCGGCACTGGGTATAAAGTTCGCCGACGAATTTAACTTGAATGCGGATAATCCGCCCACCCTTAATATCGAAGCTTATGATTATTTCTTGAAGGGAAATATGTATTTCAATCGGGGCTGGGAGCAAAATGACCTTCTGATAGCGATACGGATGTATGAAACAGCTATCGAACTTGACCCCGATTTTGCCGTTGCCTATACGATGCTATCTCGGGCTCACGCCTGCTTGTACTGGGATTATTACGATCGCACCGAATCGCGCATGACCCTGGCCAGAAAGGCGATTGACAGAGCTTTGGAAATAGCCCCAAATCTTCCGGAAGCGAAATTGGCCATGGGCATGTATTATTACAGTCAGATGGATTATGAACCGGCTCTGGACCTCTTTCTGGAAGTTCTAAGATATTGGCCTAATAATATTGAAGCTATTGCCGCCGTCGCCGGGGTTTACAGACGCAGCGGGATGTTGGAAAAAGCCGCCGAACAATATGAGTTAGCTTTCAAACTCGACCCGCGCTCATGTATCAAGGCTTTCGATGTTGGATTGACATATGGGATGATGCGAAAGTATCCTGAGGCCATAAAATATTTGACCAAAGCCAGCGACCTGACCCCGGATTGGCCTATGGCATACATTCTCAAGGCCTGGCTTTATCTTTTCTGGAAAGGCGATATAACTCTGGCTTCCAAAGTTTTGGAAGACGCGTCGAGCAAGGCGAATCTTGAACAATCGGAGTACTACTGGTGGCTCCTGCGGATAGTTGAAAATGATTATCAGGAGGCGATACGGAGAACAAGTTTAAAGACGGATACAACTTCATATTACCTTCAATTGGCGCGCTTATATCGTTTAAGCAATCAAAATGAACTTCAGAAAATCTATAGCGACTCCGCCAGAATTGTGCTTGAAAGTAAAGTCAAAAATGAACCGGAAAACGCCCGCTTTCAAAGTCAGCTTGGCTTGGCCTATGCCGGTTTAGGCGACAAACAATTGGCGATAGACTGTGGTTTAAGAGCCGTTTCGATAATCCCACCGTCGAAAGAGGCGATTTATTCGCTGATTTTTCTGGCCAACTTGGGGGAAATATATGCCTTGGTTGGTGAACCGGATAAAGCGATCGATCAGCTTGAATATTCGATACAGATACCGGGCTTTATGAGCGCTCCTTACTTGAAATTAGATCCGGTCTGGCGATCGCTTCAGGATAACCCCCGTTTTGTAAAACTTCTTGAAGAAAGCGAATAATTAATTAACCTTTTGAGATTTTATATTGTGTCTTGATATTTTATCTTTAAGGCCTTTTCTGGTGAGACCTAAAATTTTCGATGTTTGCATAATATTCCAGTCGCATTCGGTCAGAGTCGATATTATCAAGTCGCGTTCGACCCTTTCGATAATATCTTTTAATTTTCCTTTTACGGTTAATATTCCGGGGATCGTGTTCGCGTAAATGACCAATTCGGAGGACAGATCGTTCAGGTCAATGGTATTGTCATGGCCGCAAACTACCGCGGCTCTTTCCAATTCGTGCTCCAGTTGACGGACATTTCCCGGCCAGTTATAATTAATAAGCAGATCCATTGCTCCTGGCGTTATCGACAGGCTGTCTTTCCCGGTTTTGATTTTCAGCATTTTAAGAAAATGATTGGCCAGAAGCGGAATATCTTCTTTACGCTGTCTCAGAGGCGGCAATTCGATTGCCAGCGTGCTTAAGCGATAATACAAATCCTCCCGGAATATTTTTTGCCCGATAGCTTGTTTCAGGTCCTTATTAGTAGCCGATATCACTCGAACATCGACAAATTCGGTTTGAGCCGCTCCGATTGGTCTGATTTCGCCGCTTTGAATCACCCGAAGTATGGCCGCCTGCGTCGACATGGGCGCGTCACCAATTTCATCCAGGAAGATGCTGCCCTTGTCGGCTTCCTTGAACAGGCCGATTTTATCTCTGGTCGCGCCGGTAAAAGAACCTTTCGTATGACCAAAAAGCTCGGATTCCAGCAGGGTCTCGGTTTTGACGCCGCAGTTTTTAATAACGAAATGTTTTCCCGCCCGGCCGCTGTTGTTATGGATTGCCCGGGCAATAAGCTCCTTGCCTGTGCCTGTTTCGCCGGTAATTATTACCGGTGAATCGGATTGGCTGAATTTGGAAACTAATGTTAAAACTTGTTTCATCAGCGGCGATTTGCCGATAATATTTTCAAAATAAAAATCGGACGAGAGTCGGTTTTTCAGTTGGATATTTTCCTCTTTCAGTCTTGCCTGTGATAATTCAAGTAAATTATTTTTTTGAGCCAATTCCTCGATCAGCCTGGCATTATCGAGAATCTGCGCCGATTGCGATGAAATAATGCCGACAATCCGGCATTGGTCATCAGTGAAAGGACCCTTGTCTCTTCCGCGAATGAGATTGGTCAAACCGATTATTTTATCCCTGACAACCATCGGAGAGGAGATAATCGAACAATAAAGGCCATTGAAGGAATCGAGAGAAGGAAAGCGGTCGTCACGATCAAGGTCGTCGATTTTAAGTATCTTTTTATTTTTTAAGACCCAACCCGAAATCTGATCGTTAACTTTAAATGGTACGGCGCTGTCATTTTGTTTTATATCGCGGACAACGGTCATCAGGTTATCATCTTTGAGAAGCGAAACCATACTAATCACGCCTTGGTCAGCCCCGACCGCGTTTATCAGTTCGCTTATTATGACCGACATAATATGATTGGTCTCGTGAATTTTACCGATGTTTTCCAACAGATTATTGATAAAGCGCAGTTCATCCAGCGTACTTTTTAACCTGGTTATTTCGGTATTCCCATTAACCATAAGAATCTCCAAGGCGGTTTAAATCGCAATGAATTAATAATATTAATTATTCAGATTTGTCAATTAGATAAAACCTGGATAGCCGGTATAATTATGTGATAGCCGTTAACCATTCAGGCTGATCAGTTTAACTCATTGTTTTATATTATACTTAGAGAACGTACCACCGGTTTTAGGCGATAAGGCAATCTTAACCGGATAGAAAATATCCAATTCAATCGCCGGATATTCTTCGGATCGCCACTCATAACCTGCCCCTATTAATCGAGTTACAAACGCTTTATTGGCTCGGCATAATAGCTGCTTAATAGCTGAACGGTTCTAGGATAATTTAACGAAATTTGGGAGATTGTAAGGAGGATTCATGCTGTCGCTAAAATTATTAAAACTTAAAACAATTTGGCTTTTAGTCTGTTTTGCGTTGGGTAATTTGCTAGCCGGATGCAGCGCGGTTGGCTTTACCGCCGGAGCGATACTCGATGAGGCGACTAATAATAAGGCTCAAGTGGAACCCTGGCGCGTTGGCTCGCTTAAATATGGGAAAGACGTCACTGTATTTCTTCGTGATAGTACGCTGGTTAGTGGAAACTACCACGGCTTATATGATGTGGACAGGCGGAGCTATTCGCGAAAATACCTGAATGCCGTTTCTGATACTACTTCCAATATTTATCTGCCCGCTATTAATGATACGATAGACGTAGTACTTGACAAAAACATATATAGAGATAACTGTTTTTTAGGATTTGGCTATACTTATAGAAAATCCTTAAAAATAAATAACATCGATAAAATAGCCAACCGTTTTTATATAAGTTCCGATTCGAATAGCACGCTGCCGGAAAACCGATTCTACTTAAATAATGTCACCGAAATTATCACAGATAATGGGAAAGCGACTCGCGGTCATACGCTCAGCCTGCTGATTGAAAATGGCAAAATACCAATAACAGCCGGGGTGCGGATAGTTACCATGTCCAATATCGAACAAATACCTTTGGAAGATATCGATCATCTCGAATATCGCAAGAAAAACGCCAAATGGGTATTTTTCGGCCTAGGTTTGGCTGTTGATGTCGTTATGGTTATTGCTCTTCTCTCTATAGATCCCTTGGAAGGAATGCAAATAAATATTGTTGAGTGAGTAGTCGCTAATTAGCATTTGACAAGCAAGCCAATAATAATGGGGCAGGTCAACCGGTTTCAAGGAGGTGATGCACGCTAATTAAAATTACGATTGGACAAAGGAAACTAATACTCTTACTTTTAATGGAGGAAACTAAAATGAAATGGATTGTAACATTTACACTGCTCGCGGCCCTTTTAGGACTTGTACTTATTGGCTGCGATAAGACCGATATCTTATCCAATAATGATACGGCTGATGATGAAACTTACGAATTAGGCCCGCTATATTGCGCCGCCCCGCCGCCATCGCCTTTGGTCACGGTTCAGGCCGGCGATCAGCAGCTGACATTATGGCCTTATTTCGGTAAAGACTTGCTGGGTAATTCCCATGATCCGGTAAATTTGATATTTTTCGGCCAGGCCGATCCAAGGGATTTGAGGGCGGCTTTGGTAGCGCTTGATGGTGACAGGACAGCGTTCGGTTTCCCGGCCGAATTTCCGTTTAATTGCGTTTGGCGCGATTGCATGGGAGATATCCAGGCCGGCTATGCCGAACCGGATGGCTGGGCCGGCAATACGATTCAGCTCGAATGCGGCGATTATCAGCAAGTCCGGTTCCATCTCCGGTTTTTTAGAGTCGGCGAATGGACGATAAGTAACTGCCATTTTGAATTCCTGATTCCCGGCACCACCGACCATCAGGTATTAAGTTGGGAATTGGCCGAACAACTGGTTACCGTGGATTTTATGCGAAGCGGTTTGCTCGATCCAGTCCTGCCGGTTATACCTGCGCCGAATATCAATGAGTCTCCCTGGCGCGATATCCCCTCATACATATACAATGAATTGCCCGTTGAACTTCGCCTGCTAATCGGCGGCCCATCAGGTGACGTGACAGATCCGGTGCCTATCTGGACCGACGGTAATGCGACGATTCTAAACCTGGCCCAGGGTGTTCAATGGACTCCGTTCCAGGATCATCGAACCCTGACAATAGATTTTAACCAGGTGATACCCAAGCCGTTCTGCTCGGGCGATGGATATGAATATGTTTATGTGCAGGGTCCGATTTACATGGATGAGGTTTTCAGCCTTGCCCGTCATGGAGAATATTATAGCAGGTTTACCGCCAGCGGCTGGGTTGATATCACGCCCGTTGACCCATCAACTAATCCGCCTACACCATTAGCTGAAACATACCGGGCGAGGATACGCCAAATCCAGTACACCAGGTTGAACAACAGAACCGCGGTTGCTTATTATTTCATCTACCAGCGCGAAATTCCAGATAGCGGTCTTTATCAGGGATATCTGGTTTCGGATATGAAAATCGGACCCTACAATTACAATCATTACGCCAGTAATATAGTATGCGAATAGTAATAGAACACTAATTGTCAAACACGATGGATTTTAAAATAAGCCGCATAGTTAAAACGAATATCGCAAACATCCGTTCCAGCTATGCGGCTTTAACTTGCCGCTTGTATTATCGTGTTGTTATAATTGGTCTGGCAGTAATTTTATTATTGGCCGGCCAGAATAGAGCATCCACCCTGGATCAGGACAGCACTCAAAACAACGAAATAAAAAACAAATCCCATAGCGTCTTGCCAATTGTCATGTATGACTCGGATATTGGATTAGGAACAGGTATTAAATGTGTATTTAAAAATTATCGCGGCCATAAAGAATCGTTCGACTTGCTATTATTCGGTAGCACCAGGGGCGAACAGAATTATGCCGCGGGATTAAGTATTCCTGATTTTGAATGCAGGCAGGGCGGTATTTATAAGATAGCCTTTGATTTCAAGCTGGAATATGACAAACTGCTAAAAAGCAATTACTTCGGTATCGGCAACGACACCAAGAACAATGACCGCCAATTCCCTTCGGAGCTGTTTAAAGCTAGTATGGCGATAAGTCACGCTATCAATAGTCATCTCATCATCGGCGCCGGCGCGAAATTTCATCACAGTTCGGTATATGATTATAATCTTGCCTGGCAAACAATCAGTGCCGCGACTCCGGGCGCCGGACAGAATGATTGGACAACAATATCATTGTTTGGGCGATATGACACACGAAACAGCTATATCAATCCGGATAGAGGTTTCAAAGCGGAAGGTACGGTTGAACAAGCTGTCAAATTGATAAATAGATATTGGGATTTTGCCAAAGTCAGATTTGAATTCAGTCATTATCATAAGGTTTTATGGCCTAAGCACACTTTGGCTTATCGGTTATGGCTTCAGCAGATTATCGGGGACGCGCCCTATCAGGAGTTAAGCAAAATTGGCGATGGCTGGACGGCGCGCGGTTATAAAGCCGGCCGATTTTTAGACAAATCGATGGTGCTGGTTTCGGCTGAATATCGATTCCCAATTTATAAAAACCTGGGCGGCGTCACCTTTTTCGATAATGGCCGGGTCTGGCCCGAATTGACCGGGTTCAATTTAAAAAACTGGCATTTTAATTGGGGAATCGGGTTGCGCCTGTACCTGGAAAATTTCGTTGCCAGAATCGATATCGGTCACAGCGTTGAGGGTACGCGGATATTCTTTAATTTCTCTCATGTCTTTTAATGGATCTTAATACAATATAGTTGAATAATCGGTATAAACAAACGCGCGTTTTCACTGGGTTAAATTCGGTAATTCTTAATAACTCAAATTTTTCCAGTTTTACCGCATATAAGGTATATTATTTCGCTTAATCTTGGCTTACCCTGGAATAATAAAAAAGAAAATAGGACGGACAATCTCTCCGTCCTATCTAAATTCCGCCAAATATCGGAATTAAGGGTTGACGTAACTAAAACTGCTCACCTTACCTGCGAACTCCTTTGCTGATAGCATAACCAAGGATAAATGATATCCGGTTACCTTCAGGGCTTTTGGCAAAAACCAGATTCAAAGGGATACTCACGCCTCCATAGTTGAAGCTTTTGCCGATACCCATAATAAGCGATGTTCTAACAGCCTTGTCTCCGCCGGTGACCAACAGATTAGGGCCAAGGCCAAATTCAATGCCGCCGGAGAAACGCACGCCCATGGCCAGGGTGGCGCTTGGCACCAACTTGCCGTACTCTACACCAGCGACCAAAGGCACAAACTGAACGACAAATTGCGGTCCGCCGCCGTCAGGAATAACCTGATATTCAAAATGCCAGCCAAATTGACTTAGCATGCGATCCATCTCTTTGTTCTTCAATTCATTGAACAGTTCGTTGTCTCCCGGAACGTAAGTTATGCCCAGGCGCGGTCCACCCAGATTGCGCTGGGCGAGAACAGCCGTTTCATTATATGCTGATACCTGAGCTTTGGCCGGTGATATTTGGGCGATAAGACTTATCGCCACGGCCAGCGCGAAAACGACTAAATTGCGTGTAAACATGATTTCCTCCATTTCTTGGTCTTTGTTTTTTTTGTTCACAACATTTATTAATGCAATAGTGATGCCAGTCGCGTAAAATAGGATATTTCATCATATCTTATTAAATAACAATAAATTATAACGAGCGACCTTAACTGATATAAGCCCGTGCGCTGATTAGTCTCTATCCATCAGCAACCAAGGATTTTAATTATACAATGATTTGCTATTATAACCTGTTACAGGTATTAATGATACAAGAAGCAAGAGCAATTCATATGAGTTTACCGGATTACAAGCGGTGATGCACGAAATATCCAATTAAACTTCTATTGGACTATCAATTTTAGGCCAAGAGGTTTTAAGATAAAAAGAAGTTTTCTCATCAGCCTCTTCAGATTCCAGCGATTACCACCCGCGAACCGTCATCCAGCTTGGCTTGTTACTTTTGATAGCAACTCCGGTCGCGCGCGTAATCTTGTCGATATATAGATTTGCGCATCAGAAAGAACGGACATATATAATAATCACCTTAATAGTGCTGATGATTTTAATATATAGCCTTGCCGGCGGCTTTTAAGCGGAAATTAAATGCGAGCTGTATCTATCCGCGCGCTGATGGCAATCTTCTTATCCCGGATACCGGTAAGCCCATATTTTCGACATAATCTCATTTCAACGAGATTAAGTTGCATCAGTATGAGCATAATCGACAAAACATTAAAACCTAACGTAGCTCAGCGCTTAGGTTGCGATTTCCTTCAACCTGCCTGAACATGAGTATTTATTTTAGCCCCTGCCTGGAAGCTACATAGCTCGCGAATCGATTATTGGCATTAGTGAATGTCTATATGACCGGAATCACTGAGAATAACCATAAAATGATTTAATTATGATATCGGTGATGTGGCGTCAGATAAAGAAATTATCAAATTCAATTGGGTAAAAAGGCGGGGAATCCCGGTTCTTTCTGTCTCGAAACCTATTATCAATAAGCTGTTTAAAACACATCCAATTTGACTGAAAGGTTGATAAAGAAATACTCATATTCATAGTATGGATCATCCGAGGAATTAGAAAGATACCCGGGCATTAAAGCGATTCTTATAGCTTGACCGAATTTACCATATAAATTGAATTGTCTGTTGATATCCGCTTTCAAAAGCCAGCCCTTGTCATCACGGCCGCCTATGCCGCTTAACCATGGCAATTCGCTTTGCTGGCTTTCACTGTAATTAAATGTCCTAAGCCAGTAATCAAAATCGGCCGTTGCGACAATACCCCAGGGGAAGATCCGCTTACACGACAAGTTAAATTGATAGCCATCCCAGGGGTCCCAATAGGGTGTTATACCGCTGATGTAATAGTAGCTCGAAAGCGGCCGCGTACCATCGCCGGCGAACCTGATTGAGCCGGAGCCGCTGATTCCCGTTCTTAAATCGAGTGACTGCGTCAGTTTTAATTCCAGGTCAAGCCAATCGACAATACTGTTATCAATTGCGAACTGCCGATTGGAATATTGTATTTTAGCCCTAGCAGTGGTTTGCGATGGAAAAGTTTTTATAATTTCTCCATCTATCCTATGAGCGCTATTATTTAAATTATCGAAACCTGAATATGATGAGGATTCGAATTGATATAAAAATTTAAATTGCAGACCGGGGATTAAATAATATGAACAATTACCCCGAAGGAAAAATCTGGAATTATCGTAATCGGAGTCAGCATCGGTATAATCCCTGTAAGTTCCAACGATATCGATACCCCATTTGAATTTATCGCCGGTTAAATTTCGGAATAATGATAGTCCGGCCAAATGATCGAATTGGTTTATGCTGTTACGGGTATTATACTGATAATATACAAGATCATAATAAATACGGAATTTCGTTGTCTTAAATTCAGTGTTTGAGATTGAGATGGCGCTCAAAAGATAACTATCGCCGATACTGAGACTGTCAGCGTATAAATTGCTTGAATAGCCGCCGCTGGTTTCGGCGGTAAGCCCCGTATAAGCCGCGACAACGCCGGATAATATAAGCATAAAAATTGGAATTAAAATTCTGTTCAATGCTTGCCGATTAGCCAATTTTACTCACTTGAAAGTTAATATTATGTCCGCGATTTTTTTCTTAAGGCCTGCCGCCACCATGGCCGCCCTGATTACCGGAGCCCTTTTTGTCTTCGGGAGGTCTCTGCGATTGGTCGCCCTTGGCGTTGCCTTGTTCGATTTTTTGCTTTTCAGTATTGCCCTGATTCCCGGGATTGGAATTATTTCCTCCGGGTTCAGGAGCGGTTAAGCCATTTCCGCCGCCGCCATCATTGCCCCCCTGACCGCCGTTACCCTGGCCTCCCTGGCCGACTGCTTCACCGCCATGATGGCTGCCCCCCTGGCCATCATGCATTCCATGTCCGGTGCTGTCATTAGGCCCGTACTGTCCCTGTTCGCCATGCTGGAACATGTGCTGGAATTGATTTCTCTCGGCTTCGATCGTCTGGCCATTCATATAGCGATGCATGTAAAGGCTTTCAGCGGAATGCCCCTTAAAATCAGGATCGATCATATCCGGGATACCGTCACCATCCGAATCCGGCAAAAGGTCGTTAAAGCCGTCACCGTCCTCATCAACAAATTGTTGGGCTTTAATTTCTTTCTTATCAGATTTATCATCCTGTGCCTGAACATTAACGGGAAGAATAACCATTATGATAAATGAGAAAACGATAAATAGCCATCTTTGATATTGCATGTTGGCTAACGTCTGCTTTTTGTTTTTTAATCTTTTCATCATTTTGTTATCCCCACAATTACTGCTAAATAACTACGCAAAATCGATGCCATAAACAAGCCAAATTAGCATGGCTAACTTATTAAAAATCATACTGTTACGGACGCAAATCCGAGTGGCTCGTGAGGCGACAGCATTTATTCGACAAGAATGTCGTAAAGCTCGTCCTAAAAGTCGAATTTTTCTATCTTTAATCAAGTTTTGTAACCCCATTTCTTCAGTCGGTCCCGGATATTTTTTTCTGAAATTCCCAACACTCTGGCAGCCTGACTCTGGTTGCCGTCGGCTTTGCGCAAAGCCTCGATAACCAGTCTTTTTTCGATTACTTCAAGCTTAATAGGCAGCGGGTCGTCATCATTATAAGTGTGCAAACCGCCTTGCGAATGTAGTGAATAGGGCAAGTCATTAATATCGATAGCTTCGTTACGGGTCAAGACAACAGCCGCTTCGATAGCGTTCTCCAGTTCCCTTACATTGCCGGGATAGTTATATTTAAGCAAGGCGTCTTTGGCCTGCGATGTAAAGCCAAGCACCTGTTTCGAATTTTTCTGCGCGTAGATTTTTATAAAATGTTCGGTCAGCGGAATGATATCTGACTTTCTTTCGCGTAAGGGAGGAATATTTAACTTGATAACGTTGAGTCGAAAATAAAGATCTTCGCGAAACGCGCCCTGCCTTACCATCTGTTCGAGATCTCTGTGAGTGGCCGCGATAATCCTGATATCGAGCTTGATGCTTTTCGCCGATCCCAGCCGTTCAATTGTGCCTTCCTGCAAAAAGCGCAAAAGTTTAGGCTGAATACTTGGAGGCATATCGCCTATTTCATCGATAAACAAAGTACCGCCGTTGGCCAGTTCGAGTTTACCCTTTCTCAGAGCTTGCGCGCCGGTGAAAGCGCCGGCTTCATGGCCGAACATCTCGCTTTCGAGTAAGGTCTCCGGGATAGCCGCGCAATTTACTATCACCAGAGGTTTGTCGGTACGCGGTGACCCATAGTGAATTACCCGCGCCACGCGTTCCTTGCCGGTTCCTGATTCCCCCTGAATTAATACGGTTGCCGAGGTTGGCGCGACCCTGGCCACGACATTAAGCACTTCATCCATTCCTTGCGATGATGATATCAATCCCTGAGATTCGCCCTTGGCTTGAAGCATCTGCTTTAATTGACGATTTTCAGCGATCAGCCGGCGATTCTCCAGGGCTTTGGTTATGCTGATCTCCAGTTCGTCGAGGTCAATCGGTTTAGCCAGGTAATTATAAGCGCCTTTCCGCATAGCTTCGACGGCGTCATCAACCGAACCATAGGCGGTCATGAATATGAATGTCAAATCTGGAATTATCTCATGCGCCTGGGCTTGAAGTTCCAACCCGTTCATGCCGGGCATGCGAATATCGGAAATGACCAGATCGATCGGCCTATTTTTGATTTGAGCCAGCGCGTCCTCGCCGTTTGGGCTGGTCAGAACAATATAATTCAGCTTCTTTAAGAAACCACCGATAGCCTGACGCTGGCTTGGTTCATCATCGACTACCAATATATTAGCCTGATTAATCAATCGGAAACTCCAATCTAAATATCGCCCCGCCGTTTTGGCTATCTAATATCTCGACACTTCCGCCATGTTCTTTTACTGTCATTAAAACTGACGGCAACCCCATGCCGGTGCCCGAATCTTTGGTGGTAAAATACATATCAAACACCCGGGCCTTCAAATCATCCGGAATACCGGCGCCATCATCTTCA
>Ga0299912_10000434_pt1 | contig 36424 bp, 26 predicted proteins | sample RVTome_2_FD_207667 | JGI IMG/M metagenome (GOLD analysis project Ga0299912, IMG submission 207667) | Soil microbial communities from uranium-contaminated site in the Upper Colorado River Basin, Wyoming, United States - RVT95D214 (version 2) ... | reverse complement strand
AACCCTGATGATTCTGGTGCCGATTTCGCTATTTACGATATTTCTGGTTTTGTATTTTCAGTTCAGAGCAGTATCGACGACACTGATGGTTTTTGTGGGAGTGATAGTGTCATGGTCGGGGGCGTTTTTGCTTGTGTGGCTGTATGCACAGCCGTGGTATATGAATTTCTCACTGTTCGGCGTCAATATGCGCCAGCTTTTTCAGGTCCACCCGATAAATTTGAGCGTGGCGGTGTGGGTGGGATTTTTGGCGCTATTCGGCATAAGCGACGACGACGGGGTGATAATGGGGACATATCTCAATCAGGCGTTTCGGGCAAAAAAACCCACGACAATCGAGCAGATTCGCCAGACCACCATAGCGGGCGGCAAGCGGCGAGTTAGGGCGGCGTTGATGACAACTGCGACTACGATACTTGCATTGATTCCGGTTTTCACCTCCACGGGGCGAGGCAGCGATATTATGGTGCCAATGGCGATACCATCATTCGGCGGGATGACAATTGAGATACTTACCATGCTTATCGTGCCGGTCTTGTACTGCTGGATAAAAGAGACCAAAGCTCGGTAGACTGTGCACTGCAGCCCCTCCAAATCACCCCTATCAGGCGTGAGAATAAAAGGAGGGCTGGGACATGCGGAGGAGAGGAGGGAAAGATTTGCCCCAGCCCCTAATTGCAATTATTCCTTTTTAGTTAGTACGCTGCCCCAAGCCGGATGTTCGCTAAAAACACAAGAGGAAAATGCTGGGATAAAAACGGAACCTCACAGTTTCCTAAACTACGGCCTGAAAAGACCTTATCGCAATTTCTAAAATATGTTTTTCAAAAGACCAATTGAGTTTTGCTGTCCGGCTGTTGCTTGGCGTTTAGCCATCGCCGGACCTTCGGCGAGGTCAGTCGAGCCGCACGGCGGCGTCTCCTGCAACTACTGAAGACACCATGGCCGGCGCGATGACCGATCAAGGTATCCTGCGTAAAAACACAAGCTCGCGTTGCAGATTAGCAAACTCCGTCGGTAGTTCACCATGTGTAGATTCAAAAGTGTCGTTTCACTGCCCACGCTCATTCTGGGCTCGAGGTAGTGACAAACAAGAAAGCCATCAATGTATAAACAGTGATGGCTTTCAGCTAACTTAAGGTTACTAAATTCTTACTTCTTCTTCGCTGGTTTCTTCTTGGCTGCTTTCTTCTTAGCTTTCTTTGCCATTCTTAGTACCTCCATGATAGATTAAAATGTTTAATAGGTCGGCCTGTGTCCATGGCCATACTCTTCGTCGCATATTTTGAATAGCCACAAACAATTTTGCAACAAAAAAAAGTCAAAAAATTTTTGCTCATAAAATTGGAACATCTTGTGTAGTAGCACCTCGCGGGAATTTTGGTGCGTGGAACGTGCTTCTTATTGTAATGTTATCGTGGTGCGTATGAGCACAGCTCGCTGCTGCTGCGCGGACAAGTCACTATATCTCCGCCAGGACTGCAACCCGATTCGGACAAATGTGAGACAAATATGCAGTGCCGCGCATAATGCAATCGACAGACACTCCGCCAAAGATTTTTATTGAATGTAAAGCGTTGGATTTAGTATAAACTGTGAGTGCTGATGTAGGAAGGATGCGGTAAGTTTGCCAGAGAGAAAGGAATTGAGGATGGGCTACGCGAAACTAACGATTTGTCTGTTGATTGTTCTGAGTGGCTGTACCAGTTTTGGTCCACCCCGCACTGCTGAGATACCGGTTGTCAACACGTATCATGGTGTCCAGGTCAGCGACCCGTACCAGTGGCTTGAAGACTGGGATGATGGGCGGGTGCAATCCTGGAGCAGCCAGCAGAATACCTACGCTCGAAATATGCTGGACAAGCTACCCTATGTCAAAGAGCTTCGCGAACGAATCACTCAAATTATGACCGCCGAATCTGTGAGTTATTACTCGCTCTCCTGGCGTAAAGGGGCGATCTTCGCCATGAAGCGGCAGCCGCCACGGGAGCAGCCGTTATTGGTAGCTATGCCGTCGGCACAACAGCCAGAGCTTGAGCGAGTCATTGTTGACCCAACCAGGATCGATCCCAGCGGTGCAACATCAATCGACTGGTACGTGCCATCCCCGGACGGCAGTCGTATTGCTGTCTCGCTTTCGGTCGGCGGCTCGGAAAGTGGAGACGTTCACATATATGAGACAGCCAGCGGCAAGGAAATCGGGGAAGTAATACCACGTGTCAACGGCGGCACCGCTGGAGGTGATGTTGCCTGGACGCCAGACGGGTCAGGTTTCTGCTACACCCGTTATCCGCGGCTGGGAGAACGTCCCCAAGTGGACATGGACTTTTATCAGCAGGTCTGGTTTCACAAAATAAGCACCCCATCTGATCAGGACCATTACCAGATTGGTAAGGACTTCCCCCGCACAGCGGAAATCAGTCTCGAAACGCACGTAGATTCCGGCGGTGTACTGGCAAGTGTCCAGTATGGCGACAGTGGTCGTTTCGCACACTATGTGCGTCTGCCAGACGGACAGTGGCAGCAGATAACTGACTACGATGACCAGGTGGTCCAGGCGATATTTGGCGGCGATACGTTGTTTCTGCTTTCCCGTGCTGGTGCGCCCAGAGGCAAGATACTAAGGCTATCTTTGGCTGATCGGTCGCTGGAAAATGCGCAAGTCATAGTGCCCGAGAGCAAGGACACCATTGTTTCTGATTTCTATGGCCATCCCCCTATTGTAGCCACAGAAACCCGTTTGTATGTTACCTACCAGCTTGGAGGTCCCTCGGAGATTCGGGTCTTTGATCACAAACGTCAGCGACAACCAGGACCGAATATTCTGCCCGTATCCAGTGTAGAGCAGATCGTTGCTCTGCAGAATGATGACATTCTCTATTACAACTGCTCGTATCTGGATCCTGGCGCTTGGCATCTGTTCTGTCCTGATAAAGGAACAACCACCAGGACAGCGCTCGTTACTCAGTCCCCTGTCAGTTTTTCCGACTGCGAGGTAGTCCGCGAATACGCCACTTCCAAAGACGGAACGAGAGTACCCATTAACATAATTCGCCGCAAGGGCGTCAAATTAGATGGCTCAAATCCGGTCTTGCTTACCGGCTATGGTGGGTATGGCGTCAGCATAACACCCAATTTCAGTGCCTTGCAGCGTGTTTGGATTGACCAGGGAGGCGTTTGTGCACAAGCCAATCTCCGCGGCGGAGGCGAATTTGGGGAGCAATGGCATAAGCAGGGCATGCTTACCAATAAACAGAATGTCTTTGACGATTTTGCCGCTGCCATGCGGTACTTGATTGATACGGGCTATACAACACCCGACAAACTGGCAATCATTGGTGGGAGCAATGGCGGATTGCTCATGGGTGCTATGGTCACCCAGCACCCAGAGTTATGCAGAGCCGTAGTCTCCTTTGTGGGCATATACGACATGCTCCGGGTGGAGCTTACACCTAATGGGCAGTTCAATATCCCTGAATTTGGTAGTGTGAAGGACCCTGAACAGTTCCGTGCACTTTTAGCATATTCGCCTTACCATAATGTCAAGGACGGTATGCCTTATCCGGCCGTGCTGTTTCTTACCGGCGCCAATGACCCTCGCGTTGATCCGATGCACTCCCGGAAAATGACTGCTCGCCTGCAGGCGGCAACTTATTCAGGTCAGCCTATTTTGCTGCGAACCGGTTCCGATACGGGCCACGGTCTTGCTACGCCGTTAAGTGAGCAGATTGCCGAGAGCGTCCACTGGCATGCTTTCTTGCTGCACGAGCTTGGCTTAGAATACGGTCGGCCAAAGTCTCAATCACAGTGACTCTGCAGGTAGATTGCCAGACTTGTTCCGAGCGAAGTCGAGGAATCTGCCGGCGAATTATTGGCGCGCCTCTCGCGGGGCCAGACCCCTCGACAGGGCTCGGGGCAGGCGTACACCCAGTTTTCTAATATCCTATTGCGCAGCCGTCCTTGCGCGGGTCGGAGCCGCCAAAATAGCGTCGTGGATTTGACTGCCTCCAGATTCCCTGATAGCCGCCGAATGAGCCGACGCCGGGTTTTATTTTGTGGCCCATATAGGCGAGTTTTAGCTTGACGTCTTCAGAGGTGCCGCGCTCAAAGCCAACCGAGCCGCCGTCGACCATTTTGTGTCCGGTCGGCGTCGAGCTTTCAGAATGTTGCACGCGCGGCTGTTCACCCGCCTGCTGCGGTGACATATCGAAATCAATTGTGTTCATCAGCACCTGCACATGGCCCTGCGGCTGAAAGTCGCCTCCCATCACGCCAAACGAAAAGACCGGCTCGCCAGCCTGGGTCACGAACGCAGGTATAATCGTATGAAAAGGCCGTTTGTGCGGCTCCAGCTTATTAAGGTGCTCGGGATCAAGACAGAATAATTGCCCGCGATTCTGAAGACAAAAGCCCAGCCCGTCCGGCACAAAACCCGAACCCCAGGCGTAATAAATGCTCTGGATAAGAGAGACCATATTGCCTTCTTTGTCGGCAGTCGTCAGATAAATCGTCTCGGATGGGCCTTTGAGCCTGCCGGCTGCTACACTCTGAGCGGCACGCTTCGGATCAATCAGCTTCGCCCGTTGCCTGGCATAATCTTTACTTATAAGCTGTTTCAGCGGAACCTCGGCAAAGTCCATATCTGCATAGTAGACGGCACGATCCTCAAAGGCCAGTTTCTTTGCTTCGATGAAAAGATGCAGATGCTCCGCAGCGCTAGGTTCCATAGAGCCGACGTCGAATTGCTCCAGCATGTTCAGCATTTGCAGAGCGGCGATTCCTTGGCCGTTGGGCGGAAGCTCCCAGACATCATAGCCGCGATAGTTCGTGCTGACCGGATCGATCCAGTCGGCGGCGTGCTCCCGAAAGTCGCGCATCGAAAACCGGCCGCCGTGCTGCTGCGAGAACTTCACGATCCTCTCAGCGATTTCTCCCTGATAGAAAGATTCCGGACCATCACGAGCAATAATCTCGAAAAAGCGGGCTAAGTTAGGATTTTTGAAGATGTCGCCAAAACGCACCGCTTTGCCGTCGGGCGTAAAAGTCTTAGCGAGTTCAGGATTTCCTATCGAGCCAAACGACCAGGAAGTAGCGATGATGGGCGAGACCGGGAACCCTTCGCTCGCGTAAAAAATCGCGCGTTCCAAAACCTTGGCTAAATTCAGCCTTCCAAATCTTTTTTGTAACACCGCCCATCCGCTGACGCAGCCAGGCACACTCCAGGATAACGGGCTATGGGCGGGAATCTCCTTAAGTCCGAGCCCCTGCGCCTGCTGGATAGTCCAATCATACGGCGACCGGCCGCTGGCATTGAGACCGAAAAGCCTTCGCTCCTTCTCGTTCCAGACGATGGCAAAAAGATCGCCGCCTGGCCCGCACATCATCGGCTCTACTACGCTGAGCATGGCGTTGGCACAAATGGCTGCATCTATCGCGTTGCCGCCCGCCTTGAGGATATCGACGCCGGCCATACTGGCCAGCGGTTGACTCGAACAGACAATTCCGTTCTGACAGACAACTGTGGAACGATTTTGATTTCTGTTCTGCACCATACTATCATCAATGTGTACAGTATCGCTTGCGGCGCTTGCGTCGCGTCCTTTGCCGAACGATAAATTGCCGCCAAGAAATGCCGATGTGCACACGCTGCCGGTAAGCTTCAGAAACGATCGCCGTTTCACAGTCTTGCCTCCCTGTCTGGCCCGGAACACTCGCCCATGCCGTTAAATCTGGTGTTATATGACTTATTTTGCCTTGGGAGAGTATTTTACCTTGGACAGCCGGTAGGTCAAGGTTTGCCAGGCGCTGACGCTTCTGGCTCTGATGCGCTGCGGACGCCCATTTTCATTTGCGTTTCCAATAATTCCGCCGTAAGCTAAGGCTGCAGCTTGTGTAGTGGCACGGCCATCTTGGCCGTGTTTTTCACGGGCTGGAAGCCCGTGCCACGTAAATTGGAGGAAAGCAAAAGTGGGCAGAAAAAGTTTCACCCGTCGTGACTTCCTGAAGATAGCAGGTTTGGCAACCGCGACTCTTTGTGCCCGTCAAGCCGGGTCTGCCTTTGGGGCATTTGCCCGCGCGCAGACGGGCGATAAGCTCAATTTCATCCTCATCCTGATCGATGACATGGGCTGGATGGACACCGGCTGCTACGGCAGCAAATTTTATGAGACGCCAAATATCGACAGACTTACCGCCGAAGGTATGCGATTCACGGATGGCTACGCTGCCTGTGCGGTCTGTTCGCCTACACGTGCCGCTATTATGACGGGGCGTTACCCTGCCCGGCTGGGCGTCACCGACTGGATTCGCTCTCGCTTTCAGGGCGGCAAAATACCGGCAGACAAGAAAAATCCGAGTCAGTATGTCGGCGGCAAAAGCGAAAAACTTCTGTGCCCGGAGAACGCCTTGTGGATGGAGCTCGAGGAGATTACCATCGCCGAAGCGCTCAAGCCGGCAGGATATACCTGCTGCCATATCGGCAAATGGCATTTGGGGGCGGACGACTGGTATCCGGATAAGCAGGGCTTTGATTTCAATATCGCCGGCTGTGACTTCGGGCAACCGCCCAGCTATTTTGATCCGTATTTTCGAGCTGGCCAGGGACAAATCCCGACACTGCCGCCCCGGCAAAAGGGCGAGTATCTGACCGACCGTGAGGCTGACGAGGCAGTTGGATTTATCCGCCGGCACAAAGATAAGCCGTTCTTTCTATACATGGCTCACTACGCGGTTCATACGCCCATCCAGGCCAAGGAAAAGCTAATAGAAAAGTACCGCGGGAGACCTTTGTTCGGGCAGAAGAACCCCGCGTATGCAGCAATGGTGGAAAGTGTGGATGATGCCGTGGGCAAAATCACGGCTGTGCTCGATGACCTTGGCATTGCTGAAAAGACGGTCATTATCTTCACCAGTGACAACGGTGGCCTTTTAGACGTCACCAACAACGCTCCGCTACGAGCTGGCAAGGGCTACCCGTATGAAGGCGGCATCCGCGAGCCGGTCATTATTCGCTGGCCAAAGATTGTAAAAGCGGGCACTGTCAGTTGTGAGCCGGTGACCAGTGTCGATTATTTCCCTACTATTTGTGAGCTGGCAGGTGTGCTGCTGCCGTGTGACCGCGCTATCGATGGCGTATCGCTGGTTGCGCACCTAAAATCGAACGGCGGAAAACCGCTTGGCCGCGATGCAATCTACTGGCACTTTCCGCACTATCGCGGCGACGTTGTTCCCTATAGCATTATCCGGGCAGGCGATTGGAAGCTGATCAAGCGTTACGAGGGCCCCGCCGATGGCGGGTTCGAGCTGTTCAATCTAAAGGATGACCTGTCGGAGCAAAACGAGCTCTCTGAAAAGATGCCGGAAAAGGTCCGCCAGCTTGACGCGAAATTGACCGACTGGCTCAAGACTACACACGCGAAACTGCCCATACCGAATCCGGATTATGTTCCGAACGCCAAATCGTGAAAGAAAAGTAAAGGCAAAAAAGGCTTAGCTTATGAATCGACGCGATTTTCTTAAAGCTGTAAGTTGCGGCACTGCAGTAGCGGCACTGCCAAGACAGACACTTTCGGCCCGGTCAAATGAGCAAAGACCCAACATTCTGTGGATTCTTTCCGAGGACATAAGTCCGGATCTGAGCTGCTACGGCACGCCGCTGGTAGAGACTCCGAACCTGGATGAGCTGGCTCGTCAGGGCATCCGCTACACCAACGCATTTACTACCGGCCCTGTATGCTCGCCCAGCAGATCTGCAATGATTACCGGGATGTATCAGACCTCGATCGGAGCCCATCATCATCGTAGTCACCGTGAGGATGGCTATACTTTGCCCGAACCGGTCCGGCTGATTACGGATTATTTCCGCCAGGCAGGATATTTCACAGCTAATGTCACCACCGCTGCCCCAGGCGTGCAAGGCTCAGGCAAGACGGATTTCAATTTCACGCTTAACGATAAACCCTTCGATGGGACCGACTGGAACCAGCGAAAGCTGGGCCAGCCGTTCTTTGCGCAACTATCCATCGGCGTCACCCACCGGGGCGGGCACTGGCAGAATTTATCCGAGAAAGTCAAAAACCCCGTGGATCCGGCTAAGGTCAAGCTGCCGCCTTACTATCCAGACCATCCTGTTGCCCGGCAGGATTGGGCAACTTATCTAAACTCCATCCAGTTGATGGACGAGTATGTCGGCAAAATCCTCAAACGCCTGGCTGATAAGGGCCTGGCTGAGAACACGGTGGTAATCTTCATAGGTGACAACGGGCAATGTCACGTTCGCGGCAAACAGTGGCTCTACGACGGCGGCATCCATATTCCGCTGATAATTCGCTGGCCCGGCAAGGTCACGCCGGGGGAGGTCTGCGGCCACATGACAAGCGCGATCGATATCTCGGCGACGGTGTTGAAGATCGCTGGCATCGAGCCGCCCAAGTACATGCAAGGCAAAGTCTTTCTGGAGCCTGGTTCGGATGGCACTTGGAAGATGGTAGAAGCACGCGACTGCATAATCGCCGCCCGTGACCGCTGCGATGAGACTATTGACCGTATCCGTTGCGTCCGCACCGAGCGGTACAAGTACATCCGCAACTTTATGCCGGAGCGGCCTTACACGCAAAAAAATCGCTACAAGGAGCAATCGTATCCCATGCTGGCTCTTATGAAAGAGCTTTACGCGCAAGGAAAACTCACGCCCGTCCAGGCCCTATTTATGGCGTCGCGAAAACCGGCCGAAGAGCTTTACGATCTCCAGAGTGACCCGTACGAGATAAATAACCTTGCCGCCTCGCCGGAGCAGAAAGCGACACTTAAAGCGATGCGGGCGATTCTGGAAAAGTGGATCGAAGAAACCGGCGATATGGGCCAATTTCCGGAGAAACTGAGCGCTATAACCGAGCGCGATAGGAAGCGGATTTTAGAAGAAGACAAAAGCTGGCCCTATGGGAACTCAGACCTGCGGTGAGACCGCAGGAAGGAAAACCCCCCAAATAAATTTGGGGGCTAAATATTTAGCCGCGCATTTGGGACGCCGGCTTGCGTGGACTTTCACGCGGGGTCTATGATTTCTGTGCCCTGCCAGGGCTTGGCCAGATAAACGTCACCGTCCAGATTGAACCTGTCTTTGTAGGCCTTTCGCACCTTTTTAGTTATTTTTGCCGCTGCATCAGGCCGGACCAGCGCCACCACCGAGCCACCAAAGCCGCCGCCGCACAGCCTGGCACCATAGGCGCCGTCCGAGTGCCAAAGTTGCTCTGCCAGGAAATCCGTCTGCTCACACGATATCTGATACAAATCTCTGGCCGAGCAGTGCGATTCGTTCATAAGCCGGCCCAGTTTTTCTATGTCATTTTGCTTGAGAGCTTCCGCCGCGGCGAGTACCCGAGCGTTTTCTCCTATCACGTGGCTGGCACGCAAAAACTGGACATTGTCGAGCTGATTCTTGACTGAATCCAGCATGGCTTGGTCCGCATCTCGAAGCGCCGTAACCTGAGGGTACTTCTTAGCTATGACGGCGCACGCCTCTTCACACTGCCGGCGGCGCTTGCCATATTCACCGCCGCCGATTTCGTGCTTAACCATGCTGTTGAAAATCATTATGGAGCAGGCGTTGCTGTCAAAGGGAAGAAGCCTGACGCTGACGTCGCGACAGTCAAGCAGGATGACGTGGTCTTTTGTCGCCGTTACGGCGGTGATTTGGTCAAGGATGCCGCACGGACTTTTTGCGTAGACGTTTTCTGCCTTCTGGCATATTTGAGCCAACCTTTTCGGCTGTATTTGCCAATCGGCTTCAGAAAGATGAATCATTGCTTTTGCCAGGGATACTTCCAGGGCGGCTGAGCTGCTTAAGCCCGCACCGACGGGCACGGAACTTTCAATGTACAAATTCGCCCCCTTTACGTGCAAACCTTCCTGGCAGAGATAAGCTGCCACGCCTCTTCCGTAGTTTGCCCACTGGCAGTCCTGCGACGGCTCCAGGGCTTGCCCCTGCTTCCGCAGGGGCAAGCTTGTCCCCGCGAAAGCGGGGAGCTCAAACTCGTGTTTTTGCCTGGCCCATTCTGAATAGAGGCAAATTATGTTATCGTTGCGTTTTGCTGCCGCTACGAAAGCAGAGCTATCTATTGCGGCAGCGATTACAAAGCCCTCGTTATAATCGGTATGGCCGCCGATAAGCTCGACCCGGCCACTAGCGCGACTTATAAACGCAGGCTTTTGACCGGAGTAAATCTTTCCAAAATTCATCGGCATTTTCTTGAGCAAGGAACTGGGATTATTAACCATTTGGACCTCACCGGTGCATCAAGGCGCGTTGCTAATATATGGAACGCAGGCCTTTTTCCTTGACCTGAGCGACAAGCGACTTTAGCTCAGCCAGCAGGGCCTGCAATTGTTCGGTACTTTCGAGCATGCTTTCGTACAGCCGGCCGTCGTTGAGGAGCTTGCTGGCAGTTCCCTGGCCTTGGCTTATCTTCTCCAAAAGTATCCGCGACTGAGAGACAGTTTTGCTTAACTGCTCGGTCGTATCGACCATCGCAATAATCAGCTTGTCCACCCCTGCATCTGCATTTTTCAAAGCCGTGGTCCCGGCGGCAGAAAATTCCTGGACTTGCTTTAGCGTTTCGGTGGCCTGCTTTGTTGCCTCGGACAGGTTAGCCAAAATCAACTTGAAGTTTTGCTTGGTGCTCTGGTCGCCGAGAATATCGTTGGCGTTCTTAACCAGGCTACTGAAGCTGTCGATAAGCTCTTCGAATTTTTTTTGACTTTCAGCGGGGAAAAACTCACTGGTCATGCCGGTCGAACCCTGAAGCAACATTCCACTCACCAGGAATTTTGTTTCAGGCCGGTTGGGGTCAAGCGGTTCAGCAGGTAAGGTAGGGTCAACTACCAACTCGATAATACTGCTGGCCAGACTCCGCGTGACCAATTTCACAGCTACATTGGAAGGAATATCGACATATTTCTTGCCGATGCTAAGAATAACCTTGGTTTGGTGATACACCAGGTGGGTGTCCTGATCTTCCAGCCTTTCCGGAGCCATAACGCCTGTTACTGTGCCGATCTGATAGCCGCAGAATTCAACCGCCGTATTCTTCTCAACTCCCTTGGCGGTCGGAAATTGAACGACCACTTCAAAAGAGTGGATTTCGCTGACTTTTATCGGTAAATCGCCGAACTTGAATACCAGCCATACCAGCGCAGCCAAGCCTACTACGACAAAAACACCGACGATGAGGTTGCGTCTTCCTTGGATGGTCTCATAGTCAGTCACTTTTGCGTTCCTTTCAAATTGGCCCTGAGCGTAGCCGAAGGGTCGGTGCGGCCCTGCATAAACAGCTCCCTTATGGCACGCAAAGGATAGCCGCTCTGGTTGAGTCTGTTTATCAGTCTAATTCGCTCGATGCTTTTCTCGTCAAACAGGCGTCTTCCTGTCGGCGTAACTTCGGCAGGCTCCAGCAAGCCTACCATCAGGTAATATTGCAAAGATTGGCGGGAAACGCCAGCCTTTTTTGCCGCTGCGCCTATCGACATTAATTCTTTATCGGCCATTTTATATCCGAGCCTTTTGCCGTCTCTTGCGCAGCTCGTCTGCCAACGTCAAAAACGAGGTTCTAACCTGTTCAAAAGTCATTCGCCTCACAGCCGCCTTGGAATCGGCGGACCCATCTACTTTTTTGGAACCCCGCGAAGCGGGAACCCTCGGCCATTTAGGCGAAACTATAAGTAAATAATCAAAGCCCGCTGGAATCTGTCCTTGGCACAGCCTCCAGACCTCCCGCAACAGCCTTTTGGCGCGATTACGCACCACGGCACAGCCGCAAGATTTGCCTACGGAGACACCCAGTCGTGAATAGCCGCAATCGTTCCGGCGGATGTACAGAACTAAGAATCCATCGCTTGCGCACAAACTGCCGGCCACAACCGCTCTGAACTGGGCGTTAGTGACAAGTCTCCTATATTTGGGCAACGATTTTCTATTTGCCGTTTCCAATTTAACCTGTGGCTGCTATTTTTTGTCAACTGTAATGCCGGGCCAATCATCCGTGCGGGATGGGCCAGCCGGCAAACCTTCCTTATTATAAAGGTTACAGACGGGATTGTCCGCCCAGGCGTAACGCACAGCGACTGGCTCAGCTACCTTATCGCTGCTGACCACAACGGTGTTGCCATCGATCCGCGCATCGGCCCAGACAAATTTGCGGTCCGTACCAGCAACGGCAAAACCCTTCAATGGTTCACCTCCGCTGGTGACCAGACCGCCGCCAACGTGATTGAACTCCAGAACAACCTTGCTACCGTCAACCTTCATCGATCTGTAAATGGGACCCGAGTAGACCGGGTTCTTGCCGTAAGTCTTCGCCAACGCCCATAACGCCAGACGCTTGCCGACATCCTGCTTATTTTTCGGATGTATGTCGTTGGCATCACCGATGTCGATGGTCACGGCCATACCGGTATTGGGCAAAGCTAACGTCAGTAGCTGCGCCTCGCGCAGCTCAGCCCACTCACTGTCACCGGGTTCCGGCTTGGTTGCCATGAAATTTGCCAACTGCACAATAAGGAAGGCGAAATCTCCTCGGCCCCAGTCTCTGCGCCAGTTGTTGATCATAGCCGGCAAGAGTTTGCGGTATTGATAGGCCCGGCCGGCGTTAGATTCGCCCTGATACCATATCGCTCCGGCAATGCCATACGGAGTCAACGGAGCGATCATTGCGTTATACAAACCTGCCGGGCAGTTCGGATTCCCCGGCCCGAACGGTTCGCCGGGCCTGTTCGGCGGCCTGCCACCTTCAGCCTTTGCCTTTTCAACGGCCTGTTGCCACTCGACCAACTTTTGCTCATGTTCTTTTTTTGCCTGCGGATATTTCGCAACCGCGTCATGATACCGCTGCAGAATGGGGGCAAAATCCTGCTCCGCCTCCAGTGCCTGCCGGCTGGTCCACGCCTCAGCGGGCGTGCCGCCCCAGGAGGTGTGAATCAAGCCTATCGGAACGCCAAGCTCTTTGTGCAGCTCTCTGCCAAAATAGTAGGCAACCGCCGAGAAGTCCACAACCGTCTGCGGACTACACGATTGCCAACTGCCGACACAGTCACTCTGCGGCTGCTCGGCTACTTTACGCTGAACACTAAAGAGCCTGATATTCGGATAGTTCGCAGCGGCGATTTCCTGCTCGGCGTTGGCGGATTGCCTGACCGCCCACTGCATGTTCGATTGGCCGGAACAGACCCAGACCTCACCCACAAGAATATTCTTGATTGTTATGGAATTTTTGCCGCTGATAGTCATCTCGTAAGGCCCACCTGCTTCCGGCGGCGTCATTTCAAATCGCCACTTACCATCCTTGTCGGCGGCTGCCGCCCAGCGCATGTTGTACCAGCTAACCGCGATCGTAATCTCTTCACCCGGGGCTGCCCAGCCCCAGATGGGCACTTTTTGCCCGCGCTGCAGAACCATGTTGTCGCCAATTACAGCCGGCAGCCTGACATCCGCCCAGGCTGTGCCGGCGCCGGCCACCAGCAGGACCAAGAAAAGAACGAGGGTCCCCGTCCCCGCCTGCGCGGGGACAAGCTTGCCCCTGCGGAAGCAGGGGCGGGGTCCCAAAATGATTGTCTGTCTGGAACCGATTCGCTTGTCACTCATCTGTCAACTCCTCAATATCAACAAAAAAATTAACCTCGTTTTTTACCGCTGAGATCGCAGAGGTCGCGGAGAAAATGCGATTTATTCCTTTTCCTTTGGTCTCTGCGCTCTCAGCGTTCTCCGCGGTTAGGTTTCTTGCCTTGCCGCGATGGTTATCGGTTGGGCAATTATACCACTACCGCAGCGGTAGGTCAAAAAGATGGTTGTGTGCTCATAAAGGGCGACCAAAATGGAGCTACAACGCCTGCTCTCTGGTAAGCCCGACCTGAAAATAAAAGTCGCTCCGAGTGCCCGTCAGTCCGTCAGGAAATCAGGCGAGCAGGATGCAAGACATCAGGGTATCGGGCCAGCAGGTTGCAGGGCATCAGGGTAACAGGCAATCAGGCAACTGATAACCTGATACCCTGATAACCACTTCCTGATAATCTGATACCCTTATACCCACCTTCTGATAAGCTGGTCCTCTGATTGCCTGAGCAGTTCCGGCGCAAGTAGAATTGGTGTGGGGTTTGGCCGGACAGCGGATTTTTTGTATGGTTTAGTGGGAGGATAAACTATGAAGGCCATTCAGGTTTCAGATGAGCTTTATGACAGACTTAAAAATTGTGTTGTTGATCCCTTCGATGATACCCCGGAATCCGTTATCGGTCGATTGATAGAGATAGCGGATAAAGCCAAGAGCAGGTGGTCGCCGTTGGATGCGCATGTGGAAAATGGCCAGCCCGCCGCTGTCGAGGCAAATTCTCAGAATAGGCAGCCTGAACGTTCGCCGCACTGGAAGGAACGCGCCGAGGTCGTACTGTAGACAGGCCTATAACTCGTGCAGCATTTTAACTGCCTGTTTGACCACCAAATCGGCTGCCGATGGCGCGAAGGGACTGCTTCTGATTTCGTACCCATCTTCTATATGCAAGTGCGCGGGCGCCAGGTAACCGGCTGCACCATTACAATGTGCGATAATAAACGTGTGTTTATAAGGTGAGGCAGCCTTAATCGCCATGCCGATTTCCGTCAGCACCTCGCAGCCGATACCAACAAATGCGATATCACCAATGCGTCCTACCGTTATAGCCAACGGCGTGGGTGGCAAATCTTTCTCCTTAGGAGTTTCATTTTTTGGTTTACTCGGCAGTTTGAGTATCGTAAAAGCGGTGTTGATTTCTCCGCCTCGGCGCGCCGGAGTTTCAATGGCTCGGTAAACGTGCACTACTTCTTCGCCCAGCATAGTTCCAAGTAAGACCGGCTCTGGAATCCAGCCGGGCTCATTGTTAAATGCTGGAAGCACTCTGAACCAGGGGTCGATATTGCCTGACGCCCCGGCAAATGCCGGTGCAATTTTCCCATCGCCGAGAATCTTCTCGACAAACTGCTCAGCCAATCCCAGGACGTCGCCGCTAATGGCATAATTCTTGGGTCCCAGGCAGGTGGCGTGCGTGGCATAGCCGAATAGTGCTGCAATGGCATCGCTGTCAGGTTTTGCCAGCTTGATCACCAGGACTTCCTTGTCGGTTGGCCCGTATGGGTTGCGTCCGAGTCTTATTGAGCTCTCGCCCGAAGGACTGATATTTAGCTCCCGTCGATTGGCGCCGATTGGACAGTAGCCAACGCCGGAGCCCACGTTGACCGGGCCCATGCTGCTAAATGCGCTGCGGATTGCCTCTGTCAGCTTACCTTTTAAGTTTTCGGTATATTCGACATTATTCGGGTGTCCCTTTTCCTTATCTATGGCTGGGCTTGGCGCACTGTGCGTATGTATGGCACTAAGAAATAATTCGGACGGCTCCAGTTTGAATTCATCCAGGATGGCTTTCCGCATATAGTCAGCCGTCCCATCGTAAAAACCTATAATATCGGTTGACACCAGCACGAGGCGCTTACCGTTATTTTCAAATGCAACTACCCGCGCGGATAACGGGTCGTGGACGCCTTGCGACAATTCGGTTCGACTTGCATAGCCGGCCATCTTTACGGGCTTTTCGGGCGTTATGTCAATTTTTGCAGTCCCAGCACGCAACGCACTCTCCGACTGCTTAGCTTGTAGGGCCGATGTGGCTAGAAAAACACAAATAGTTGTGACCATTGCTGTACCGACTCGTCTCGGCGAAGGCCCCAGCCGGAGCGGGACCTTTTGCCCGTGCAACATTAGTGACATCGTTTTCATTGGTTTGCTCCATTGCGTTGGTGCTGAACATATTTGCCAATCGTTTCTACAGTGTCGATCCACAATCCGTTAGCGGGGTCCTGGGCGTACCGGCAGACGGACTCAAGAGTAGAAGTGGCGACAGTCTGGTGTCCGGCCGGGCCGATTTCGTGCCCGAAAAAAATAAGCCAGCGGCCCTCGGCTGCTGCCTTATCAATAAGCTGCTTAGCCTGGTCGAAATCCAAACCATCGAGCGAGACGCCCGTTGCCTGTGCCAGGTCGCAAAAATTCGGGTCGTTGCCGACTTCGTCGAACGCGCCGCGGCCCACGATAAATCGATCCGCCACCAGCGGGACGTAGCTTTTAACAGATAGTCCTCTGCCCACAAATTTCTGCCCACAAGGATAGGCAAATGTTGTCGGCTTTACACCAAGTAGTTGCTCGATAGCTGCGTTGGCCTCATCCAGCTCGAGCCGCATCTCCGGGAGGCTGTAATTTTCCAGAGCCTTTTCGCGAGACCAGAAGAAGTTGCCCGAGCAGGGATGTTTGAGCGTATGATTACCGATTTCGTGACCATTCGCCAGAGCATTTTTCCAGCCGGCTAATCGCTGCTCGACCTGGCTGGGAACAACATAAAAAGTGGCTTTAATGCCGTGGGCATCGAGGATGGGCAAACCGCGGTCAACCTGGCTGAGCCGAGCATCGTCAAAGGTAAGGCTGATTGCTGCCTGTTTGCCAGCAGGCCAGCGGAAACTACTCTGCTGGGCAGCCAACATGGTTTGGGCGGGCTTAGAAAATTCTTGTGTGTCCCGTGCGTTTTGAGATGAGCGACAACCTGTTAGACCAGCAGCCGCACAAAGGAGCACTACCCCTGCGACCATTTCCACATTCTTCATAGTTGTCAATCTTCAGTCTGTAATTGTCGATTGTCAATTGCCAATCTGCTCGCAGTCCCGATTTTAGTGGAATTTACGGTGTCTGATTTGGTATCATTTAATCAAGGCAATGACAAAGGTAGAGATTGCAAATCTTGTTATCTTATGCGCTGCAGCAGCGTTGGTCCGAGCAGCATCTGGTTCGGTTTCGGGCAGCCATGTTCCAAATGAGATAATTGTAAAATTCCGTGAGGCAGCAGACCCGCCTTCGGCGGGAATCCCTCGGCTTCGCTCGGGACAGGTTTTGAATTTTCGCCCCCGGCGGATCAAGCCCCTGTTGGAAGACTTTCAACAGAAACAACAGCAACTCAAATCCCTTCAAAAGAAAAACACCGCACTTCTAACACCAAGAGAAAAACGCATCCTCGCCAGGCTTAATCGCACCGCCCAGGACGCAAGGGTTCCCGACCTCGGCAGGATATACAGGATTGAGCTTGAGCGTAAGCCCGGGCAACGAATTGAAGAGGTGCTCCAGGCATACCGCAGCGACCCCAATGTAGAATACGCTGAGCTGAATTACATTGTCTCCATTAGCCTCGGCCCCCGTGGCCGAGGTACCCCCGCCCCAGGGGCGGGGGCTAAAGCGGCGGCAGCCCCCTCGCCGCGGGAGCCCAATGATCCTCTCTATTCTTCTCAATGGTCTTTGGACAAAATGGACGCCGCGGAGGCATGGGACATCAGCACCGGGGGGCTGCCCACCATAGTGGCGGTCGTGGATTCGGGCGTGGATTACAACCATAGAGACTTGCGTAATAATATGTGGGTTAACCAGGCGGAGCTCGTCGGCCTGGCAGGCGTCGATGATGACCAGAATGGTTATGTTGACGATATATACGGCTATAACTTTATCTACAACAACGCCGATCCCATTGACGATCACGGTCATGGCACACATTGTGCCGGCATAATTGCAGCCCAGGCAAATAATGGTCTTGACATTGCAGGGATTTGCTGGAACACAAAGATAATGGCCATCAAGTTTCTTGGCTCGCTCGGTGAAGGGACTACCGCAGACGCTGTGCTTTCCATATATTACGCCGTGGCCAACGGCGCCGATATTATCTCCAGCAGTTGGGGCAGCAGCGAGGAGTCAAAGGTGCTGCAAGATGCCATTGACTACGCTTACAGCCAGGGCGTATTTATGGTAGCCGCAGCCGGCAACGACAATTCTGACCAGCCTTATTATCCAGCCGGTTATCCACACGTGATTTCGGTGACGGCAACCGATTCAGACGACAAAAAGTGGTCCCTTTCCAACTACGGTGACTGGATTGATATCGCCGCACCGGGAGTTGACATCTTATCGCTAAGGGCCGAAGGTACTTCCGAGGGCAGAACCTACGGACGATATACGACTCTCATGTCGGGGACATCGATGGCTGCCCCACATGTCGCAGGTGCTTGTGCGCTTTTGCTGTCAGCCAATCCATTACTGACGTATGCAAAACTGTACGAGATGCTGGCAAAAACCACCGACCCGATTGCGCCAGGAATCTGTGACAGTGATGGGCGACTCAACCTCTTTAAGGCAGTGCACGCGGTTATTCCATCGCGAGGATATATTACTCTGGACCACGATTATTATGCTCGTCTCAGTCGGGTCGGTGTTCTGGTGGCGGATTGGGACATCAAAGCCAAGGACAGTGCCGAATTGATTCTGATGACCAAGGAAGGTGATTCGGAAACACTTATCCTAAAGCAAACAACTCCAACATTGGGTATTTTTACCGGGAGCATTTCGATTGATGCGGGTCAGCCGACCGCGGAAGACGGCACGCTTCAGGTTTCCGATGGCCAGGCAGTTGCTGCCATTTATTTTGATGCCAACGACAGTGCCGGTGGCGCCGCTGTGGCGATGGATAGCGCATCTGCAGATTATGAGCCGGCGGCGGTCTTGCACGTTCAGGCTAAAACGGTGGGCGGTGTGGCCACGATAGAAATTGTCACTGACGAGCCGACAAAAGCTAAGATTCAATGTGGTCTGGCACGCGGCGGACCGTACACTCTGACCGGCCAGGACATTGTCCTGAGCATATATCACAACATCAAACTGCAGCTTCTGTCGCTTGCGACCGAGTACTTTTTTGTCATAGACCTGGCTGATCTGGCGGGCAACAAATCAACGGCGGACAATGGGGGACTGTGCTATTCGTTTAGTACGGCCGCAGAATTCGCCGGCTTCTACGTGCCGAGCGTCTATTCCACCATTCAGGCCGCGGTAGACGATGCCTCCGATGGTGATACGATCTGGGTTGCTGACGGCAGATACAGCGATGAAGGAAACTACGATATCGATCTCAAAGGAAAGGCTATCACGGTAAGAAGCGAAAACGGGCCGGTAAACTGCATTATTGATTGCCAACAGCAGGGTCGTGGATTCAATTTCCATAGCGGCGAAGACCAGAACTCCCTTCTGGATGGCTTCACCATCACCAACGGCAATCCCGGCAGATATGGCGGCGCGATCAGGTGCACCGCCAGCAGTCCGACAATCAAGAACTGTATCCTTGTTGGAAATGTAGCCAGTGACAACGGCGGCGGCATGTATAACTGTTACAAAAGCAACCCCACTGTCATCAACTGCGTGTTCAAGGCAAATTCTTCAGAATCCACCTGCGTCATGGGCAACGGCGGCGCAATGTCCAATGTCGTGGGCAGCAATCCTGTTCTGATTGACTGCAACTTCACCGACAATGTTGCCAGCTACAGCGGCGGCGCGATACACGACAGCCAAGATAGTAGTCCCACTATTACAAGGTGCATTTTCCGCTATAACTCCGCAAGATGGTCCGGCGGCGCAATATTCAACACCGACCGCTGTAGTCCCGCCATAAGCCGCTCCACTTTCACCTGGAACTGGGCCCAAGATGGCGGAGGCGGGATGTGTGGCTACTACAACAGCAATGCCAAAATCAGCAACTGCATCTTTAGCGGCAACTCCACGTCGGATAACGGCGGAGCGATGAAAAACTACGAAAGCACTCCAACGCTGACTAACTGCACCTACAGCGGGAACTGGGCGGAATCCTCCGGCGGTGGAATATGGAACGGGCCAGGCAGCAGTGTGAGTCTGGCTAACTGCATCCTGTGGGACAATAGTGACAGCAACGACGTACACGAGGCCGCTCAGATTATGGATACGCAAGCCGATAAAACCTCGACCATCAGTTATTGCTGTATTGCCGGGTGGACCGGCACATTGAGCGGGGCGGGCATCATCTCTACTGACCCGCGTTTTGTCGACCCTGAGAATGGCGACTATCACTTAAAAAGCGAAGGCTGGCGATGGGACACGCAGCGCAAACGCTGGCATTATGACGCGATAACCAGCCCATGTATTGACGCAGGTAATCCTGGTTGGCCGTTGGAGGATGAGCCGGTGGCTGTGCCCGACGACCCAGATAACGTATGGGCAATCAACCTGCGGATCGATATGGGTGCATACGGCGGCACTACCGAGGCAAGTATGCCTCCACACCATGCGACAGTTCTGGCGGACATAACCAACGATGGCTTCGTCACGGGACGAGATTTCTCAGCTCTCGCGCGATTGTGGATGACAAAGGCCGATATGCTGCCTGCCGACCTGAATCGCGATAAGCTGGTGGATATGGCAGACCTTGTGCTGCTAACAAAAGACTGGCTAAAGTACCGCTCGGGCGCTTCACCGGTAGTTAGTGTTATTAGCCCTGCTAACGGCGCCTTATTGCAGAGACGTGAGGGCGACTCGATTGAAATTAAGGCCGACGCCTGGGACTTTGACGGCACCGTGCTCAAGGTAGAATTCTTTGTTTCCTTCGGCTCTGCTCAGGACGGGGATTCTACCAAAATCGGTGAGGATACTGACGGTTCTGACGGCTGGAGAATCGATTGGCAGGACTTTACTATGGGCGACTATACCATTACTGCCAGAGCGACAGATAATAGCGGCGTTACGACAGTCTCGCTGCCCGTGATAATCACTGTGATACCTCCTCGTTAAGTAAGCGAAGGTCGGTGCGAACGATTCGTTAATCGGTTGCGCTGCCGGTTTCGTTAAACGTAACACGTAAAACGTAACCGGTACGAGTCGCGCAACCGCAACCGTTTAACGCATTTTGCCCTTCGCGGTACGGGGCCAAACAGATTGGGGAGAAAGGACAGGTATTGTACTGGTGTCGCTTGAAAACATGAAAGGCATGCTGGCCAGCGCCAGAGTTGGCAAGTACGCAGTCGGGGCTTTCAACATCCTCGATTACAACTCTACCAAAGCGGTGGTCAGAGCAGCCGAACAGACTGATGCCCCGGTTATTATTGCGACCTCAGCCAAGACAGTTACATTCTGGGGCAGCGGCGCCATCGTGTCGTGGGTAAGAGAGCTTGCTCTTCTCTCAAGGGTGCCGATTGCTTTACACCTTGACCACTGCAAGGATTTGAACCTGATTAAAGAGTGTATCGAGGCTGGCTGGACCTCCGTAATGATTGACGCATCGTCAAAGCCGTTTGAGGAAAATCTTGCCGCCAGCCGTCGCGTGGTGGAAATGGCCCGGCCAAAAGGCGTCACCGTTGAGGCTGAATTGGGGGCGATTGTCGGCGTTGAAGACGACATTCACGTCAAGCATCAGGACGCCCACCTGGCGGATCCGAATCAGGCGGTCGAATTTTGTGCGCGGGTTCAGCCGGACTGCTTTGCACCGGCCATCGGAACCGCACACGGCATTTATAAAGGGCAGCCAAAAATTGCTTATGACAGGCTTAAGGAAATCGCTGCCCGGACAAAGATTCCGATAGCCCTGCATGGCGGGACGGGCCTGGCGGATGAAGTATTCAAAAAGTGCATCGCTCTGGGCTGCGCCAAGGTAAATATATCCACGCAGCTTAAGTATACATTCATAGATGAATTTGTCGCTTATCACTGCGCAAAGAGCGCTGAATACGACCCTCTCAAAGTGATTGAAGCCCAGTTCAATAAACTCAAAGAGGACATAATCGAGAAGATAAAGCTTTTCGGTAGTGTTGGAAGGGCTTGAGCCCGCAATATTTAGCCCCGCAATTTATTGCGGGGTCCGTCGCCGTGCCGGCGACGGCTAAACAGGTAGCGCAAAAGGTTAGGGATGGGAAAAAGGCTTAGGGTACTGATCTTTGATTGTGACGGTGTTTTGGCTGATACCGAGCGCGACGGGCACAGAGTGGCCTTCAACCGGGCATTTGCCAAAAAAGGCTACGGCATCAAGTGGGACATACAGCTTTACAAAGAGCTGCTTAAAATCGCGGGCGGCAAGGAGCGAACCAGATATTATTTTGACCAGACCGGTTGGCCTGAAGATGTGCGGGACAAAGACAACCTGATTAAGGAGCTACACAAACTCAAAACCGATTTGTATATGCAGATTATTGAGGAGGGATCCCTGCCCCTGCGGCCGGGCGTGGCACGACTGGTTGATGAAGCTATAGCTGGCCGGATCGCTCTGGCAGTGTGCTCGACTTCAAACGAACTGGCGGTGAATCTGCTGGTTGAGAAACTATTGGGGCGCCGGCGCAGAGCCAAATTTGACTTGATTCTGGCAGGAGATGTGGTATCTAAAAAAAAGCCCGACCCCGAAATATATAATCTGGCGCTAGAGCGTTTGGGTCTCGAAGCTGCCGAATGTGTGGTGATTGAAGATAGCCGCAACGGGCTGCTGGCGGCAAAAGCGGCAGGGGTGTGTTGCGTCATCACTACCAATGGCTACACCGAGGACGAAGACTTTACGGAAGCCGATATTGTCGTTCCGGAGCTTGGTGACCCACCGAATGTTCAGGTAAAGTTGGAAACAATCGTGAATATCATCCAGAGACCCCACCGTTCCTAAATCGCAAATCGCAAATGGGCAATGAAAACCGCCAATCGCAAACTTGTGGTGAGCCAAGTCGAACCATCGCAAATCGGACCGGACCTTATCCGGAGTTTACGCTGACGGCAGTTTTAGTCGGCTACGCATTAGGGGTCGTTATTACTCTGAGCATCGGCTACGCCTGCTTGATACTTGGCTTTTCCATCGAAGGCTCAGAGGTAGCCGCCATATTGGGCTTTGGGATACTGCGGGGGATCATGGGGCGAACCAGCCTCATCGAAAATAACATAAATCAGACCATCGCCAACACTGTTAACGCGGCATCCGCCGGTATGATGTTTACGGTGCCGGCACTTTTTATTCTGGGCCAAACGCAGTTCAACGCCGCTTTGATGATATTGGGCTGCATCGCGGGCGGCATTTTAGGTGTCGCGTTCATTATCCCGCTGCGAAAACAAATGATAGAGTACGAACGGCTGGCCTTTCCGGGCGGAGTGGCGGTCGCTACAATTCTTAAATCTCCCGGAGCAGGCATTCACAAGGCCGTGCTGTTACTTGTGGGAATGGCTATCAGCGGCGGCGTGCATCTTGTAAGCCAGACGCTCGCCTTAGAGCAGTTGGACATAGGCAGGCTTATTGGGATGCCAGGTTATATGAACGGCATCTGGTATGTTTCTTTGATGACGGTTGGTGTGGGTTTCATCGCCGGAAGGGGCGGCTTTTGCTTTATTATCGGGGGCTTTGTCTGCTATTGGATTTTGGCGCCACTACTTGCTGCAATGCAGATTCTACCCTCGGCGCAGGCGCTGGAAGGTGTGAAGCAAACAATGCCCGATTATTTGCGGCTGACTCTATTTAGGCCCGTGGGCATCGGTATGCTTATCGGTGGGGCACTGGCCGGCATCGTCTTAGCGCTGCCCTTGGTTGTAAGTGCCATTCGCAGTATGCACACTGCGGCAAGGCTGAAAAGCCCGCTCTCAAAAGATGAAATGCCCATCGGTTTACTATACATAGGCATCGCGTGCTCGGCGGCGCTTCTTTTTGTGGTTTCGCTGCTATCGGTCAAAGAAATGAGTCTGCTGCGAGGAGGACTGATGGCGCTTGCCGGCACGGTCTGGATCTGGATTTCGGGCGTCATCCTATCGGAGTGCATCGGGCGGACAAACTGGTCGCCGCTTAGCGGAATGACGCTTGTCGGGGTCACTATCCTGCTTGCCATAAGCAGCGGTCTTGGCGACGCCGCAGCTACGATTTCATCGGTGATGGTAGGGGCTGCCGCGTGTGTGGCAATGGCCCAGGCGACCGACCTGATGCTCGACCTTAAAACCGGATACCTTATAGGCGCCTCACCGAAAAAGCAGCAGATATGCCAGTTCTTGTCCATCTGGCCGGGCCCTATTTTGATTATGGGGCTGATTTTTGTGCTGCACAAAGCGTACGGGCTTGGCAGTGATCGTCTGCCCGCCCCGCAGGCCAGTGCCCTTGCCGAGACGATGCAGGCCATTTTAGGCGGGCAGGTCCCCTTGCAGAAGTATATCGCCGGTGCAGGATTGGGGGCGCTGCTTAGCGCAAGCGGCATCGGCGGACTGGGCATCCTGGTGGGACTCGGTTTTTATCTGCCGTTCGATATTGTCCTGACATATAGCATCGGAACGGTGCTGCGGCTGCTGACCGACCGGGTAAAAGGCCGGTGCTTCAGCGAAGAGGTGGGAATTCCCGTAGCCGCCGGCTTGATTGTGGGCGAAGCCCTGGTCGGAGTCGGCTTTGCCATGTATTTTGTTATCAAGGGCGCTATGAGCGGTTAGGAACTACTTGCTATGAAGCAGCTCGGATATGCGATGATAACTTTAGGCTTTTTGGCTGGTGCTCTGGCAGCAGTAGTAGATAAGGATGTGGTCCGGTGGGAATACTTTGCCGGGGCACTTATTGCCGGTGTTGTTGGTATTGTGTTGGTTCGGACCGCTGGCGCCAGAGGCAGCCTTGCGGAAGAGAAGCTCACTTATAATATGCAGACTATCGAGACGAGTCTCGCGCAGATAGTCGAGAAGATCAGCCGGCTCAATGCCCAAAAGGAATCCGTTGATATTTACGACATTAGGCATCGAATTGATGAGCTTTTTCCCGGCGACTTGACCAGTTTTGTCCAGGCCCGCGAAAGCATCGCGCATGTGCATGGCTTACAGGCCTACGCCGATGTGATGAGTTCTTTTGCCGCGGGGGAACGGTATCTAAATCGCGTTTGGTCCGCTTCAGCCGACGGGTATGTTGATGAGGTGAACGCATATCTGGAGAAGGCCCAAGAGCAGTTTGCCGATAGCCTCAACCGCATAGAGCAATTAAAGGCCCACGCTACCTGAGCACGGAGTGTGTTATTCTTATCTTGGACAATCACCCGTGAGCTCCGCATCGGTCTTTTTCCAGTTCCTCACCAGTATGGCTAAGTCGTTTGTAAAAACGCGGTATTTGAATGGAAAACCTGAATGTTTGTGGTCGATGTCCGCACAAGGGTTCAACATTGGGTCGTCGACCTTTTTCTTCCAATTCTCCACAATCAAAGCCAGGTCACCGATGAAAACCCGATAGTTGAACGGGAAACCGGATGTTTTGCCGTCGGCATCGCCGTCACACTGATAACCACTGCCGCGAGGATGCGCAGACCAGCAATCCGGCTTGCCCTAGGCCTCGTAGAGCCTAACTAACTCGTTAAGCGACTCGACCCTGTGGGTGTGTTCCGGCCCGAGCTTGGTCCGGCGACCCTGAAATGCCTATAAAAGGAATGGTTCTGCCTCCCCGTAGCGGGCCCGCTGGACGTACAGCAAGGCCAGTTCGTGCATGGGCGCAAACTGGCTGCGGCAGCGCAATTTTTTCTGATTTCAAAAATTTTTTCCAAAATGTAACCAACATTTTCCTATTGGCATTCGCCTTAACTATAGGAAAGTATCGAGGCAGGGTACGCGAACGAATACAGCGCGGATAAGCATGCGTAGAGACGCGGGAAAAGTTAAGATAGGTAATCTGGTATTGAAAGGAGATGCCAGCCATGCGCAAAAAACTCGTTTTCGCAGATATTCTTGTGCCCCTTGTCCTGTTATTGGCAAGTAGCCGAGCCGCTTTGCCGGATGCGTCGCCACGCGGTACGGACCCCGTTGTGGAAGTGCTCTCGATGATTGAACGATCGGTGGCCGATCCGCGCATTGGCTGGGTGGGCGAATGGCAGCGCGAGTATGTCGATACGATACGCCAGGCCCTTGGCGAGGATCACAGTAGACCCGATTGCGCGGCGCGGATTGAAATCCTTCGCCGCGGGTTCCCGCAGTACTGGAGCAAGTGCAAACTGTCAGGGTTAACCCAGGCTGAATACGAGATGCGCAAGGCCGAGATTCGATGGTACTGCGAGACGCTCGTAGCAGAAGAGCCGGCCTCGGTCTCTGAGAAAGCGTTGCTAAAGGCCCAGTTCGCCGATCTCTGTGATTACGCTGCGGAATATCTCGTGGCCCGGTTCCCCTTTCTGACACCGGAACGTGTACAGGAAGGTAAAAGAGCAGCCTTGCGGGAGTACGAGGATGAGTTGCAGGTCCCCTTGATACCGATTTTTCGCAGACCTTTTTCGAAAGACCAACTGCAGGCCATCAAGGCCAACTGGGGTCGTTTGTACATGCGGTGGTTTTTTACCTGGCGCTATGTCCGATACGGGGCCGAGGATCCAGACGGTCCGTCCGGTCCGACGGACGTCCCGAATCATCCTCACTACAGGTTTGTCAAACGATGTCTGAGTTACCTACCTCGTACGATCTGGCCCACACTTGGTAAGCCACCCGAGTATGTTCTCGATGCCATTACGAAACTCAACGCGGAAAGGGCCGAAAGAGTTCGTGTCAACAGACAAGCAGGCGAAAGCGAAAGAAATCTGGCGATGCGTTTTTCAAACCAGGTTGAGCAGGTGGAACAATGGAGCTTCATTTTAACGGCCCTGCTCGAAACTGGCATCCTTGACGAGAACAGGGGCCCTTCGTCTGCTAATCTCCAGAAAGGAGGTGATGCCTATGAGCTGAGAAAGCAGCCGTAAGAACGACGAGACAAGCATAAACCATACACAATCGATTCTGAAAGGAAAAACCATGAACGGTCATAACGTCATTCGGGTCCTGACGGTCGCTGCAAGTCTTCTGTTGTTCTCTACCGCAGCGTATGCCTGGAGCAAACAGTGGGAGACCCTCGACTTCGAGAAGGATTGGGACTATGAGGGAGGCTATGCCCACTCAGAGTACGACCCCTATTCTTGGGCGTACGCGAACGCTGAAATTGACTACCCAGAGGAGCTTTACTGGGGTGGGGCCTACGCGTATCTCGACGGCAGGTGGTATATCGAAGACTACGATGGGGAGAATCTTACCGCTTACGTAAGCTGCGAGTCCCTTGCGTATGTATGCGCATATGATGCTCTGCAGGAGAGCGATTATTTCATAAAGGCCGCTACTTACGGCTATGCCGGCCCCTACACTACCTACGCCTATGTTGAGGTCAGCGAGCCAAGCCCTGGAGACATAGACCCAGACTCGTTCTACCGGGAAGAGATAGACATGTCGTACCCCGGCGCTACCATCTACGCCGGCGACATCGCTTTCGCTCAGGCGGAGGCATACTATACGGACTCCCACGTGAAAGTGGAGGCGTATGCCCGGTCCCACGTTACGTGTGATGTCGAGGAAGACCCTTAGTGCTGTCCGTATGCGAATCAGGCACTTTCGGATCGCACAGAGACCTGCGCGGCTTTGCGCCCCGGGCGATTGTTCTGCCGTAAAAAGTGTCTGAGAGGTCAACACATTCGATCCATGCACCAGAATAGGGGTTTAGGCAATGGCTCTAAGACAGATCTTAGATAAGGGTCAAGAGAAAACCTGGGTTTTGCAGCGGGTGGGGAACTGGCGCTGCGCCCCGGTCCGCCCTTCTCTGAAGACTGTCTGGGCCATTGTCTTTCTTTTTGCCTGTACGGGCAGATGCGGACCGGGCCTCTCATCGCCGACCTCTGCGCCGTACCGTGCTTACGATGTTCTGGTCACCCGTCACTCTGATACGTATCATCCGCGCACCTATCGGGGACTGCTCGCAACCGATGGAAATCGCCACCGTATCGCATTCTACTGGCTCGACCCCGCAGCAGAATGTGACCAGACGGACGCCCTTGCGTTCAGCGATTTCCTGTTTCATCCTGACAAGGTCTGGTATTGGCATCACAAAGACCCGAACCACATATATAGCCTGCCCTTGGAACCGTCTCGGGCAGATCAGGTTGGACGATTGCCGATGGACAAGACGCTTGAATCAATACTCCAGTCTGTTTTCAGCATCGTCGTGGACAGCCGGGCCGCCCCGCCGAGCAACGCTGGTATGATGGAAACAGCCTGCTTCTTTCAGGGCGCCAGGCAGGAAGACCGTTTCGACCACACCGTCGAGCCGGCGGCGGACGAGGCCGCCGGCTCATCACTTTCAGAACCGCGCCAGGACAATTACAGGATATTCAATCGGCTCCCATTCGGCAGAAAATACTCGAAGCAAATAGACCAAAAAGGCAATCTCGTATGGCACGTATCCAAGGCTGCTGTATCAATGGATCTGGTGAGGGTGGCTGTCAGACCGAAGCCTTTGTGCGACACGCCGGGATGCTCCGACATGTTTGACCCGAACGCGCTGGGCCGGTGGTCGGTTGTGCCTCAGGCTTACCGACGGTACTGGTCGTTCAAGCACCAAAGCGTCAGACTGCGACGTACACCGAGTCTCCCGGAAGGGCAGCGGCTTTATGCGGATATTGCCTCCTGCCTGGGGGGGCCGTTGCCGGAGGACGTGAATGTGGCACTGCGTAAACTTGCCTTCAGCGTGTCTCTGGAAACCGGATCTTGCGAGGCGATGTCCTCATCAGCTCGGCAGTATCTCCACGCATACGTGCGCCTGGCCCAGGAGCCCGTGGAAAGGATTCTCGTTGAGCTTGGATCGATCGCCAAGGAACTGAGAAAGAAATGGTCGGAAGATCAGACACGTGATTTCGTTCGTCCCCTGGTAAAGCCTTTGGTAGATCCAAAGGTGTTCGCCGACCCTGGATTCGTGAACGACCTCATTTCCAGGCGAATCGCAGGTCAGGGCCCGACCTCGTCCTGGTACGGGCAACTGGTCCTTGAGAGTATTCAGGAGGCCACAAGCCTGGACCGGGAGTTTCTGGCGCGCCTCGCTGAGATTGTTGAAAGCCCGGCTCAGGTAGACAATGTCACGGATTCCGAGGGGAATTAAAGGTGTCATGGCCTCGATAATACGTAACAATAGATAAGAAAAAAAACAATCGACATTTCGACAAAAAGGGCTTGCATTGCCTCTGCCATTGAAGGTAGAATTATAGCAGATAAGCACTATTGCGGAGTACAACCTGATTCGGGCGATAGCGGTTGGTCGTCGAGATTCATTGTGGAGGCCACGCTTATGAGGATGAAAGACAGACCAAAAGGTTTTACGCTCATCGAGCTTCTTGTGGTCATTGCCATTATTGCGCTACTGATGGCGATCCTCCTGCCCACGCTGCAGCGGGTCAGAAGGCAGGCCAAAGCCGCAGCATGCCAGGGAAACCTCAGGCAGTGGGCAACGACGCTAGCGCTGTTCGTGGAGGATAACGAGGGTCGCCTCCCCCACGATTTCGGCGGCACGATGTGGATTCTGACCAGCCGGGCCTTCTCCGAGCGCGGCGGCGACGGCCACATGCAGGCGCCCAGGCAATACCACGGCGTTCCGACAAAAGGCATGTTGTGTCCCGAGGCCACCAGATCCGGAGCCAGTACAGGCGGAGGCACCGGGGGCAGCTACGACTCAGGCGGCACGTTCCGGGCCTGGGTGCTCACGGAGTACGCCGAGGATGGCTCCACGCTTCGCGTCAGCTATGTCAGTTATGGACTAAACGGCTGGCTGTTCCAACCCCCCGGTGACCCTGATGATCTATTGTGGAAGGTGCGTCTTCTCTCGGAGGCGCCCCGCACCTACACAGACGTCTTCTCGCTGCGACGTAGGGCTGACGTGCCCCTGCTTCTCGACTCCAGGGGCGATTCCAGCTCGCCCACCGATGACACCCCGCCGCCATCTTCAGAGAACGACGCCCTAAGGGATAATAATAGTACCATGGCAAGGTTCTGCATGAACCGACACAATGGGCATGTGAACTGTCTTTTCCTGGACTGGTCTGTCAGAAAGGTCGGACTGAAGGAGTTGTGGACCTTAAAGTGGCACCCCGATTTTAACACCGCTGGTCGCTGGACCAAGGCTGGTGGCGTCCAGCCCAAAGACTGGCCGCATTGGATGCGAAAATTCAAGGACTATTAGCCGCCTCTTCTGGTACGCGCGTGTGTTGATCCGTGCCCGGCAGGCTGCGGTGCTGTCATCCCTTTTGCCGGCCCTTTTTTCTTGAAAATTCACTTGACACCGAGCCGCTATAGTGTATGATATTTATGTAACTAAATTGAACAAAACTGAAATAGTGTAAAGAACACAGGAGACAGAAGACAGAATACAGAAGACAGGATACAGAATTCGGGGGCGACGCGGTTAGATGTTGATTTTCAGATAACACAATTTGCTTTTTCGTACGCCTGTTCGGTATAATCAGGAGCACCAAACCAGCGGATGCTACTCTGCGAAGTTAGCTTCCGGCCTTCGCATCCGCTACGGCGGAGCAGGCTCGCTACGAAGCACGAGAAATCGCACCAACCCATCTAAAAGCATCCCACAAAAAGCTCCTGACGGCTTTTTCATGGCTTACCTCGCCGAACTCTGACCATCGATCATGTCTTGGCCTTTGTTTTCATTTTCTGTCACGTAAAATCTCATTGTATTTGTTGGCCCTAAATATTATTATTGTATAGGTTTATCTGTTTCAAGCATATTCAAGAAACAGCGAAATCGCGGAGAATAATTTGAAAACCATTTTCCTACTAAGAGACCTATCAATTTATTATAAACAAGTTATACTGCGATTTAAAGGTGTTTGCTTTACCATTATGAGGTTTGTTTAGATCCCCACGTTGAATTGGATTGGAGAGAAACTTTTCAGTATCATAAAGATATGCTTTATATATCATATGTTTTATAACTCCTTTTTTATGTTATTAAAATCTTGAAAATATATCTATCAATTAGTAGCGGCCTGTCAAATTCTTTCTTTCTGTTTCACGCCAGTTTGTAAGCGATTTGTTCTTCAAGAATGTCTTTGACGGTAAGGGCGATGATGCTCTTTCCGGTCTTATTGAAAAATGATTGTATTTCGCTAATAGCATCGCATGAGAAATCGAAGGAAACAAAGAACCCTTTCTGGCGGTCTTCGCGCATCATCACGGCCTCAAAAGCATCTATATCAGGCCTGCCGACCTTGTCTTTCTGTTTGACCTGGATGGGATACCACAGACCCATAAAGGCAAGCTCGCCTTTCTTTTTCTTTGGCGTGGCCGAGACGGGATAAATTCGTCCATCGATACCCATATCTCCGACCTGCGCCTTATTGGGGATACCGCCTAGCGCGATAACTGCCCAGTTCTCAAATTCAAAAGGCGGAAGTTCACGGAGTTTCTTTTCCGACCAAGGCAAGTCGCGCACAATAAAGCCGCGTCCGATTCGCCAGAGCTTTTCGTCCTCTTTCATACCGCAGACGTCACGCAAACGCTTTGCCATCACCCGGCAGGCAGTAGGAGAAATATCAATACCTATCCATTGTCTGCCGAGATTCTCTGCCGCAACCAGCGCTGTCCCGCAGCCACAAAAGGCATCAAGTACAATATCGTTCGGATTCGAGCTTGCTTTTATAATCCGGTCCAAAAGTGCAAGCGGTTTTTGAGTTGGATAGCCAAGACGTTCACTCCCTCGTGCTTGAACCGGTGGGATATCAATCCAAATATTTGTTAAAGGAACACCCGGAAGGTCTTCCAGATAAAGTTTGAGGCGGGGCATACCTCCCTTTTTCTTTGGCCACCATATTAGTCCTTTATTTTCGAGTTCATCCATATTTTCTTTCGCCATAGACCAACATCGGGAAGGAGGTGGGCGAATACCTCTCCACTCATAAAGTTGGCCACTGGATGCTCGCTGCATTGATGCGGTCAAATCTCGACAAGCAAAGCGCCTACCATCTTTGTCGGTGTGACTGAAAGATGATTCAATATGTTCCTCGTCGTATGGAGTATATTGTTGATTCCACAAGAAATTATATGAAGGAGTATAATAGAAAATGGAGTCATGGACAGCAGCATATGCTTTGATAACATTGGCATGTGCCGAAGTACGCTTCCATATGATTTCTCTTCTAAAATTGTTTTCACCGAAAATCTGGTCGAGCATTATTTTGACGTAGTGAGAGGCATGCCAGTCGCAGTGGTAATAAAACGATCCGGTTTTCTTTAGAACACGGGCAAGTTCCACGCAGCGCGGCCGCATAAAGTCGATATATGCCTGCGTCGAGGCATGTCGATCTTCAAAGGAACGTTTTTCCTTTGTCTCACCCCAGAAGACCTCGTAGTTGCGGTTGGAGTTAAAAGGCGGGTCAATATAAATAAGGTCAACACACTCATTAGAAAATTTTTTGAGTTGGTCGAGGTTATCGCCACAGTAAATTACCCGCGTATCGACCAGAGCCGATGGCCTGCACTGAGCAACGTCGAAGGATTTCCCCACCACTGCCTTTGATTTAGCCGCTTTCTTTGCCATAGAACATTAGTATAAAATTTGCTAAGTAATTTGCAAGTGCACACTGGCGAAAAAGAGATAATCTCGTTAAACTAAAAGAACCCATTTGATATCAAGGTCAGTAGTGTAGAAATCAATGACTGCAACAGCAGAACAAATTAGAGAAAAAATTCTGGCGTTGGCAATTCCCCAAAAAAATAGCTATAAACTCTCATCATATAATGTAGGCTGGATATATGACAACCTCGACTTACCCCCACGTGATTTTATTTTCGAACTTCTGAAAAACAAGTTTGACAACCCCAAGAGGCGTTTTAATAAGGATGAAAAACTTGCTCTCGCGTGTCAGGAAATTGTTAAATTACATAAATATGAATTTCACCACAATCCTATTGATAAAAACCTATGGATTAAATTTAGGCAAGGTCAAAGAGATCGTCCAGATAAGGTTTTATTAGCCTATCGACAGTTATGGAGAGGATATTCTGAGGAAGAAGTTATAAACATTGAAAAAAATATTTCAAAAGACAAGAAGATCTTTCAGAATGTCTTGGTCAAAGCACTTAGAAGAAATTCTGTTTTGATGAGAAGTGCTCGCAAGGATAGAAACCTACCAAGAGTTGAGGCATATAAAAAGAATGAAGAAAACCTGCATGCGATCGAGAAGAAGATTTCAGATGCTTTTGCACAAAATCCTGAAGTGCTTTCTAGATGCAAATTAGTTCACCGTACACTCTATCGTCGTAGACGTGGATTAGGCGTCCTTACTACACCTGATGACTACCTTCATGTTTTATTAAACATCCAGAGACACGATCCCAATCTCATTGAATTTGCATTGCGCTTTATGGGATATTTACCAGCAATAACCTATGACCTTCTGAGTTTGTTGTGGCTTAGGAAATACTCTCGTGATGAACTTATGCTGGGCTCAGTGGCTATAGAGGGTAATAGTATTCCTGATGTATGTAAACGCCTTTTAGCAGGCGATGAGATTTTGGCTGAACAACTTTGTTGTAGACGCTCAATACCCTTTAAGGAGATTGCAGCTTCATACGAGTGCGGTCATTATATCGCTGCGACATCGCTGGCAACAACACAGACTGAAGGTATTCTCTGGGACTTTGCGCGCTATTTGAATCGTCGCAACATCCGCATTTTCAAAAAAGGACGACCGTCAGGCGTCTGTCGGCCTTATCTTTGGAATAAGGACAAGAATGCATACGTGGATACTAATCCTAAAACTAAGCGCCCAATTTGCAGCAAGAAACGAATTTATGGAGCTCGTGCTCTGTTAGATAAAACACGGCTTGGCAGTTTTATTCATCCAAGACTAATATCTTATCTCGTAGATGATTTCACCCAAGATCGTAATCCTCTAATGCATGGTGTAGTAAAAGATAGGGACTATAAACCAGATGCGATTGCAGCAATCAATTGTATAATGGCGTGTTATTACGAAATCTTAGAATATGTAAAGAAAAACGAAGTTTAATTGTTTACATTATTGTATCTTATGCACAAATCGGCTGTGCAGGAAAATGGTTCAGGAGAATTTACTGGGTCGACTACGAGGTTACTGTGTGACTTCATCGCACCTACGTTTCTTCGTTTCTTTGTAATTTCCCTATTATTCATTCTTTTGTTTGGCCTGCCGGAAGGCATGGCTAAGTCCATTAATAATAAACAAAAAGAAAAAGGCAATACGTAAAGCGCGTACGCGCTTTACGTACGAAGAGTGTATAAACGATCTGTGGAAAGAACAATTCGTTGGCCAGCCTCCGCATCTCTCGACGCGGGCAAGTAAAGGACAATTTCCATAAAATTGCGGATTTTGCTTGTTTTTTAGCCGTTTTTGGGTATAATATGTATCGAACTAATGGACGGTTCATAGTTGATAGTCCGTACTTCGTAGTCAGTCGTAAATTATGGGGGGATTATTGATGGCCGCAGAATCACGAATCTTCGCCAATCAGCAAAATGAGCAAAAATCCCCCAAATTGCCAAACCAGTAAAACAAAATGAGGCAAATTAGAGAGGAAAATTGACACTAATTATGCAAAACAAAGCCAATTTCCCTCAGGCCGAAATGAACACAAGCTCAATAATAACAAATGATTATGAAAAAAGATGTGCTTTCAGAGTCGAGCAAAAACAAAGCCAAACAAAGCCAATCTCAAAACAGAAGTCAGGAGACAGACGAAAGAAGACAGCAGTCACAGTACAGTCCTTGGCCCTGCGTTATCCGCCCTCAGTCCTTTGTCCCCTTGCGGTGCGGTAGAGCCAGTAAGCGACGCCGAGCAATAAGGTTGTTCCCAGTACGGCGCCGACCGGCGGTGTGAATGGCAACTCTATGCCAACCAGACTCAGCATCTGGACCAGCAGGTCATCTATGTAAATAAAGGGCAAACTGATGTCTATTTGCTTGAGCAGGATTATCGGTATGGCTAAAAGAATTCCCATCAGGGCCTCGCCGGTAATAAAGCCGGAAGCTAACAACAGGCCGTTCCGACTCGATTCTTCCACCCGGTCCTGGGGGGTATTTCTTCTATTGTGATATAGTCTTGCTGCGTGATGGATAAGTCCTCCGGCAAAGATCGGCACGGACAACTCCAGCGGCAGATAGAAACCAATCGCCACCGCCAGGACCGGCGTACGAAATGCACTACCTTTCTTCTGTAGATACAAATCAAGAGCTATCACGCCCACCGCCACCGCCATTCCTATAAAGATGAAATTCCACGGCAGCTCCCCTTTGAAAACGCCCTGTGCCACGGAGGCCATAAGATTTGCCTGCGGAGCTGATAGAGCCTTCGGCCCAGCGCCTGGCTGGCCGGCAAAACCGTAAGCCTTCTGCAGCAGTGTCATTACCGGCGCCAGCACCAGTGCGCCGGCTATTGTCCCGGCAAGGTTCACTAACTGCTGTTTCCAAGGAGTTGCCCCCAAGATGTAGCCGGTTTTGAGGTCCTGCATATTGTCACCGGCTATGGCTGCGGCACAGCATATCACACTGCCAACTATTATGGCTGCCGCCGGCCCGTTCGGGGCGTCCTTGCCCATCAGCAAAAGTAAAAGCAGCGATGAGGTCAGAACCGTTGCTATCGTTACGCCGGATATGGGATTATTGGATGAGCCTACCAGTCCTGCCATATACCCGGCCACAGCAGAAAATATAAAGCCCGCTAATATCATTATCGCCGCCATTGCAGCGGATACGTGTATATCCCCGACAAATACTTGATACAACAGGAATAAAGGCACAACCGAAGCGGCAATTGAAACCAGAACCCACTTCATGGGTATGTCTTTTTCCGTCCTGGCAATTTTAGTCAAGCCTTTGTAGGCGGCTAATCCGCCGGTTATCCCGCTCAACAGAGACTTACGAATATGAAAGATTGTCCATAATCCACCAATGAGCATCGCTCCGACACCGATATATCGTGTCAGCTTCGACCATATCCTCGATGCGTATTCCATCGCCCCGACAGGTTTGCCCAGCAGGGCCTTCACGTCGGCGTTGTGTTTTTCCACTTTTTCGATATCAAGCGCCGGCGCATTTGGCTCAACGGTCTTGTATTCCAGAGTAAAAATGTTCCATTCGTCTGGATTAGCAACCTCGCTCTTTAGCTCGTGCACCGGCCATTCGTTTTGGCTGGCCACGATGGGAATTGCTCCAAACCAATTGGCCGCACCGCCGAGCAAGATCAGAACCGCGATATTTATCCCTACAATATAGCCAACCGATAATAGAGCCGGGCTGAGATTCGACCCAAAATATGCTATCGAGCCGCCGAGGCGTCTTGCGCCCTCCACTACCTCCGGCCACAGACCGAGCGCACCGGCACCGGCTTTGAATAAGCCGGCGGCAATTGCAGCTTTGGCAATGCACCAAACACCGCGCCCTCCTTCTTGGCCGGTCTTCAGGACCTCGGCTGTTGCTATACCTTCGGGATAGCTAAGCTTTTTCTCAACGATGAGCGACCGCCGCAGCGGTATCGTAAATAGCACGCCCAGCGCGCCGCCGAAGACAGCGATGATGGTGACCCATCCGTAGCTGAAGCTGTCCCAGGCGCCTAATAAAATCATCGCCGGCAGTGTAAATATCGCCCCCGCAGCTATTGCTTCGCCCGACGATGCCGCCGTCTGAGCGTTGTTATTTTCGAGGATGTTGCTTTTTCGGAACAGCCTCAGCACGCCC
>Ga0299912_10000433_pt1 | contig 36450 bp, 34 predicted proteins | sample RVTome_2_FD_207667 | JGI IMG/M metagenome (GOLD analysis project Ga0299912, IMG submission 207667) | Soil microbial communities from uranium-contaminated site in the Upper Colorado River Basin, Wyoming, United States - RVT95D214 (version 2) ... | reverse complement strand
GTCTCCTTCTTGCACTCCGCGTCTCTGCGTCTCTGCGACAGTGGGTTGCTATTCATGCCTGTTCCCAGCGCGTCAGCACGGCGTCGAACACCTCGTCCACGGTGATGAGCCGCATGCAGCGGTTGTCGGCGCAGGTCTTGTGGCGCGGCGTGCCGTAGCAGGGACCGCACTCGATGTCGTGGCTGATGAGGCGCACCTGGCCCGGCACGCCGTAGGGTGCGGTCTGGGTCGGCCGCGTCGGGCCGTACAGGCCGAGCACGGCGGTGCCGACGGCGGCGGCGATGTGCACCGGGCCGGTGTCGGTGCATACCAATAACGCTGCACGGGCCATGACCCCGGCCATGGCCGGCAGGGTGGTGCGGCCGGCCAGATCCAGGCCGCCGCCGCCGGCCACCTGCGCCGCCAGGGCGACCTCGTCGGGCGCACCGGTGATCACCGTCGCCACCCCGGCGGCGCTGAGGCGGCGGTTCAGCTCCAGCCAGCGCTGCGCCGGCCAGGCGCGGATGTTCACCCGGTTGCCGCCGCTGTGGCTGTTGCCCGGATGCAGCACCACGAAGCGCGGCGGCAGGCCCTCCGGCGGCGGCGCCGGCACCAGCCGCGGCAGGGCGGCGTCACCGGCCAGGCCGGCGGCGGCCAGCACCGCGCGATGATTCTCCACGCCGTGGCGATCCTGCCAGCCTGCACCGTCGCCGTAGCCGACCACGCGCTCGGCGCTCAGGGCGTGGGCAAAGCGGCGGAAGTAGGCGGCGCTTTCCAGATTCAGCACCAGGGCGTAGGGATCGCGGCGCGAGGCGCGCACCAGGGCGCGCTTCACCGGCGACAGCCAGACCGGCAGCTTGCGGTGGCGCAGGCGGTGGACGCCGGCGAGGCGCGGGTCGGCCCCGAACAGGGCGGCAGAACCCGGCGTGGCCAGCCATTCGATACGGGCGTCGGGCCAGCGCGCCAGGACGGGATCGAGCACGCAGGTGGCCAGCACGGTGTCGCCCACCGCGCCGCAGCGGATTACCAGCACCCGCGGCCCTGCCTGTCTTTCCCGATCAACCATTACGCGTGCACTCGCTCAAAGCGGCCGATTATAGCGACCTCCGCCCGCTGGTCACCAAACTTACCGTAACCAGTGTGTATGATCGTCGGCGGACTAATTCATTTCCTGTTGGGAGCACAGACAGCCATGGCCAAGGTCCTGCCCGAAATCGACGCCGAGCTGGCCGCCTGGATGGCGGCGCAGCCGCTGTTCTTCAACGCCACCGCGCCCCTGGCCGCCGATGGCCACGTCAACCTGTCGCCGCGCGGGCTGGATACCTTCCGCGTACTCGGCCCCCGCGAGGTGGCCTGGCTCGATCTCACCGGCAGCGGCAACGAAAGCGCCGCCCACCTGGCCGAAAACGGCCGCGTCACGGTGATGTTCTGCGCCTTCGATGGTCCGCCGCGCATCCTGCGCCTGTACGGCCGGGGCACGGTGATCCTGCCCGGCAGCCCCGCCTGGGACAGCCTGCGGCCGCAGTTTCCCGATTTCCCGGGCGTGCGCCAGATCGTGCATGTGGCGGTGGAGCGCGTGCAGACCTCCTGCGGTGCCGGCGTCCCGTTGCTGGATTACCGCGGCCCGCGCGACGAACTGCTGGCCTGGGCGCGCAACAAGGGCGAGGACGGCATGGCGGAGTACCGCCGCCAGAAGAACGCCGTCAGCATCGACGGCCTGCCGGCACCGGGTCTGGAGCGCTAAAGATCAACACATCTGCCGCAGACGAGTACATGGATGTACTCGGTTGGAAATGTCTGGAACATATTTCCCAGCCACAGAGGGTATTCAGGCGGAACATCCATAGTCCGTAGGGTGCGCACCGCGCACCATGGCCTCCCCCGAACGCGGCAAGGTGCGCGGTGCGCACCCTACCATCTGCCACAAGGACGCAGAGGTATTCAGGTAGAAGCCATCCGGGGGCCGCGTCGGCAAAGCCCATTCGAAGTTCTCGGGCCTTGATTTTCTCCGCGCCTCCGCGCCTCTGCGACAGGTTTTCCCTTGTGTATACTGCACGATAATTCTCAACAACCCGGACACGCCCTTTTGACCACCCCCAAGCGCAGCTCCCTGGACGACTGGGTCCGTCGCATCAGCGAAGAGGAGATGCCCATCTTCGGCCACACCGTGCAGCAGGTGGTGAGCGTGGCCGAGGATGAAAACGCCCCCACCGTCGAGTTGGCCCGCGTCATCCTGCAGGACGCCTCCATGACGGCGCGCGTGCTCAAGCTGGCCAACAGCGTCTATTACAATCCCCACGAACAGCAGATCAGCACCATCAGCCGCGCCGTGGTGGTGCTGGGCTTCACCACCGTGCGCAGCATGTGCCTGTCCATCGCCCTGGTGGACTCCTTCGTCCAGGGCGCGCCGCGCGACCGCCTCACCCGCGAATTGGCCCGCGCCATCCACGCCGCGGTGCAGGCCCGCACCGTGGCCATGGCCCGCGGCGACGAATCGCCGGAAGAGGTGTTCATCGCCACCCTGCTCTACCACCTGGGCGACCTCGCCTTCTGGTGCTTCAGCGGCGAGGCCGGCGACCAGCTCGACACCCTGCTGCGGCAGCCGGGCAACACCCCGGAGCAGGCGGAAGTGGAGGTGCTCGGCTTTCGCCTGCGCCAACTCACCGGCAACCTGGTCAAGGAGTGGCGCATCAACGAACTGCTCAGCGCCACCCTGAGACACCCGGACAGCAAGGACACCCGCAGCCGCAACATCACCCTGTGCCACCAGCTGGCGCGGGCGGCGGAGCAGGGCTGGGAAAGCCCCCAGGTCAAACAGCTCACCCAGCAACTCACCGAACTGACCGGCCAGAGCGAAAAGACCGTCAACACCCACCTGCACCAGAACGCCCGCGACGCCGCCCGCATCGCCGGCTATTACGGCGCAGCGGCCGCTGCGGCGGTGATTCCGCTGCCGCGCGGCGAGCAGGTGCTGGAGGAGGAAGAGCTCGATGTGCCGGAATACCCGCAGCCGGACGGCATGCTGCAACTGCGCATCCTGCGGGAACTGGCCCTGCTCCTGGACGACCCCAAATCAGACTTCAACCTGGTGATGGAGCTGGTGCTGGAGGGGATGTACCGCGGTGCCGGCATGGACCGCACCCTGTTTGCCCTGCTGACGCCGGACCGGCGCGGCCTGCGGGCCAAGTTCGCCCTGGGCGGCGAACGCGACAGCCTCACCGGCGGCTTCCACTTCACCCGCCACCCGCAGGAGGAAAACGTGTTTTTCCACCTGCTCGACAAGCCCGCCGCCCTCTGGTTCGACCCGGCCCGGCGGCCGGAGCAGCGCCGCTGGCAGACCTCCCAGCTGGCCGGCGTGGTCGGGCGGGCGCCGTTCCTGGCCGCCCCCATCCTGGTCAACGGCAACGCCATCGGCCTGTTCTATGCCGACCGGGCCCTGAGCGGACGTCCCCTGGACGAGGAAAGTTTCGAGAGTTTCAAGCACTTCGCGCAGCAGGCCGGACTGGGCCTGGGGCACCTGGCGCAGCGCCGCCGATAACACAGCCCTACCCCCCGGGCAACACTTTCCGAGCCCAAAACAGAATCTTTATGCACAGTCAACAGGGCAGCGGGGCGATTTCGCCGAAAATTTGCTGCTCCCCTGCCATATTTCGCACACAATCTCGCAACGTATTGAAAATAAACGGATTTATTGGGCGGTCAAATTCTCGCCAGTTTAACAAAACTGTAGCAGTGGCGGGGCCTAGGGGCGCTTGATCCCAATTCATCCACAAAGTTATCCACAGGATTTGTGGATAATCCAGCTTCCGCAGACAGTACAAGGAGTTAGGTGATATTACGCATATTCCCCCTCAAATTGTCATATTAGCCAACACCTCCGAAAGCCTCCGCCAGGATCTCAGGCACACCCATTTTCCCGCGTGCCCTGCAGGCCGATCCGGTTCCCATAAAGAGCATTGCACCCACGGGGTGACATCATTTGTCCGCCGCCTTCGGTAAACTCCGCCCATGTCCCACGCCGTACTCCATATCGCCATACCCTCGCCCCTGCGGCGCCGCTTCGACTACCTGGCACCGGCCCGGCCGGTGCCGGCGGGGAGCCGGGTGTCCGTCAGCTTCGGCCGCCGCCCGGTGGTGGGCATCGTGCTGGGCGGCGCGGAGGGGAGCGAGGTGCCACGGGAGAAGCTGCGGCCGGTGGACGCTGTGCTCGACGAGGCTCCCCTGCTGCCGCCGGAGATCCTGGAATTGCTGCACTGGGCGAGCACTTACTATCACCATCCCATCGGCGAGGTCTGCGCTGCCGCCCTGCCCGTGGCCCTGCGCCAGGGGCAGCCGGCACTGCCGCGCGGGCTGCGCCGTTACAGCCTCACCGCCGCCGGACGGGAGGCGGACACGGAACAGCTGAAACGGGCGCCGCGCCAGGCCGCCCTGCTGGCGCGCCTGCAACGACTGGCCATGGCCGCCGGTCCCGACGACCTGGCCGAGCTGGACGGCTGGCCGGGCGCCATGAAACGGCTGGAGGAAAAGGGCTGGTTGCTGGCGGAAGAGACCCTGATGCTGCCGGCGTCCGCTGCCACGGACAAGGCGCCGCCGCTGGGCGTCGCACAGCAGGCGGCGGTGGCGGCGGTCAGCGCCGCCTTCGGCGGCTACGCCGGCTTCCTGCTGGACGGCGTCACCGGCAGCGGCAAGACCGAGGTCTACCTGCGCCTCATCGAGCAGGCGCTGGCCGCCGGGCGCCAGACCCTGGTGCTGGTGCCGGAGATCGGCCTCACCCCGCAACTGCTGGAGCGCTTCCGCCGCCGCTTCCCGGTGCCCATCGCCGTACTGCACTCGGGCCTGTCCGACGGCGAACGCCTCAACGCCTGGCTCGCCGCCCGCGCCGGCCTGGCCCCTATCGTCATCGGCACCCGCTCCGCCGCCTTCACCCCGCTGCCCGGCCTGGGCCTCATCGTGGTGGACGAGGAACACGATCCCTCGTTCAAGCAGCAGGACGGCTTCCGCTATTCGGCCCGCGACGTGGCGGTGGTGCGCGCGCAGAAGGCCCGCGTGCCCATCGTCCTCGGCTCAGCCACCCCGGCGCTGGAGAGCCTGGCCAACGCCGCCGCCGGGCGCTACACGCGGCTGGAACTGCCGGAGCGGGCCGGCAGCGCCGTCCACCCGCACATGCGCCTGCTCGACATCCGCCACCAGCCGCTGGACGGCGGCGTCAGCGAGCCCATGGTCCGTGCCATGCGCCATCACCTGGAGCAGGGCGGACAGGTGCTGCTGTTCCTCAACCGCCGCGGCTATGCCCCGGTACTGCTGTGCCATGACTGCGGCTGGGTAGCCACCTGCCGCCGCTGCGACGCCCACCTCACCTACCACGCCGGACAGAAGCGCATCCGCTGCCATCACTGCGGCACCGAACGCCCGGTGCCGCAGCAGTGCGGCGGCTGCGGCAGCCTCGACCTGCGCCCCGTCGGCCACGGCACCGAGCGGGTGGAGGAGGCGCTGCGCGCCCGCTTCCCGGACCTCGGCGTCGAGCGCATCGACCGTGACGCCACCCGCCGCAAGGGCAGCCTGGAGGCCAAGCTGGAGCGGGTGCACAGCGGCGCGGCGCGCATCCTCATCGGCACCCAGATGCTGGCCAAGGGCCACCACTTTCCCGACGTCACCCTGGTGGGCATCCTCGACGCCGACCAGGGCCTGTTCTCCGCCGACTTCCGTGCCGGGGAGCGCATGGCCCAGATGATCCTCCAGGTGGCGGGCCGCGCCGGCCGCGCCGAACGGCCCGGCGAGGTGGTGATCCAGACCCACCACCCGGAACATCCCCTGCTGCGCCTGCTCATCGAGCAGGGCTACGGCGCCTTCGCCGCCGCCGCCCTCAACGAGCGGCAGCAAGCCGAGCTGCCGCCCTATGCCTTTCTCGCCCTGCTGCGCGCCGAGGCCCCGGCTGCCGCCGTGCCGCTGGCCTTTCTGGAAGAGGCGCGCCGGCTGGCGGAAGACGTCGGTCACGCCGGGGTGATGGTGCTGGGGCCGGTACCGGCGCCCATGGAACGGCGCGCCGGCCGCTACCGCGCCCAGCTGCTGCTGCAGGCCGCCGGCCGCGCCGCCCTGCACCGCCTGCTGGATCGCTGGCTGCCGCTGCTCGAAGAGTCGAAGGCGGGACGCAAGGTGCGCTGGTCGCTGGATGTGGATCCGGGAGAGATGTTCTGAGGGCTCTCGTAGGGTGCGCACCCTACGAACTGGACGCGGATCCGGGGGAGATGTGGGAGCCCGATTTATTCGGGCGATAGAGGCCTGTCCCGCCGCCGCAGTCGCCCGATAAATCGGGCTCCCACAGCGCTGCGATGAGATCTCACGCCGCGCGCGGATCCACTTCACGTGCAACGCGTTCGGCGAGATCTGCGCTGGCGACCTTGAGGTCGTAGGCCGTTTGCAGATTCATCCAGAAATCCGGGCTGGTTTGAAAGTAGCGCGCCAGGCGCAGGGCGGTATCCGGCGTAATGGCGCGGCGCTCGTTGACGATCTCGCCGATGCGCGTCGCCGGCACGCGCAGGGCCTGGGCCAGGGCGTGGGCTGACAGGCCAAGGGGGGCGAGATACTCCTCGCGCAGGATCTCGCCAGGATGGATGGGGCGCAGTTTGTTGCTCATCGCAGTTTCCTCAGTGGTAATCGACGATTTCCACGTCGTGCGCATCGTCGTCCTGCCAGTGGAAACAGACACGCCACTGGTCGTTGATGCGAATGCTGTATTGACCGGCGCGATCTCCGGCGAGCTTTTCCAGCCGGTTACCGGGCGGGCTTTTCAAATCATCCAGCACGGTGGCGCTATCCAGCATTTGCAGCTTGCGTTCTGCCTGCGCCTGCCAGGCGCGGAAGCGCCGCGGGCTCCCTCCCTCGTACAGCACCTGCGTATCCTTGCAGCGGAACGACTTGATCATACGCAAAGCGTATAACGCCACGCGTTAAATTTCAACCGGATGGGGTGATATTCAACAGAGCACGGTGAACTGGGACAAGATACAAGGCAAATCTGTATACTTCACCGCGCTGGCCAGCCTTGTTTCCCTTTTCTCTTTGCCCCTTTACTCTTGTATCTGACTCCATGAAACACCACCTGCAGCAGCTCATCACCTCCGCCCTCGACACCCTGCGCGCCAGTGGCGCGCTGGACTGCCCGGCGCCCGAGTCCATCGTCATCGAACACACCCGCGACAAGAGCCACGGCGACTTCGCCGCCAACGTCGCCATGCTGCTGGCCAAGAGCGCGCGGCGCAAACCGCGCGAACTGGCCGAGCTGATCACTGGCGCCCTGCCTGCATCGGGCAAGGTGGCCAAGGTGGAGATCGCCGGCCCGGGCTTCATCAATTTCTTCATGAGCGCCGACGCCTTCACCGCGGTGGTGGGCGAGGTGCTGGAGGCGGGCGAGGCCTATGGCCGCTCCACCGTCGGCAACGGCAAGCGGGTGCAGGTGGAATTCGTCTCCGCCAATCCCACCGGCCCGCTGCACGTGGGCCACGGCCGCGGCGCGGCCTACGGCGCCACCGTCGCCGACCTGCTCGCCGCCGTCGGCTTCCAGGTGCACCGCGAGTATTACGTCAACGACGCCGGGCGCCAGATGGACATCCTCGGCACCTCGGTGTGGCTGCGCTACCTCGACCTGTGCGGCGAGACCATCCCCTTCCCGGTGAACGGCTACAAGGGCGACTACGTGTGGGACATCGCCGCCACCCTGCACCGTGAAAATGGCGATGCCTTCCGTCATCCCGCCGGCGCGGTGTTCAGGGACATCTCCCCCGACGAGCCCGCCGGCGGCGACAAGGAGATCCACATCGACGAGCTCATCGCCCGCGCCAAGGAACTGCTCGGCGCAGCCGGCTACCGCCAGGTGTTCGACCTGGGGCTGAACACCATCCTGGCCGACATCAAGCAGGACCTGGAAGAATTCGGCGTCGCCTACGAGGAGTGGTATTCCGAGCGCACCCTGGTGGAGAGCGGCAAGGTGGATGAGGCGATCAAGCGCCTGCAGGCCGCCGGCCACGTCTACGAGCAGGAAGGCGCCCTGTGGTTCCGCTCCACCGCCTTCGGCGACGAGAAGGACCGCGTGGTGGTGCGCGACAACGGTGTGAAGACCTACTTCGCCTCCGACATCGCCTATCACATGGAGAAGCTGGAGCGCGGCTTCGAGCGCGTCATCGACGTGTGGGGCGCCGACCACCACGGCTACGTGCCGCGCGTAAAGGCCGCCCTCACCGCCATGGGCGACGACCCGTCCAAGCTGGACGTGCTGCTGGTGCAGTTCGCCATTCTCTACCGCGGCGGCGAGCGGGTGCAGATGTCCACCCGCTCCGGCTCCTTCGTCACCCTGCGCGAGCTGCGCGATGAGGTGGGCAACGACGCCGCGCGCTTCTTCTACGTGCTGCGCAAGTGCGAACAGCACATGGACTTCGACCTGGATCTGGCCAAGTCGCAGTCCGCCGACAATCCGGTCTACTACATCCAGTATGCCCACGCCCGCGTCTGTTCGGTGATGCGCCAGCTGGGCGAAAAAAGCCTCAGCTACGATCAGGCGGCGGGACTCAGGCACCTGCACCTGCTCACCGAATCACACGAGCAGGAGCTGATCCAGGCGCTGACCCGCTACCGCGAGGTGCTGGAAGCGGCCGCGCTCAATCACGAGCCGCATCAGCTGGCCCACTACCTGCGCGAGCTGGCCAACGGCTTCCACACCTACTACAACGCCCACCAGTTCCTGGTCGACGACTCAGGCCTGCGCGATGCACGCCTGGCCCTGATCGGCGCGGTACGCCAGGTGTTGCGCAACGGCCTGTCCCTGCTCGGCGTGTCCGCGCCGGAGACCATGTAGGCCATGGCCACCCGCGACTACAAAAGGCGCGCCCCGGCAAAGAAGAAGGCCGCCGTGCCCGGCTGGGTCTGGCTGCTGGCCGGGCTGGCCGTGGGGCTGCTGGTGGCCTTCCTGGTCTGGCTGGACAAGCTGCCCACTCCCAGGCCGGTTGCCCGCGCGGCGGTGGAGAAACCTGCCCCCGCCAAGGATGCGCGCAGCGTGAAGAAGGAGACGCCGGCCAAGGCCCCGGACGCCCAGGCCAGGGAAGAGCGCAAGGGCCTCGCCTACGACTTCTATACCCTGCTGCCCGAGATGGAAGTGCCGGTACCGGACAACGAACCGGCCGCCCGCGGCCTGCCGCCGACCCCGGTGGCCCCCGGCAGCTACGTGGTGCAGGTGGGCGCCTTCCGTGCCCTGAAGGACGCCGACGCGCGCAAGGCCGAACTGGCCCTGCTCGGCATCGTCTCCTCCATCCAGGTCATCACCATCGACAGCAACACCCTGCACCGGGTGCGCATCGGCCCCCTCAGCGACATGAACCGCCTGGACCAGGTGCGCAGCACCCTCAAGCAGCACGATATCCCCTTCATGTTGCTGCGTGAAAAGAGCTGACGGCTCGCGTCCAAAAGAGTGCATGAAACCGGCAATTCACAAAAAATTCATGCACCCAACTGGTGCTTAACCCCCTGTAATTTCTCCTAACCGCATGATTTTTTGACATTTATCAATTTTCGCCTCTTGCCCCTATTCCTGAGAAACGTTATAAAGATTTCGCTTACCCGGCCGTCCATCAGAAGACGTATACCAAACGGGTGACATCAACGGCGCCTCCACCGGCGTCATGCACCAGGAGAGGGGAAAATGGATATGGTCTTCAAGCCCGGCATCGGGCTGCTCAACCGCTTGCGCTACCCGCACAAGTTTCTGCTCATCGGCCTCATATTTCTCGCGCCGCTGGTGGTGATGGGGTATTTCCTCATCGCCGAGGTGAATCACCGCATCAGCTTCATGGAGCAGGAGCGACTCGGCATCGAATACATCGCCCAGCTGCGCAAGCCGATCCAGGACATCCAGCAGCATCGCGGCATGAGCGCGGCCTTCCTCAACGGCGACGCCAGTTTCCTTGAGCGCATGCAGCAGCGCCAGGCGGCCGTCGACGGACAGTTCGCCGCCCTGCACGCCGTCGACCAGCGCCTCGGCAGCGCCCTCAAGAGCGGCGAGAAACTGGCCGCGCTGGAACGCCAGTGGGGCGCCCTGAAGCGTGAAGTGACCGGCTACACGCCGCCGCAAAGCTTCGAGCGCCACACCGCCCTCATCGACGGACTGCGCGACTACATCACCTACCTCGCCGACACCTCCAACCTGATCCTCGATCCGGAACTGGACAGCTACTACCTGATGGACCTGATGGTGGCGCGCCTGCCTGCGCTCACCGAGGGCATGGGTCAATCCCGCGCCATCGGCTCCGGCGTCGCCGCCAAGGGCGCGTTCACCCCGCAGGCCTGGGCGCAGCTGGCCATACGCGTCGACCGCATCCGCGAAGCGGAAAAGGCACTGGAGTCCGACCTCTCCACCGCCCTGCGCGAGAACCCGGCCCTGGCCGGAGTGCTGCGCCAGGCCGGCAGCACCGCCTCGGAAACAGTGACCGGCTACGGGCGCCTGCTCAACGGCATGCTGGAGAAGGATCAGGTCACGGTCACCGCCGGCGAGATCTTCGGCCAGAGCACCCGCGCCATCGACGCGGTGTTCGGCCTGTTCGATCTCATCGTACCCACCCTGGATCAGTTGCTGGCGCAGCGCATCGCCGACTACAACACCATCAAGCTGAGCACCCTGGGCACCATGCTGGCGGTGCTGGTCGTCATGATCTACCTGTTCACTGCCTTCTACCTGGGAGTGCTGCGCTCCATCGCCGATCTGAAGAACGCCATCCACCGCATGGCCGACGGCGACCTCACCGTGCAGCTGTCGTTGCAGACCCGCGACGAAATCAGCCACATCGCCGATCAGGTCAATGCCATGGGCAGCCGCTTTCGCGAGCTGGTAGGCAACGTGCTGCGTTCCACCCACCACGTCGCCACGGCGGCGGAAGAATTATCGGCGGTGAGCGAACAGACCAATCAGGGCATCAACGAACAGCTGGCGCAGACCGACCAAGTGGCCACGGCGGTCAACCAGATGAGCGCCACGGTGCAGGAAGTGGCGCGCAGCGCCGCCTCCACCTCCGATGCCACCCGCAACGCGCAGGAAGAATCGCACACCGGCCACGGCGTGGTGCGCGACACGGTCAACACCATCAATTCCCTGGCCGACGAGATCCGCGGCGCCGCTACGGCAGTGCGCCAGCTGGGCGAGGACAGCCAGGAGATCGGCAAGGTGCTGGACGTGATCCGCACCATCGCCGAACAGACCAACCTGCTCGCCCTCAACGCCGCCATCGAGGCGGCCCGTGCCGGCGAGCAGGGCCGCGGCTTCGCCGTGGTGGCCGACGAAGTGCGCACCCTGGCCGGGCGCACCCAGCAGTCGACCCAGGAGATCCAGGCGATGATCGAGCGGCTGCAGGCGGGTGCGCGAACTGCGGTGCAGGCCATGGAAGCCAGCGAGAGCAAGACCGAAGAAGGCGTGTCCATGGCGGCGCGCGCCGGCGAGGCGCTGGACTCCATCACCCGCTCGGTGGCCACCATCGCCGACATGAGCGCGCAGATCGCCGCCGCCGCCGAGGAGCAGTCCACGGTGGCCGAGGAGATCAACCGCAACGTGACGCAGATTGCCCAGGTGTCCGATCAGAATGCCGCCGCCTCCACCCAGACGGCGTCATCCAGCACCGAGCTGGCGCGCCTGGCCGAGGAACTGAACGGCATGGTGGCGGTGTTCCAGGTTTGACGCAGGACACGTAAAACCTAATTGTCGCAGAGGCACAGAGACGCGGAGAGATAACAGGCGAAATTCTCTGCGTCTCTGCGCCTCTGCGGCGGGGTGTAAATTTCCTTTCGTTGAAGGCTTTGCTGAAACATCAGCCGCGGAAGGCGATGATCGAAAACAGCGCCAGCAGCACCACCACCACCGCCACCCCGCCCACTGCCACCGAATTGTAGGTCTGCGCCAGCTTGCGCTTGAGACGGTTCAGTTCCTGCTGCTGCATCACCAGTTCCGTTTCCAGCTCATGCTCGCGCTGCGCCGCCTTTTTCAGGGTGCGGCGCAGTTCCGCCATTTCGTCTTCCAGCTGGCGCCGCTCCTGGTCCCGCGCGGCGATGCCGGCGGCGCTTTCCGTGTCGTCCTGGGCCTCGCCCAGCGTCACCATGCCGGGGTCCTGTTTTTTCAGCACGAAATTGAGGGCATGCTCATGGGCGCGCAATTCGGCAAACAAGCGGGCCGGGACCAGGTTCATGTCCCGCATCTTCGTCTCCAGCCGCTCTTTGGCCGCAGTGATGTCACCAGGCGTATTCATGACCAGGCGCCGATAGGTATCGACGTAGGCCATGGCGTCGCTGGCCATGAATTTGCGCACGCTCTCGCTCATGCTCAGTCTTCCAGATAGGTGTAGCCGGCCAGTCCGGCCTCCAGCGCTTCGGCGTAGCGGGCGTACTCATCGGGAGGCAGCGCCGCGGCGTCCAGTTTAGCCTGATACGCGGTGCGCAGCAGCGCCGTGTCGAAATTCACATAGCGCAGCACCCTGTCCACGGTATCGCCGTGCTGCGGCGCCGTCAGGCGATAGTCGCCGTCGGGCAGCAGTTCGACGTTCACCGAGTCGGTGTCGCCGAACAGGTTGTGCAGGTCACCCAGAATTTCCTGGTAGGCGCCGAGCAGGAACATGCCGATGAGATAGGGTTCGCCCGGACGCAGGCCGTGCACCGGCAGCGTGGTCTCCAGGCTGTCGTGATCGATGTAGTGATCGATGCGGCCATCGGAATCGCAGGTGATGTCCTGCAACACCGCGCGCCGTGTCGGACGCTCGTTGAGTCGGTGCAGGGGCAGCACCGGAAATACCTGGTCGATGCCCCAGGCGTCGGGCAGGGACTGAAACAGGGAGAAGTTGCAGAAATACTTGTCGGCCAGTTTTTCATTCAGCTCGTCCAGCACCTCGCGATGGGCGCGCACGCCCGGTTGCAGGCGGGCACGCACCTGCTGGCAGATGGCGAAATAAAGCTCCTCGATGCGGGCGCGCTGCTCCAGGGTGATGACGCCGTGCTGATACATGCCATGGGCCTCGGCCAGCCAGTACACCGCGTCGTGATAGGTTTCCACCAGGGAACGCGCATTGCCGCCGTACTCCTGCACGGCCTGCAGCCCCTGCCACAGGTTGTGAATGATCAGCGGCTCGTCATCCGCCGCCGGCACCATCTGGCGCGGCGCCGGCGCCTGCTCCTGATCGATGACCTGGGTGATCAGCACCGCATGATGGGCCGTCATGGCGCGGCCCGACTCGGTGATGATGTGGGGATGGGGCAGGCCCTGCTCCTCGCAGATCTGCCACAGGGCGTGCACCACGTCGTTGGCGTACTCCTGCACGCCGTAGTTCATCGAACAGTCGCTACGCGAGCGGCTGCCCTCGTAGTCGATGCCCAGCCCGCCGCCCACGTCCACGTAGCGGATGTCGACTTCCATGGCGCGCAGTTCGGCGTAGTGACGGGCGCACTCGCGCATGCTGCGCTGGATATCACGGATGTTGGCCACCTGCGAGCCCATGTGAAAGTGGACCATCTGCAGGGCGCCCAGCATGTCGGCCTCGCCGAGGCGCTGCACCACGCGCAGCACCTGCGCCGCGGACAGGCCGAACTTTGCCTTCTCGCCGCCGGTGTTCTGCCACTTGCCGGCGCCGACGGAGGCCAGGCGCACGCGCACCCCGAGCAGGGGCGCGACACCCAGCGCCCTGGACTCCTCGATGACCAGTTCCAGTTCGGACAGCTTTTCCACCACGATGAATACGCGCAGGCCCAGGCGCAGGCCGATGAGGGCAAGGCGGATGTACTCACGATCCTTGTAGCCGTTGCACACCACGGTGCCGCCCTCGCGATCGGACAGGGCCAGCACCGCCATCAGCTCGGGCTTGGATCCGGCTTCCAGGCCGACGCGGCGGCCACCGTGGCGCAGCAGCTCTTCCACCACGCTGCGCTGCTGATTGACCTTGATGGGATAGACGGCGGTGTAGCCGCCGCGATAGTCGTCCTCGACCATGGCGTGCGCAAAGGCGTGGCACAGCACGTCCACCCGGTCGCGCAGGATGTCACTGAAGCGCACCAGCACCGGCAGCGTCAGACCTTCCTGGTGCAGTTTGTCCGCCAGTTCGTAGCAATCGATGCCGGCATGGTCCTGGTTGCGATCGGGCCGTGCCAGCAGGTGACCGGCCTCGCTGACGTCGAAATAGCCGCCGCTCCAATGGGGAATGCCGTAGGTTTCGCGCGCCGCTTCCCGATCCCAATCGCTCATGTCATGTATCCAACGTTGAAGATGTCACGGTACCGGGTGACAATATAGGCGAATAACCTCAGACCGAACAGCAAGCGGAGCATCCATGGCCCTCGACGACACACTCTGGTTCACCGAAAACCCCACGGCGGACGGTTCCACCCTTTCCCTCAAGGTCACCGGCAAGCTGCACGAAGAGCAGACTAATTTCCAGAAGATTGAAGTGTACGGCACGGAAGGCTTCGGCAACCTGATGGTCATCGACGGCTACATCATGCTCACCGCGCGCGACAACTATCTGTATCACGAGATGATGGCGCATCCGGTGCTGTTCACCCACCCCAACCCGAAGCGCGTACTGATCATCGGTGGCGGTGACTGCGGCACGCTACGTGAGGTGCTGCGCCACCCGGACCTGGAACGGGTGCAACAGGTGGACATCGATGCCGGCGTGACCCGTGCCGCGGAGAAGTTCTTCCCCGAACTGTGCGAATCGAACAACGATGCGCGCGCCGAGCTGCATTTCACCGACGGCATCAAGTGGGTCAAGGACGCCGCACCCGGCAGCTACGACGTCATCATCGTCGACAGCACCGATCCGGTGGGCCCGGCCATCGGCCTGTTCTCCGAGCCCTTCTTCCGCGATTGCCACCGGGCGTTGGGTGAAGACGGCATCATCGTGCAGCAGAGCGAATCGCCGCTGCTCAACATGCAGATCCTCACCGACATGCACCAGGCCATGCGCGACGCCGGCTACGCCGACGTGCAGACCCTGCACTTCCCGCAGCCGGTCTACCCCTCCGGTTGGTGGACCTGCACCATGGCCGCCAAGCATGCTTTCAAGGGATTCCGCATCGAGGACAGCGTGTGCAAGTCCTTCCCCACCCGCTACTACAGCGCCGAGGTACACCAGGGCGCACTGGCTCTGCCGCCGTTCATGAAGGAAGCGTTCGAAAAGATCAGGGACTAGGGAAGGAGTGCGCTGCGCGCACGATTTACTAACACAGGCACGAGCGCAGTTTAACGTAGGGTGCGCACCCTACAAACTCGAAACCGGATTCAATCGCACCAGCGCGCCACGTCCTGCTGCGCGCGCTGTTCGGAGGCACTGCGCTCCGCGTCGCTGAGGGTGCGCCGTTCACCCTGCTTGTCCAGGTTGTACAGGCTGCTGGCGTTCTGATAGCGCCGCAGGCGGTCGCGGGCGAGGGCGCAGTTGCGCTGCCGCTTTTCCTGTTCCTCGCGGCTCTTCTGCTGCAATTCCTTCTTCTGCGCCCGCTCCTCGTCGAAGGCACGCAACAGGCGCTGCGTCTTGTCGCCGCGCGCCGCCTCGTCCTCGACCGGGGACACGTCGGGCGGCGCTTCCTTGATCTGCATCTCCTGCGCCTGAATACGCTCCGGCGGCCGCTCGCCGTAATGCACCCGGCCCTGCTCGTCGACCCATTTGTATACCCCCGCCCCCGCCGCCAGCGACGACCAGCCCAGCAGCAAAAACAGAACCATCCGTGTATTCATAAAGGCCTCCTTTCGAGTTTTGAATCTTGGCACAATTGTATTGCCGCTTTTCGAAACTCCAAACCCGAAACTCGAAACTGCGTTCAAGAATTCGCCAGCCGCTCCAGGCGCAGGCGCTCCCGCTCGTCGAACAGGCTGCGGGCACCGCGCCATACGGCCACCATGGTGCCGAAGCCGGTGCCGGCGGTGATGAGGAACATCACCAGTATCTGGTATTTCACCGCCTCCAGCGGCGGCGTGCCGGCCAGGATCTGGCCGGTCATCATACCCGGCAGGCTGACCACGCCGGCGGCGGCCATGGAATTGATCATCGGGATCATGCCGACGCGCATGGCCTCGCGGCGCAGATCGCTCACCGCCTCCATGGCGCCCTGGCCCAGCAGCAGCCGCGCCTCGATCACCGTGCGCTGCTGCCAGGCGCCGCTGGTGAGGCGATCCATGCCCAGGGCGATGCCGTTCATGGTGTTACCCAGCACCATGCCCAGCAGCGGAATCGCATACTGTGGCTGATACCAGGGGTCGTTGCCGATGACCACAATCAGGGCCAGCAGGGTGACGGTAAAGGACGAAACAAACATGGCGCTGGTGCCGACGCCGTAACCGCGCCAGCCGGCAAAGCGGCGCTGCTGCCGGGCCATCACCTCGCGTCCGGCCACCAGCAGCATGATCAGTGCCATCAGGCTGACCCACCACCACTGGACGTGCTCGAACAACACCTTGAGCACCAGGCCGATAAGCATCAGCTGGATGGTGGTGCGCAGGGCTGCGACGAGGAGGCGGCGCTCCATGCCCAGTTGCAGGCGCCACGACAGGAACGCCAGCAGCAGCACCAGCAGGGCCGTCAGGCCCAGATCGAAGGGGGACAGGGCGATAACATTCATCGGAAATAACCGTTGTTGATCTCGCCAGGACGCCAAGGCGCAGAGAAAGCAGGAAACAAGGTAGCCGTTGAGGCCAGGTGTGGCCATTGGTTGGTGCGATAGGGTGTTCTTGGCGTCTTGGCGAGAGCAACCGCTTTTTTAAGTTTCATGCCGCATCCTCCAGCCGTCCGGCCACGATGCGGACCTGGCGGCTCGCCACGCGCTGCACCTGGGCCGGGTCATGACTCACCCACAGCACGGCGGCCTGGTGTTCCTGGCGATAGGCCGCCACCATGGCCTCGACACGCTGCACCGACGCCGGGTCCAGGGCAGCGGTGGGCTCGTCCAGCAGCAGCACGCGCGGCTGGTTGGCCAGCAGGCGCAGCAGGGCCAGGCGCTGCCGCTCGCCGGTGGAACAGCGCGCCACCTGCCAGTCCCGTGTTTCGGGGCCGAAGCCCAGGGCCTGCCAGCGCGCCTCATCCACGGCGGCAAAATGCTCGCCCACCCGCTCGTGCCACCACTGGCTCTCCGCCGGCAGCAGGCCCACCTGGCGGCGCCAGTCGCGCGGCGCGAATTCGCGCGACTCACGGCCGTCGAGCCAGACCTCGCCGTCATGGGGATCGAGATCGGCAATGGCCCGCAGCAGCAGGCTCTTGCCGGCGCCGGACGGCCCCGAGATACAGACGCACTCCCCCGCCGCCACTTCCAGCGCGGGAATACTCATGGAGTGGCTGGCCACCCCTTGCAAGCGCAACAGGTTCAGGATGATCTCCTGCTTGGAATCAGACGGCCCGCACCCCACCATGGGGTAAGGCTCCGCCGTCAAAACGGTTAAGGACGTCGATTCATTCTACGGGATCATTACGAAAAAACAGAACGAGGCCGGCATGAACGAACCTGAAATCACCCAGAAGAAACCCTACGTCCTGGAGCTGGAAGCCGGCGATTACTGGTGGTGCGGCTGCGGTCGCTCCAAAAACCAGCCCTTTTGCGACGGTTCCCACAGCGGCACGGGACTCACCCCGCAGAAATTCACCCTCACGGAGAAGGGCAAGGTGTGGCTGTGCGGCTGCCGCCGCAGCGGCAAGTCGCCGCACTGCGACGGCAGCCACAAGGGCCTGTAGAAGGGTCACCGGATGGATAGGCGCAGCGTATCCACCAATGGCACAGATACAAGTGGCAAGTGGCAAGTGGCAAGTGGCAAGCACAGGAGTGTGCTGCGCACACGGCTTCTGTATTTGAAAGCACTACGAGCGTAGCGAGTTCATCCACTTGAAACTTGCAACTTGTCACTTGTAACTTACAACTTGCAACTTTCTCCAAGGCAAAAAAAATGGCGGGCATCTTTCGATGCCCGCCAATGCGCCTGTGAGGAGAGGGGCGCTACTTGCTGGAAGTGAATTCCGGGTAAGCCTCCAGACCGCACTCGGTCAGGTCGACGCCGGCATACTCTTCTTCCTCGCTGACACGCAGACCCATGACGGCCTTGATGATCAGCCAGGTGACGAAGGCGGCACCGAATACCCAGGCGAAGATGGCGCCGATACCGATCAGCTGGGCCATCAGCGTGGAGTCGCTGTTGCTCAGGGTGACCGCCAGCAGGCCCCAGATGCCGACCACGCCGTGCACGGAGATGGCACCGACCGGGTCGTCGATCTTCAGCTTGTCCAGGCTGATGATGGAGAACACCACCAGCACACCGCCCACGGCACCGACCAGGGTCGCCAGCAGCGGCGTCGGGGTCAGCGGCTCGGCGGTGATGGCCACCAGGCCGGCCAGGGCGCCGTTGAGAGACATGGTCAGATCAGCCTTGCCGAACAGCATGCGGGCAGTGATCAGCGCCGCCACCACACCACCGGCCGCGGCCATGTTGGTATTGACGAACACCATCGCCACGGCGTTGGCCTCGCCCACGTCGGACACCTTCAGCTCGGAGCCGCCGTTGAAGCCGAACCAGCCCAGCCACAGGATGAAGGTACCCAGGGTGGCCAGCGGCAGGTTGGCGCCGGGAATGGCGTGCACGGAACCGTCGGCACCATACTTGCCCTTGCGTGCGCCGAGCAGGAGGACACCGGCCAGGGCCGCAGCGGCACCGGTCAGATGCACCACGCCGGAACCTGCGAAGTCCAGGAAGCCCATCTCGTTGAGGAAACCGCCGCCCCACTTCCAGAAGCCTTCCACCGGGTAGATGAAGCCGGTCATCACTACCGAAAAGGCGAGGAAGGCCCACAGCTTCATGCGCTCGGCTACGGCACCGGACACGATGGACATGGCGGTGGCAACGAACACCACCTGGAAGAAGAAGTCCGACATGGTGGAGTAGTACGGCGCGTCGTCGCCGCCGGCCAGTACCGCTTCCACCGTGTTGTCCTCGCCGAGCAGGAAGCTCAGACCGGGGATCACGGAGTTGATGCTGTCACCGTACATGATGTTGTAGCCCACCAGCATGTACATGATGCAGGCGATGGCATAGAGCGCCACGTTCTTGGTGAGAATTTCGGCGGTGTTCTTGGCGCGCACCAGGCCCGCTTCGAGCATGGCAAAGCCTGCCGCCATCCACATTACCAGCGCACCGGATACCAGGAAGTAAAAGGTATCCAATGCATATTTCATTTCTGTCACTGCTTCCATCGTCGCATCCTCCGTTACAGGGCGTCCGGGCCGGTTTCGCCGGTGCGGATACGCACTGTCTGTTCCAGGTCGAATACGAAGATCTTGCCGTCGCCGATCTTGCCGGTGTTGGCTGCCTTGCGCACAGCCTCGATCACCTGATCCACCATGTCGGCCTTGACCGCGGCTTCAACCTTCACCTTGGGCAGAAAATCCACCACGTATTCCGCGCCGCGATACAGCTCGGTGTGGCCCTTCTGCCGCCCGAAACCCTTCACCTCGGTGACGGTGATGCCCTGCACGCCGATTTCCGACAGGGCCTCACGCACGTCATCGAGCTTGAACGGCTTGATGATTGCGGTAACCAATTTCATCGTTCAACTCCTCCTTGGAGGGGCCGCCGCAACGGCGGCCCCGGGATTGGATACTTACAGCGCGATGTCGTGGGTGTAGCCGACGATTACGCGGAAGTTGTCGGACTGCGCGGCAACGGAGGACTTCTTGTTGTCCATGTTGCTGACCTTGAAGCTGAACTCACCCTTGCTCAGGCTGACGCTGTAGTCGGTCACGGCGCCGTCGCAGATGGTGGTGGTGCACTGGGAGGCGTCGACGTCGAAGAAGGCGCCGGCCTTCTGGCCCACGTGCAGGCCCAGGGTCATCTCGTCGCTCAGCGGGTAGTCCATGCCCAGCTCCAGGTAGTAGGCAGCCTTCTTGGCACCGTCCGCGGCATACTCGCTGTGGCCCAGGTAGTTGTCGGAGTAGGAGTACTTGGCGCTGAACATGCCGTAGCTGGCGCCGACGTAGATCTCCTGGAAGTCATACTTGTTCTCGGTGGAGGGGTCGTCGTTGGTTTCGCCCATGGGGTACAGGTAGGAGATGTAGCCGACATCCAGGCCGATGCCGCTGACTTCGAAACCGTAACCGGCATAGATGTCCATCTCGTAGCCGCTGGCGGCGTTCAGGCTGGAGCTCCAGGTGCCGACGTAGAAGCCGGAATCATGGCTGTAGTCGATGCCGCCCTGGATGGCGGACAGGTCACCGTTCTGGGTCTCGCCGCGGTACACGTAGTTGGACACGATGCCCGCATTGGCGGTCAGCTCGGAAGCCACGGCCTGACCACCGGCCAGCAGGGCCAGGGCAACGGCGGAACCCAGTACAGATTTCTTCAACATGCTCATCGTTTCTCTCCTCAGGTTGGAATGGGTTGCGTACAAAGCTGCGCAAGAAAGTTATTGCATCGCTTGTGCCAAGTGGAATTAATCTAGAAAATTCATTGCGTTACGCAGAAATTGCGAGATTCGTCCCAGAATGGGGCGCACCAATATGTGCCTGCTTGTGCTCCACGCCGCACAGTTATGGTGCATATCGTACAGCGCAGATCGCGTACACTTGCCCCCAACATCCACAACCCGTGAACTCCCCATGGATATGAACTTCATCGACGAACTTTCCCGCCGCCTCGCCGGGGCGCTGCCGCCGGGACTGCATGCCCTGGCGCAGGATGCCGAGAAGAACTTTCACGCCGTGCTGCGCGCCCAGTTCGAGAAGCTGGATTTGGTGACGCGGGACGAATTCGACGCCCAGGCCCGCGTACTGGCACGCAGCCGGGCCAAGCTGGAAGAACTGGAACGGAAGATCGCCGAACTGGAACAACGCCTGCCGTAGCGGCAGTCAACGACGGCAGGCATCGCACGATGCCTGCCGTTTCCCCTCAGGGTGTGCGGCGCAGATAGGCGCGCCAGCCGCCCAGGGCCGTGACATCCTCCGCCGCTGCCGCGGCGTAGGCCTCGCAGACGAACCCGGCCACCGTAGTGCCGTCTTCCAGCTGTACCCGGCCGATGGCCAGGGGCGCCGGAATTCCGGCCATGAAGCCGCCCACCGCCCAGCGCGGCAGACTCCACACCTCCAGCTCGATGGCGGCGCCGTCTTCGTCCACCCGCACCAGGCCGGGCCGCACCGGCGGCCCGCCGGGCAGGGCATACAGGCGGTAGCAGGGTGCGGTGCGGCCGCGCATGAGCAGGCGGCCGCCGCGGCTGGTCAATTCCCCGTTGAGGGGCAGTCCGCTCATGTGCGCCCCGCACACCGCAATGGAAAACTCGTCGCCGGCCGCCGCGACCGGAGCAGGCGGCGGCACCGAGCTGCGCGCCAGGCCGGCGCCGGTACCCGCAACGGCATGCAGCCGCGCCGCCAGGCGCAGCAGATCGCGATCGGCAAAGGCCGGCGCCACCAGGGTGACGCCAAAGGGCAGGCTGCTTTCGGTGAATCCGCTGGGTACCGCCACCGCGGCCAGGTCGAGCAGGTTCATGAAGTTGGTGTAGTAACCGAGATCACTATTGCATTTGATCGGCTCGGCCAGCATCTGCGCGACGCTGTAGTGGGTACCCGCCGTCGGCGTCAGTATCACGTCCACCTGATCCCAAACCCGCTCGCTGCTGCGGCGCAGTTCCGCCAGCCGGTACCCGGCCTTGAAAGCATCCACCGCGCCGGGGCGCGCACCGCCCTCGATGATGGCGCGCGTCACCGGCAACAGGGCGTCGGCATGCCGGCCGATGAAATCCTCGATGGCCGCGTAACGCTCGGACACCCACGGTCCTTCGTAGAGCAGACGGGCGGCGGCCTGGAAGGGCGCAAAATCGATCTCCACCGGCACGCCGCCCAGCGCCTCCAGCTGGCGCACCGCCAGCGCAAACAGGCGCGCATAGGTGCCGTCGCCGAAGAACTCCAGCTGATCGGCCCGCGGCACACCGAAGCGGAAGCCCTGCGCCGGCACGCCGCGGCTGCCCAGGCGCGGCGCCTCCGCCGGGCGCGCAAAGGGCTCGGCGCGATCATAGGCCGCCGCCACCTCGAACACGCTTTGTGCGTCCTGCGCGTTGAGCGCGAACACCGACACGCAATCGAGGGAGCGGCAGGCCGGCACCACGCCGCGCGTCGACAGCAGACCGCGGGTCGGCTTGAGGCCGATGAGGTTGTTGTAGGCGGCGGGCACGCGGCCGGAGCCGGCGGTATCGGTGCCGAGGGAAAAGCTCACCAGCTGCTGCGCCACACTCACCGCCGAGCCCGACGACGAACCGCCCGCGATGTAGTCCGGGTTGAACGGATTGGCGCACACGCCGTAGGGCGAGCGCGTGCCGTTGAGGCCGGTGGCGAACTGATCCAGGTTGGTCTTGCCGACCGGGATGGCGCCGGCGTCGATCAGGCGCTGCACCACGAAGGCCGATTCGGCGGGCGTGTAGGCATACTCGGCGCAGGCAGCGGTGGTGGGCACCCCGGCCAGATCGATGTTGTCCTTGATGGCGAACGGCACGCCGTACAGCGGCAACTCGCCGGGCCTGCGCCCGGCCAGCCGCGCCACATAGCCCATCATCTGTTCCCGCGTCAGCCGCGTGATCCAGACGTTGAGTTGCGGTGCGGCGTCGATGCGGCGCAGTACCTCGTCCAGCACCTGGGTTACGGTGTAACGGCCTTCGCGGTAAGCGGCGCGCAGGCCTGCGATATCCAGTGACAGTTCCATCTCACACCTCCAGCCGGACAATGATGAGAGCCTGGCCGGCGGACACCGGGCTGCCCTGGGCACACAACACCTCGATCACCTCGCCCGCTTCGTCGGCATTGATCGGTATCTCCATCTTCATCGCCTCCACCACCACCAGCTCCTGATCGAGCGCGACACGATCGCCCGCCTTGATCGGGATGTGCCACACGCTGCCGGTCACCGGCGAGGCGACGGCGATGCAGCCCGGCGGAATATCCAGCGCCGCATCGCTGCCCGCGGCATCGCCGGCCGGGTCGCTGTCGTAGTGCGCCTGGCCGCTCTGTTCCCAACGTTCGCGCTCCGCTTCGAAGGCCGCCTGCTGCTTGCGCTTGAAGGCGGTGATCGATGCGTCGTTGGCGGCAAGAAAGCGGCGGTAGTCGGCGAGGCGCAGTTCGCTGCGTTCGACTTTCACTTCGAAACCGCCATGGGGGAATTCCTCGCGCATGCGCAGCAGCTCCTCGCCGCTCACCGGATGGAAGCGGATCTGATCGAAGAAGCGCAGCAGCCACTGTTTGCCGTCGGTGAAATTCCGCGTCTGGCGATAGCGGTTCCACATCTGCACCGTGCGGCCGACGAACTGGTAGCCGCCGGGCCCCTCCATGCCGTAGACGCACATGTAGGCACCGCCGATGCCGACGGCGTTCTCCGGCGTCCAGGTGCGCGCCGGGTTGTACTTGGTGGTCACCAGGCGATGGCGCGGGTCGAGCGGCGTGGCCACCGGTGCACCGAGGTAGACGTCACCCAGACCCATCACCAGGTAGCTGGCCTCGAACACGATGCGCTGCACCTCCTCGATGGAATCGAGGCCGTTGATGCGGCGGATGAACTCGATGTTGCTCGGGCACCACGGCGCGTCGGGGCGCACCGACTGCATGTACTTGTCGATGGCGAGGCGCGTCGCCGGGTCGTCCCAGGACAGCGGCAGGTGCACGATGCGCGACTCCACCGCCATGTCATCCACCGAGGGCAGCGCGCTTTCCGCGGCGATCAACTGTTCCAGCAGTTCACTCTGGCCAATGATGCGCGCGTCGTAGTGCAGCTGCAGCGAACGTATGCCCGGCGTCATGTCGATGATGCCGGCGATATGTCGTGCACGCAGATGCTCCAGCAGCGCCTGCACGCGGAAGCGCAGTTCCAGATCCAGCATAAGCGGGCCGTACTCCACCAGCAGATAGCGATCGCCGGCCTGGCGATAGACCACCGCCGGGCGATCGGCCTGCGCCGCGATCTCCCGCAGCACCGGCTGCACCTCGCTGCCGGCGCTGACGAACTGCTGCGCGGACAGCTCGACGCCAGTCAACGTTTTGATGGCCGCATCCTGCGCCCGCTCCAACCGGTTCGCCTCGTTCACGTCTATGGCCTTGAAGCGCACCCGATCGCCGGGGCGGAACTGGCCCACCTTCCACAGCTCCGCCTGCACGATGGTGACCGGGCAGACGAAGCCGCCCAGGCTGGGGCCATCGGGACCCAGGATCACCGGCATGTCGCCGGTGAAATCCACCGCACCGATGGCGTAGGCGTTGTCGTGGATGTTGGACGGATGCAGGCCCGCCTCGCCGCCGTCGCTGCGCGCCCACTGCGGCTTGGGGCCGATGAGGCGCACGCCGGTACGCGAGGAGTTGTAGTGCACCTCCCATTCGGTGGCGAAGAACGTGGCGATGTCCTCAGCGGTGAAGAAGTCGGGCGCGCCGTGCGGCCCATACATCACCGCCACCTCCCAGACGGCGGCATAGTCAGGCACCAGCGCTAGCGGCACCGGTGCGCCGCGGCGACTGTCGGCCACGGCGCCGGTGAGGCGCAGCACATCGCCCACGCGCAGCACGCGCCCGCCGTGGCCGCCGAACTGGCCCAGGGTGAAGGTGGCCTTGCTGCCCATGTAGTCGGGCACGTCGAAGCCGCCCTGCACGGAAAGATAGGTACGGTTGCCGCCGCCCTGGATGCCGCGCAGCCTGAGCACGCTGCCCGCGTTGACCGCAACGGGCTGCCAGTAGTCGATCGGCGCGCCGTCCAGTTCCGCCTTCATCGTGGCGCCGGTGAGCGCGATCACCGTATCGCTGTTGAAGCGCAGGGTGGGCCCGGTGACTGTCAGCTCCAGCGCCGCGGTGCCTTCGGCATTGCCGACGATGCGGTTGGCCAGACGAAACGCGTAGTGGTCCATCGGACCCGACGGCGGCACGCCCACGTCCCAGTAGCCGGTGCGGCCCGGATAGTCCTGGATCATCGACTGCGTGCCCGGCTGCAACACCTCCACCGTGTGCGCCGCGTAGGCGAAGCTGCCGAGATAGCGCGTGTACTGTTTGCCTGCCGCAAACACCTCGTCGGCCAGCACCTGGCGCAGGTAGGCGAGATTGGTTTCGATGCCGTGGAGCCGCGTCTGCGCCAGGGCAACATCCAGCTGCACGATGGCCTGTTCGCGGCTGGCGGCGTGGCTGATGACCTTGGCGAGCATCGGGTCGTAATACGCCGACACCTCGCTGCCGCTCTCCACCCAGGTGTCGACCCGCAGATTGTCCGGGAAGCAGGCCTCGGTGAGCAGGCCGCTGCTGGGCTGGAAGTTTTTGCCCGGGTCCTCGGCATAGAGGCGCACCTGCACCGAGTGACCGACGGGCTTGTGCACATAGGTGTTCAGTGCAGGCGGCTCGCCGGCGGCGGTGCGCACCATCCACTCCACCAGATCGACGCCGCTCACCTTCTCGGTGACGCCGTGCTCCACTTGCAGGCGGGTGTTCACCTCGAGGAAATAGAACTCGCCGCTCTTCACGTCGAAGACGAACTCGACGGTGCCGGCTGAGCGGTAGTTGACCGCCTGGCCCAGCTTGATCGCCGCCTCATACAAACGCGCGCGGGTTTCGTCGCTGAGACCCGGCGCCGGCGTCTCCTCGATCACCTTCTGGTTGCGCCGCTGCACCGAGCAGTCGCGCTCGCCCAGGGCGGCGATGCTGCCCTGGCCGTCGCCGAAGATCTGCACCTCGATGTGGCGGGCGATCTCCACGTACTTCTCCAGGAAGATGCCGCCCTGGGAGAAATTGTTGCGCGCCAGGCGCTCCACCGAGTGGAAGGCATCGATCAGCTCCTGTTCGCTCCAGCACAGCTGCATGCCGATGCCGCCACCGCCGGCCGTGCTCTTCAGCATCACCGGGTAGCCGATGCGTCCCGCCTCGCGCGTGGCATGGGCCACGTCGTCGAGTAGGCCGCTGCCCGGCAGCAACGGCACGCCGTTGGCCTGCGCCAGTTCACGCGCGGTGTGCTTGAGGCCGAAATCGCGCATCTGCCGCGGCGTCGGGCCGATGAAGGCGATATCCGCCGCCTCACAGGCCTCGGCGAAGGCGGCGTTCTCGCTCAAAAAGCCGTAGCCGGGATGGATGGCCTGGGCCCCGCTCCGCCGGGCGGCATCGAGAATCACGCCCTGGCGCAGGTAACTTTCCGCCGCCGGTGCAGGGCCGACGCAGATGGCTTCGTCCGCCTCGCGCACGTGCCGCGAGTGGCGGTCGGCCTCGGAATACACCGCCACCGACTTGATGCCCATCTTCTTCAGGGTGCGGATGATGCGGCAGGCAATGGCGCCGCGGTTGGCTATCAAAATCTTGTCGAACATGTCTCTCCACCTGTCATTCTGCTGGCCGCGCTGGCGACGAGTCTTACGGTCGAGGGGCCGGGCCGTCCCGGCATGGGTGAGAGAGCTGCGGGTCGTCCCACAGTCTTTATTGTTGGCGCTACACCGGGTCCCAGATCAGGATCTGCGCCGGGGTCGGGTTGTAGGCGTTGCACGGGTTGTTCAACTGCGGACAGTTGGAGATCAACACCAACACGTCCATCTCCGCGCGCAGCTCCACGTACTTGCCCGGCGCCGAGATGCCGTCGGCGAAGGTGAGGCCGCCGTCCTGGGTCACCGGCACGTTCATGAAGAAGTTGACGTTGCTGGTGAGGTCGCGCTTGTTCATCCCGTTGCCCCATTCCGCCAGGGCAATGAGATAGTTGTCGCGGCAACTGTGCATGGAGCGCGTCTTCAGCGCATAACGCACGGTGTTGCTCTCCGCGGCACAGGCACCGCCCAGGGTGTCGTGGCGGCCGCAGGTGTCGGCGACGACGGTCAGCAGCGGCCGCCCTTCGGTCGACAACAGCACCGAACCGGTGGTGAGGTAAATGTTGCCCTGGGCGCGGATCGTCGCCTGCGCGTCGTAGCGCTCACTCGGATCGGCCGCACTGTAGAACAGCGTGTCCACCGCCTGGTTGCCTTCCAGATCCACCATGCGGATCACCTGGCCCTGCTTCACCTCGTACATCCAAGGCTCGCCGGCGGGAATGGTGTAGTCATACACCGCCCGGGCCGGGTCCAACTTGCTTGCGACGATGCTCATGGCCCCTCCCAACGAAACAGGATTTCGGTGTTGTAGAAGCCGCGCGTGTTCTCCGGACGGAAGGTGCGGCAGTAATCGTCCGCCCCCGGCAGCTCGGAACGCCAGGCCGACAGCTGCACCTGCTTCGGCGCGTACTGCGGGCTGGGATCGAGCGGGTGCGGACAGGTGGACAACACCAGCAGGGTGTTCATCTCGAAGCGCAGCTCGACGAAATCGCCCGCCTTGCTGTTGCCCGGCGCGAACACCATCGCGCCGTCTGCACCCACCGTCACCCTGGAGAACAGGTTGATGTTGGCGCCGAAGTCGCGCTTGCCGAGGCCGTACTTGCCCAGTTCGACGAGCATGCCGTCGCGGGCGTTGCGGTACATCTCGTTGCGATACTCCTGGAAGCGGTGCACGCCATACTTGGCCGCCACCTGCTGCGCGTCGATGACGCCGCCGATGGGGTCGTGCCAGCCGACGGTGTCCTCGGTGATCGAGCACAGCACGCGGCCCATGTCCGAATAACAGACATAGCCCTTGGTCAGGCGCGCCGTGTGTTGCGCCTTCAGGGTGTCGGCCATGTTGTAGCGTTCGAGCTTCTCGTCCTGGTTGAACATGAGCAGCGCCACGTTGGCGCCGCCCTCCATATCGGTCAGGCGCAGGGTGCTGCCGCGGCGCATCACGCCGGACCAGTGTGCGCCGCCGGGTACGGTCTCCTGCCACAGGAGACGGTCTGCGGCAATGGTTGTTGCAGTCATGCTTGCCTCCTTATCAGTTAGGGCGACTAGCCATCTGCAAGGCGCGTGCCCGCATTTGGCGCAGGCCCCACGCAGCTTTTGGCCACGATGTGCGCCATCGCTGGGCAAGGCACCGCACCACTGCACCGTCGCGGTGCAAATCACGGCCTCATCCCCTGCAATATGGCGCCCAAAGAGGCGGCACGGCACTTGCACTGCAATCCCTGCAAATGTGCATCTAGGGTTCCGGCCGCAGCCGCGGTGACTGGTCCGAGAGATGCAGTCCAGCCCCAGGCTGGATACACGGCGGGACAAAAGCCCGGGAGGTAGCAACCGCGGAAGTGCCAGTGCGCCGCCGGATGTCACACCTTACCGGCCACGCATGAACTTCCCCGGCGATCACATCGCAATCACATAAGGAGAGAAGCATGCGTTCGTACAAGAAACTGCTCACCGCGGCCCTGTGCGGCCTGGCCCTGATGGGACTGGCCGGCCAGACCGTCGCCGCCGACAAACCCAAGTTCAAGCTGGCCTGGAGCATTTACGTCGGCTGGATGCCGTGGGACTACGCCGCCAAGGAAGGCATCGTCAAGAAGTGGGCCGACAAATACGGCATCGACATCGAAGTGGTGCAGATCAACGACTACGTCGAGTCCATCAACCAGTACACCACCGGCCAGTTCGACGCCTGCGTGATGACCAACATGGACGCGCTCACCATCCCGGCCGCCGGCGGTGTGGACTCCACCGCCCTGATCATCGGCGACTTCTCCAACGGCAATGACGGCGTCGTGCTCAAGGGCAAGGGCAAGACCCTGAAGGACATCAAGGGCCAGAAGGTGAATCTGGTCGAGCTGTCCGTGTCTCACTACCTGCTGGCGCGCGGCCTCGATTCCGTCGGCCTGAAGGAACGCGACATCAAGGTGGTCAACACCTCCGACGCCGACATGGTCGCCGCCTTCGCCACTGCGGACGTGACCGCCACGGTCACCTGGAACCCGCTGCTGGGCGAGATCACCGCCATGCCCAACACCAGCCAGGTGTTCGACTCCAGCAAGATCCCCGGCGAGATCATCGACCTCACCGTGGTCAACAGCGACACGCTGAAGAAGCACCCCGCCCTGGGCAAGGCGCTGACCGGTGCCTGGTACGAGACCATGCAGGTAATGAGCGGCAAGGACGCGGCTGCCACCAAGGCGCGCACCTTCATGGCCACCGCCTCCGGCACCGACCTCGCCGGTTACGATGCCCAGCTCGCCACCACCAAGATGTTCTACACGCCGGCTGAGGCAGTGGCCTTTGCGCTGACGCCGGAACTGATCAAGACCATGGACTACGTGCGCACCTTCTCCTTCGAGCACGGCATCCTCGGCGAGGGCGCCAAGAATGCGGACGCGGTGGGCATGGCCTTCCCCGGCGGCAAGACCCTGGGCGACGTGAAGAACGTCAAGCTGCGCTTCGTCACCGATTACATGAAGCTGGCCGCGGACGGCAAGCTGTAACCGGCCCATGCGTCGCCTGATCAATCAACGACCGAATGGAGTGAGCGCGCCCCTGCTGGGCGCGCTCCCCTTCATCCTGCTGCTGTTGGTGTACATCGTCGCCTCGCAGGCGCGGCTGGCGGAGAATCCCAACGACAAACTGCTGCCGGGACTCAACTCCCTGGTCAGTGCAATACAGCAGGTCGCAACGGAACCCGACAAGCGCAGCGGCGCCCTCATCCTGTGGCGGGACACCGCAGCGAGCCTGGTGCGGCTCGGCACCGGTGTGGCCATCAGCGCCCTCGCGGCCCTGCTGTTCGGCATCGCCACCGGCGCCCTGCCCTATGCCCGCGCCACGCTGTCGCCCTTCATCGCCGCCCTGGCATTGATCCCGCCCCTGGCGATCCTGCCGGTGCTGTTCATCGTCTTCGGCCTGGGCGAAACATCGAAGATCGTATTGATCGTCTTCGGCATCGCGCCCTTCATCATGCGCGACGTGGCCATGCGCGTCGGCGAACTGCCGGGCGAACAAATCATCAAGGCCCAGACCCTGGGCGCCAATTCCTGGCAGCTGATCCTGCGCGTGATCACGCCACAGATCCTGCCCCGCCTGCTAGACGCCGTGCGCTTGGCGCTGGGCGCCGCCTGGCTGTTCCTCATCGCCGCCGAGGCCATCGCGGCGGAAGACGGCCTCGGCTACCGCATCTTCCTGGTGCGCCGCTACCTGGCCATGGACCTGATCCTGCCCTATGTGGCCTGGATCACCCTGCTCGCCTTCCTCACCGACTGGCTGCTGCGCGTGGCCAACGCCAAACTGTTCCCCTGGTACCAGGGAGGCGCACGACGCTCATGATCTCGGTACGCAAACTGTGGAAGGAATACGACGGCCAGGTGGTGCTGGAAAACCTCAACCTGGAAGTGGGCGATCACGAATTCGTTACCGTGGTCGGCGCCTCCGGCTGCGGCAAGACCACCTTTCTGCGCATGCTGCTGGGCGAGGAACAACCCACCCGCGGCGAGTTCCTCATCGACGGCAAACCGCTGCCCGATGAACCGGGCCCGGACCGCGGCATCGTGTTCCAGCGCTATTCGGTGTTCCCTCACCTCACCGTGCTGCAAAACGTGCTGCTCGGCCTGGAGTTCGAACGCGCCCCGCTGCTCGGCCGCCTGTTCGGTGCGCGCCGCGCCGAAGCTGTGGAAAAGGCCGAAGCCATGCTGCAGGCCGTGGGCCTGTACGAAGCGCGCCACAAATTTCCCAGCGCCCTGTCCGGCGGCATGCAGCAGCGCCTGTCCATAGCCCAGTCCATCGTCAAGCAGCCGAAGATACTGCTCCTCGACGAACCCTTCGGCGCCCTCGACCCCGGCATCAGCGCCGACATGCACCGGCTGATCCTGCGCCTGTGGGACGAACACCAGATGACCATCTTCATGATCACCCACGACCTCAAGGAAGGCTTCGAACTGGGCACCCGCCTGCTGGTCTTTGACAAGACCCGCCTCGACGTGCAAGCCCCGGAGGCCTACGGCGCCACCATCACCTACGACATCCCCCTGCACGTCACCACCCCGGCCCTGCTGCGGGAGCTGAACGAAGCCAAGACACGGACCGAACGGTTCGCCGATGTGGTGGCGGTAGGGGGCTGATGAGAGTGCGGTGCACGCGCAATTCTTAACCCGTTGGCCGAACCTTGGGGGCCGCAGTAACCACGACTGGCATGGAATCAAGTTGTCAGGGCTTTGATGAAGCCGGAGATTCAAGGAATATGGGGGCCGCGCAGCGCATATTCGCCCCGCACCGGGACTTCCAGGCGTGGTGAAAACGGAACACTCTTTCCGGGTGGCATTCTGCTGTTTTCCAGCATTCGTGCGCGGGTCGTGTCTGGCAGGGGATATGCCGCATTTCGTCGGGATTGGACTCTATAGGCGCAGCAGGTATGATTCCCGCTGTGCGGGCATGGCCCGCAGCTTACCCACCACGATGTCGCCTCGTTTCCGACAGGCGCAAGGAGAACCAAGAATGGCAGTGAAGAAGAAACGCGCAGTGAAAAAAGCCGCCCCCAAAGCCGCATCAGCCGCCTCTGCTGAATCCACCCTGAAGAACGCACAGACCGCCAGCGCCTCTACCGCGAAAGCGCTGGAAAAAGCCAACGCCGCCCTGGCCAAGGCCCAGGCCGGTAAGGACAAGGCAAAGACCCCGGCCGCGAAAAAGAAGGCCGCTGCCCGTGTTGCCACAGCCCGCGCCGCGGTGAAAGCAGCCGCCCTTCCCGCAAAGCTGGCTGCAAAGCGCTGCGCTGCATTGGAGAAGCTGGATGCCGCTCAGAAGAAAGCCGCTGCCCGTGCTCTCGCCGCCCTGGTAAAGAAGCTGGATGCTGCCGAGGCAAAAGCCAAGAAGAAGGCTGCTGCACCGAAGAAGAAGCGTCGCGTGGTCCGCAAGAAGGCTGCTGCCGTCTGATATTCACTAGTCGTACAGCTACAAAGAAAGGGGCCGCGAGGCCCCTTTTCTCTTGGTGGGTAGCCCATATTGCCCAGCCCCCTCTCTTCGCATGTGGCACCCGCCTACTGGTGTTCGACAAGACCCGCCCGAACGTGCAGACGCCGGAGGCCTACGGCGCCACCATCACCTACGACAGCCCCCTGCACGTCACCACCCCGGCCCTGCTGCGGGAGCTGAACGAGGCCAAGACACGGACCGAGCGGTTCGCAGATGTGGTGGCGGTGGGGAGTTGATTTGGGGGGCTCCGCGCAGGGAGTTTGGGAGCGACAGTCAGGGGTTTCTGGGAATTACGTATGCTGCGTCAGTTCGATGCGTTCTTGGAGTGATATCGCTTAAACGCTATTCCTTGTCCAGAAAATATGGGCGTTTAACCTGCGAATCCCGTTGGCCACGGGAAAATAAATCTGTCACCTTTCCCCTTTCGTTCACCTGATCAAAACATCCGGCGGGTTGCAACCCGCCCTACGCGGGCTGACCCCCTTGATCTGATCGTGACCCCCTTGATCGCCTTTCAGCTGTTGATGGCCACCAAAATAGTGGCGACAGCAAATAGTATCCAACCTATTCTTGCGCTTGCTACAAAAACACCCCCCAGCAAAGCAAAGATCACTATGAACACAGAATCGTTGGCCCCTTGCCCAAAACGGGTCACGGCGATCCATATCATGAGCAAAGTAGCGATAGAGTTTCTGACCAACACCGCGTTCTGGACAATTCGCTCTCCACTCATGGACACAACCTCGCGATTTTATTCTCTGCCTCAGCCAACAATGCGCCAAGCAACGTAAATCCTGCTATAGCAGTGATGGCAGCAAATGGACCCGTTGCCGCAGCAATAATCAAAATCACCTCGGTTGCAACGAAGGCAACTACAGCCATTAACGCAATAATTGCAACAGCTTCTACAAATGACGCCCCTGAACATTTATCAAAAATGCTTCCAATCTTCCAGAGAGCACCAATGATAGCGCCCCACCCTGGGACAGATATTTTGTTCGTTAAGCTCAGAAGATTAAGAGAAAGCTTCTTTAGAAACGCCCCATTCAACCCACCCCCAATCTTCCAAGCCCCCGCCCCGGTCTCAGGATCGGTGATGACGTAACCGGCGCCTTGCCAGCCAGGGACGGAGATGGGATCGGTATGGGTAATCACCTCCTTGCCGCTGTTCAGCGCCTGCCGTATCTCAGCCAGCGTTTCCGGATGGAAGTGCAGGTTGGGCAAGGCCGTCGCCAGGTCCGGGGTCAGTTCTCGCACGCCAGGTCCGGGGTCAGCAGGTCCGGGGTCAGTTCTCGCATGATAGCATTACCTTACGCACCACCCTCCCAACGGTTGCCAGATGCACACCGAAATGCTCCGCAATCTCCCGATAGCTGAATGCCCCTGTCGCATAGGCTGCGACGATGGCGTCATTTCTGTCGTGGTGCTTCTTCGCAATACTTGCCAAGGTTGGCGGCGGCGATCGCCGTTGAACTCGCGGAACGGTAAGCTCATCTCCCTGCACCTTCGCTCCCTTCTGCATACGCTCGACAAATTTTTCGTCACCCAGGTAAATCTGTTGTCGCAAGCCATCCCATAGGCCTGAGGTGCCCATCCTATCCACCACGAATTGCCGATAGCGTTTTCTCGCCGTAGCACGTTGTTTACTGAACATCGCCAACAACCCATCCGTCGCTAACCAACCAGGCGAAGGTATGTCACCCACCATCGCCCTGAAGCTGCTCCATTCCCATGCCTGCGGTTCCTTTACCATTCCGGCCCGAACAGGATTCAGCACGACGTAACGCGCAACCTCCAGCAGGTAACTCTCTTTATCCACCAATATCCCTTTGAATCTTCCCTGAAACAAATGACCGGTACGTTTATGGCGACGGTTCGATGTCTGGGTGTAAACGCCATTCAAATGCCGCATCCCCTTCGACAGGTTTCCGTCCGGCGTTTCTATCACCAAATGGTAGTGGTTTGTCATCAGGCAGTAGGCGTGACAAAGCCAATTGAACCTATCCACCACTTCTGCGAGTACCAGAAGAAATCTTTGACGATCCTCGTCATCCTCAAAAATCGGCTCACGCCGGTCACCTCGTGATGTCACGTGGTAGAGCGCCCCGGAAAACTCGATACGTAGTGGTCTTGCCATACCCACTTACCCTACAGCAACGACGCCAATGCCACAACGCGAGAACTGACCCCTTAAGGTGTTCTTGACCAGACCTTGGGGCTGCGCGAGAGTATATCACCGGGTCCGGCCCCAGCTGGACCTCGGCTCGTCGAGCGGCCCCGTAATCGGGGCCGTTTTCGTTGCGGCCCCACAATGCCAGGAGGGCTTATGGACGGGACCGCCGATCGTAGTGGAACCATGTTTGATCCCCTTTCCCTATGGGAGAGGGAATACACCGGGGGACGGGAGATGCCTGCCCATAGCCGCGGCCTGCGGCCCGTCGTCCCCAAACCCCCGTCGCCATCCCCCTTTCCACCATGCCATGCCGGCCCCACGGGGCCGGGTGCCCGTAGCTTGCCCATCGGTGCCATCCGATGAACACCGCCATGGCTGGGGGTACGGCAAGGAGGCTGTTGGCTCAGAATGTCCGCGTCCTGCGGCTGATGCGGGGATGGTCACAGGAGGAGCTAGCCGAGGCGGCGGAGCTGGACCGCTCCTACCTGGGCGACATCGAGCGCGCCCGGCGCAACGTCAGCCTGGATTGCCTGGAACGACTGGCACGGGCTTTCGGGATGGCGGTGCCGGAGTTGTTGCGCGAGCCCGATCCCATCGAATTGGGGACGCAGCTGCTGCGCACGATATCGGGCGATATAAATAGCCCCTGAGAAGAGGGAGATGCGATGGGATCAGTGGGGGTCAGGGCAAATTGGAATTGTCACCATCCATACGCACGGCGACAACTGTATTTCAAATCACTCTGACCCCACTGCTCCTGACCCCACTGCTCCCGTCCGCGTCAATGGCGTTGTCAGCCACAGCCACAGCCACAATAAACGCGCCATGGCTGTACTCAGCGTGAGATGTACCCCTCGGAGACAATCTCTCCCGTCTTGGCGTCTATTACAAAGTGCGCCTTAGTGCCGCGATTGCCTGAATTGGTCTCGATCTCGAAGCGACTGACTGCACCCAACCAGCTGCGACGGATGATCACATTCAATGGCTCAACAAACGCCCACTCTTTCGCTATAGCACGTTTCCGCGCAATTTCGACGGCTTGATCTCGTTCAATCATGATTCGGAATAGGTACTAAAGATCAACGGGGTCAGGTTCAATTGAACTGATATCGCAAGTGAATGCGAGTCACACTGAGATGCAATCTGTCACCTTTTTTAGGTGTCCGCTGCACGACAGGATCATTTCAATGCGTGACTCCGCTCACATGATCAAAACATTCGGCGGGCTGCAACCCGCCCTACGCGGGCTGCCAAAGCTCACCTACGGCTACAAGTAACCAGATGATGCTCCCGATGACGCTGACCACCCACGAACTCACCCTGAACAATTCCCTGAACGTTTTCGGACTATATATTTGGACACCTATCAACATCGCACCAACGATCCCAGACAGGTAAAGGCCAGCCGTGAAAGAGGTGAGCGCTTGGACTAGGTGGACAATAATCGCGACAGTTCTAAGCGTGACGGAAACTAATTTTTGCATGAATTAATCCATCCAGTCGACACGGCAGTAACGGAAAGACCAGAAAATACACCATATCCGATGGCGGCCGCAGTTCCTAGGGCTGCAAAAGCAGGAGCCAACAACAGAAAACCTATCAAAACGAGCGTTATCGATATGATGCCAATTATCGCCGTCGTGGTTGGGCAGTTCGCGATCACTTCGATCAAATTGCGGATGTGATCGAAGAGCATCTTCAGCGTAGCGGCTATTTTACCGGCAGCGCCGCCCAGTTCATCCAAAATCGACCAAAACACCTCTTCCGCGTTATCGAGTAGATCCAAAAGGCCCCCATTCAACCCACCCCCAATCTTCCAAGCCCCCGCGCCAGTTTCCGGATCGGTAATGACGTAACCGGCGCCCGACCAGCCCGGCACGCTAATCGGGTCTGTATGGGTAATCACCTCCTTGCCGCTATTGAGCGCCTGCCTGATTTCATCCAGCGTTTCCGGATGAAAGTGCAGATTGGGCAAGGCCGTGGCCATATTCGCCTGGGTGATGTGATAGATGCGCTGGCCCTGCTGGGCGGCCTTTTGCAAGGCCCTAACCGCCGAGACGCCTTCTCCCGGATTTTCCGGCGTAACAAACATCTGCTCCGGTATCGCATGTTCCAATGCCGATGAGAGCGCACCCATCTGAAAGTTGAAGTTCTTCCACGCCGTCTTGTCCTTGCCGTCGGTGCTGGTAGCCGTGGCCACCGCATCCAGGTCCATTTCGACACCGCCGGGAATGATGGCGCGGGGAAATCCAAACAGATAGCTCACTTCCGGCACATAGCCGTAGGTGCCGGCCGAAGGCATGAGTTGCACGTGGTTCTTCTGGCTCAGGCCGGCTAGGTGACCTAGGGCCAGATATTCGGCGTAATAGCCCAAGACACCGGCGTGGAACATGTCGCCCAGGAGGTCTTCCCGCGTGAGACTGGCGATTTGGGTCTGGTCCTGGGATTCGAGCTTGGTCTTGGTGCCTTCCAGCTTGGCCTTCAGTTCGCTCAGCTTCTGGC